>MDSV01041582.1_pt1 | contig 44796 bp, 32 predicted proteins | sample 810851 | NCBI WGS metagenome assembly MDSV01 (sample SAMN05326640, study PRJNA326480) | marine metagenome | isolation source: seawater | place: Atlantic Ocean: North East | collected 2012
TGGACGAGGTCAAGGAGCGCATCGATTCAACCATCGAACACGGATCATGCATCCGTGACATCCTGGCCACCCACACCGGCGAAGGACATGCAGCCATCAGTTGGGAAGTGCAGGCCGCAGTCGAAGCGCTGGACGTTTTTGGCTCCCGGTGGACCATCGAAATCCTGACCGCACTCTACATCGCTGGGCCCGCGAGGTTCAACCAGATGAAAACGCTCCTCGACGGCATTTCTTCACGCACTTTGTCGGACAAGCTTCGCCTTCTTGCGGACCGGGATTTGGTCATCCGCAAGGTCGAGGCAGGCCCGCCTGAGCGGGTAAGGTACGTTCTTTCCGAGCACGGTCGTACGTGTGGCCGCTTGCTCTCCCCGCTCGTGGCTCACCTCAAGATCCGCTCTGGCGCCCTCCGCACGTCGCGGTGAGGACGCACCTGAAGCGAGCCTTCAGATAGGATGGGGCTTCCTTTCCGTATGTGCCTCTGCTCCAACAATGGGTGCGTCAGCGCCCTTGGCTTGCCGCCGGTCTGGCGGTCAGCGCAACGGGTTTGGCCGGACTCAGTGGTGGCGCCTTGGCCGCGGCAGGGGCCCTTGGCCTCGCCGTAGGCGGCATCGCAGGCTCTCGCCCCGTCGACGACGCCACACACCCGCTTCGACGACGGATTTTGAGCACGCTCGAAGACCATCCAGGCCTGTGTTACCGTGAACTTCAGCAGAGCCTTGGTGCAGCCAATGGCACGCTTCGCCATCACCTCGACGTCCTGCAAGGCGCATCACGTCTGACCGTGATGCACGTGAACGGACGGACCTGCTATTTCGCTGGCCCTCCAGAAAGCGTGGAATTGTTGCAAGGGCAATTCGGCATGCGCCGGGCTGCAGAACGCCTGCCCATTGGCCTCTCCCTCGTCCAGCGGTCGGTGATCCTCTCCATCCGAGAAGACGGCGTGCCCAAGAGCCAATCCGACCTGGCCCGCCGCCTCGGCCGCACCCGAGCCAGCGTGCACTCCGCGGTGAAGGTGCTTCAGCGCCGCGGCTTGTTGCAACAAGGGGGCCTCAGCCTCTCTCCACACCTTGAGCACGACGAGGCCTGGAAGGCCGGGGTCGTGTCGGGCTTCAGCGATGAGCCCTGAATCGGAGCCTTCGAGGCTGCTCCGAAGCGGACGCTTCAAGAGCCCTGCTGCTCGGCTTCCGGGTGAGGTTGAACATGTTTCGCGCAAGGGTCGTCGAAGCCCCTCTGCCCACGGCACGACGGGACCTTGATTCCCTTGTGACGTGGTTCATCGACGCCTTTGCTCTGGTGCGACGCTCAGGCCCAGCGTCCGCCGACGGGGGCCGTGCTTCTCCTGTGCACAGGCTCCTTCGCGAGCATGTGCTCCTTGACCAACAAGGGGCATGGGACGCGGGTCAACTTGCAGACGACCTCGGTTTGGCCCCGGCCTCCCTCAACCACCACCTGACTCGGCTTGTCGAAACCGGACTCTTGGGTCACACCGACGAAGGCAAAGGTTGGCGGAGGTACTACCTCCACGGAGGAAGCCTTCGAACGGCCGTTGAACGCGTGCGCATCAATGCTCGACTCGTGACCGCTCAACGCCTGCAAGCACTGGGGGCAGCATGGACCCGCGCAGGAGCGCCGCTGGACCTCGACCTTGGCGAGGAAGACCCGTTGCCACTGTCCCTTGGAATGGCCGACCTTCGACCGCCCATCCCCGAAAGCGGCGCCGACGCCATGACCCTGTGGATGGCCGACTCCGGCCTCCTTGGCGATCGGCCCGGGAGCGAACTCAAGAGCGGCTCCGCCTCTCATCGCTTGTTCCTCCTCCTTCTCGAACGCGATGCGCCCTTGTCCACCGACGAAGCCGCTGAAGCGGTGGATGTCCCTGCAGCCCGCGCGGGCCGCATCCTTGAACGGTTCCGCTCAACGGGTGTCGTGGAGCGGGTGCCCAGAACCGACCGTTTGGCGACATCGCTCTGGTCGGCGATGATCACGCAGCATGAGCGCAGGGGTGCCGATTGGTTGCTGCTGAAGGGAGGGTTCCAACGCCTGCTCAGCGAAACACAGCAGACAGGGTTGCTCAAGCCGCTGGAAAAGAACACGCTGCGACCTGAGGAGGTGAGCAAGGTGATGGCAGGGCTCAGCGCTCAAGATCAGATGTTGCTCCTCAATCTTCTCGGAGGTCGCCTCGCGCTTGGCCATCGCATGGCGGGCAGCACCCTTGATCAGGTCCAGCGACGGGTCCTCGAGCGTTTGGAGCGCACCTTCCGACGCATTGACCGCGTGGCTGAACTCATCGAGGAAGTCCTTGCTGACGTTCCTGCATGACGGACCGGCGTTGATATGCAAGCGGGACGGGGTGCCACCATGAACACCGGGCCGTGGGAGCCGCTTGGCCCATGGCAAGGCGAACCTCGTTCCCTGATGTTGGCGCCGATGGCGGGGGTAACCGACTTGCCGTTCCGCCTGCTTGCACGTGAATGCGGAGCAAGTTTGGCCATCACGGAGTTCACGAATTCTACGGCCCTGACTCGGGAAGCCACCACCTCTTGGCGGCGAATGGAAACCCATCAGATGGAAGACCCATTCATTCCGCAAATTTTCGGTGGAGACCTCAACGACATGGTGACCGCGGCTGGCTTGCTTGAGCCACAAGCCAGCATCATCGATCTCAACTTTGGTTGCCCAGCTCCAAAGGTGACTCGGGTCTGCGCAGGAGCGGCATTGATGGGTGAACCAGACATGCTCTTGGACATCGTTCGAGCGGTGTCCGACCGGGTGGACATACCGGTCACTGCGAAAATGCGGCTGGGGACTGGTCAGGGACCTGACACGGTTCTCGACCTTGTTGACGGCCTGCCTGAAGCAGGCGCACAACGCATTTGCATCCATGGACGCACCTTGCGTCAACGGTACTCGGGTGTGGCGGACTGGGACACGATCGCCGAGGCCGTTGAACGGAGCAGCGTACCCGTGATTGCCAACGGTGACGTGGTGGACGCGGCATCGGCCGCAGCATGCCTACAACACACCGCTGCCGCGGGCGTCATGATTGGAAGAGGAGCGATTGGGAGGCCGCAAGTGTTCGGGGAAATCCGGGTCGGGCTTGGTTGGATGGAGGAGGCAGACTTGCCGTGGGTGGCCGCTGACCCTGAGACTTGGGCCTCTTCCGACGAAAACGAAAGGGCATTTCGAACCCGGGAATGGTGCTGGTCACGTTACATCGAATTGGCCGAGGCGACCACCGGACTGCGCGCCAAGTGGATGCAGCGTCATGCGGTTGCGTTCACCAAGGGTTTGCCAGGAGGTCGCGCGGTTCGGGCGGTGATGCACGACCAACCCGACGAACATGCATTCGCAGCATCGGTAACGAAATTCCTCAAGGGCGCAGGGGCCGAATGAGGCTCAGAAAGAGGATTGCCACTCTTCGATGTCTTGGGTCTCAGCCCAAGATTCGTCCGTGGTTTCGCCGCGGATCTTCAGAACTTCGCGGGCGAGGAGCCAATACACGAGCGCCAAGGAGCGGCGACCCTTGTTGTTGGCGGGGATGGCAATGTCCACGTTACGCAGGTTGTTGTTTGCGTCGACGAGGCCGATGATGGGTAGGCCGGTGTTGACGGCTTCAATGAGGGCCTGCTGGTCGGCAGCAGGGTCGGTCACGAAGAGGACGTCAGGCTCGACATAGGAGCTGAGCGCGGGATTGGTCAGGCTGCCTGGGATGAAACGGCCGACGGCGGCGTTTGCGCCGATGGCTTCGGCAAAGAGGCGAGCAGGTCGCTGTCCGTACTGTCGAGCAGAGACGACCATGACCCGGCCGGGTTCGAAGCGGCAGATGAATTGGGCCACGAGGCGGATGCGTTGATCGGTGGTGGCCACGTCAAGCAGGTACAGTCCGTCATCGCGGACGGTTTGGATGAAACGTGCCATGTCGGCGCTCTTTTGTTGGGTGCCGATGTTCACGGCGTTCTCTTCGTATTCGGAGAAAGGAACGAGAAGCGCGACATCATCGGACATTCGAGAAACCTCAGCACTCGCGCGACTTGAAGCCTCTATTAAACCGCTTCGCTAAGGCACACACCTCGGTTGACGCGCTTAGGGGAATCAGTCAAGGCATGAAGCGGTGTGCTAAAACCATCCATGCCGGCAGAGGGAGAGGTTGCTTCGGCGCTGTCCATCAGCGCAAGCGATCTCGAGCGCCACACTTACTGCCCGATGTCATGGCACCTCTCCCGGGAAGGAGTTGGGGCCAAGGGCGAAGCGGTGGCTGAGGGTGTTCGTCGGCATGCCGAAATCCACTCCAACATGGAGGACGCTCGTGTTGGACGCCAAGCCTACCGTCGCTCGTCGACCATCTGGTCGTGGTGGTTCACGATCGTGTTGGTGTTCTCCCTTGAGAGTTTCATCGTCTACCGCCTGCTGAACAGCGACGCGGATCCTGTTGAGATGGCCCGCTTCATTTCGTCCCTTGCCATCAGTGCTCTTTTGGCCGGTTTGGTCCTCATCTTCTTGCCATGGCGCGAACCGCTCAATTGGTCCGTTCCAGATTCGAAATCTGAATTTGAAGCCACGGGTGTGATGCCAATTTTCAATCCACCCGACTTCATTGGGGGGTGGTTCCAAGGTGGACGTCTGGAAGCGAGTTTCCTCCTTGCATCGATCGTGTTTGGCCTCCACGCCCTCGCGCTTGGCACCTTCCTCGAAGCGGACAACGCTGCTTTCGTGCTCGTGGTTTCCGCCTTCCTTTGGACGGGGCTTGCCTCGTGGCGCCTCCAAGTGCTTCTTCTGGCCCATCAGCAATCGGAGGTGGCGCGCGTCAAGGCCGGCCTGGACAAGAAAACCGAGGTCGTCTATTCGGACGACGAACAAGGCGCGGGCTTGCTCAGGGATCTCGAAACGGGGCTGAGGGGCCGGCCCGATCAAATCGTCATCGTTGACGGCGATTTCATCCCTGTGGAGCAAAAGACAGGAAAGGTCCCGAAAAATCCCCACGACTCTCACCGGATGCAGCTGCTGGCCTACTTGCATCTGGTCGAGTGCGAAACCGGTCGAGCGTCACCATACGGCGTCATTCGATATGGCGAGGAACACGTGTTCCAAATCCTCTGGAACAAAGAGGCCCAAATGGAGTTGCACAACGCGGTCACTGAAGTCAAGCGACTGATGAAAGAAGGCGGTGCGGCCCGGAATCACGAGCGTGTTGGGAAGTGCAGAAATTGCTCCCGGCGGCACGCTTGCCCTGAGCGGCTTGACGCTTCAGCATGAATCCTCTAGCGGGTATTTCATGCAGTTCCGGTGGATGGTCACCACGACGTTGAAACTGTCCTTGAATTGGTTCGTGAATCCCTCGCCCCAACCGGTCGCATCCACCGTAAGGGTCCATTCACCACGAGCAAATTCTGGTTGTGGCAGGAGGCTTTCCTCTGGAGGATTCGCATCTTGGCAGACCTCTGTGGACCAGGCCACTCCAGCATCGGCGTCGGTCAGCGTCACCTGCACGTTTCGCAATGCACCGCCTGCATCCAAACAGCCGATTTGATCTGAACCGACGAAACTGGCCTTGAAGTACACGTCGATTTGGATGACGGATTCGTCCACATAGAAGGAGGACGCGTTCTCATAGCGCTGTGGAATTGGCTCTGAGAACGTCTTCGAAAAGGCAACACGGTCGTACACCGTGACGATTTCGACCGGGTCACGCTGAGCTTCCAAGAACTCCCGTGCAGGGACCAATCCGATGCACCCTCCAAGGGTGCTGCTCAACAAGAGCACGACGAGTGCCATGACCGTCGGCCGGGACCTCATGACCCTGCGGCGAAGGCGGCGGTTGTGAACATGTCGTCGACGTTCACTCGAAGCTGGCCCCACAGACGGAGCAAGAGGTGGCATCGGCTGGAATGTCCGCACCGCATGCACCGCACTCCGCCATCACGGGCTCCGCTTCTGATTCAGCAGGACGACGACGCGTCGCTGAACGACGACGCTTGGGCTTGGCGCGCTTTGGCGTCAATTCGTCATCCGTGTCTTGTGAGCGTTCTTCGGGATTTGGAAGAGGTGCGTTGTCTTGGAAGGAGAAATCTGCGGTGGCTTCCTCGATTTCGTTGCCGGCCAGACCGCTGTCCGTCAATCCGATGTCGACGTGGACCTTCTCTCCTGGGAGGACGCCTTCTTCGCCGGTCAACTCGAAAAGACGCTCTCGGATGCCAGCATCGGAAGCCGAGAGTTCGGCCCCGTCGTCTTTGAGCGACTGAACGTCGCCCTTGGAGGCGATGATGTCGTCGATGTCTTGCCCGCCGAAGGCTTCCTTTGTCGATTGGAGGGTGGGCGTCACCGAGTTCTCCCACGCTTCGAGTTCTTCCTCGGTCATGGCGTCCAAATCAACGTCCATGGCGTCCAGACGGTCCTGTGCCTGTGTGACTTCTGCTTCCGCCAGATCCATGTTCTCGTCCCAGTCCTCTTCGAGGTCGTCTTCGTCATAGCCGAAGGCCTTCACGGTCGCGGCGAAATCTTCGGTGCCGCTGACGATTTCATCCTCGTCCTCCTCTTCTTCGACCGGGGTTTCAATCATGACCTCGGTCTTGCGTTCGATTCGCTTTCGCTGCTCGAAGAACGAGGCCACGTCCTGAGGGGCTCCGCAATAAGCGCAATTTTCCATCAAGTCAGGAATGGACTCGCCGCATGCATTGCATTCGTGGAACTGGAGCCGGGCTTTTGCAAGGTTGAAACCGCAGTGCGGACAACGGTCCTCGTCGCCCTCCAATTCACCGTCACACGACGGACAATACTCGTAGATGTCGCGTTCCACCTCTTCGTCACGATCACGGGTGATGACGATGCCCACGACCAACACCCCGATGAGCACCAGCACCAGCACGCCTGCCCAACTTAGAAGACCACGAAGCGAACGTTGCTCGTCGGTGACCGAATCGTCCAGGACCGCCGCGCTGGCGTAGGCCCTGGAATAGACAGGAGACACGTCGACGTCGTCTGGGACCAAGCGGACCGTGGTTTGTCCGGTTTGGGCCTCAAAGGTGCATGCGACCGTCGCGCGCTGACCTCGGGTCTCGATGACCACAGGGACGATTTCGAAGACCGTCCCCCCACCGTCGTCGCAGGTGTAGTTCACGGGACCCGTCTCAACGGACGTCACGCCGATGGACATGGTGTACTCCTGACCCGGGACCAAGGGAGCCTCGGCCGGAGCGGCGTTGGCGTCAACAAGCGCAAGGGTTGGCGTGTTCCACGCCAGACGGAGCGGGGCGTTGACCTCAACGGACACCGTTGCACGGCTGTTGTCCGCATCGAAATCCCATGAATCCTGATCTGGCACGTAACGCACTTCGAACACGGCCGTGTGTTCTCCGAGAACCGTCGGCAGTGGATTTTCGGGCCGCCACATGATGTTCTCTGCGGCGTCAAGGAAAATCCGGTCTTCGTAGTCGATGCCTTCGAACGAATACTCCAACGTACCTCGGACTGCAATCTCGCCAACGTTTGAGATTCCAACATACCACAACACGGCATCGCCAGAGTTTGGCTCCGCAGGAGAGGCGAACGGTGGGTCCAGTTGCACGTCAGGAATGGGCAGGAGATCGAGGTTGCCCGCTGGACTTCGATCGTTGGTGGTCGATTCTTGAACGAACGCGCCTGTGCCATACGGGTCAATGACAGCGACGACCTCACGCGAGGTGCGCTGGAGTCCAATCACGTCGTCCGCGTCAATCGTCGTTTCCCATGTGGCCACGGCATAGCCTTGGCCCTCGACGGTCACGCTGAAACTGCCCAGCATGAGGGTGCCTCCTGCGTCGTTCGGCACTTCCAAACGAAGGGGCACGACGACCGTCCCGTCACCGTCGAAACGCTCGATTTCCCCCGTGACGGTCCAAGGCCCGTTGAGGGCGCCGTCAACAACGGTGACCGTGGGCGTACCCTTGTGGCGCAGGTCCATGCGTGGATGCACCGTGAAATCGAAGTCGTAGTCCTGGTTCTCTTCCTGAGACTCGAGCACCGCGTCTTCGGCGTCTGGCGTAAGGCGCAGTACGTACTCGCCGGTCGGTGGGGCGGTAAACTCCACGGAGACGGTGGTCGTTGAACCGGCAGCGAGGGCCTCAATCGCCACATTTCCCATCGCCGCGCCGTTCAGGGCGACGCCCAACACGCTCGCTCCTGCGGGTTCGGTTCCGATGTTGCTCACGTCCACTTCCACGGTCGCAGCGTCACCGGTTTTCAGGTCCGAAGCGTTGAGCATCTCGGCTCCTGTGACGCGAAGGTCGGCCAGACCACTGACGTTGAACGGCACGGAGAAGGTCTGGACGGTGTCGCCTCCGTGCTCAAACGTGACCCAGACGCGATGTGATCCCTCGGTCAGGCTGTTCCAATACACCGTTTTGGTGTCGATGCTGTTGGCGGGAATCTCGTCGATGATGCCTTGCTCAAGCAAGCGATCAGGGTTCACGGCGTCTTTGTAGACGGAATATTCCACGGTAAACGCGCTTTGACTGGCGGTGTTCAGGAAGGCGATGGAGATGGCCAAATCGTCGCCTGCAGAAGGCGCACTGGGTTGCATGGTCACCGTGGAAGCGCTCGCTTCGATCGAACCGCTGAGTTCTGCGCTGGCCACCATGGGGCCGGCCAAACTGCAGAGCAAGAGCGCCAGCAGCAACACAGCAGGACGCTTGGACATACCACAGAACGCGCTCGCACAGCACTTGAACCTCTCTCCATGTGACGTGGTTTCGGGCCACGGTCCCTCGGTGGATGGGAGGATTGAAGGACGGCAGGAGCGGTCTACGCGCCATGAGGGGGGCCTGTTCCGTGGTTCTTCTCGCCATCCTGGTGCTGGCGTTGGCCTCACCCATGGCGCCTGCACCCACGCTTGAGGCGCCCACCACACCCTTGCAGAGCAGCAGTTCGCTCGCGTTGAGCTTTGCAGGGCCTGCCGAAGGAGCCTCCGTGACCGGGCTCCTCTCCGTCAGCGTCACAACAAGCGGAACGGGGAACCTGTCATGGGTCCGCATTGAGATCAGCGACGGCAGCGGATGGAGCGAAATTGGAAACCGGAGCTCCAGCCCTTGGTTTGCTCAGGTGGACACCACCGCATTGACCAACGGCTCCTACCAACTCCGAGCCGTCGGCCTGGATGCGGACGTCAGCGAGGAAGTGACCGGCTTCTCGGGCAATTTCACGGTGGCGAATCAGGTGCCCGTCATCACCGCCTTCAGCGTGCTGAATCCCGGAGCAGGAAGCGGCACTTCGTCGAACGACCGGTGGTGGTTTTCCACCCCGGCCAACGGAACCTTGCAATTTCGATGGGGGGCCAGCGACGACGACCTTGAGCGTGCCACCATCGCCAACCTTCCCGGCTCTGGAAACCCACCCTCTGACGGTCCAGGTACCTTGGCATACGGATGGGACTGGTCTCCCGGCGACCTGTCGGAAGGCACCTGGAACCCTCGGTTGAACGTCCTCGACGGGTCCGGCCTCTCAGCGACCCTGACGCGTTTCATTGGCATCGACCGCACAGGTCCAGACATCGGGACCATCACCGTGGGGAACACCGGCGGATGGCAGGCGGAAAGCGCGATCACCCTCAACGGACTGAAGACCACCGCCAACGACGGATTCGGTTCGGGTGTCGACTCCACCGACTACTCCTTGGACGGTACAACCTGGCAGAGCACGACGGCCGACAGCCTCGACCTGACCCTGCCGGAAGGAGAGAACGTGGTCTATCTCCGAAGCGTCGATCGTGTCGGCAACACCGGGAACGTCACGCAGCTCTCCGTCAACGTCGACCTGACGCCTCCCGAGGGCTACGGGTGGATTGTGGAAGAACTGACCACCAGCCGTGAGGACCCCGCCCCTGTCCGCTACGTGGCCGAGGACGCGGGTTCCGGCGTTGACCACAATGCCTCCATCATCGAATACGGATTTGACACCAACGGTGTTGGCAGCATCCCTGACATCACGGGAAGGTGGATCACCCTCGGGAACAACGCAGGCCTCAACACCAGCCTTGATCTCGAATCGTGGGCCACCAAATCCGGCCAGTACCTGCTCCTCCGAGCCACGGTGGTCGACGGTGCGGGCAACAGCATCGTGACGCCCTCTTCTTCCTACCAAGTCCTCCCTGGACTCGATTTGATGTGGAACGCATCGAACACCACCATCGATCGCCTCATCGTCCGGCCCGGACAAACCTCTGGAGCAGTGCAGATCGACGCGACGTTGCAGTCCAACGAGGGATACGACGGCACCGTGGTCGTTCGGTTGGAAACCGCACCCGCCGACCGCTTTGCTGCCGTGGATTGGACGGTCATGGAATCGAGAACGCTTCCCGCGGAAAGCCTCTCGAACGGGTCGCACGCGATGACATGGAACTTGACCGTGACGTTGCAAGGCCAACTCGACATCCGTTTGGTCATCGATTCCTCGGACGTCATCGACGAGTACGACGAAGGAAACAATGCCATCTATTTCGTGGTGACCGGCGCCAGCATCAGCCCCGGATTGGTTCCCTCCTTTGCCCCCTCGTTCAGCCTCTTGCTCATCGCCGGCCTCCTCTGTGGGGCCCTCGCGCACCGCCCACGGGATTGAAAGGGAGCGGCAGTTCCGAGGCACCATGCGTCAGTCCCTTCCCCGGGTCCCGAAGGACCGCATCGCGGTGCTGATCGGTGCCAAAGGAGGGACGGTCAAGGCCCTGGCCAAAGCGGCGGGAGCAAACTTCCTGGCCATTGATTCCGAGACAGGAGACGTCGAGGTGGAGTGGGGTGAACCCGGCACCTATGACCCCGTCAAGGCCCTCAAGATGCCCGATGTGATCAAAGCCATCGGACGCGGAATGGCTCCGAAAACGGCATTGACGCTGTTTGAAGACGACTGTTACTTCGAGATGGTGGACCTTCGGGACCACGTCGGCAAGCGTGGCAAGCAACTCCAGCGCATTCGCTCGCGCATCATCGGAAGCCAAGGAAAAATTCGACAGCGAATCGAGGGCCTGACCTCGACCAGCATCACGATTTACAAGTCGACTGTGGTCATCATCGGCCCCGAAGAAGGGCTCGCGCTTGCCCGCCAAGGCGTGGACATGATCGCCGGCGGTTCAGAACACGGGTCCGTGCTCAGTTTCCTTGAGCGCACCACGCGGAAAAACCGACTCGAACGCCGAAGCCTCGAGACCATCGAGATCCGTGAGGAGGAAGTCATCGAGAGCACGGGGTTCGAAAACCTCGTGCCGGGCCTGGACCAAGTGCGCGAGCGACGCCATCGCCGTTTCCGCGCCTCTCAGGTGGATCCAGAAGACGAGGAAGCCGTTGAGGCAATGATGGACCTTGCCGAAGACGAGACCGTCTCGTGGGAAGAGGAATGATCAATCCTGTTCCTTGACGTCGTCAAGGGGCATTTCCAAGACATCGGCCATGGCCTCAGGCAGGTCCACGTCAAGGCCCTGCTTCTGACCCCATTCGACCAGCCTTGTCACGTCCCTGACGAGGAACTCCCGGGCTTTGGGATGGGTGTCGATGACCGCCTGACCCACGTCGATGACGACCGGGCGCCCTTCATGCCACAGGATGTTGTAAGGTGAAAAGTCGCCATGCACCAACCGTGCTTTCTGCCACGCCACGGCCAAGAAATACAGCAGTGAGTCGTACACCTCCTCAGGGTTCTCCACGTCGACTTCCCGCAATTTCTTGGCAGGAGAAACGTCGGTCCCCACGTACTCCATCACCAGGACGTTGCGATGCACTGCAATGGCCTGAGGCACGGGCAACCCCCAGCGCTTGAGCCGCTCAAGGTTCCGATGCTCTTTCCTGACCCAGATGTCCACAAGGTCTCGATGCCGACGCTTCAACCCACCAAATCGCTGATCGCCCTCGATGTATTGCATCAGATTTCTGAAGACGGCGTTTGAAGTGTGGAAAATCTTCACCGCCACAGGACCTCCATCGAGATCCGTTCCGTGAAACACGTGTGCTTCCTTGCCACGGGCAATCGGGTGATCCAAGGTGTCAACGGCTCCAGAAGTCATCAGTTTGTAGACGGAGAGCAATGTAAGACGGTCAAAGACCTGGTCAAACACACGACGGTCAACCCACTCAAACGGACCGGAACCCAAGACGCCTTGCAGCTTACCTTCGATGTCCCGGAACATGCCTCGGTAACGCTTTTCCTTCATCCAACGGTACTCGGAGCCGCCCGCTTCCAAGCCGGAGACAAAGGCCTCACGTTCTGCTTGCTCGTGGGCGTGATCCGCGGCCTCTTCTTTGTTCATCTTGTTCCGCGGGTTGCGCCGACGGCGTCGTTGCGTTGACCGCTCGGTCAACTCGTCCCAGCCGTCTTCGTCCCACGACATGCCAACACCTTACGGTTGATGCGCGGCTTCTTTGAAGCCTGCTCAGCCAAACAACTCGTCGACGCCGTCTGTGACGTCGTCGTCGCTTTCGTCTTCCTCGAAGGAGATTGGAGTCACCTCAGGCGCCGTCTCTGCCTCAGGTTCAGGGGCGGCGCTCTGGTCGTCGTCGTCAGCGTCGCCAAACAGGTCGTCTCCGTCGTCGTCAGCGTCGCCAAACAGGTCGTCTCCGTCGTCGTCATCGTCGCCGAACAGGCCGTCTTCGTCGTCGGCCTCTTCCACGGCTTCCTCGCCTTCATCAACGTCTCCGAAGAGGTCGTCGTCTTCGTCGTAATCGTCCCCTGAAAACGAGGTCCCAAAGAGGTCCACAACGTCGGGAAGTACGCCCTTGCGGGAGAGGTACATGGCCTGCGTTTTGGTGTACCGGTGCTTCACGTCCGCCTTGCTGTCCTGGAAATCCCAAGGCCATACGATGATCAGGTCGCCCTCGCGCACCCACTGACGACGTCGCATTTTGCCAGGAATGCGTGCGAGGCGCATTTCTCCGTCTGCGCAAAGGACGTTGACACGGCGGCCACCGAGGATTTGTTCGGCCAGTGCGAACATCTCGTTGACCTTCGAGTTCGGCATCTTCACACGAATGCGAGCGACGCTGGTCTCGCCTTCAGCGGACTCAAGCCGAGCGAGCTCTTCCTCGTCGACCTTCTCCTCGCGTCGTCGTCCCATCGTCTTCGCCCGTCTGAGCGAGCGGACGACCCCTCTTCAATCCCACCGCAACGGAAGGCTCAACGAAGCAGCGCAATGGCCGCGTCTTGGCAAACCTGGATGAGTGGGTCGCCCCACACCCCGAAGCCCACGGTGCCCACCAAACACAGCGTGATGGCGATGGCCGTGAACACGGTCCGAGGCACAGGTCGGTCACGACCAACGGCCGGGGCGTCAAAGAACATGACAACGCCGATGCGCAGGTAGTAGAACACGGAGATGGCGCTGTTGAGGACCATCAAGAGGGCGAGCGACCAGACCCAGTGAAGGTCCATACCAAACACGCTCACGGTGGCACTGCTGCTGGCGACGTCAACGGCCGCGACCTTGACGATCCCCATGATGACCAAGAGTTTCGAGAGGAAACCGGACAGCGGCGGGACGCCGGCCAAACTGAGCATGAACACAAACATCGTCACGGCCAGAAGCGGGGAACGCTTGGCGAGGCCGGACAGCGTACGGTCGTCGCGGACCTCCCCTTCGTGCTCGAGCAGGCCGATGACGAGGAAAGCGCCCATCTTGAAGGCCACAAGGACGACGAGATGGAACAGCAGGGCGGTCAGCACGGCTTCAGATGCGGCTTGGGCCGCGCCGTCCAGGGATGAGTCGCCAAGGTTCCAAACGCCGACCGCCGTCAGGGCGGCCATCATGTAGCCGGCGTGGGCCACGGAAGAGTAAGCAAGCATCCGCTTGGGGTTCTTGCTCCCAAGGGCGGCAAGGTTGCCCCACGTCATGGTGATGGCAGCAAGCACACCAAGCAGCACGAGCCACACGGCGCTTCCTTCGGTTCCTTCAGGCAAGGTGATCACGAGGAGGATGCGGAACAAACCGACCATCCCCATCGCCTTGCTCGCGGTGGCGAGGAGCCCTGCAAAGGGCGAGGATGCTCCAGCATAAGCGTCCGGCGCTGCGAAATGGAACGGTGCTGCGCTGACCTTGAAGCCGAAACCAACGAGCATCAAGCCCAAGGCCACGTACGGCAAAATCTCCTGACCGATGTTGGCCCAAGCCATGGCGAGGGCGTCCACCTGAAGGGTCCCGGCCCAGAGGTAGAGCAAGGAAAGACCGTACAGACCGACACCGGACGAGGCAGAGCCGACCATGAAGTACTTCATGCCGCCTTCGGAACCGAATTTCGACTCTTTGTTGAAGGCCACGAGGATGTAACTGGAGAAGCCAGCGAGTTCCAGCCCCACAAAGAGCACGAACAGGTTCTCCGCAAGGGCGACCGTGGTCATGCCGAGCGCACAGGTCAGCAAGAGGATGTGCAGGTCTGCTTGGCGTCGATTGTTGTACAACGCGGACAGGTTGCGAACGTCCTTCGCTGGAGTGGAACGGTAGCGGTCGTTGGACGCGAGGGCCACCAGGAACAGGGCCCCGATGAACAGGGCCTCCATCAAGCGGCTGAACGGCGTCGCAGCGAGAATTCGAACGCTGTCATCACCGACGGCATGGACCAACACTTCATGCGTGGTGTGGTCCCACGTGGTCAGCAGGTCGTTGATGAGCAGCACCAAGGCCGTAAGCAGGGTGAGGACCGAGATGTAACCCGGCAGGTCTGATCGACCGGTCAGGGAATACCGCTCACCGCCGAAGAACCACGGAAGGCGTACTTGGGTCCCGGGAACACGGAAGGTCCCGCGGCCAAGATTGGGCACGACGATCATCAGCACAAGGCCGATGGCCAGCACCGTTTCGGCGGCAAAGTAGCCGAAGAATCCTGCCGAAAAGGGCTCGACGCGAAGTAGACTGCTCATTTCAGGCACCTCCAAACAGGGCAGCGAAAATCGTCTGCGTGTACGCGTCCATCATGTCGAGCGCAAGGAAGGGGAAAATCCCGAACACGATGGTGGCCACCGCGAGGATGAGCATGGCGACTTTCTCCGATTGGTCAAGGTCAGGAATGGGCTTGCCTTCGAGCGTCGCAGGAGGTTGAGTTTCTTCACCGCCCTCGAAAATCGTGCGTTGCATGGACCAGAGGTAGTACGCTGCGGTGATGGCCAACGCCAGACCTGGGCCGAGGATCCACCATCCAAAGGTGGCCCAATACGCCACCAGCAGAAGGAATTCAGCCACGAAGCCGGCCAGCAGGGGCAGGCCAAGGCTGGCCATCCAACCGAACATCATCGACGTGGCGATCCACGGTGAATGCTTGGCCATACCTCGCATGGCCCCGATTTCCATGCTGTGGTAATGGTGCTTGAAGGCGCCACACACGGCGAAGAGCATCGGGGAGATGATGCCGTGCGCGAACATCATGAACAGCGCGGCTGCATAGCCGATGGGCTGCTGACTGGCGATCCCCAGCAAGATGACACCCATGTGGGAGACCGAGGAATACGCGACCATCTTCTTGAGGTTCGTTTGGCCCAAGCAGACGATGGCGCCGTAGACCAGCGACACAAATCCGAAGATCATGATGGCGAACTGGAAGGTTTCCACGGCATGCGGGAAGAGCGCGATGGGGATCCGGAACATGCCGTATGCGCCCATCTTGAGCATCACACCGGCCAGCAACATCGAACCGCCGGTGGGGGCCTGAACGTGCGCGTCGGGCAGCCACGTGTGGAAAGGAGCGGCGGGCAGCTTCACGAGGAAACCGAGCATCAGCATCACGAACAAGACGCTCTGCATGGTCTTCCCGAGGAAGATACCACCGTCTGCATGCACCGCGTTGGCTGCGCTGGTCATGGCCACGAGGTCGAAACTGCGCCCGGTGAAATCACCGGCAGCATCCCCGGCTGACGCCGGGTCTTGCAAGAAGTACACCGTAATGAGGCCGAGCAGCATCACGACCGAGGCCGTGAAAGTGTAGATGAAGAACTTCTGCGCGGCGTATCGGCGCTCCTTGCCGCCCCACTTGAGAATGAGGAAAAACATCGGGATCAGGGTCAATTCCCAGAAGATGTAGAACATGAAGAGGTCGAGGCTGACGAAGACCCCGATCAAGGTCCCGCCCATCAACAGAAGCAACGGGTGGTACACGGCTCCCTTCTTCTCGTTCCAGGTGGCGATCTGCGTCACGGGCATCAGGAACGCGGTCAACCAGACCATCGGGAAGGAGAGGGCGTCAAGGCCCACGTGCCACGTCACACCAAGGCTTTCGATCCAAGGGTACTGGAATTCAAGGACGTACTCGTTGAAGCCGATCGTCAGCCAATCGATGTCTCCAAGGTAACCGACGGCCAACCCCGTGGTGACCACGAAGAGGATCAGGGAGACGACAAAGGTCACCAAGCGCATGGCCGAGGTGGTGTCCCGACGGAGGGACGCGGGCATCAAGCCAAGAAGGCCGAGCAGCATGAGGCTGACGACCACCGGCAAGCCGACAAGCACGATGCTGATGACGTCCATCAGGCCACCCCCCAGAGGATCACGGCGATGAGCAGCGTTCCAAGCGCGACCATCATGATGTAATCACGGGCTGACCCCGTGGTCAAGCGACGGAGTTGCGACGAGGTCGCTTGACTGCCAGATTCGATGTTCTTGATGGTGCCGTCCACCACCCGTCGGTCAAAGGTCGCAGCGAGGTTCGAAAAGCCCGCCACGAGTTTCTCACAGGCGGCGTCGTACCAGGCGTCAAAGTAGAGCCGTTCCTCGAGCGCCGTGGCCAACGCAGAGTCTGCGAGGCCGCTGTTGTCGAAGTGACGGCGAGCGTTGACGCGCTCGGAGAGGTTGATGAACGGTTGAATCCAAGGTTTGGCCTTCTGACCCTCGTCGAGCGCCCCACCGTGGAGGGCCATGGCGACCATGGGCCCGACCACCAAGGAGAGCAGGATGGCGATGTAGGTCAACACCAGCAGATAGCCTGCGCCGGGGTTGACGAAGATGTGGTCCATTTCGTAGAGGAACCCATCGAGCAAGTTCATGTCGAGTTGCTTGCCGTTGTAGCCGAGGTACTTCGTGACCTTCATCGACGCGAAGACAATGCCACCGAGGCTCATCGGAATGAGCACGAGGAGCGGAATGGGGATCCACGGCGTCTGCTCGTGAACGTGTGCGGCGACCTCGGTCTTCGGCTTGCCCGCGAAGGTCATGAACCACATGCGGGACATGTAGAAGCCGGTCATGCCTGCGGTGATGAGCACGAGGAAGGCGGGCAGGATGAAGCGAGGGTCGTGTTCAACGGCCACACGCCAGGTGTTGGCGATGATGCCTTCCTTGGACCAGAAGCCACCGATGAGCGGCAGACCGATGATCGACGCGGAACCGACGAGCATCGCCGTGGCGGTGATGGGAAGGCGGGACGCAAGGCCACCCATGTTGGCCATGGATTGCGCATCGAAGTCGTCGTGATGGTCGTCATGCCCATGATCGTCGCCGTGGTCGTCGTGGTGATGCACGTCGTGGTGCGCGTGGTGCATCTCGTGAATGACCGAACCGCTGGCCATGAAGAGCATGCCCTTGGCCATGGCGTGGTTGAACAGGTGGAACAGCGCGGCGCCAAAGGCAACGATCACGATGGTCTTGTTCTTGTCGTACCCGGCGTAACTTGGATCGTGCCAGTTGAGGGCGTTGGCGAGGAAGAGCGCGGCGCCAAGGCCGGTGAAAATGTAGGCCAGTTGGCTCATCGTGGAGTAGGCGAGGACTTTCTTCAGGTCCATTTGCACGAACGCGATGAGCGCGGCCATGCAGGCGGTGATGCCACCGACAAGGGCGATGATGAACGCGAGGTCCGTGAAGGCCCCATGCATGGCCTCGGCAGCAAAGATCGGGAACATCCTGGCCACGAGGTAGAGGCCTGCGTTGACCATTGTTGCAGCGTGGATGAGGGCGGAGACGGGCGTCGGGCCTTCCATCGCGTCGGGAAGCCAGACGTGGAGGGGGAACTGAGCAGACTTGCCGACCGCACCAATGAACATGAAGCCCAGCGCGAGTTGCAGGGCGCCGCTCTTGCCCGCGTCCGCGATGGACTGCAGGTGACCGCCGTCAAAGACAACGGCGTAGGACAAGGCGTCCGTGCCGGCCGCGTAGGGCTGGAAGAGGTTCCAGAGCATCGCCAGACCGATGACGAGGAAAACGTCGCCGACACGGGTCGTCAGGAAGGCCTTCTTGGCCGCGTAAGCCGCCGACGGGCGTTCGTAGTAGAAGCCGATGAGGAGGTAGGAGCACAGCCCCATCAGTTCCCAGAAGATGAACAGCCACAGGAATGAATCGGAAAGGACCATTCCGAGCATCCCAGAACAGAAGAGCACGAACTCCGCATAGAAACGGTGGTTGCGGTTGTCGTTGATCGGGTCGGTGTTCATGTAACCGATGCTGAAGACGTTGATCAGCAGACAGAGGAAACTGGCCACGAAGAGCAGCATGATGGTGGTGTGGTCCACGTAAAAGCCGAAATCAAGCGTCATGGCTTGGATGCTCCCTGTGGCGGCGTCGTGCCAGCCAAAGTTCACCCAATGGAACAGGGTGGAGGTGTCGGATACGGTGGTTTGACCGATGAATTTCGCGATGAGCATCAGGGAACAAACCAGGCTCGCGGCCATGACGGGAAGGGCCACCAAACCGCCTTCCTTCATCGTCCCCTTCCACCAGTCCTGTCCGTTGAACAGGCGACCGAGGAGGAGGATGACCGGGAAGGCCAACATCGGCAGCAGGATGATGAGCAAGGCGTAGTCGGGCACCACAAGGCCCGATGCGTAGGAATCTCCGGCCATGGTCTCACCTCAGTGTTTCAGGAGCTCGACCTCATCGAGCGAGATGGTCTGATGTTGGTTGTACATCGACAGGAGGATGGCAAGGCCGATGGCCACTTCAGCGGCGGCGATGGCGATGGCGAAGACCGTGTAGATCCAACCCGTCACGTCACCGTGGTGCACCGCAGCGGCGGCAAACTGGAGGTTGGCGGCGTTGAGCATCAGCTCAAAGCACATCAGGACGATGATTGCGTTCTTTCGGGTGAACGCCCCCCAGAGGCCCATGACGAAGAGCATCGCGGAAAGACCGCTGACGAAGAGGGGATCGATCATTCCTCCTCACCTCCATCGAAGGCAGCCTCGTGCTGCAAGAGCAGGTTGTGCAATTCGGGCAAGTCGATCTGCCCGGTGCCGTTGATGTCCAACGTGCGCATCAGCGCGTCGACGTCGCGGAAGGGAAGGTCATCGATGCCCGCCTGCCGAAGGGCGGATTCGAACTCAATGGCGTCGAGGGTTCCGGAGCCGTCACGGTCGAAGCCGACAAAGAGATCCGCTACGCTGAGGCCTCGAGAGGAAAGGTGGGCTGCAAAGCGAAGCAGTTCGTCGCCGTCAAGGTTTGAGGTGGACAGGGCTTCCAGAGCGGCCTTGTCCAGATCGGCCTCTTGCCAGAGGAGGTTTTCCAGGCGCTCGTCGCGGACGAGGTAGGCGGCGCCGATCATGGCCACGGCGAGCAACACGCCGAGCAGCGCGAGGGGGAGGGACCACGCACCGAACATGGCGTCGGCAAGCATCGGGGTGTCGAGGGTCGTGTCGCTGGGGTTGGCCCAGATCGCGTCATCGGCCAGCACACCAAGCAGGACGAAAAGCAGGGCGAGAAGCCCCAGTCGGGTGCTGATTGAGGTGAGCCTCATTCGAAGTCCTCCTCAAGGATTTGACGCCGCGTCAGCATGATGCCGAAGAGCACCACCAACCCGACACTCGCGACGTAGACGAGGACCTGAATGGCGGCAAGAAATTCAGCACCGAGGAGGATGAAGATGCCGGCAATGGCAAGAAAAGCAAAGATGACGAAGAGCATGGAGTGGGCAACTTTCTGAGCCTTGATCAGCCCATAGGAACCGGCGAGCGCAGCGGTCGCGAAGAAAAAGAACACCGCGGTTTCCGCAATTGCGCCCAAGTCCATCTCAAGCACCCTCCTCAGCGGCCTTCTTTGCGGCGCGAGCGGCCGCCTTGGCACGCTTGTCGCGCTCCTTGTTGGCGCGCTTGGCAAGTTCGGCATCCACCACTTCTTGGTGAACGGAAGGGAGAACCCGCGTCCTTGAGGCATCGAACCAGAGGTCCTGGCGTGAAAAGCCGGACATGCCGTCGTACTCGTTGGTCATGAAGAAGGACGTGAAGCCGCAGGCCTCCATGCACAAGCCACAGAACATGCAGCGGCCCAAGTCGATGCGGCCCGAGACGATCTGGTCGTCAGCGGTGTGCACGCCGTCGCGGCCCAGCACTTCTTCCTCGCCGGAATCGTTCCACCGAACGGTGACAGAGTCTCCAGAGAGGTCGAGGACCTCGGCAAAGCGCCACGCTTCGGGAGCGTCGTCGTGGGCGGTGGCGAGGTTGAACGAAGCCTGTTCGTCGGCGACGCCATCGATTTCCACCGCGGCCCAGCCGCCGACCTCAAGGTCGGCCCCGAGGCCTTCGTGCTCCCCGCCTGCGCTGTCGAGCACGTCAACACGAAGTTCGGTGGTCATGTGCAGGCAGTCGTTGGGGCAGGCGGTCACGCAGAGTTTGCACGCGGTGCAGGTCTCCCAAATGACGCCAATGCGCCCGTTGTAGTTTCCCGGAACGAAGAGCCATGGCTCCATGTCCTCGAGCCGCTCGTAGGGGTAGAGGATGGTCTGAGGGCGCCAAACGGAGGGCACAAGGTCGCTCGCTTCCCGATCTGGAGCGTACTGGTCAAAGTGCTTGGAAACGTCGTTGAAACTGGCGTTGGCCTCCACGCGGGCTTTGCTGCCTTCGTCGAGCACTTCGGGAGTCAGGGTGTTGTGGTACCCGAGCGCGAAGTACTTCCCGATCACCGGGAACGTGCGCAACGCGGTGATCATCGTGATTTTGAACGGGTACCAGAAGAGGTTCCGGAAGTTGGGCTGTGCGTGCGGGTGCATGGGCATGGTCTCACCTCACTCCGTTCCTGGGACCACGGTCCCTGCGGGCTCGAGCGTCCGAACGTGGAACATTCGTTCAGGACTTGCGTCTTTGTCCTCGTCGTTGAGGAGGTAGAAGAAGAGGGCAAGGGTGGCCACGGTCACGATGATGGGCAAGGCCCAGGCGAAGATGCCGAGGCCCCATGCGTCCCCGAGTCCTCCCTCAACGAGGCCGGCCGGGTCGTAGAGGAAGAGGCGGAACAGGACCGCCACGAGGAGGTTGACCACCGAGAGAGGGAGCAGGATGCGCCAGCCAAATTCGAGGATTTGGTCGGTGCGGATCCGCAACAAGGCAACACGCGCCCAAACGAAGACGACGGCAAAGGTCAACCACGCCTTGAGCAAGACCCAGATGATGCTGGTGCTGGCGAGGCCGAGGATCGGCACGCCGCCCCACACGCCCGAGAAGGGCGCGTGCCAGCCGCCGAGGAAGAAGTGTGCAAAGAGGATGCATGCGGCGTAGGTCCGCATGTACTCGGCGGCGAAGAGGAGGCCAAAGCGCATACCCCCGTACTCGGTCCACCAGCCTTCGACCAGTTCCGCTTCTGCTTCAGGCATGTCGAAGGGGATGCGCTCGACTTCGGCCAGCATCGAGACGAGGAAGAGGGCGCCACCAAGGGGCAGCAAGAAGAGGTTCCATGCGCCAGATTGGCCTTGGAAGGTCACGATTTCAACGAAGTTGAATGAACCCGACAACACGCACACCGACAGCACGGTCAGCAGCAGAGGAATCTCGTAGGACGTCAGTTGGACGGCAGAGCGGATGCCGCCAATGAGGGTGTACTTGTTGTTTGAAGCCCAACCGCAGAAGAACACCCCGATGGGTGCAATGCCGAAAACCGCCATGGCAAAGAGAACGCTGAGTTCGGGGTTTGGGCCGTAAATGCCGCTTCCCATCGGGATGAGCCCAAGGATGAGCACGGTGGAAGAAATCACGAGGTAGGGGGCGACTTCGAAGACGAGTCTGTCGGCGCGCTCTGGCACCATGTGCTCCTTGATCAGGAACTTCATGCCGTCCGCAATGTTTTGGAAGAAACCGGGGAAGATGGCGAAACCCATCCAGGACCGGTTGTTGACGCGGTCCACGGTGGGTCGGTCTGGGTCATGGTTGCCGAACTTGCCGTTCAACCATCGGTTGACGGCCCCAATGGGCTTGCCGATGAAGGGGACCATGTCCCACCATGCACCCGCAGTCGTTCCGTTTTCACCGATCCACAAGGACCGAAGCGAGGTCATGGCGCCGCGGCGGTCCATCATTCGGCCGAGCTGCTTGCGCTCGATCCAGAGGATCATGAACATCGAGAGCATGATGGACGCAAAACCGACCAAGGAGGTGATCAGCGCACCGGTGAAGGCTGCAATGGCTTCGGCTTGGCCTTCGAGAGGCGTGCCAGCAAGGAGGTCGACGATGGCTCCGCCAAGGTTGTCGAAAACGAGCGAACGAACGGTTGGCAGCTCCATGGCGAATCACCTCAGCGGTCCGTCTCCCCAATGCACGGATCGAAACTGCCCATGATGGCAGGAATGTCGGCCACCTTGTAGCCGATCATCGTCTCAGCCACGAAGGGGATGGTGATGAACATCGGCGAGCGGATGGAGAGGCGGTAGGGATTCTTTCCACGGCCTTCACCGCCGCCGTGAATGTAGAACTGGCTTGCACCGCGGGTGCATTCGTAGTTGCTGAAACCCGTGGCGCCCGCAGGTGCGCGGGTTGGGGCCTTGGCGAGGATCATTTGGTCGCCGTTGGCGTAGGTCGTGTTCTTGCCGCCAGGGATCTTCTCGATGGCGTCGAGGATCATCCGACAGGACATGCGCATCTCTTCCATCCGAACGCGGTACCGATCGTAGCAATCGCTGCCCTTCACGCTGGTCGGCTTTTCCACGGCCGGCTCCCAATCCAGCTGGTCGTAGACCGAATAGGGGTGGGACCAACGGACGTCGTAGTTGACGCCAGAGGCGCGAATGTTGGGGCCGGAGACGCCGGCCTCGACCATGTTCTCGGCCGTGGCGTAGCCCACGCCCTGCAAGCGAACAAGGAAGATGGTCGACTCGTCAAGCAACATTTCGTATTCGTCGATTCGCTTTTCGAACAGCTTCACCTTGGCGATGAGGCGGTCGGCCCATCCGGGTGGAATGTCGCGCTTGACACCGCCGATTCGAGGGTAGTTGTAGTGCATGCGGGAGCCGCCGAGTTCCTGAAGCAGGTCGAGGAACATCTCGCGCTCGCGAAGCGCCCAGGTCATGATCGTCAGGTTTCCAACGTCGGGCCCGTAGGCACCGAGCCACATCAGGTGGCTGGCAATGCGCTGGCACTCGGCCGAAATGCAGCGGATGTATTCTGCACGCTCTGGCACTTCCACTTCGAGCAGGTCCTCGGCCGCATAGATGTACGAGTTCGACCAGGTCATGGCCGAGACGTAGCACAAGCGGTCGCAGTAGGGCGTGACTTGTGTGAAGTCGCGTGCTTCGGCGATTTTCTCGACGCCGCGGTGAATGTAGCCGAGCTCTGCTTCGGCATCGACGACGGTTTCGCCGTCGACCTTGACGCGCAGGGTCCACAGACCGTGCGTCATCGGATGTTGGGGGCCCATCGTGATCCACATTTGTGCCATGGCGAAACCTCCTCACTTGACCCGGCCCTCATCGACCGGTTTGCGGACGAAGCCTTGGGCGTCGTCGTACATTTCGTTGAAATCGTGATAGCGAAGCTTGTGCTGCTTCTGCAGCGGATGGAATCCTTCTGGGCTGTCGTGAGGATTCAGCACGCGAAACATGTTGTCGTGACCCTCGAACTTGATTCCGACAAGATCCCACGTTTCTTTCTCGTTCCAGTCGGCACCTCGCCACACGGACTGAACGCTCGGGACGCGTGGGTCGTCGTTCTGAGGAAGGGGCACCAACATCTCGATCTCAAGGGGCAGGTCCATGCCCGCCAAGTCGCCCGCAACAAGCACGTGCGAGGTGTTCGGCTCAGGATTGCTGACCGGCATGCGTTGAAGGTGGTAGGCCACTTCCCAACCGCGGTTGTCGTCGCCCTCTGGGAAGTGGGTTCCCGTGACCATGGAGCAGTAATTTACGCCCATGTCGTGCTTGAGGCCCTTGGCGACGGCCAGCACGTGCGTCGGAGGCACGGTCAGGCGAAGGAAGGCAAAACCATGCCCTGTGGTGTGGTTGACCGCTTCGGCCACGACACCAAGGGCGGACCACGCGTCATCAGCCGCGGCCACAGCCGCAGCCACCGCAGTGGCGTTTTGTTCGGCGCTGATGGTCATCCCCATGCTCAGTCCTCCCCAACGATGAGTGGCTTCTCGCCGGCGCGGCCGGCGTCCGGGGCGCCACCGATGCGGATGATCTTCTCACGCAGAAGGCCAAAGCCGTCGATGAGCGCCTCGGGGCGGGGTGGGCACCCGGGGATGTAGACGTCGACTGGAATAACCGTGTCCACGCCTTCGAGGATGTTGTAGGATTGGAAATAAGGGCCACCAGAGATGGCGCATTCGCCCATGGCGATGCAATATTTTGGCTCAGGCATCTGTTCCCAGAGACGCACGATGGGGTCGGCGAACTTCTTGGACACGGGCCCGTTGACCAGAAGCACGTCGCTTTGGCGGGGAGAGGAGCGGAAGATCACACCGAAGCGCTCGGCGTCGAACCGAGGGATGGCCGAAGCGGCCATTTCGATGGCGCAACACTTGATGCCGAGGTGGAGGGTGAACAGCGACTTACGCCCTGCCCAGTTGAAGAACCGGCCCGCGAGAACCGACAAAAATTGCTTGAGTCGTGTGGCCTTCAGTGATTCGTCGGTCACGTCACCGACGAAATCGAGCAAGGCCGAGCTGTTGAAGGCGGCGTAGTTCTGTCCTGGATCGCTCATGCATTCACCTCAGATGTAGATGCGCCCGCGCTTGCGGAAGACGTGCCAGACGCCAAGCGTCATGATGGAGAAGAACGCTGCCAGCACGAGCAGTCGGCTGATGGCCGTGTCGAGGTCCCCGTCCACGGTCGCGGTGGCGTCGTTGACGACAAATCCACCCAAAGCCATGAACATGAACGCCACGTCGAACACGAGGAAAATGAGCGCATACCAATAGTATTGGAAGTGGAATTGGATCATGGCATCGCCGACGGGCTCGGACCCGCATTCGTAGGTGGATAGCCTGCGAGGATACAAGCTGTGGTCGGCCTCGTACCCTTCGAGCAAGTACGAAGAGGTCTTGTGAGGTTGCGAGCGGTCGGTCTTCGGACGCACGAAGTAGGAGGTCAGGAAAGCACCAAAGGGCACCAAGAAGCCGACGAGGGTCATCAAACCGACAGCAAGGTAGGCGTCGGTTACGGTGGTCACGTCGGTCATTTTGAGACCCCACAGGAAGGCATACGCTCCCTTGCTTCGTCCACCTGTGGTCCCTCCATAAGCGTTCCCGATTCGCCTTATTTTTAGGACGCCCTAAAAGGGCCACGTCGCCGCTGCCCAAGGACGCCATTTTCAGACTGGATTCAGCCCTCGACGGTCAACCTTGAGCGTGGAAGAAACGCGCCCACGAAGCCTGCAAGGAATCGTGCTGCCGAGCGGTCAGTTTGAACGTGGTGTAGACCATGGAAATGGGTCCGATCAGGGACCCGGGCACCACAAACAGCAACGCAAGGGCTCCCTCGCCACCCGTGATCAAGGCTCCAAGAAGGACGAGGCCGAATCCTGCACCTGGCACCACGAAGAAACCAACAAGCATCCAAAGGAGGTTGTTGCCGATGCTTCTGTACACCGTTTGATGGCCGGTCATGTCCTCGAGCTCGATGACCTCCTTGCGGAACATGAACGACCGATAGAGGTTGACTCCGGGAATCAACATCATGATCAGGTGCGTGGTGCCTCCTGGCCCAAGACCAGCGTGTTGCTTCAATTCCTCAGCGCGTCGGTGAAGGTAGAAGAGCAGGTAGATGCCAAAGGTAAACGGCGCATAGAGGAAGAAAATCAGGCCCCAAGAGGAATGAGGGACAGGGCTGTGAGCGGGCATGGCAACCACCTCGTCGAGGTCGAAGGACGCGAGCACGCTCTCGGCGTTGGCAGCCGACGCCGCCCGCTCTGCTTTGCGAAGCGCGGCTGCATCCTTGCGCGCGGCGATCATTGGCCCTGTTGCACGGGCCATCACGCCCAGGGCGACCACGAGCAGGAAAATCGTTCCAATGTTCGTGACGCTCTGGGCGGTGAGGCCCAAGCCCAAGAAGCCTGAATCGGGGGTTCCGATGACGGACAGTTCCACGTTTTCTCGGGTAAACACGCCGCCATCCTTCGGTTCAACGGAGAGGGTGAAACTGAATTCGTCTTCGATGGTGGCTCCGTACGGTGGGCGAACGTCAACCATGACCACGAGCACTTCGCCAGGTTGGAGCAAGCACATCAGGTCGCCCTCCTCGATGCGGCAATCACCGGTCCCGTCGTCTTCGATGTCCACCGTCCACCCGCGTTCCCCTGCAGAGGCAAAGATGCGAGCGTCGGTCGGGACGTTGCCCTCGTTGACCACGCCCACCTCAAAGGTCGCTTTGTCAGGGAAGGAGACGTTCAGTTGGGTCGGGGTCGACGCCAAGTCGAATCCGAGATCTTCGATGGTCCGTACGTCGAGCACCACTGAGATGCGCCCGTCGCGGTTTGCGGTGTTGTTCTCGCTCAACACGGTGACGTCCAAGGCGCCACCGTCTCCGGTTTCCGCACCCGGATTGACGGTGATGACCAACTGGACGAGGACCTCATAGGGTCGGATTTCGTAGTTCTCGAGGTTCTCGGTGAGGCCTGCGTTGACCTGGGCCAGTTGGGCCGCTTCCTCGTTGCGCTCCACGATCGGTTCGCCGTTTCCATCGAACATGAAGCGGGACTCGGCAATGTTCCAAATCCCGTAGCCTTCGGGGATGTAAATCGGACCGTCCACTGGGAGGCCGTAGACCAGCACTTCCCGTGTGGCAAGGCCCGAAAGTCCGGAGAAATCGAACACGGCCATGTCCATGCTGGCGTTGCCAGTGTTGCGCACCCACAGGTCCACGCTCGTGGACCCACCGGGAGGCAATTCCACGCGCTGGGTGTCTCCAGAGAAGGCATCGGCAAGCCGGACGTCCATGCTGTAGACCTTGTCGAACCGTTCAGCAACAAAGGTGACCTCCTTTTGGTTGTCCGCCATGCCGTCGCCGTCTTCGTCCTGAGCGCCGTTGTGATCGAGGTTGATCACGCGCACCTGGAGGTTCGTTGAATCGCGCTCTTCGACGCCCTCAACCTTGACCAAGAGCGCCACATCAAGTTCTCCGCGAGCAGGAACTTGGACTTCGATGATCGTCTGATCTTGTTCGTCAACAAAGCGCGTCGTCCATTCGCTGGGCGTTTGGGACATCACCACGCAACGGAAGGTGGCGTCGACGTTGCCTTCGTTTTCGATGGTGATCGGGAAACGCAACCATGCGTTGACTTGCCCCCGCTGATTGGACACTGGGGCATTGATGTCCATGCCATGCGATTCTGCCACCGTGGCTTGCACGGTCGCTTCGTCGTAGGTCGCTCCGCCGGAAGTGGGGAGAACGCTGACGAGGATGTCCACTTGTTCTGTGGCCAACGCGTCCATCGGCACCGTGACGGTCATGGTCACGTCTGCGCTGCGGTCAGAGGCGTGCTTGGAGCCGAGGGTGATGGTGCTGACGTCAAAGGCCACGGTCCAGCCACCTGGAGGTGCGCTGGCGCTGATTCGGAAACTGTCTGCGCCGTTTCCGTTGTTGGTCACGGTGACGGTGGTGGTGCGCGACGTTCCCGGTTCGATGTTGGACATCATGCTCTGGGGGATGGACACTGTTGCGCCCTTGGTTTGCCCGAGGGTGATGCGCAATTCGACCTCGCAGGCCATCGTTCCGCCGTCTCGGCCTTGAACGATCACCGTGGAGACAGAATCTGCGTCAAGGGAATCGTCCGGTTCGATGTTGAGGGTGAACGTGCGCTCATCGGACGAGGTGTCGTAGGGCAGCAGGCCGGATGAAGCGCCCTCCACGCTGACCCAGGAGGCTTTCGGACCGACACGTGCAACGTTGAGGTTCCATTCTGCGTTTCCAGTGTTCTCGAACGTGACCTGCACTTGGCCCTGTTTGCCTGGATCCACGCGAATGCTCGATTTCGAGAGGCTGGCGTCGCAGGTGTGCAACTCAGGCACCTCGAGGGAGATGTCCTCGGTATCGCTGGCGTTTTGCGACGGGTCGTTTTGCACCGTCGCGGTGATCTCCCAACAAAATCGAGCCGCATCCTGGCCGTTGGGCACGGTCGTGGACACGACCACAGATTCGGTTTCCTCGCTGGCGACGCTGACCGAAGAGGGATCAAAAGAAATTGAGAAATCGTCCACGCCGGCGCAACCCGGATCGTCACGTTCCGTCGCTGCGAAAACCACCGTTGCTTCTGCACGGCCCGTGTTTTCGACTTCCATGTCCCACTCGACCGGATCTTCACCCGCCCACGTCAGGTCTGCCGGACCGTCGGGTCGGAGATCCACGCCGTAGACCACGCTGCCAGACCCGTCACCGGCTTCGGTGGTGACGGTTCTTTCTTCGTTGGCCGGTTGCCCGGGCGGTTCAGGAGGCTCGGGTTGTTCCGTTGCTGCAGCCACCACGGTGGTGTCGCAGTCCCCTTCTGCGGTTTGCGAGAGGGTGACGTTCATGGTCGTCTCTTCGTAGGAATTTGCGTCGATGGCCCCCGGGATTTGCTGAATCACAGAGGAATACTGGCCGCATTCCTGTGTCTGAGCTTCGTTGGCCGAGAGTTGCACTGTGACCGGGTTCGAACCCGTGTTGTACACACGAACGGTGTACTCCCCGGACTCCCCCGGGTTGACGGTGAGGGTGGACGGAGACACCGTGAGGACGATGCTGGCGTCGCGTCCGTCGGCGGCGGCCGGTGCAAGAAGCGGCGTCAGGCTCACCAACATCAGCGAAATGAGGAGCAGCGCGCGCGCCTTCGTGCCCGTCGGCGTCTCGCGCATGGCTTTCGGTGGAGTTCTTCCCATGAAAGACCTACGCTTAGATGGGCCCCTCACGCATTCAAGAATTGGGCACTTGGTGTGCCGCATTTTGGACAGGTTTCTGGCAACGTGCACCCGGGAGTTCCAGCGTGGTGGAAGCGCGCACCGCACGTTGGACAGCCAAGCATCGGACCAGTGATCGTACCCCTGCACGCCCAGCAAGGGGCCGTGGGCAAGGTGGCCGGCTGGGATGTCGGCGGGGCCGCAAGAGCAGGCGTCTGCGCTGCGGCTGGTACAGGGATGGCCAGCGCTGGAGCCGCGCTTCTCGGAGGCATCGGGAGGGGCAACCCAGATGCCGACGCCTCAGGTTTCTTCGAACCTCCAACATGGCGCAACACAAGCACACCTGCCACCAGGAGCAAAAGCACTGAACCTCCAACCATGGCGGTCAATGCCCCATTGCCTTGGCTTTCGTCGGAGACGATCCGGGCAGCGGTCATTGTCGCTTCCGTGTCGCCTTCAACGCGCACGTTTGTCACGCCGAGCGTCGCAGGCGCATCCCCGCCGATGGAACTTGAATAGGTCACGCGAAGCACGCGGGAAGCCCCTGGGTCCAAACTGACGGTGGAGGGGCCGTCGATGACGACATCCCAACCCTTGGCCGCGTCTACCTCCAGACGCTCATCAAAGGCGATGTTGCCGCTGTTGACCAAGGTCCACGTGATCGTCCCGTCTGCATCAGCCGTGGCCTGGGTAACGCCATCGAGGTTAACCTCCATTCGCCGGTTTTCGTCGACAAGCATCGTGACCTCATCGCGGCGTTCGAATCCGTCTCCCGTCATGACCAGGGAGAACGACGGTTCGGTGTTTGCAGGAAGGGAGGGTGGGAGGACGACCTCGCACCCCACGATCTGGAAGTCGCCCACGCCCACGGCTGCTGGAGCTTCGCAGGAACCAAACAAGCCGGGATCGAGGTCGATTTGCACCGTTGGGGACCATGGGGCTTCACCGTTGTTGCCCACCAACCATTCGAAGCGGAGTGTTTCTCCGGTGGGATGGCTGCCTGAACCGAACGGCGTCGCATACTCGGTTCCGTCTTCAAGGACGAGGCGGTTGAAATTGAGCGTGGGTGCAGGGAGTTGCCGGACATCGAGCGGTGCCGTCCACGTGAAGCGCCCTTCGGCATCGCTCAACCGAACCTCCAACGTCCCTGACTGCCCGTTTCCATCCCCGACCAAGGTGTACACCACGTCCTTTGTGTCGGTCCATCCGAGGACCACCGGTTCCAAGGACGTGGACACGCTCCAGCCCGAAGGCAACACGAAACTCGGCGTGAGTTCAAGATCGACGTTTCCGAGGTTCTCCAAGCTGAGGTACAAGCCTACGGAAGCATCAGGACGCAGGCTGGGAAGGCTGGACTCCAACGAGATGCCCACGTCACGCACGGCCATCACCTGCATCGGGATTTCCAACGAGGTTGAAACGGACGGATCGGTCTGAGAAATCGCCAGCACGGTGACCGTTCGTTCTGCTCCAGCCACGGTTTTCAGGGACGGGGGCGTCACGGTGACGTTGACCGCCCGTACGGCGTTTTTGTCCATCAGCCCGGTGGAACCCGAGGAGGCTCCAGGTTCCGATCCAAGGTTGTCGAATCCTGCACTCCATCCCGTAGGGGATTCGAGGAACAGATCGTACCCGATGGGTCCGTTGCCGTCGTTGGTCAAGGTGAATTGAAACGTGGTGGTATCAAGTGGATGCACGGGCACCACGCTGTAGTCCAAGGTGAATATGGCCTCTGGGAGTGGCGGGACCACCAAGGTCAGGTTGTAGGGGTAACTTACGCCGTTGTCCACGTCCAATCCTGTCAGTGGAAGCACGTAGGTACCAGGCGCCGGTCGGGCCTGATGAACCACGGTGACGGTGACGAAGTCTTCACCACGTCCTTCGAGGGTGAAATTGGCGAGGGTCAAGCCCACATACCAACCTTGTGCGGCGCCGTCGTTCACGCGGGTGGGCGCTCCGGCTGCAAGCGATGCGTTGGTGCCGAGAAGGGCCGTGTTGGTGAGGGTGATGTTCCATGAGGACGTGGTCTGCGTGGACGATTGCAGGACCAGTTCCGATTCAATGGCGGAGACCTTGACGCCCGGTGCGCTGACGTTGACGTCGGTGATCAGGTCGTTGTTGTTCTCTTGGACTTCGTCCAGCACGTCATCTGGGTCCACGCGAACGATGACCTCCGAAGTTCCGGCGACGGTGGGCGTCCAACTCCACGGCATCGAGCGAATGGAACCGGGGAACAGGTCCACCGTGGTCCGGTCGATTTCTGAACCGTCCACCAACAGCACGACGTCAACGGCTTCCGCCTTGACGTTCCCCATGTTCATGATCTCGCTGGTGATGGCCACGGGATCACCCACTTGGGGGATGCTCACGTCCATGACGAAACTGTCAGGGACGACGAGAGGGTCGGGTCGCAGGTCGTTCACGCCTTGCCCAGATACGGCGATGGAGTAGGGTTGAGAACGGCTTCCTGCGTGGTTGCTGTCCTTGACTTTGACTTCCCAGATGCCCTGTTGAGCGCCGTCGATGAGCACCACTTCGACGTTGTTGAGGGTGTCACGTGAACCGGCTTGGATGCTCCGCCCGTTGCTGAAAACGTTGCCCAGGTAGGTGGTGCCGTCTGGTGAAAGCACCTCGAGGTCCAAGTCGTTGACCAATTGCGTGCTGGAGAATCGAGATCCTCGCTCGTCCGACCAAGCGAGCACGACCTTGAAAGGGCTGCTTGAGGCGCTGACGTTGAACACGTAGGACTTGCTTTGGCCCGTTGAAGAGAGGAGCGAACGGTCGTCCACCCAAATGCCACGGCCGCCGGAGGGGGCAAGCGTATCGCGCAGGTTGACGCGCCCCCACCCTTCGTCGTCGTTGGGGATGTTTCGCGTCCCAATGTCTTCGGCACCGAGGATAAGCAGGGCCTTGATGAGAGCACCTTGCGGCTCAGGCCGAAGAGCGATCTCAACGAGGTACTCACGAACCAGCGCTGCCGCGCCGGCAGCGTTTGGCGTGGCCATCGACGTCCCGGTGTATTCGAGGTAGTACTGGTTTGACCACGTCGCGCTTCCAGTATCCCCTGCTTCCTGAGCCCGACATGACCGGACATAACCGCCTGGAGCCACGACGTCTGGTTTGATCCGCCCGTCGTCGGTCGGGCCGCGAGAGGACCCAGACATCATGGTGTCAGGAGCGCCGTTGTACCGGTTCTGATGGTTCCCGACCGTGAGGGTGTTCTTGGCGGTGGAGGGCGCCCCGACCGTACCCGTACCTGGACCGTCGTTGCCCGCCGCAAAGAGGACCAACAGGCCTTCTTGATTGGCATGCGTTCGATCGTAGGCCGCCGTTCGATCGTCGATGTCCTCTGCGGACGACGTGTACTTTCCTTGGTCGCTTGCTTGAGACGAGCCCCAAGAGTTCGTGTGAATTCGTGCACCTTGCGAATAGGCTTGGTTGAGGATGTAGTTCAGGCTCGGTGAGAGGAATTGCCCGTTGTTGTCGTTCTCCATCGCTTGGAAAATCAGTTCCGCTTGAGGCGCAACTCCGGCGTACCCGCCACGGCTACCGTCGCCGAGCACCGTGCAGGCCACGTGGGTGCCATGGCCCGAGTGCCGGTCTGCCGTGGACCCGTCGCCAACGACGTCGGCATTTGACAGCACCCGCGTCCCAAAGTCGCCGTGGTCCGCATCAAGCCCTGAATCGGCGACAGCGACGATCACCCCTGAGCCGTTCAACGAGGTCGTGAAACCGTTGGCGACGGCGCTGACCTCCATGTGTTGTCGGGCATTGTCGTTGGCGATGGCGAAGGTCGGTTCGGGACCGACCCACATCACGGCGGGCTGGAGAAGAAAACCGAGGAGGTCCTCGGTCGCCAACGTACCTCGCCAACGTCCGTCGTCGACCCTTTCCTGATGCTCAAGGGCGAAGGGGGCCACTTCGCCAAGGTGTTGTCGAACGTGGTGTTGCCCATGCTGGAGATCGACCAAGGCGGTCGGCCCGTCGACGTCACGCCACCCTTCGAGCCGGATTTCCGTCCCTTGCAGGGCGGCTTCGCCCCCGTTGAGCAACAGAACGTCGAGCAATGCATCGTCAAGGAACATGGCGGCGGGCACGTCGTGAACGCTGTGGACGGCGGCCATGCTTTGCAAGGCCACAAAGGCCGAAGGAGGCGCTTGAACGAGAAGGCCTGACGGTGCAATGAATTCACGGACGACCATGCCTTGGACGTCGCCCAATTCCTGCCGAGCAGCGGTCAGGGGCATCTCAAGGTCCACGATGACCAGACGAAGATCGGCGCGAGGGGTCAGCATGGCTTCCGACAGCGGTCGGTCGAGAAGCAGCCCTTCGTCGCTGAACCGGCCGAGACGGCTGTCGGCAAAGGCGGCTCTGTCGTCTTGGCCGATGGCATGGTCGTAGGTGCCCGCCAAGGTCCGGTACGTGTCCGGCTGAAGTTCGAAGAAGGTCGGGGAGCCTCGGTCCATGGCCGAAATGGCTTCTTCATCGGCAGGAACCAACCAACCGGTGCTGGTGGACAGGACGAGCAGCAGCACCAACGCCACGGGCCGAAGGGCACGGACGTTGGACATGGAATGAAGGCCTCGCGAGACCGCTATATCGCTTGGGGTGTCGTGCACGGCCGTGCATCAGAAGGGCCATGTCCGACGGTCGGTGCGGTCTGCAAATTCCTCTGAAGCCCACGTGCCGACGTCATGTCGCCATGTTTCCTGATGACTTTCTCCTGCGTAATCCGTCCACGAGAGGGATGTTTGGACGGTGTAATTGGCCCAGACGGTGTGCCCGACGACCTTCATCTCCAAGTCGTCGCCTGCGACCGACGAGTGGGCTGAAAGCTCGTTCAACAGCACCGACATTCGACCAAGTTCCTCACCTGCCTCGTCTTCGAACGAAACCACGACTTCCAAGTCGGTCACCGCCCGGCTTCCACTGTTGTGGATTTCCGCGAGGAGGATGTGCCCTCCGTTCTGCATGTAGACCGTGTCGAGGGTCAAGCCGTCCCTGGGCAGCACCCAGTACCATCCGCTCATCAACAATCCGAGAAGCAGGATGAGGGTCAGGCCTGCGAGGGCGACCTTGCCCGGTTCCACCTCACGGCGCAAGCGTTGCAGGCGTTCAGCCGCGTCTTGGGCAGCGCGAAGGACGTCCTCCTCGTCGGTGGACCCGTCTCCGTCGACGCGTTCTCGGATGCGCGCCAGGATGCCGTCTTTGGACGGCGCGGGGTCGAACGGTGCATCCTCCGCCATCTTCACACCACCCAAGCCAACCCACTGGCGACGGCTGAACTGATGGGTTCCACCACCAGAACGTGACGTGTTTCCACCGCACCTCCGGTCAACGAACCGATCAACGACAAGTCACTGGCCATCCCGTTCACGCCCACCGAGGAAGCGGTGGGGAGGATCCCTGTGAACTGGGTGTCCAACAGCACGCCCCGACCGTCGATGCTCAAGTCGGACATGAAGGGAACATTGTCCAACTGAGGTTCGCGATCAGCAGGTGTCAGTTCTGCGTTGGCCGTGGCGATGACCCGCCCGGTGGTGATGCCGTCAAGGACGATCACCGGGTAGACACCGGCGACGCGGTGCATGTGAATGGTGGCTCCTTTGAGGTCCTCACCGACGACTTCCATCGACGAAAGGGTCAACCCGGGGCTGGAGGGTACGTCTGAAGCTCGCAAGTAGAGCTGCCGCACGCCGGAGCCACTGGAGGCGATCTCAACGCCAAAGCGGTCCGTCGTCTTGAGTTGGAAGCGCGACGGGAGGTCTTCGGCGATCATCGTGATGTCGCCTTTGCTGTCGATGGCTCGCCCGTAGGCTTGGACGAAGAGGTCCATCGTTTCGCCATTGGAGGCGTAATCCATGGTGAAGAGGCCTTGGAAGGAGGTTTCCTTGCGGATGTCGAAGACCTCGGACGGTTCAGCGGCGAGATGCAGCTCTCCGGGCAGATCGCGCATGAACACCGTTGCCGGCCACCAGCGACCGTCCACGAAGCGGTGCTGTTGGATCATGAGGGCTTCAGCAGAACCACCGTCCACCTGGAACTCTTCGGGCACCGTCACGTCCAGCCTCAACACGTCGCCGATGGTGGCGGAAACGTCCGTGCTGCGTGGCACGTCCAGAATCAGCGCTTCCGAACGTGTTTGTGTGGTGTGGTCGATGAAGACCGCGTGGGCTGAATCAAGCCGCACCCCCACGTCGTAGCGCATGTCGAGGGTCAACCGCGGAACAGTGAGGTTCCGTTCTTGGAAGAAGACGGCGTCCAAAACGACGTCACGCGGATTTTCTGTGTCAAATCCGGTCAAACGAAGGTCGACGTCTTGCCCAGAGATGCCCTTTACCAGGATGGTCATGTCCTCGTATTGAGGCTGCCAAGAGGTGAAAGCAAGATCGAATTGGTAGGTCGGTACGCCGTCCAAAAGGCGGAAGTCGTAATCCAAATCGATGGCTCCTGCAGGGAGGGACGGCAACCATGTACGGACGTGCCAAGCACGCCGTTCGGTCAGGTCGATGCCCTGATCGCTCCAATTGTCGAGGTCGTAGGTTTCCTTCTCGTCTTCGCTCAGACGACCGTCCGTGAGGACCAGCATCAGGTCACGGGCGCCAAGGAATCCTGCGGACTCCAACACGAGGGCCCCTTGCTCTTGCTCGTTTTCGGTCAACAGCGCATCTTCCCAGATGGTTTCGAGGGTGACACGACCGGAGAGCGTGAGCCGATCCAATCGACTGAGGTTGAGGTCCACGTCCACGCGTTCATCGGCCTCCATCGACAGGCCGTGGACCCAAACAGGCTCGGAGACCGTGGTGCCTTTCCGCATGTCTGCGGTCATGTTGAAGGCTTCACCCGTTTCGAGGTCCATGCCGATGGCAAGGTCGCTCTCGCCGCTGATGGAGCCTCCCAAATCTTTGGTCAGGGCGTGAATGAAATCGTTGGCGACACGCCCGAACGCCACAAGGTCTCCGAGGAAGAAGGACAGGCCTTCTACACCCTCCTGATCACCGAAATCTGGCAATTCCAAACCGTCCGAATCGGCGCCTCCGGGGACGGCGACCATAATCTCGGCTGGCAACGGTTCGATGACCGCCCGACCGTTGAGGCCAAGCAAGGGGTCATCGTAGTCCGTTGTGTCCTCGAACAGCAGACGGAGCGGTTCGGACGAGGTGCGTTGCATCTCGACGCGGCTGTTGCCTTCGGGTCCAAGGGAACCCTCCTCCAAGGGCGACAAACGACGCATTCGGAGCACGTCTGAAATGCGCATCGAAAGGCTGGTTTGATCACCGTCGACCGTAAACCGAACGTGGTCACCCTCCATGGTCAGAGGAACTGTTCCGTTGCTGGATTGGATTTCAACCGCCTGGATCGGCGTGTTGGCCACGTAACCGACTTCGGAACCAAGGACCAGTTCGAATTCTGAAGGAAGGCCGACCAAGCGAAGCGCGTTTCGCTGGTCCCCGTCTTGACCGCCGTACGTGATGGTTCCAATCGGTGCGCTCGCTTCGTAAATCAAGCGTTCTGGCAGTTGGACGAGACGAAGATTATCGGGACGATTGGAAATCATTGCAGCCTGCTTTTGAGCCAGACTCATGTTCGGCCCGTCGTGCGACACGTGGCCCACGATGAGCGGTTCTGCGCTCGAGCCTACAAGCTCCAAAACGCGCTCACTGGTCTGAGGGTCGAAGGATTGCGTGACGCCAGAAATACCGCTGACTCGCGCGCTCATGGCCACAGGAACGAGCGGCTGAACCGGCCCCGAGCGGCCTTGAACAACGTCGATGGAGGCGTCGCTGGACAGAAGCAGGTGGTCTTCATCGGGCAGCCAAGGTTGATCGCTTGACGACAGGGCGAACCCGAGCGTACCCACCTCGGCGGGCGCCCTCACCTCCCCGCTGGACCATGCGGCTTTCACCTGCGTGAAACATGCCACTTCCACGGTGCCACCTGCGCTCCCTGCCGTGCCGACGATGGCACCAGGAACGCTGTTGACAATCGTTCCCAAATCAAGAATGATTTCGACCAAGCCGAGGAGGGCGTTGTCGAGCACTTGAGAAATCGCGTTCAGGTCGCTGTTGTCTGGACGTAACCGCTCCACGCCACTCTCACCGAGGTTGAAACTGCCGGAGATCACGATCACGGGTGGGAGGTCTTCCACGACCAGGGTCATCGATGAACGGTCCGGAGCAAAGCCTCCGCGTTGGAAGCTCGAACCGAACTCCAAAAGCGGGATGAAATCGACGGCCGCCACGACGATCAGCGTGTTTGGAGGTGTGGCCGGATTGACGGGCAAGGTCGGGTCGTTGACGTTCGTTGTCGCATCGCCAGAGAAATTCTTGATTCCGATGAACAGGGACAGCCTGTTGGGCATGTCCCCGGGCAGGTTGATGCTCCCAGGCGCCTCACCAATCATCGTGAAAAGGGCATTGATTTCCTCTTGAGGGAGGGTCCCTGAAGGCAACCCTCGAATCCAAATCCTCGCGTCAGAAATGTTGCCAAAGTTGTCGCCGCCCTCGGGCATTTTCGACCGGTCCTCGAAGTAATGGACGTAGACGTCTGCGTCACGGTCGCTGAAAATCTCGACCGTGTCGAAGCTGTTGTCGCCAAAGTTGTCGTTTCGAAGGGTCAGGTCAATCTCGGAAGGAAGACGTCGCCCGGTGTCTTCTGGATGGAAACCGGCGTCGATGTACGCCAGTTCGAGAACGTCCGGCACCGTTCCGTCATCTTGAGCGACGTCGAAATGAACGAAACCAATGCCGACACCGAAGGAGCAACGGTCAGCATGGCTGTCCACCCTCGGTTGATTTTCCGGGTCAAACCAGTTCTCGTCGGCGCATTCTGTCTGCAGGTTGCCCCCTGGCGCGTCCGGGTTCTGAATGGTGATGGCGTATGGCGCTGAAATGGAGGTCAGGGAAAGCGTGTCAGCGCCAACGCCACCTCCCAACAAGTCGAGCACAAGGGTCCCGACGTCGGAAACCGTGTCGGCGATTTCGAAGGTGATCCGATCAAGGCCCACGCCGACACGGAATTCGTGGGGTGGTTGGGTGAAACGCGTGTCGATCACGATCGAGTACGATTCTGATTCTTGGACGGTGAAATCGAAGGCGAAGCCCTTCAGCAGGCTGACCTCCAAAAAGGCCATGTCGTCCCAAAGGGGGTCTGCAGCATCGATTTGATGCACGCGCCATTGGAAAATGGGCCGAATCCACAGGGTTTCCGGGACAAGGCCGGCGATGGGACCAACGCCGCCACTCGTGGTGATGTCCCACCCTTGGCCGCGTTGCAGCAAGCCTTGAACGGTCAATTCAACGATGACGTCTTCGCCGCCGTCGCCGTCAATGTCGATGTAATTGTCAAACAAATTGAGATCGGCGCCGAGTTGAATGTCTCCCGTGAAGGTCCCTGACGTCCAACTTTCGTAGGACGGGCCGTCGTTCTTGCTGCTGAAGTTGAGGTAGATGGCATAGGTGTTGATGCCGATGGCCAGCGGGTCGTTCACGTCCCAGTTCTCAACGGAAAAGAGCGTTTGAAACAGGTTGTCCGGCAGGCCTGCGCCGCTGTGGTTTTCTGCGTCGAGAAGGAAGTCATAGGCCCGGGGGTGATCTGGATCAAAGGGCGCCGAGTCACGAACTTGCAGCCCGTCGAGGAAGCGTTCGGCTTCGACGATGGCGTCGCCTTCCTTGACCTCGCGTGCGGCTGCGTCCACCGTCGCGAGGGTCGTGGATGCAATCCCTTCTGCGAGGAGGTCCGAACTGCTGGCTGACCGGTCTTCGAGAAGTTCGTCAAGCGCATCGAGGATATCGAAATCGTCCGTGGCCAACTCGGCCGTCGTGACCGGTTGAACGATGGGGATGAGAAAAAGCAGCATGAGCACCATGGCGGGCGCCCGCCGCTGCACCTGACTTGGCCGGACTCCGGGATGGAGCAGCCTCGCGGCGCCTTGCTGCATGATTGCAGCCCGGCTTCGCATGTTGTGAACCCTTCCCTGTTGTGCGTCGCTTTGGACGTTCACTGCGAACCATCAGTGGCCTCTTCGAGCATGTCTGCGAGGCCAGCAGGCAATTCCAGTCGCCCACCCACTGAAGCGGTGGTGGCCGAGGGCTTCTCGGCCGTTGAAGGAGCAGCCGCGGATTCGGTGGACGGTACCGGCTCAAACGCGCCATCGACCGCCACAGGGTCGTCCATGCCGTCTCCCACGAGGGCTTCCAAAGCCGCCATGCTGTCGTTTGCCGCAGACGCCCCTGCACTTTCACCAAGCAAAGATTGTGCCATCGGGTCGAGCGGCGCGGTGGGGCGAGGGGAGGCATACGCCACCGGAGAAGGGGCTTGGACGGCGTCCATGCTGGAAGGAGCACTGCCGTAGATGGCCGCCATTTCTGCCGCCTTGGCTTCTTCTGCTTGCGCTTCTTCCGACAAAGGCTCGGCTGTTACCGTGCTTTGTCCAGAGGGGCGCGCTCGACGGAGCCTCAGCACGACGACGGCCGCGACAAGGATCACGAGGAGGCCAATGCCCGCCACCACCGTCATGCCGGAGGAGGGCGAGGGGCCAGCGCTGGTCACGTCGACCGTCCACACCGAGCGATCGCTGTTCCCTGCCGGATCGAACACGGTGATGACCACCACCTGTTCTCCTGCTGAGTTAAACGTGATTTGCACTTCTTCGCCAAGAAGGTCCGGATCGTCGTCCTTTACTCCGTTGCCATCCGAATCGATAAGCGGGTCAAGGTCCCAATGGACACGAAGGGCGCCAGGTGCGTCGACAGGGTCGTCCACGATCACCCGAACCACGTTGGAAGATCCCGATTCCATCGAGGAAGGCAAAGCGGCCACCGAGGTTGACGCAAAGCTTGGCGACGTACGGTCCACGACCACCACGCGCCGTTCAATCACGTCCGAATTCCCGCTCGGGTCGGTCACCGTCAATCGGACGGTGTGTTCGCCTGAAACGGCCCATGAAGCCACCACTGTCGTGTTCTGCCCTGCAGTTGTCCCGTCGATGGACCACGCGCAAAGGTCAACGCGATGGTCGTCGGTCGAAGCGGAGCACGACAAGCGGAGGACGGCATCCGGATCGAGTCGGTAGCCGTCTTCAACCGGTTGCTCGTCACCGAGGGACGAAACGACGGCCGTTGGCGCCTGGACGTCGGAGACCGTGACGTCATGCTGCACCATCGCAGTTCGACCGTCGACGTCCCGGACGTGCAGCGTCACCGTGAACGTGCCTGGCTGACTCCATGTGGCAGAGACCGTCTTCGCCTCACCCCATGTTCCGTCGTTGGTGGCGTCGCCGTCGTCGTCCGCGTCGACGCTCGCATCGAGGTCCCAAAGCCAATCCACCAAGCGGTTCAAGCGGTCTGGGGTGGCGGATGCATCGAGGAGCAACGGTTCGCCCAGCGTGGTCGTGGCGTTGTTGCCGTCCTCGATGACGGGCGTCATCGGTGGATCGAGCGTCAGCCGAACCGTCATGCGCAGGTCGCTTGGGGGAGCTCCGCCAAGCACCTCATCGCCAGCGTCAAGCATCAGGTGCATGGGCACGCCGTCCAGGGCGGAGGGCACCGTCCACGTCAGCGTGGACGTGGACGTGACGTCGAGCAACGCCGTGCCTGCCTCGGGAGCGTGTTGTGCACCGCCTTCCCACGACGTACGCTGAGCGTCCGTGAGGAAGGCGAGATCGCCTGACCCGTCCAAGCCCCAGGCCTCGAGTTGAACCGAGGTGCCTGCGTCAAGCGTCAGGCCTCCGTCACCGGAGAGCCACGTGCTTGAGTTGGCCGTCGCTGCATAGAGGTCGTGCACCACGGTCAAGGCTCCGTCTTGAAGCACGCTCACTTGCAGACTGATTTGTGCGCGTGCGCCACCTTGGTCGCCTTCCCCTTGATCGCCGTCGTGCGCGAGGTTGTCGACGACCAGCGACCAAGCCTTGGCGTTGATTGAAGCGGGCACCTTCCAATGGAACACTTGTTGTCCAAGCATCGCTTCGGTGGACACCGGCGTGGTCATCACGCTCCGGTAGCTCTGACCGAGGTCGTACGGGGCCTTGCCGGCCTCGTCGAAGAGCAACAGATCAACGGCATCGTTTGCAACAAGAATGTCGAATGAAAGGACCGTTCCAGGCGCATGGACGCCCAGGTTGACGTCCAGGCATGACCCGCCATCCACCGCCATTGCGCCCGTGACGTCCGCCAATTCCGCGGAGGCACACGTGGGGGCGTCGCGTGCCTGAACGGCACCTGCATAAGGCACAGAGAGGCAAAGCATCACGGCCAAGAGGACCCCAAGGGAGCGACGCATGACCTTGACGTCGCTGCTGCGGCTTTCAACGTCTGCCTTCCACGAGCATGCGTGGGTCCCATCCCACGTCCTCTCGTTTCAGGTGGTGGACCGTGCCGTCTGGGTGGACCGTCATCCGGTCTCCGTCGCTCAGCGCCACACAGGGCGCGTGATCGCCCAACACGGCCTTCGCCTCGCTCAGCGACGGGGAAACGTCGCTCAATCGAGCGCTGAAATGCGTCAGCGCAAGACTCCGAGCGCCGAGACGCATCGCGGTTCGCGCGGCCCCAGCAGCAGTGCTATGCAAATGGTTGGCCGCCCGATCGGCATGCTCTTCCAGGTAGGTTGCCTCGTGCACCAAGACATCCGGAACCGTGGATTCACCCTCCAGACCCGGTGAAGCCGTGTCTCCGGAAATCACAAGGGCCGTGGAAGGTCCGTCAATCCGCCAGCCGCACGAGGGAACGGAATGCAGGGAGAGCACCGGCTGAAGGCTGTGCTGCTTCCAACCCTCAGGCCTCCATCCAGCAGAGCATTCGATGATGCCCTCGGTCGTAATGTCCACCCAGCGCCCCGATGCAACATCGCCAAGGCGCCATACGATTGGATAACCAAGCAGCGCTTCAGTGGCTCCGAGTTCACGCCAAACCCGCATCTGCCTCCACAGATCCGAGGCTGGCAAGTCTCCTGGTGGCGTTCCCTCAAATCCGTGCTGGGAAAGGTGCTCGAAGGTTGATGCATCGACCGGTCCGGCGATGACGATGGGCTCTTCTCGACCGTCAAGTCCTGACGTCTGCAACCATGGCAAGAGGCCCCATGTGTGGTCGAGATGCCCGTGCGTCAACAACACCGCGGCCACACGACGGTTCCGAAGCCTCGGGGTGCCCAATTCAGTCTTGAGATGACGGCGAGCCGCCGTGAATCGATCCTGAAATCCTTCGCCGGGATCGATGATGACCAAGCCCTCCGGACAGGAAAGCACGGAACCGCTGACAGCCCGCTTGGTCGTCGGACGCGCAGAAGCGGTTCCGAGCACGTGAAGGTCCAGCATCGGAGCACCTCAGGGAAGCGGGATTGGGGTCTGTGGGAACCAGCGCAGGACGACGACGTCCCCGACGCCGCGGATCCACCGCCACGGCACCGCGACGTCAATGCTCTGCTCGACCAGTTCTGCGGGCGTCTCGGTCACAAAGAGATGTGAGCACGCCATGCCTTCCAAATCGATGACGGCGTCGTGCACGCGACCCAAGCGACGTCCATCGGGGAGGTAGACCTCCTTTCCACGCACGGCGGTGACGTCCATGACCCTCCCTCGTCGATGAAGAAGGGGGTCCGACCTTGAACCCAACGTCGGAACGATGGGGTTCACTTGCCGCGGTTGAGGTTCGCCTTGAGCGAGGGGCGGAGCTTCTCAGCGCCCTTGCCCTTGCTGCGAGAGAGACCACGTCCGCGCTTGCCGGCAGAGGTGAGGCCACGGGCCGCACGGCCGCGGTGGCTGTTGTGACCGTTCGCTTGGGAGAAGACACCGAGTTGCTTGTCCGCAATGATTGCAGGGTGGTGGGTGTCCAGAAGAATGACCTCGTAGTACTTGTGCTTGCCATCTTGGCCGACCCAGTAGGAATTCAGGACTTCCAGGTTGGGGTAATGGCGGGCGCAGCGCTCTTCAGCGATGCGCTGGATGTTCTTGCCCATGGTGATCTTGCGAATACCGGCCTTGGACGGCTTGCGCTTCATGTGCACCTTGCCCTTGCGCAGGCCACCGCGGCGAACACGGGTACGGACGACGACGACGCCTTGCTTGGCCTTGTAGCCAAGTCGGCGCGCGGCGTCGATGCGCGTGGGCTTTTCCACACGGGTGAAGACGGGAGAACGGCGCCATTGCGCCATGCGAGCCTGCCGGTACATGTGGGGCAGAGCGGCCTTTGGCTGCTGCCATGTCTCGCGGACGTGGTGGTAGAGTCCCTTCGTCATATGGACACCTCAGCGAGTTGCCGACCTTCCACCCCTTTATCAGCCCTCCCCCCCGAGGCGGAGGGGCCTCATTTGCCGTTCAGGCCTCAGTGGACCCTGCGTCGTCACCGTGACCCAACGAAGACAGCACCAAGAAGAACGACCAGAGTCCAACTTGGAGAAGAGCGACAGAAACGAGGGGCGGCATGAGATTCCTAAGTGACAGACCGATCATGTCCTTCCCTCTAGAGTTTCAATAGACCCGCCCTCCACAAAGCGGGCAGGTTGATGAATCAACATGCAACCCGACCTCCATGGAGGTGCATTTGGTCGATGTTGAGTGGCTCAAACCCCACGAAGACACGCGCCAAGATCGGGTTGAGGAGTTGCGGCAGAAGATCGCCGGGAACGGTTTTGTCCACAAACCGCTCCTTGTCGATCAGGTGACCGGTACCATCCTCGACGGACATCACCGCTACACTGCAGGGTTAGCCCTCGGGCTGACTCGCCTGCCTGCGCTGCTGTTTGATTACCTCAACGACCATCGTATTGCCGTGGACACATGGCCAGAATCAGGCCGTGATCACATCACCAAAGAAGAAATCCTCGCCCTAGCGATGAACGGGGAATCCACCCCGCCAAAGACCAGCCGCCATACGATGGAGCTGCCCATCCCTAAGATTCGTGTGCCACTCAACGATCTACGTTCACCCTGACGTCAATCGGCCAAACCGGCGGCCTTGATGGCGCGCCAACCACCCCACACCGACCACACGTCAGTGTACCCCATGTCCACAAGCGAGGCTGCGGCGATCGCACTGCGGAAGCCACCCCCGCAGTAGAGGACAATGCGCTGATTTGGCACGCCGATCAGCGCCTCGATGTCCCGCTCAAGCACCCCCTTTGAGCGATGATGAGCCCCATCCAGATGTCCCGCTTCGAACTCATGCTGTTCACGCACGTCAATGATGACGCCGGCGAGGCCTTGCGCGATCATGCTGGCCAGTTCAACTCCGTCGCATTCCTGCACCATCGCCCTGCACGCCTCGACCCGTTGAAGGAAGCGAGGAGGGTGGGCTTTGGCATGAGCGAGACGATCTGCGTCCATGCTCACCCAAACCAGCATCAGGCTCATGACCGCTTCGGCGTACCCGCACCCATGCAGCGCCAAGGCCCCGAAGCCGCAAAGGCAGCACTCGCCTCCGGACAAGCCAAAGCGTTGCTCGTGCTGAACGAACGCTCCCCTGATGTGGAGGTCTTGCTCAGCATTGCGCGAAGGCAAGGGGTTCCGGTGCACGAGGTCACCCAGCGGGATCTTTGGCGCATGGCCCAGCCTGGGAGCGGTTCGCTGCCCGAGGTCTTGACCTTGGTTGGACGAGAGCCATCGGCAGAAGACCTCCACAGCATGCTCGCCCGTGGAGGAACCGTGTTGTGCTTGGACGGTGTGGCCTACGCCGGAAACATCGGCTTTTCGGTGCGCACGGCCGAAGTGGCCGGTGCGACTGGAGTGGTCTTGGCCATGGACGAGGCCATCACCGGTCGAATGTGGAAAGACATCAGGCACAGCAGCATGCAGGCCACACGCTTCATCCCAGTGCTTCAATCCAACA
>MDSV01089773.1_pt1 | contig 44773 bp, 40 predicted proteins | sample 810851 | NCBI WGS metagenome assembly MDSV01 (sample SAMN05326640, study PRJNA326480) | marine metagenome | isolation source: seawater | place: Atlantic Ocean: North East | collected 2012
CATAGGCATGTAAATAGAAATACAATCACCTTTCTTAATGCCGCGTGACTTTAGAACATTGGCAAACTTACATACTTCTTCGTGTAGTTCTCGATAAGTAATATACTTTTGATGATCGGGTTCATCTCCCTCCCAAATAATAGCGACCTGATCTCCTTTTTCATCAAGGTGACGGTCAATGCAGTTGTAGCTGACATTTAATTTAGCATTTGTAAACCAACTGATATTTACATTCTTATCATAATTCCATTCTTGAATTTTATCCCACTTTGAAAACCAGGTTAAAAATTTCTCTGCTTGCTCGCCCCAAAAAGTATCAGATTCATTAATCGATCGATCATACATTTCTTGATATTTTTTGGCATCAATATGAGTATTTTTAGAAATCTCATTCGTTACTTTATAAACTTTTTCTTTTGCCACTATTGCCTCAATCTTCTACTTAATTATGAAGGAAATTTATAATTAGTTTGTTGCACTTGAGCTATACGCTTGCTTAACCAAAAAAAAATCTCATTTTTTATTTTAATGAATATCTATTTTTTACATAATCGTCTACGATCTTTCTAAAGTCTTCAGCGATTGTGTCGCCCTTCAATGTTACTGTTTTCCTTCCATCGACAAATACGGGAGCTGAGGGATTTTCACCTGTCCCAGGTAGACTGATCCCGATATCGGCATGCTTACTCTCCCCTGGCCCATTTACAATACAACCCATAACAGCAAGGTTCATATCTTCCACGCCAATATATTTTTCTCTCCAAATGGGCATTTGACTACGAACATATGCTTGAATGCTATCTGCTAACTCTTGAAATACTGTGCTTGTTGTTCTGCCGCATCCTGGACAAGCCGTTACAAGAGGAGTGAATGATCGTAAACCCATTGTTTGTAATATTTCCTGAGCAACAATAACTTCATTACATCTATCGCCCCCGGGTTCAGGTGTGAGTGAGATTCGAATTGTGTCGCCAATACCTTCTTGAAGTAATACCCCAATTGATGCGGTGGAAGCAACTATTCCTTTTGAGCCCATACCTGCCTCAGTTAAACCCAAATGTAATGCATAATCACATCTTTTAGCAATGTCTCTATATACTGAAATTAATTTTTGAACGCCGCTTACTTTGCAAGACAAAATTATATGATCTCTAGCTAAGCCTATTTCTTCAGCTTGTTTAGCACTATTTAATGCTGAAACAATCAGCGCTTCCTGCATAACATCATTTGCGTCTGAGGGAACTGATTTTTTAGCATTGGTATCCATCATTTCCGTTAGTAATGCTTGATCCAGGCTACCCCAATTAACGCCAATTCTAACGGGTTTATCATTCTCTATAGCCTGCTCAATCATTATCTCATACTGATTATCCTTTTTTTTCCCAAAACCAACATTACCTGGGTTGATTCGATACTTACCCAAAGCTTGAGCGCAATCAGGATAATTAATTAATAATTTATGACCGTTGTAATGAAAATCTCCAACTAGCGGTACATTACAACCCAGTTTATCGAGTCTTTCACGTATAATCGCAACCGCCGACGCGGCTTCGTTAGTATTAACCGTAATTCTAACCAATTCTGATCCAGCAGCAGCTAATTGTTGTACTTGTTTAACTGTTGCATCAATATCTGCAGTATCAGTATTGGTCATCGACTGAACAACAATCGGATTATCACCTCCGATCATTACCGATCCAATCTTTACGGCAATACTGTGTCGTCTTTCTTGAGTCATGAGATAATCTTGCTATTTAACATATACCTAAAGTCTAATGGGCAAATAGACACTGTCAAGAATAGTTGTAATATATATAAGCCGGTTTTTTTAGAAAAAAAACTACTGACGTGAGATAATATTGAGCAATGAATATAAAAAATAGCTATACGCAAGAAGAGTTAAATCTTTGCGGACTCGGGAAAATGTTTGGCATAAACAATGCACAGCTACCTCTAAAACCGATGCTGATGTTCGATCGAATCGTTAATATTTCTAAAGATGGAGGAAAAGCTGGTAAAGGAGAAATTATTGCTGAACTTGATATAAATTCTGACCTCTGGTTCTTCGGTTGCCATTTTGATGGTGATCCTGTTATGCCAGGTTGTCTTGGTTTAGATGCGATGTGGCAATTAGTTGGATTCTTCCTTGGTTGGTCCGGAGCTGAAGGAAGGGGTCGAGCGCTTGGTGCTGGAAATGTGAAATTTTCTGGTCAGGTAACACCAAAAAATAAGCTAGTTACATACCGCGTTGATGTAAGAAGAGTTGTATTAAGAAAATTGGTAATGGGAGTAGCAGATGCAAGTATGTCTGTTGACGGCAAAGAAATCTATGTTGCTGAAGACTTGCGTGTTGGCCTATTTAAATCAACCGATAATTTTTAGGAATTTATTAAAATTGAAAAGAGTAGTTATTACAGGTATGGGGATCGTTTCCAGCATAGGAAATAATAAAAGTGATGTATTAGATTCCTTAAAAAATAGTAAGTCTGGTATCCAATATTCACCTGAGTATGCAGAACTAGAATTTCGTTCACATGTTTATGGTGCAATAGATATTGACTTAGATGCATTTATAGATCGTAAACAAAAAAGATTCATGGGCGACAGTGCCGCTTATTGTTATATCGCAATGCAAGAGGCAATCGAAGACGCAAATCTCAATGAAGCGAATATTTCAAATGAAAGAACTGGATTAATTGTAGGTCAGGGAGGTAGCTCAAATAAAAATATGCTTGATGTCATAGATACTCTTCGTGCACGTGGCGCTCGTAAAGTAGGGCCTACGATGGTGCCGAGAATAATGACTAGCTCAAATAGTGCATGTCTATCTGTTGCATATAAAATCAAAGGTGTTAACTATTCAATTAGTTCAGCTTGCGCAACAAGCGCGCATTGTATTGGTAATGCGTACGAAATTATACAATCTGGGAAACAAGATATAATTTTTGCAGGAGGTGGTGAAGAAATTCACTGGACATCAACATTACTCTTCGACAGCATGGGCGCCTTATCATCTAAATATAATAGTAGTCCCGAAAAAGCCTCTCGACCTTACGATGCAAAACGTGATGGTTTTGTCATATCAGGTGGAGGAAGTATTCTCGTTGTAGAAGAGATGGAGCATGCGTTAGCTCGTAATGCAAATATTTATGCTGAAATTATTGGTTATGGGGCGACCTCGGATGGCTTCGATATGGTAAAACCATCTGGGGAAGGTGCGGTAAGATGTATGCAACAAGCGCTAGCATCTGTAGAGGTGCCAATTGATTATATTAATGCTCATGCTACTAGTACCCCTGCTGGAGATGTAACAGAGCTAGATGCAATTAAAAGAGTTTTCAAAAGTAAAATCCCTTTAATCAGTGCAACAAAATCACAAACAGGGCATGGCTTGGGTGCTGCTGGTTCAAATGAATCAATATACAGCTTACTTATGCTAGAAAATAATTTTATAGCGAAATCAATGAATATCGAAGAGATTGATTCAAAAGCAAAAGATATACCAATCGCTCTAAATAGAATTGATGGTGCGGGATTAAAAACTATAATGTCTAATAGCTTTGGTTTTGGTGGAACAAATGCTTGTATTGTATTCCAAAAATAGCCAGTAAAGTAAAAACATAAAATTAATTTTTGTAAATACCTAAATACACTATGCTTAAATTGGATAATAATTATAAAAATATTTTTCTATTATTTATTTCTTTGTATGTAATTAATACCTCCGCTACAACAGAAAATACCACTGAGTATAGGACTGACTCTGAATCATTTGCAATACCGGGTCATGGTAAGCTCGTAATCGATGTTCCAAAAATCTGGAATTATAATTTCACAACAACAAATGAAGATAAACCACCAATAATTACATTCTATAATCTTAATAAAGACAAAGAGGAAATTTACCAACTAAACTTGTCGGTACTCTGGGAAGATGGTTTTCAGAGAAATATCTCATCTCCCGAATATATTCGTTCTTTAGTAGAAAAAACTGGAAAACAAGCTCTGCTTCACTCGGATCAGACTGAGCTGGAATTAGAAAAAATTTCAGGAAAATATGGAATTGGATACTTTTTCAATCTATCAGATAGTAGTGCTTCATCCGGAGAATACCAATACCTAACTCAAGGAGCATTAGGAGTAGGAAAACTAATACTAATATTTTCCTTATTTAGTAACGATAGCGATTCAATATTACAGGAAGCACTAATCAAAGTAGTGATGAGTGCTCAACATCGCTATAGAAAAGATGTATAGATCCTAATGTCGAATTTATAAAATAAAAAATAGTTAATACATTCTTACCTGCCCCACCACGACACCTTGAACATTTATTCGATCTGCCGAATATTTCATTGGACTCATTGATTTATTATCGGGAATTAATTCAATTTGATTTCCATTTTTTTTAAGCCGCTTCAGAGTTGCTTCACTATTATCAATTAATGCAACAACTATATCCCCATTATCAGCGGATTGCGTCTCTCTGATAATAACCAGATCACCATCCAATATACCTGCATCAATCATAGAATCTCCCTGCACCTCAAGAACATATCGACCTGGTCCCAATAGCATTTCAGAAAAGTTTATTTCATATTGTTCAGAAATTGCCTCTATTGGTTTTCCAGCAGCAATTCTGCCCGCTAGAGGTAAAATAGTTAACTTTCGATTTTGCTCCCCAGTAAGACGGATGCCTCGCCAATTCCTCCCGCTTCGGTGAAGATGGCCTTTTTTAATTAATGATTTAATATAACGATGAATAGTCCCTTTGGATTTAATTGAAAGTAATTGACCAATCTCATCTAGTGTTGGGCTTCGACCATTCTGAGTTATATAAATTGTAATACACTGTAAAATTTTCTCTTCTAAACCCGTTAGCATTTAAAGTTCTCCATAAGTTCTCTTTGTTAGAATAGAGTACTTAGCGAGAACTTTCAATTATTTTCTTCTATTTAATAGCAATAACGATTAGAACTTTGAGAAGATATGCTAGTAATTAGGTATCAGACTTATACCAAGCGAGTTTTTCATGAAGTGAGACTACTTCTCCGATAATAATCATGCTAGGTGGTTTAATATTATTTTCTCTTTGCAGTTCAGGTAGTAGTTCAATAGTTGAGAGAAAAACACTTTGCTCTCCTGTTGTTCCTTGCTGAATAATCGCAGCCGGCATAGACTTTTTCATTCCGTGTTTCATTAATTGATGACTCAATATACTCAAACTATGAGTGCCCATGTAAACAGCTATAGTTTGCTGAGGCTGCACTAAAGTTTGCCAATTTAAATTCATACTGCCATCTTTTAGATGCCCAGTTACAAATAAACAAGATTGTGCATAATCACGGTGAGTCAGTGGAATACCTGCATAAGATGCGCAACCACTTGCAGCTGTAATTCCAGGAACAATTTGAAATGAAACCTCATTCTCATTAAGTAAATCGATTTCTTCGCCCCCGCGTCCAAACATAAATGGATCTCCGCCTTTTAGTCGCAACACACGCTTTCCTTGTTTGGCTAAATCTACTAACAATTGATTAATCTCAGATTGAGGTAATGTATGCCTATCTCTCTTCTTTCCGACATAAATTCTTTCAGCATCTTTACGAACAAAATCAAGAATTTTTGGTGATATTAATCGATCATATAGAACAACATCAGATTGTTGCATTAAACGTAAAGCACGAAATGTTAATAATTCTGGATCGCCAGGACCACCACCTACTAGATATACTTCTCCAGTATGTTTTACAACTGGCTTATCATCCTTAAGTATTTTTCCAATTAACTTTAATGTTTTCTCTTCTTGCCCAGCATAAAACATTTCAGCTATTGAGCTATTCAGAATATTTTCCCAAAATCTACGTCTATCTTTGATATTTTTATACTTTTCTTTTACTTTTCCACGAAAAGAACTAATCAGCTTTGCTAATTCACCATATCTTGATGGAATTACTGTCTCCAATTTTGTACTTAACAATCTAGTTAAAACGGGAGCAATGCCGCTAGTTGAAATTGCAATTATAATAGGACTTCTATCTACAATGGATGGAATTATGAATGTTCCAGCTTCGGGATTATCAGCAACATTTACAAATATATTTTTTGATTTTGCTTGTTCAGCAATTAGATAGTTTAGCTGTGTATCATTGGTTGCAGCTACAACTATTTTTTTTTCTTCAAGAAACTTTTCGCAATATTTCTCTTTAAAATAATCAATCTTACCTAATTTGTGCGCTTCTTCTAATGAGGTTTGAATAGTAGGCGAGACAACAGATACTTTCGCGCCAGCATTTAATAGATGCTTGATTTTTCTTGCAGCAACAGCTCCGCCTCCTACTACAAGACATTCCTGATCTTGAAGTTTTATAAAAATTGGAAAGTTAATCATTGTAATAGTCTAGTAATGCTGAATTTTCAATTATGCCTTTGGGAGAGTAACACCCCTTTGTCCCTGGTATTTTCCAGATCTATCTTTATATGACGTCTCACATTCCTCATCAGACTCCAGAAAAATAACTTGTGCAATACCCTCATTTGCATAGATTTTTGCTGGCAAATTAGTTGTATTTGAAAATTCTAAAGTGACATGCCCTTCCCATTCAGGCTCTAGGGGCGTTACATTTACGATAATTCCACAACGTGCATAGGTGGATTTACCCAAACATATAGTAAGAATATTTCTTGGTATACGAAAATATTCAACTGTCCGCGCTAATGCAAAAGCATTAGGTGGTATTATGCAATGGTCGGCTTTAATATCAACGAAACTGTTTGGATCAAATTTTTTTGGGTCGACCGTACTTGAGTGAACATTAGTAAAAATTTTAAATTCATCTGAACATCTAACATCATAACCATAACTAGATGTTCCATATGATATTAATTTTTCTGCTTTATTTTTTTTTACCTGAAACGGCTCAAATGGCTCAATCATTCCATTCTCTTTTGCCATTTTTCTAATCCATTGATCGCTTTTTATACTCATTAAAATTATCTCTTTAATCTAAAATATTATGAGACTACGCATTCATTCAATTATTCTCAATCACTATCTTTGGAAATTTACTCGTATAATCCTTTGCTTGTAGCGAAATTTTTGCAGCAACAGATCTTGCGATGTCACGATAATTCTTAGAAATAACAGAATTTGGATCTAGTGCAACAGTTGGTTTGCCGTTATCAACACCTTCACGAATTTTTATATCTAGTGGTAATGAGCCTAATAATTCCACCTCATATTGTCTCGACATGCTTTCTCCTCCGCCACTACCAAAAATATGTTCTTCATTGCCGCATTTACTACAGATATGGGTGCTCATATTTTCAATAATACCTAGAACTGGCACTTGAACTTTTTCAAACATCTTTAGTGCTTTTTTTGCATCTAATAATGCAATATCTTGAGGGGTAGTAATAATAACTGCTCCACTAACTGGAATTTTTTGGCACAATGTTAATTGGATATCACCAGTGCCTGGAGGAAGATCAATAATAAGATAATCTAGATCTCTCCAATTAGTATCGTTTAATAATTGTTCCAGAGCACCTGTGACCATCGGACCACGCCATATCATGGGTGTTTCTTCATCAATCAAATAACCAATAGACATTGACTGTATATGATAATTTTCTTTTGGCTCCACTGTCTTTCCATCATGCGAATCGGGTTTTCCTTTAAGACCTAACATTCTGGGTTGACTGGGGCCATAAATATCTGCGTCTAAAATACCAACACTCGCGCCTTCCGCTTGTAAAGCAAGAGCAAGATTAACAGAGGTTGTTGATTTACCCACTCCACCTTTTCCTGATGCAACAGCAATCGTATTTTTAACATTAGGTAATAACTGCGTCCCTTTTTGCGCCACATGCGAAACAATCTTACACGATATATTAACAGTACAGTCAATATTCCCTACTTTAGAGATTTCATCTTTAATTTTTTTAGATAATTCTTGCTTGATACCATCTAACGGATAGCCAAACTCAATATCTATATAGACATTATTATCAACAATACTTATGTTCTTAATGCTCTGTGTGCTAGTTAAGTCTTTTTTTATATACGGATCCATTATACTGGATAGTATTTCTTCTATTTTTTCATGATTCATTTTGATATCTCGATATTTATACCTAACTTACTTAGGAATACATTCTACAAATTTATTACAATCACTTCACGTAATCATTGAATAATGCTAGTTTACCGCACCATAATTCTATAGCCTTAACCGTAATGAGAGACAAACAGCGTCAAATTTTAGTCACAAGTGCCCTGCCTTATGCAAATGGGCCAATTCATATTGGGCACATGGTCGAGTATATCCAAACTGACATCTGGGTTCGATTCCAAAAAATGAGGGGGCATCAGTGTGTTTATATTTGTGCGGATGACTCCCATGGTACGCCTATAATGCTGAAGGCGCAGGAAAAAGGCACATCGCCTGAAACTCTAATTGAACAAATGAAAAATGAACATGAGCGCGATTTTAATGACTTTGCTATAACTTTTGATAATTACCATAGTACACATTCGAAAGAGAATCAGTCGCTTGCAAATAGTATCTTTAAAAAATTAAATGAAGGTGGGCATATTACTAAAAGAGTTATCAAGCAATTGTACGATCCCGAAAAGAATATGTTTCTGCCAGATCGTTTTATTCGTGGAGAATGCCCAAAATGTCATGCTGTAAATCAGTATGGGGATAACTGTGAGGTATGTGGCGCAACGTATGCGCCAACTGATTTAATCAATCCAATCTCCGCTATTACCGGTAAAAAACCGATTGAAAAAGAATCTGAACATTATTTTTTTAAGCTCCATGATTTTGAAGAAAACTTGCTTAAATGGACGCATGAAGGTCACTTACAAAATGAAGTAACCAATAAACTTGATGAATGGTTCGAAGCTGGGCTACAAGAGTGGGACATATCACGCGATGAGCCTTATTTCGGTTTTAAAATACCTGGCACAACAAACAAATTCTTTTATGTTTGGTTGGATGCCCCTATTGGATATCTAGCAAGTTTCAAAAATTTCTGCGAAAAAGAGAAACTAGATTTTAATCATTGGTGTGATCCTAATAGTGATATTGAAATGTATCATTTCATAGGAAAAGATATTATTTATTTTCACGCATTATTTTGGCCAGCAATACTAGAGGGAAGTAATCTTAAAAAACCGTCTGCTGTTTATGCTCATGGTTTTTTAACAGTTGAAGGACAAAAAATGTCGAAGTCACGAGGGACATTTATAACGGCTCGATCTTATTTAAATCATCTAAATCCTGAGTATCTACGTTATTATATTGCAGCAAAACTTGGGCCTGGTATTGATGATATTGATCTAAACTTAGATGATTTTTTAAAAAGAGTTAATTCCGATTTAATTGGTAAGGTAATAAATATTGCAAGTAGATGTGCTGGATTTATTAACAAAAGATTCGATGGTCAATTAAGTCCCAATAATCATGATACAAATATTCAATCAGAGTTCGCAAATCAAAGTGAGCAAATTGAAAATGCATATGAAAATAGAGAATATGCCAGAGCTATGCGAGAAATAATGACGTTAGCAGACAAAGCAAATCAATATATTGATTATCACAAGCCATGGATTATTGCTAAGCAAAAAAATAGTGATAATGAACTACAGAGTATTTGTACAACTGGTATTAATTTATACAGGGTATTAGCTCTGTATTTAAAACCCGTACTTCCAATAATTGCAAAGAATACAGAAGAATTTCTAAATATTGAACCGCTAAACTGGAAAGATGCAAAAACAACATTATTAGATCATAAAATAAATAAATATAGTCCATTAATGACCCGAATCGAAAAAGAAAAAATAAAAGATATGCTCGTCGAAACAAAAGAGAATGATATTAGTAAAAATTGATTAAAAATTTAAAAAAATAATATAAATAAATGTCAATAGATAAATTAAAAAATAAATCTTTACGTGAAGCCGCACATCACTTAAACCCAATTATATGGGTAGGAAAAAACGGAATAACTAAAAATGTGATTAAAGAAATAATACAAGCATTGGAGCATCATGAATTAATAAAAATCAAACTACTTCAAACTGAAAAAGAACAACGAAAAATAGATATAGAAAAAATATGTAAATTTACAGACTCACAGCTTATCAATAATGTTGGTAATATTTTAGTAATATACAAAGAAAATAATCAAAAATCATAAGAAATATAACTTAATCAAATACTATCTTGTTATGTTGAAAAAGAATTTTTTATATCGTCAGCGATAAGATAAAAACAGGGTAATACAATTAGTATTAACATAGTTGCAAATACTAGACCAAAACCTAGGCTGACAGCCATTGGTGAAAGAAATGATGTTTGTCCTGTTGCAAAGAAAATAAGTGGAGATACACCCAGAAAAGTTGTAATAGTTGTTAATAGTATTGGTCTTGCTCTCACTTTCCCTGCACCTATAACAGCTGCAATCTTATCAACACCATCGCTCCGTAATTTCTTTATAAAATCAACCATTATTAGCGAATCATTAACAATTATACCTGATAATGCTAGCGTTCCTACCGCGGATAAAAATTGAATATTATAATTAAACATAGCATGCCCGATAACAACACCGATAAAACCGAATGGTATAGCAAACATCACCACCAGAGGTTCTATAAGAGACTTAAATAGAGCTGTTAACATAAAGAAAATTATTGCTAAGGCAATAATTAATGCTTTAGTAATATCTTTAAAAGAATCTTCCGCCCTTTTCTTTTCCCCAAGAAATAGCAGTGAATATGGTTTTGTTTTTTGTTCATCACTAAAAGAATTATTTATTTGCTTAATAACTTCACTCGGTGTTGTGATAGATGAGTCTACATCGGCTGTTATTTTTGCCATCCGCTGTGCATCTCTTCTTCGTATTTGATTTAAACCTTGACCAATATTAATATTAGCAACATCCCCTAAAAAAACCTTTTTTCCAGAATCTAGCACAATCGGTAACTCGACTAGACTTGTTGATTGTTGTCTAATTAATTCGGGATATATAACACGAATAGGCACCCTTTTTTCGCCCCACGTAACATTAACAACTTCATTGCCGAGATATCCACTACGAACAACATCGGCTAGTTCGTTTTGAGTCAGACCTAAACGTTTACCTCGATCATTTAATTTGTAATTGTACTCCCATTTGCCAGGCTCCTGATCATGTACTACATCATTAACACCTGACATGCGTTTCATATAGTCGCTAATCTCTATCGCTTTTTCTTGCAAAAATACTAGATCATTACCGACTATTCCCAATTCAATATCATCTCCAGCTGGCCCAGCATTTGGTTTTAGAATGCTCACTTTATTAACACCTGTGACTTTTGAGAATTCATTTCTAATTTCATTGATAATAGTATCAGCACCTCTTGCTCTCGTTCCTGCTTGATCAAATTCTAAACTTACAATTGGCGTAACCCATTTATCAATAAAACCACTTGGTATAGGTTTCTTTAAATCGATAACAAATTGAATTACATTACTTCCGGCCTTGCTTCGATTAAAATCGATCATGCTTATACCAACATTTGTTATTAACGAAAGAAGCTCTTCTTCGTGGATAACGCTATCGATTTTTTTCTCTAGTTCTTTTGCCAATACAAGACTGTCATTTAGGCTATATGTATTCGGAGTTTCAACATTTACAAAAAATTGGCCGATTTCGACCTCACCAAAAAGTTGAAATGGAAGTCTTGTGCTTGCGTATGCAATACTCAAAAATAAAATACAAATACTAAGTATTGCAACAAAATAACGATTCATGATTGACCAATTCAACAAATTTGAATATTTATTTAATAATGCCTCCCAATTTATAAATGTTTTATTTTTTTTATGTTTTATGAATTGAGCAGCATGCGTTGGTAACACAACGAAAGCTTCGATTAATGAACCCAGAAGGGCACAACAAACAACAACAGGTATAACTTTAATGAATTCACCCAATACGCCGCCTATAGAAAATATAGGTAGAAAAGCCGCTATCGTTGTTAATGTTGAAACAACAACCGGCCAAAAAACCTCTTTTGCACCAACAGATGCAGCATCCAATGGAGCCATTCCATTTTCAATATGTCGAAATATATTCTCGGTAACGATAATCGCATCATCAACAATCATTCCCAATACAATCAGAAAAGCAAATAATGAAACCATATTAATTGTAAAATTGAGATAAAAAAGTAATATAACTGCAAATAAAAAAGAAACAGGTATCCCAAAAGCAGTAACCAAAGCAACACGAAAATTCAGCAAGAGATAAAGTGAAAATAAAACTAATATCAATCCTATTAAACCTGATGACTTGACAACATTGAGACGAGTTTTTACATAAACGGACATATCAGTATGATATCCAGCACTAATGTTGCCAGGTAATTCATCGTTTAACTTATCTGATAATAATCTAATTTTTCTAGATATATCTATTGTTGATGCATCTGCAGTTTTTGTTACAGTTAAATTAACCGAAGGCTTTCCATTGAATCTTGCATAAGTTTTTGGTTCTTCAAATCTACGTACAACTCTTGCTATGTCACCTAGTTTTAATTCTCCACCATTATCATTTGTTCTTAATACGATCTCTTTAATGCTCTCTGGGTCAGACTGAACTCCTTTACCTCTTAAGCGAATATCTCCTTCACGAGATTTAATCGAACCGCCTGGCTGATCAATTAAATTATTTTTTAATGCTGCATTAATTACTCCTAATGGCATATTAAATGCTGCAAGTTGATGCGGATCTACCTCAACCCAAATTTCCCAATCTTGTTCGCCCGCTATTCCAATACTGGCAATACCTTTAATCTTCTGAATTCTTCTACGAGCTTTTTCAGAATACTCATAAAGCTCCGCTTTCGATAGATTCCCAAAAAGAGTTAAGGTTATAACTGGAAAACGAGTTCGAATTCTTTTCAATTCTGGCTCTTCACTAAGGTCAGGTAAATCATTTACGCGATCGAGTAAAGTTCGAGTATCACGCATAAAATTATTAACATTAGTTCCAGACTTTAATTTAATAATAATGCTCGATACTCCCTCCTTACTTATGGAGGATATAAAATCAATATCTTGACTATCTCGAAATTCTTCCTCAATTGCTAAAGTAACTTGCTTCTCAACTTCAGCAGGAGAAGCTCCTTCAAAATTAGTTTTTATGCTGACCATATCTAAATCGACAACAGGAAAAACCTCTTGAGGTAAGCCCTTCCATGACAAAAATCCCATTATTAAAATAATAATTAGACTTAAATTTACTAACAACGGGTTTTTAAGTGAAAAATGTATGGGGATCATAGAACATTTAGATATAAAAAAAGTGAAATTGATTTAATAATCTCAATTTGAAATTATTAACTGCCCATCCATTAAATTGGATACATCTCTAGCAACGATGCTGGTGCCCGGCGCTATGCCTTCTATGATTTGTAGATCATTGTACCTATCAACCAATCTAATTTTTTTCTTAAAAACATTATTACCAATAATTTCAAAAATATACGCGCTGCCACCCTCATATAATATTGAGCTAATTGGTATCACATTAGCTTTTTCATAAAAATCCCCTGGTATATTTGCGACAGCTAGTTGCCCAGAAAATAATCCGTCAGATGCTAGTCTTATTCTCATTGTATGCGTATTCGTCTCGGGACTAGGGTCCAAAGCAAGCGCCAGAACTCGTCCTAATTTATTTCCATTGTTCGTTGTAATTGTTATTTCTTGACCCAATTTTAGTTTTGAAGCTGCTCTTCCATTTATTTCGAGATTTAGATCTAGTTCATTAAGCTGGATAATTTCAACTGCTGCCTGTCCTGGGGAAACATAATCACCTACCTCTGCATAAACAGCATTAACTGTTCCACTAAACGGTGAGATAAGTTTAGTACGAGCCAAATTACGTTTAGCAATATTAAGTTTTGCCTGCTCGACTTTTAATTCTGAACGAGCTAAACCAAGGCTATGATTTAGCCGAGCCTCTTCAGCTTGTTGACGATATAAGGCCTGTAAAGCCTGATCATAATTTGATTTTGATGAAAGAGAATTTTGACCGAGTTGCTCTAATCTTTTTACTTCGTCTTCTTGTAATGCACGCTCTTTTTTGATTAGTTCTAGTAAACGTATATCACGTTCTATTGTGCTGCGTCTTATTTCTAATAAAGCTTTAGATTCCTCTACTGTATCTACAAAATCATCCGCATTAATAGAGAGCATTTTTATATTTTTATTGACCTTCTGTCCTGCCTCTACAAATCTTTCATTTATTTGACCAGAAACCTGAAAATGTAGACTCGCTTTTCGAGCTGGCTCCAATTTTCCAGTCACTTTTACTATGGGTTGAATCTCAATTTCCTTAATTATTTCAACCTCCACAATCGATGGAGATAATGATTGGAGTTCTGCGTGAGTTTCTGGTTTGGTCCAAAATAGGCCAACCACTAAAAGAGTAGTAATAAATATGAGGATAAGTATTTTCATTATAAATTATTGAATTTTTGTATAATTTTCTTAATAAATTGTTGTAATTATAGTTATGACAAGAAAAACACATAAAAATTTGAACATAAATGCATTCTGTGCGATTTTAGATGTTAAAGATATCAAATAGGAATTATACAGTAATTATAATGAAGTACTTTAAAAACAAGCTAGTAGCGCTATTTAGCATCTTTTCGCTGCCCTACTGTATTAATGCTGCCGAGCTTGGTGGGGAGTATTCTTCGTTGATTTGCCCCCAATCTCTTAGCATCCCAGAAAAACCCTATAGCGAAATTGATGTGGATGATGGAGATATCTATATGAGTGCTGATAATGCTGAATTAATTGAAGGAGGCATCTCATCGTTAAGTGGTAATGCTGAAATTAGACGAAAAATGCAGCAGATCGAAGCTAATACAATAGATTATGATGAACCTAATGATAATGCAGCTCTTAATGGTGAAGTAAGATACTGGGATGAAACATTATTTTTAAAAAGTAAAAAAGCTAACCTAAAACTCGACAATGGTCATGGTGAATTTGAAAATGCAGAATATATTCTGACTGATAGTCGTGGTGTTGGAAATGCAGAAAGATTGTTTGTCGATCTAGGAAAACTAACCGAATTAGAAAAAGTAACGTACACGACATGCGATCCGGAGAATCAATTTTGGCAACTATCAGCAGATAAAATTAGTCTTGATCATGAAAATAATTGGGGTAAAGCAAAACATGTTATGATTAAGATTAAAAAAATCCCTATCTTCTACAGCCCTTACATGTCTTTTCCGCTTAGTAAAGAGCGTAAAAGTGGATTTCTTGCGCCTGGCTACGGGGCAACTAATAGAAATGGTGTTGAATTTAGAACCCCCTACTATTGGAATATAAGCCCCAATATGGATGCTACCTTCACTCCTCGAATTTTGTCAGACTCTGGCATTATGGCAATGGGCGAATACCGCTACTTATATCCAAACAGCAAAGGTGAAATAAATTTAGAATATCTAGCAAGTGACAACAACTTCGAAGATAAACATAGAAATCTATTCCATATAACTCACCAGCAATCGTTTGCTGAGACTGGTAATTTTTTCTTTACCTATAATAGAGTCTCAGACAAATTTTATTTTGAGGATTTTGGTAGTCAATTGAGTAAAACGAGTACTCGCTTTTTAGAGCGTCGTGTTGATGTTTCTTATCAAAGTAATAATTGGGATGTAACAACACGTATTCAGGATTATCAAACTGTCGATCGAAGTATAGCTGTTTCATCAAGACCTTATAAACGCTTGCCACAGGTTTTATTTAACTATGCCCCGCCTCGGCAGTATAGTCGATTAAATTACGGACTAAAGAGTAACGCTGTTTACTTTGAGCGTGGTGATAATGCAAATTTTAGCAATAATATAAATGGTGCAAGAATTAGCTTAAAGCCATATATTAAATATCCAATTCGAACTATAGCTACCTACCTCGAGCCTAAATTTAGTCTGGACTATACACAATATCATCTTGATAATTCTAATACCTTTAGTGAAAGTCCTAATCGATTTTTACCTATATTTAGTTTAGATAGTAAAATATTTTTAGAGAGAAATATTAATTTTGCAGGTGATAGTTTTTTACAAACACTAGAACCACGATTATTTTATCTTTTCGTTCCTAAAGATGATCAATCGGACCTACCTGTATTTGATACGGGTACATTTGATCTTACCTTTGATTCATTATTTAGAGATAATCGTTTTAGTGGAGACGACAGACTTGGTGATGCAAACCAAATAGCATTAACCGTAACTTCTCACTTAATTAATCAAAAAAGTGGTAAGAATTATGGAGACATAAGTTTTGGACAAATTTTTTATTTACGTGATCGTGAAGTTACGCTTCCTGGAAATGGAATTAGAGACGAATCAAGCTCAGCAATAATTGCTGAAATAAATACGAAACTCATAAAAAACTGGACGATTGGTGGTGATATTCAATGGGACCCCAATATAGGAAATTCAACCGAGAAAATAACTATGAATGCAACTTATGCTCCAATACCTGGAAAAGTATTAAATCTAGCTTATCGAGTCAGAAGGGATACAACAGATATAGAGCAAAGTGACGTTTCATTTAGAATGCCAGTTAATCGTCAATGGAGTGCTGTTGGGCGTTGGAACTACGCCGTGCCAGAAGGTCGCTCGTTAGAACTTTTTGGCGGGCTTGAATACGAAAGCTGTTGCTGGGCATTTCGAGCTGTCGCGAGAAGATTCCTAACAGATGTTAATGGTGTATTTGATACCGGAATATTTTTTCAACTAGAATTGAAAGGGCTTGCTGGAGTAGGGAAAAAGACGGTTAACTTTTTGAAAGAACAAATTCCGGGCTATAGAAGTGATTTCTAATTTCTTCAAAAAACAACTCCAACATTTAGTGTTGGGGTTAATGTCAGTATGTGTAATCCAATCATTTGTATTTGCTTATACTCCACTTGATCGTATCGTCGCAATCGTAAATGAAGATGTTATTATGAAAAGTGAACTTGATAACCAATTACGAATTTCATCAAGTCAATTAAAGCAAAGGGGGGTTGAGCCTCCACCTTTATCTGTTTTAAAACGCCAGGTATTGAATAATCTAATACTCACAAGAATTCAACTGCAGCTTGCAGCTGTCGTCGGCATTAAAGTTAGCGAAACAAATCTCAATAGAACAATAAGTAATATTGCAGCTGAAAGCCGTGTTACCTTGGACGAATTTAAAGAAATATTAAAAAAAGATGGCTATAACTATAAAAAATTTCGAGAAAATATTCGTAATGAAATTACTCTTACACAACTACGTAAAAGACAAATAGAAAATCGAATTAACATAACTGAAAAAGAAATCGATAATTTTTTATCCAATGAAAACTCACAGAATTTATTCGAGTCAGAAATACGTCTTTCACATATACTGTTCTCGCTGCCCGATACAGCAACAAATGAGGAAGTTAATCAAACAAAAGAAATGGCAATAAAAGTTAGAGATGAGCTTTTAGCGGGTGGCGATTTTAAAAAAATCGCTGCAACTGTATCTGATGGTGGTAATGCTAAATTAGGAGGAGATCTGGGTTGGAGGAAGGAAAAAGATATACCGAGTATATTTTCTAAATATATTCCAAATATGAAACTTAATGATATTAGCGAATTAATCCGAAGCCCCAGTGGATTTCATATAATCAAAATTTCTGAAATTAAAGACATGAAAAAAAATATGGTTAAGCAAACACTTGCTAGACATATTCTCATTAAAACAAATGAATATACAACAAGTGAAGATGCTGAGAAAAAATTGAATCAACTGAGAATGCGTATCATGAGTGGTGATGATTTTGCCTTATTAGCAAAAGGTAATTCTGATGACGCAATGAGTGCAATAGAAGGTGGTGAACTTGGTTGGACAACAACAGGACAACTTGTTGTTGAATTTCAAAATGTACTAGATGAATTAAAATCGAATGAAATTAGTAAGCCATTTAAAACACAATACGGATGGCATATTGCTCAAGTGCTCGAAAGACGTAATCATGACAATTCTGAAAATCTAAAACGAACTAAAGTAAGAAATATAATTGGTGATAGAAAACTAAACGAGGCTTTACAAAACTGGAAAACACAACTTCTTGATGAAGCATACGTTGAGTATCGCTTAGATGATATCTAAAGAAAATAATCCTCGTCTTCTTATAACGGCTGGAGAACCTGCGGGTATAGGTCCAGATCTTATCGTTAAGCTACAACAAATAAAGCATGACTATGATTTGACAATCATCGGCGACCCAGATTTATTAAAACAACGTGCAAACTTATTATCAATTCCTTTAGAAATAGAGATTGTTTCAAAAAATAATTTTTCCGAAAAAAATAATGAAAATAAATTTCTAAAAGTATTACCAATAAAATTAAAAGTTGATAGTGAGCCGGGATTACTAGATGTAAAAAATGTTAACTATGTTATCGAAATGCTGGATACTTCTTCTGAATATTGCCTTGAAAATAAATTCGATGGCCTAATTACAACACCAATACAAAAATCAATTATTAATGATGCTGGAATAAAATTTAGCGGCCATACGGAATACCTAGCAAAAAAATATAATGTCGATGTTCCTGTCATGTTGCTTAGCTGTGGAGAGTTTAGAGTTGCACTTGTTACTACTCACTTGCCTCTCATTAATGTACCTAAAGCTATAACAAGCGAGAAAGTTAAAAAAGTGATCAGCCTTATTATTAAAGAAATGAGAAGTAAGCTAGCTATTAATAATCCAAAAATTACTGTTTGTGGTTTAAACCCGCATGCAGGAGAAGATGGTTACTTAGGCAGTGAAGAAAAAGAAGTGATTACACCAGTCATTAATAATTTTATTACTAACGGATTTAATGTATCTGGGCCTGTTCCTGCTGATACTGCATTTAGAGAGGATAGAAGGAAAGAAACAGATGTATACATATGTATGTATCATGATCAGGGTTTACCAGTGCTGAAAACATTTGGGTTTGGAGATACGGTCAATACAACTTTGGGATTACCAATAATCAGAACCTCGGTTGACCATGGTACCGCTCTTAGACTCGCTGGAACGGGTCAGGCTGAATGTAGTAGTTTACTGGCTGCTATAAATATGGCTAATAAAATGATAAAAAATCAATCGAGTAATTGAAAACATAATTATTTTTTATAGCGATAGAAATAAATGCAAATTGATTCGCATCACATACGAAAAAGGTTTAGTCAAAACTTTCTAAAAGATCAAGTTATAATCGATAAAATCATTAATTTAATAAATCCGCAAAAAGATGATTTTATTATTGAAATAGGCCCGGGGAAAGGAGCATTAACAATTCCTATTCTTAAGTATGTAAAAAATTTAAATGCTATAGAAATTGATAGAGAGCTAGCAAGATTATTAAAAGAAAAAATAAAAAATGAAGAATTTGTAGTTTATGAAAATGATGCATTAAAATTTGATTACTCAAAATTTAAAAATAAAAATATAAGGCTCATTGGTAATTTACCATATAATATCAGCACACCCCTATTATTCCATCTTTTATCATACAAAAAGATAATAAAAAATATGTTTTTTATGCTACAAAAAGAAGTTGTAGAAAGAATTTGTGCAAAGCCTAACAGTAAGAAATATGGTCGTCTATCAGTTATTTTACAATATTATTGTGATGTAGAATCGATGTTAATAATAAAACCAGATGCTTTTAATCCTAGTCCAAAAGTTGATTCAGCAATAATAAAAATAACTCCATTATCTAATACTAAATATGATCTATATAGTAATGAAAGTTTTAAAATAATTGTTAGAGAAGCCTTTTCACAAAGAAGAAAGACAATTCGAAATGCATTAAAGATATTTTTAAATAAAAATGATATAAGCGAATTAGGGATAGATGGAAATCTTCGTGCTGAAAATTTACAAATAAAAGATTTTGTTACATTATCAAATCAGTATCAAAAAAAATTATTAAAAAATGAGAATATGTAAAATATTATTTTGAAATCACTACTACTAAAAATTATATTAAAAATTGATGCATTTACCGAATATACTGGTAAGTGTATTTCTGTACTAGTAGTTATGCTTGTATTACTTGTTGGGTATGATGTATTCATGCGCTACCTGTTTAGTAGCGGATCAATTGCTATTCAAGAACTTGAATGGCATATATTCTCGATAATTTTCCTATTAGGCTCAGCATACACCTTAAAACATGATGAACATGTAAGACTCGATATATTATATAACAGTAAGCTGATAAGTGAAAAAATGCGCCTATGGTTTGACATAGCAGGTATACTTTTAATCCTTTTACCATTTTGTACTTTAATAATTATTAGCGCTTGGCCTTTTGTAATGCAAGCGTATGCTCACGGTGAAATATCCCCTGATTCAGGAGGGTTACCCGGTCGCTGGCTTATTAAAGCTGCAATTCCTGTTGGCTTCTTTATGCTATTAATCCAAGGTATTGCTGAGCTACTGAAAAAAATTCTATTTGTATTGGAAAAAAACTAATGACTATCATTGTTGTTCTGATGTTTCTTTCTCTGATGCTATTATTATTGCTGGGTTACCCTGTTGCTTTTACATCGGGATTTATTGCCCTTGTTTTTGGAATAATATTTCTGGGTGTTGATTTTTTTACCCTATTACCTCTTCGTATTTGGGGAATCTTGACAAATTTCACATTGCTTGCCGTTCCGTTATTTATTTTTATGGGTGTCATACTAGATCGCTCTGGTATAGCGGAAGACTTATTAGAAACAATGGGGAAGCTATGTGGAAGATTAAATGGAGGTTTGGCGCTTTCTGTTGTAATTGTTGGAGCAATGTTGGCAGCAACGACAGGAGTTGTTGGTGCAACAGTTGTTACAATGGGTATTATTGCTCTTCCAACAATGCTTAAGCATAATTATTCGGCATCTCTAGCATCCGGAACAATAGCCGCATCTGGCACATTAGGGCAGATTATTCCTCCGAGTATTATTTTGATACTTCTTGGAGATGTAATGGGTGTTCCTGTCGGTCGTTTGTTTGTTGGGGCAATTATTCCTGGCCTACTTTTGGTAATTCTTTTTATGCTCTACATAGTTATATACTCTAAGTATAAACCAAATGTGGCACCGGCATTGAATTTAGAAAACAATAATCTTAAACCTATTCAGTTACTCGGCATTATTTTTCCTCCATTACTACTAATATTTGCCGTACTTGGATCTATTTTTCTTGGTATTGCAACACCAACAGAATCAGCAGCTATAGGAGCTATTGGCGCTCTAATACTCGCTAGTTGTCATAAAAGATTACATTTAAAAAATCTCAATGAATCGATGCAACATACAACTAAACTAACGAGCATGGTATTTATGATTTTGATTGGTGCCACTGCATTTGGGCTTGTTTTTAGAGGTATTGGTGGAGATAAATTAGTGATGGATGTAATGTCTAATTTACCTGCTGGTGCGTGGGGCTTTTTATTTATAAGTATGCTTCTTATTTTTATTCTTGGATTTTTTCTGGATTTTTTACAAATTTGTTTTATTGTGATACCTATTCTCGCTCCGATTGCAGTTGAATTTGAAATTGATTTATTATGGTTTGCAATATTGATTGCAATTAATCTACAAACATCTTTTTTAACACCTCCTTTTGGGTTTTCATTATTTTATCTTAAAGCTGTTGCTCCACCGAGTGTTGATATTAAAAATATTTATTCTGGAGTTCTCCCTTTTGTATTATTGCAATTAATAACAATTGCGCTACTAATGCTTATACCCGATTTGATCATATGGCTACCTAATCTTATGGATGAAATAAATGGTCTTTAGATATAATTACCAAATTTTAATAATTCTTTAAAGCGCTGATTACTTTAGCTGTATCTGGCTTCACCCCATGCCATATAAAAAATGACTCCGCCGCCTGTTCAACTAACATACCCAATCCATCAACTGCTCTCATTGCACCATTTTCAATTGCCCACTTTGTAAATATAGTCTCATTATTTGAGTACATTAAGTCATAACAAAAAGTATTCTTATTGATAATTTCTTTTGAAACTAGTGGAATCTTTGATGACAAACTTAATGAAGTTGCATTTATAATCAGGTTGAACGCATGACGAGGTAGAGCTTCATATGAATATGCCTTTATATTAATTTTATTATTAAATTTTTTTTCTAAATCTTTCGCGCGTGAAACTGTCCGGTTCACAATAACTATTTCTTTAATCTCTTCTGAAATCAATCTTTGAATAATTGATCTAACTGTACCCCCGGCTCCTAATATTAAAATGGTTTTTTCTTTTAGACTGATATTATAATTTTTTATTAAGTCATTAAGTAACCCTTGCCCATCAGTTGTATCACCAATAATTTTTGTTTTTTCATCAAACTTAATTGTATTAACCGATCCAGATTCTTTGGCTCGTTTAGTCAAATCTGTACATAATAGATAAGCATTTTCTTTGAAAGGAATAGTAATATTTAAACCTTTGCCGCCCTCTGAAGAGAATAAAGTTACATAAGGTCCAAGTTTATCTAATGGAACTTCAATAGCTTGATATTCCAGTGATATCGCCATTTGCTCTGCGAATAAGCTATGTATTTGAGGGGACATGCTATGACTTATAGGGTTACCTAATACAGCATAATTAGCCACTGAACTATTATTAATCAGTTCGTTGCTCACAGTGATTATTGATTTTTTATTTTCAAGGTAGGAATTTTAATTACCAGTCCGTTCGACTATTCCGCCTTTAAGACAATAAGCATCTATACCTCGTTCGCTCAATAAAAAAGCAGCTGCAGAACTACGTCGACCACTATCACAATAAACTATGTATTTCTTTTTAGGATCTAACGAAGCAGCTTTTATCCTCAAGGTGATTAACGGGATATTAATACTCCCCTTTATCCCAGAATCCTTATGTTCTGATTCAAGCCTAACATCAATCCAAGTTGCCGCTCCGTCGTTAACCATTGCCTCAGCCTCTTCTTCTGTCAACCAACTCAACATAGGTTCTTTTAATAGCGCATTGAAATCGTCCTTGGAAAGTCGCATTAACGAGCCGCTTGTTTCCATAATCACATTGGCGTTTCGTTTGGCATCAGACAATAATGCTTCCTCACCAAATGCATCACCAACAGTTATCGTAGCTAATGTGAGGGCTGCTCCTGTTCTTGAGTTACGAGTAACCTTACATTTGCCTTGCTTGATAATGTAATAGTAATCCCCTTCATCACCTTGCTTAATTATTTCCGTACCTGCCTTAACCGGTAACTCTTGCATACGCATAAACATTGTCTGAATATTTGCAGGTGGAACTTGTAGAAAAGCTTTAGACTGGAGAATACTGGTCATCCAATCAGATTCTTCATTATTATTATCATTTTGATTTAAGGTGTCATCAGCATGAATATCTGATACTTCGATGCCGGACAATTGATCCCAGGTGAGCAGAATGTCAAGCAAGTCACTATCAATCCTAATAATCTTGCAACCCACCACTGCTTTTGCCGTTTGCTTTCTTGGCTGTCGATTTGCAATAGCATGTTTTGCTTTCTCCGTACCTGCCTCAACTGAATAAGCGCCGGGCACTGTTTCATTATCATTGGGAATATTTTCAGCAGCGGATATCTCAACCTGTCCCTCCACAATATAAACCGCTTTTTTGTCACTATCACCTGCTTTAAAGATTATTTCACCAGCAGCAACATTCTCAACAAAAGTTTTACTAGCTAATTCCTCAAAGTTTTCTGATTTAAGCGCATTTGCTGGAACAAAATTTTTCAATATCGTTTTGTCAATCGGTTCAGCCATTCGGTATTATCCTTCAAAATAAAAATATTCGCTTACATTATATTATATTCAAGCCAAATAATGTATTTGCCTTAATAAAAAACCTGCTACGCTATTATTAACGTAGCAGGTTTTTTTTAAATTACGGAAAATTTTAGATATTGTAGCCTCTTTCATTATGTAGAACGATATCTAAACCCTCGGTTTCCTCATCTTCATCAACTCTGAGACCCACCATTATATCTACCAATTTTAAAATAAAGAAAGTAACTACCGCACACCATACTACGGTCGCTATCACTCCAGTTGCTTGTATTCCCAATTGGGAAGATATTGAATAACCATCTTCTCCTAGTCCACCGTATGAATTTGAATAAAAGACAGCGGTTAATAAGCAACCTAAAATACCGCCAACACCATGAACTGGAAACACATCGAGTGAATCATCAATTTTTAATACACGTTTAATGTACTGCGTTGCAAAGTAGCACACTACCCCGGCTGAAATACCTATAATTAAACCGCCTAATGGTCCAACATAACCTGATGCTGGCGTTATTGTACCCAATCCAGCTACCATGCCTGTTACGATGCCAAGAACGGTTGGTTTCCCAGATTTATACCACTCGCAGACCATCCAAGCCAAAGAACCAGCAGCAGCTGAAATATGTGTAACGGCCATAGCCATTCCAGCAGCACCACCTGATGTTAGGGCACTACCAGCATTAAAACCGAACCAACCAACCCATAACATAGAAGCACCCGCAACTGTTATTGCCATATTATGCGGAGTCATTGGTGTGCCAGGAAAACCTCTACGATTTCCAAGCACGATAGCTGCAACAATCGCGGCAACACCTGCATTAATATGCACAACTGCCCCACCAGCAAAATCCATGAAGCCTATATCACCAAGCCAACCTCCGCCCCAAACCCAATGACAAACTGGCGCATAAACAAGCACCAACCAAAACGTGGTAAACAAAAGTACAGAGGAAAACTTCATTCTCTCTGCAAAGCCACCAACAATTAATGCGGGTGTTATAATCGCGAAGGTCATCTGGAACATAAAGAAAAGAATTTCTGGGATTGTGCCGTTCACGGTTTCTATGTTTACATCGGAAAGCATTATGTTTCCAAGGCCAACGATTTTATTTATTGTTCCCCCATCACCAAAAGCTAAACCGTAGACGAACACCAACCATAAAACTGAAACTAGACATGCAATAGCAAAACATTGCATCAGTACTGACAATACATTTTTTGCTCGCACTAACCCAGAATAAAATAAAGCAAGTCCGGGTAATGTCATAAATAAAACTAGCGCAGTCGAAGTTAAAATCCATGCGGTATCACCTGAATTTAGCTCATCAGCAAAGACTAGACTCGGAAATATTGTAATTAATAATATTAAAATTCGACTCATTAGTTCCCCCTGGTTATCCTTAAAATATCCTCTTGATTAGTATGATTCTTAATTAACCTCTTAAGTGAAAATTATTTTTATCATTATATGGCTTCGCTACCTGTTTCACCTGTTCTAATTCGTACTACTTGGCTAAGTTCATATACAAATATTTTGCCGTCGCCAATTTTTTGGGTGTTCGCAGCCTTTGAAATAGCTGCAATAACAGCATCAAGTTGATCATCATCAATAGCTACCTCAATTTTTATCTTAGGTAAAAAATCAATCACGTATTCAGCTCCTCGATACAATTCGGTGTGGCCTTTTTGCCTTCCAAAACCTTTTGTTTCAGTTACTGTCATTCCTTGAACACCAATCTCCGATAATTCCTGACGTACATCGTCTAGTTTGTATGGTTTAATTATGGCGCTTACAAGTTTCATAAAAACACTCCGAAAAATTTATTATTGTAAAAAACCGTATCATATTAACGCAGTACTTCCGTCAAAAATAGTTAATTTTGGGTTCAAACTAGTGTTTTTTATTATGTACATTTAAAGCAATTTATCCACATTAAGACATAAACTAATAAATTTAAGGTAAAAAAAAACGGGTCGTGAGACCCGTTTAATATTAGGGAGGAAAATATAATGAGCATATAAACTATAAAATATAGCCTCTCTCATTATGAGAGTTAACATCAAGGCCACCGACTTCATCTTCTTCCGTCACACGCAGACCCATAACCGAATCTAGCACCATTAAAATAATGGTAGTTAAGACGCCTGTATAAACTATCGTGAATAGAACACTCTTGGTTTGAATCCACATCTGACTAGCAGTACTTACATCTAAACCTACACCGCCCCATTCAGATGCTGTAAAAAGTCCAGTTAGAATTGCACCGATAATACCGCCCACGGCATGGACACCGAAGACATCGAGAGAATCATCGTATCCCAATGTGCGTTTTAATGTTGTTGAAGCAAAGAAACATCCAGCGCCAGCTGCAAGTCCAATTAATAGCGCACCTTGAGGGCCAACTGTACCAGAAGCTGGTGTAATCGCGACTAATCCAGCGACTGCACCTGTTATGATACCTAAAACACTTGGTTTTCCATGGGTATTCCATTCAACAATCATCCAAGCCAAAGCAGCAGTTGCGGTTGCGATTTGCGTAACTAACATTGCCATTCCTGTAGTCGTATCTGCAGCTAATTCAGAACCGGCATTGAAACCAAACCAACCTACCCATAACATTGAGGCGCCAATCACTGATAAAGTTAAGTTATGTGGTGGCATGGCAACAGAAGGAAATCCCTTACGTCTACCGAGCATGATTGCAGCAACAAGTCCCGCAATACCTGCATTAATATGTACAACAGTACCGCCAGCAAAATCAATAATACCCCAGTCCCAGAGTAAACCGCCATCACCAGCCCAAACCATGTGTACCATTGGGAAGTAACAAACTGTTACCCAAACGGCTATAAATACCATCATGGTCGAAAATTTCATTCTTTCAGCAAAAGCACCGACAATAAGTGCGGGAGTTATAATTGCGAAAGTTAATTGGAAAGTTGCAAAAACAGATTCCGGTATTGTGCCAGATATTGAGTCGACACTTATGCCTTGCAAAAATGTATTCCCAAAACCACCAATAATAGAATTTAAATTAATAACACCTGCTTCCATTCCAGTTGTATCAAAAGCCATGCTATAGCCATATACAACCCAAATAACTGTAACCATGCAAGTTATCGCAAAACACTGCATCATTACTGACAATACGTTTTTGCTCCTAACCATTCCTGCATAAAATAAACTCAATCCGGGGATAGTCATCATGAGAACTAATACAGTTGCGGTAATCATCCAAGCGGTATCACCAGAATTTAATTCATCGGCTAAAACAAGCGATGGTGCTAACAAGGTAATCAAACCAAATGCGGTGCTTGTTAAGCCTTCTTTGTTAAATAAAAAACTTATTAAACGTTTCACTATTTTATCTCCTTAAGAAATTAGGTTTAGATCGCTTCATTACCTGTTTCACCAGTACGAATACGCACAACCTCATCAAGTCCACATACAAAAATCTTGCCGTCACCGACTTTTCCGGTACTAGCAGCTTTTGTGATTGATGACACAACATCTTCGATTTTGTCGTCAGTCACTGCTAACTCAATTTTTATTTTAGGCAGAAAATCAACAACATATTCTGCGCCACGATAAAGTTCTGAATGCCCTTTTTGACGACCGAAACCTTTTGTTTCTGTCACAGTCATACCTGCCACACCAATCTCTGACAGTGCATCCTTCACATCATCTAATTTAAAGGGTTTGATAATTGCTGTTATCAATTTCATATAAAAATCTCCGTAAAATAATAGGCTTTCAAAAAAACTATTTAGAAACTACTTGATACTGAAAAAACAAAAGCATCTGGCGCATCATCTCCTCGAACCCAGAACTCTTTGGTATCATTAACATCGAAATAGTAGCTCGCATCTATGGTAAATATTCCAATATCTTTGCTTACGCCAACTGACGCATGAGAGTAACTTGTGCCAGCACGTGCCTCTTCATCGTTATCTTGATAACCAAATTGAAAAGCTAGACTAAAATCACCGGGAAGCGATACACCTAAGTCAACTGTGTAGTATGTTGCGTCACCAACTTCGCCGAAATAATCAGGCGTATATGCTATTCCGAAACCAATATTTGGCGCCATATCGCCAGGGAGCGTATAGCCGAGTCCCGCATAAATATCGTAAAAATCGAAATCACCGCCAGAATCATCACTATCTTTTACGCCGGGGTACCAATAATAAAGTGCGCCAACATCCCAACTAATGCCGTTTGGTAGCTCACCGCTAATTCCGCCATAAAAATCTATCTCTATGTTTGCGGAATTACCAAAATCTACATTAGAAGCCCATGTGCCAATATAAAGACCTGACTCGTGTGACATATCAAAACCACCTTGAATAGCAGCTCCATCAGCAGTTTGGCTACCGCCTCTGTATATGTAATCGCTGAAATAACCGACATTTGCACTAAGCTCGACAGGTGAGTGTTCTTCGGCAAGAACTGGGGTTGATACCAGCAAACATATATAGCCGCATAATTTAAAATATAGCTTTTTCATGTTTTTTCCTCTCTATACAATTGTGTTATGTTTAGTAAAACTAAAAATTTAATTCTAGTTAGCTTTAATCAATGCATCTTGCGTGCCAATTTTCATTTATTATTAAAAATCAATAAATTAAGTAACTTTCTGACTATGAATAGGAAAAATAAAACATATTTTATAAGATTGAATGTACAAAAATAGGCGTGTATGCACTAAATTAGTGCAAATTATTTGATGGCCGCATTGATTGTTTCTCTATCAAAAAATTAAATGACATCCATCAAGTCAAAACATAAGATTAGAAAAAACAGGAATAAAACATGTTAAAAGAAAAAATTGAAGCCATAGTCTCAGACATCGGAAAGGTTCTGCCAGAAGATATGGATGCTCTAAAAGAAGATGTCGAAAAAAATGTACGAGCGACTTTAAATGCTGCATTTTCAAAAATGGAACTTGTGACCCGTGAAGAATTCGATATACAAATGTCGCTATTAAGTCGAACAAGGGTAAAGCTTGAAGCATTACAAGAAAAGTTATCTGACATGGAAAAACAATTAGAAAAAAATAACTCTGATAATTAAAAAAGTATAGCTATGACAAACAAACAATATGACATCAGTATTGATACAGAGATTAATTATATCTCTGAGCAATCACTCCCTGAAGAAGGGCGATATGTTTTTGCTTATACAATTAAAGTTACTAACACCGGTCAAACTGCTGCAACACTACTGCGTCGACATTGGTTAATTACAGATGCAAATTGTAAAGTGCAAGAAGTTAGAGGTGAAGGTGTTGTAGGAGTTCAGCCACATATCATGCCAGGTGAATCTTATGAATATACCAGTGCAGCAATTTTAGAAACGCCGGTTGGCTGCATGCAAGGTTCATATGAAATGATTGGTGATGATGGGATTGAGTTTGATGCTCCAATACCAGTATTCAATCTTGCGGCACCAAATACACTTCATTGATAATGGCCACCTATGCTATAGGGGACATCCAAGGTTGCTATTTAGAACTCCAAAATTTGCTCAACGAAATAAACTTTAATGAGCGAGAAGATATTCTTTGGTTTTCTGGCGACTTGGTCAACAGAGGGCCACAGTCTTTAGAGACACTTCGATTTATTAAAAAACTTGAAGATAATGCTAAAGTCGTTCTAGGTAATCATGACTTACATCTACTTGCAGTAGCGAGTAATGTTAGAGCATTATCAAAAAACGATACGATCGATCAGATTTTAATTGCTGATGATTTAGATGAATTAATCACCTGGTTAAAAGCTCTTCCTTTTCTAATAACTGACTCCGATCTAAATTTCACAATGATCCATGCTGGGCTTCCGCCACAATGGTCACTAGAAACTGCGCGTATGCTTGCTAAAGAATGTGAAGTAATTTTGCAAAGTAAAAAAAAGAATGAGTTACTAACTAACATGTATGGTGATACACCAAATATCTGGACAGATTCACTAGATAATTATGCAAGACAACGATTTATTATTAATTGTTTTACTCGTATTCGTTTTTGTAAAAATAATGGTGAGATTGAATTAAATACTAAGGTAGAGCCTGGAAAACAAAATATAGGTTTAGTTCCATGGTATTCATTACCAAATCGAGAAACCAAAAATGACAAAATAATTTTTGGGCACTGGTCAACAGTACACCTTGGTAATGAAAAAAATTTCAAGGATCATAATGTATACCCATTAGATACTGGCTGCTTATGGGGAGGGAAATTAACAGCCATGAGATTGGAAAATGAGGAAATATTTAGCGTTCCTTCTGAACAAAAAAAAATTTAAAACATCACATCATTTCCTTTTTAATATTGTAAAACTATAGTCAAATTCGTTTTCTTCATCTGCTTTATAATTTTCCCTTGCAATTTCTTCCCACTCCGCACGACTATACTCAGGAAAAAACGTATCTCCACTTACGCTCGCATCAATCTCTGTAATATAAAGTCTTCTCGCTACAATTAAAGTTTGTGAATATAAAATGGCTCCACCCATAACAAATAATTCATCCTCGTTGTCGCAATATGAATAAACTTCATCTAAGGTATTTTTTACCGTGCATCCTTCCGCGACGTAGTTTTTATTTTTTGTGAGCACTATATTTTCACGTCCAGGAAGCACTCTACCTATAGATTCATGAGTCCTTCTTCCCATTAAGATTGGTTTACCCATTGTTATTCTTCTAAAGTTTTTTAAATCAGATGGAATACGCCATGGTAAAGCGTCATTCGCGCCAATCAATCGATTTTTATCCATAGCAACTATTATCGATAACTGCATAATTATTAAGATAACCAATTCATAATATATATATATATTTAGACAGCAATCGGAGCTGAAATTTTTGGGTGCGAGTGATAGTTAATAAGTTCAAAATGTTCGTATTTGAATTTAAATATATCGTCGATTTTTGTATTTAATTGCATCTTAGGTAATGGGAAAGGCTTACGTTTTAATTGCTCATCCACTTGTTCTAAATGATTCAAGTATAGGTGTGCATCGCCAAAAGTATGAACAAACTCTCCAGGACTTAATTTAGTTACTTTAGCAATCATCATTAATAACAGCGCATAAGAAGCAATATTAAAAGGAACACCAAGAAAAATATCGGCACTTCGTTGATAAAGCTGACATGATAATTTTCCATCAACAACATAAAATTGAAAAAATGCATGACAAGGCGCCAAAGCCATATTATTTATCTCGCCAACATTCCATGCACTGACAATTAAGCGACGAGATTCAGGACTATCTTTAATTTGATTAATCACATTTGTAATTTGGTCTACTACTCCATCTTTAGTCTGCCATGAACGCCATTGCGCCCCATAAACAGGACCTAGCTCCCCAGCCTCGTTTGCCCACTCATCCCAGATTGTAATACCATTATCATTTAGATATTTTACATTTGTGTCGCCCTGTAAAAACCAAAGTAATTCATAAATGATCGATTTCAAATGCACTTCTTTCGTTGTAACCAAAGGAAACCCGTCACTCAGATCAAACCGCATTTGATAGCCAAATACACTCAGTGTGCCAACACCGGTTCGGTCTTTTTTCTTTATACCTTCCGATTTTACATGACGAAGTAAGTTTAAGTATTGTTCCACTGCATCTCTCTTTAACTTATATTAATATTTTTAATTAATTTTCTTTTCGATAAGCAATTATAAAAAATAAGGTGCCAAAGATTACCATAGGCATCGAAAGAAGTTGTCCCATTGTTAACCAATCAAATGCTACGTAGCCAATGTGTTGATCTGGTACTCGAACAAATTCAATTAAGAATCTCATTGTGCCATAACAAAGTAAAAACAAACCAGATGCAGCCATCACTGGCCTTGAAATTCTCGTAAACCACCAGAGTATTAGAAAAAGAATGATACCCTCAAAGAACGCCTCGTAAATTTGTGTAGGATGTCTTGGAATATTACCAGCGGCTGGATCCGGAAAAATCATAGCCCAAGGTAAATTACTGGGCGAGCCCCAAAGCTCGCCATTAATGAAATTGCCAATTCTTCCGCAACCAAGTCCAATTGGGATAACTGGTGCAATAAAATCAGTGAGCTTGAAAAAAGATGTCTTTGTTTTGATGCTAAATAAATACATAGCAACAATAACCCCGATTAAGCCTCCATGAAATGACATCCCACCTTGATGAATATAAAAAATTTCAATCGGATTCTCTAGATAATAGCCTAGGTTGTAAAAAATTATTGAGCCAAGACGGCCGCCAAGTATAATTCCGACCATTCCAAAAAAAACTAAGTCTGCTATTTTCTCATTATTTAATGCCAGCGGTGAATTAGAAGAACGATATCGTAATAAAATCCAAGCAATTGATATGCCGATAAAATAGCTGATGCCATACCAGTAAACTGATATAAATCCTAAATCAAATGCAACAGGATCAATGCTGGGGTATGGAATCATGATGAATAAATATTAACATGTAAAAAATAACGTAGTAGCTAACTTAATATTTTTTATTTATTTAAAAAACAATCTCAATACATCCTAAAAGCTTTTAAAAATAACAAAAATTAAGAAAAATAAACCTTCAAAAAAAACTAAAATGGCCAAAAAAAAGCGTGGCAAAACTTGATTTAGTCGTTAAAAACAAGAATGATACACAATCTCATTAGAAGTATTTTTTGCACTGCAACATTATGAGATTAAGTTTCGCAAAATATCTATATATATTAGCTATTTAGTAGACTATCACAGCAAAAAACAAATCTAATTATAGATGGTTTCATTGAGAACAGGGAAATCACTGTCTATAGAATCAAAAAACTAAAACCTAGAAGAATGAGGTATAAAAACTAATGGCTACAGAAAATAAGAAACTGCAGCAGTGGGTTGATGAAATGGTAAAGCTTTGCCAACCCAAAGATGTTGTCTGGTGTGACGGCTCAAAAGATGAGTGGTCAAGAATGTGGGATATTTTAGTTAGTGGCGGAACAGCTAAAAAATTAGATGAAAAAAAACGTCCCAATAGTTATTACATTCGCTCTGTTCCTGCTGACGTAGCGCGTGTCGAAGACCGCACGTTCATATGCTCAAAAGAAGAGAAAGATGCTGGACCTACTAATAATTGGTGCGCACCAGAGGAAATGCGGGGAACGCTAAATAAATTATTCACTGGCTGCATGAAAGGACGCACTATGTATGTTATTCCTTTTAGTATGGGCCCTATTGGATCTGATATTGCTCAGATTGGTGTGGAAATTTCAGATTCCGCGTACGTCGTGACAAACATGCACATCATGGCTCGTGTGGGCACTAAAGTTCTGGATGTACTAGGAACTGACGGTGATTTTGTTCCTTGTATTCACTCAGTAGGAGCTCCACTAGCTGAAAATGAAAAAGATGTTCCATGGCCATGTAATCCTGATAACCGATATATAGTTCATTATCCAGAAACGCGTGAAATCTGGTCATTTGGTTCGGGTTATGGTGGTAATGCACTGCTTGGTAAAAAATGTTTTGCATTACGAATAGCCTCAACAATGGCAAGGGATGAAGGCTGGCTCGCTGAACACATGTTAATCCTTAAATTAACTAGCCCCGAGGGTGTTGTTAAATACGTTGCCGGAGCATTTCCAAGTGCGTGTGGTAAAACAAACCTAGCAATGCTTACGCCAACTATTCCTGATTGGAAAGTTGAAACAATAGGTGATGATATCTGTTGGATGAAATACGGTAGTGATGGACAACTATATGCAATTAATCCAGAAGCTGGTTTTTTTGGCGTTGCTCCTGGGACAAGTATGCAATCCAATGCCAATGCAATGTACTCGCTTGAATCAAATTCGGTCTTTACTAATGTAGCAGAGACTGACGACGGTGACGTTTGGTGGGAAGAAATGTCAGAAGAACCGCCAGCGCACTTAGTTGACTGGAAAGGTAATGATTGGACACCTGACTCTGATACTCCTGCTGCTCACCCTAATGCACGTTTCACAGCACCAGCAGCACAATGTCCTGTGATTGCTGATGAGTGGGAAGACCCGAAAGGAGTGCCTATTGATGCAATACTTTTTGGTGGACGCCGAGCGACTACTGTTCCTTTGGTCACAGAAGCACTGGATTGGAATCATGGGACTTTCATTGGCACGATTATCGCCTCTGAAATGACAGCTGCTGCATTTGGTGCAATTGGACAATTACGTCGTGATCCAATGGCGATGTTGCCATTTTGTGGTTACAACATGGCGGATTATTGGGGACACTGGCTAAAAATGGGTAAAAAAGAAGGCGCTAAATTACCTAAGATCTTTTACACCAATTGGTTTCGCAAAAATGAGGCTGGAAAATTTATGTGGCCTGGCTTTGGCGAGAACAGTCGAGTATTAAAGTGGGTTTTTGAGAGATGTGCTGGTTCAGTCGATGCGATTGATACGCCAATTGGCAAGATGCCGACTCTTGACGGAATTGATTTTAATAATCTAGAAATGGATGAAGCTGATAAAGCAAACTTATTACGCGTTGATATTGAAGGCTGGCTGCAAGAGTTGCCGGGTATCGAGGAGTACTATGATAGCTTCGGTGAACATTTACCTGAAGAATTACGTCAGCAAGTTAGCGCTTTGAAGGAACGTCTTGAATCAGCAAAACAGGCGGTCGCGTAATTTTTAATTAGTATAAAAAAAGCCCGCTTTAAGCGGGCTTTTTTATATGCTCTACTTTTAAAAAATATGGAGAATATTAAAAATGATCGAAATGACTTTTGAGTTAGCAGAAAAAATTGCGAAAGCTGCGCATAGAAAATCAAAAGAGTTAAATCGCCAAATGAGCGTTTCTGTGGTTGATGAATCAGGAAGAATGGTTTACTTCTCGCGAGCTGATGGTGCTGGTTTTTATACTTTTGATACATCTAAAGCAAAAGCAATGGCTGCTGCTTCATTTAAACGGTCAACAATGGAAATCGATAGCATTAAAGATCAAAACCCGCTCTTGTGGTTTTCTGTTCCGAGTGTAATTCCAGGTAATGCACTACCCAGTCCTGGAGGGCGCCCTATTATAAAAGATGGAAATTGTATCGGTGGTATTGGTGTTGGTGGTGGCTTACCTGATGAAGATGATGCGTGTTGTGAGGCAGGTCAAGCAGTTGTATGACACTAAAATTCGTACCCAAATTCACTTTTGAAATGTGACTTAAATTCATCCAATGTAAATAAATGGTTTTGAGTTCCATGGCTAGATACTTTTTTTGACCCCATCATTGTCGCAATCCTTCCAGATGTTTCCAAATCAATATCCTTGATCAAACCAAAGAGCAACCCAGCGCGATAAGCATCGCCACAACCTGTTGGGTCAGTTATTGATTTTGGTGAAACTGCGGGAATCTCAATTGTTTTTTCTTTAGTAAAAAATTTTGAACCATTCCCACCGTAGGTAACAATCAATGCTTCAACTCTCTCTGTGATTTCTTTTTCTGTTAGACTGGTCTTATCTTTTATCATTTGCCACTCATAATCATTAACTGTTACCCATGTTGCTTTTTCAATAAAATCATTAATCTCCTCGCCACTGAACATAGGTATCCCTTGCCCAGGGTCAAAAACAAAAGGAATATTTGCATCTGCAAATTGCTGTGCATGACTCAACATACCATCACGACCATCAGGTGAAATAATTCCTAAGACCGTTTTCTCAGCATCTCTTATATTATTTTCTTGAGAATAATTCATAGCACCAGGATGAAAAGCGGTAATTTGATTGTCATCCATATCGGTTGTAATGAATGCTTGCGCAGTAAATGAATCCTGAATAATCTTTATATGTTTTTGATTAATTTTATGTTTATCCATCCAGCATTTGTAAGAATGAAAATCCTTCCCAACAGTTGCCATTGGTAAAGCTTGTGATTTATCGAGTAAATTAAGATTATAGGCTATATTGCCGGCACACCCGCCAAACTCTTTTCTCATTTCAGGAACGAGAAAAGAAACATTAAGAATATGCACTTTATCCGGAAGAATATGGTTCTTAAATTGATCCGGGAAGACCATTATATGATCGTATGCTATTGAGCCACATATTAGAACACTCATAAATCAAAATCTCCTATACTCAAATATTAATAAACTTTAACAAAAGCATTATTTTTTAAGATGCTTTTACTAATTTAATATTTTTATTGCTTCTTGATTTTCTAAGCACCTGTTTTAAAAATTTACCAGTGTATGACACAGGATGTTTTGCCAATTGCTCGGGTGTGCCAACTGCTATTATTTCTCCACCCCCATCACCACCTTCTGGACCCAAATCAACGATCCAATCAGCAGTTTTAATTACATCAAGATTATGCTCTATCACAATTATTGTATTGCCATGTTTTTTTAGTCTATGCAGTATATCAAGTAGTTGCTGAATATCATGAAAATGAAGGCCTGTTGTTGGTTCGTCGAGGATATAAAGTGTCTTACCGGTATCTCTTTTTGATAGCTCCTTAGATAATTTCACTCTTTGTGCCTCTCCACCTGAGAGTGTTGTCGCATTTTGGCCGAGTTTTATATATGACAATCCAACATCCATTAAAGTTTGTAATTTACGTGCCAGAGTAGGAATTGCATCAAAGAACTCTCTAGCCTCCTCCACGCTCATCTCAAGCGTTTCATGTATGTTTTTTCCTTTATAACGAATATCTAAAGTTTCACGATTGTACCGCTTACCTTTGCATAGATCGCAAGGCACGTAAACATCGGGTAAAAAATGCATTTCTACTTTTATTAATCCGTCACCTTGGCATGCTTCGCATCTCCCCCCTTTAACATTGAAACTAAAACGTCCTAATTTGTAACCTCGGGAACGTGCTTCAGGTGTTGCAGCATATAATTCACGAATTGGTGTAAACAACCCGGTGTAAGTTGCGGGATTAGATCTTGGCGTGCGTCCGATCGGGCTTTGATTTATATCTACTACTTTATCCAGAAGCTCCAAACCGACAATGGAATCATAAGGTGCAGGGCTAGTATTTGCGCGATTGATTTCGTGTGCGACTATTTGATAAAGCGTATCATTAATTAATGTTGATTTTCCAGAACCAGATACGCCCGTGACACAAGTCATTAAACTCAATGGAATTGTCAAGTTAACCTGTTTTAGATTATTGCCGCTTGCTTTTTTCAACTCCAAAGTATTGTTCTTATCAAATGGTGTGCGATTATCTGGGATTTTTATTTCTTTTGTTCCAGCGAGGTATTGACCAGTTAAAGATTTTTTGTTTGATGCAATCTTCTTTGGTGTTCCTTGTGCAACAATGCTTCCTCCGTGTATTCCTGCTCCAGGACCAATATCTATAACATGATCAGCAGCGTTAATTGCTTCCTCATCATGCTCGACAACAATTACAGTATTACCTAAGTCGCGTAAATGAAATAATGTTTTTAAAAGTCGCTTGTTATCTCTTTGATGCAATCCGATAGAAGGCTCATCAAGAATATACATCACGCCGACTAAACCAGCGCCTATTTGACTAGCTAAACGAATTCGTTGTGCCTCACCTCCGGATAAAGTCTCGGCACTACGTTCTAAAGTTAAATAATTTAAGCCAACATTAACCAAAAAAATAAGGCGATCATTAACCTCTTTTAAAATCTTTGATGCGATTTCTCCTCGCGCACCAGTTAACTTAAGTGATTTAAAAAATAATTTAGCATCATTAACTGACATAGCTGTAATTTCAGGCAAGGTAATATTTTCAATAAATACATTTCGTGCAGATTCATTTAATCTTGTTCCTGAACAAAGAGGACAGGACTTATGATGCTGATATTTCAATAATTCTTCTCTCACCATTGCTGACTCACTCTCAAGATAACGTCGTTGCAAATTAGGAATAACGCCTTCAAATGAATGACTGCGTATTATTGACTTTTTTCCTCCACGCAAATATTCGAACTTGATGGTCTCATCACCACTTCCGTACAATAAAATATCTTTTATTTTTTTTGGAAGTTTCTTGAATGGCAAATCTATATCAAATTCATAGTGAGCTGAAATTGATTTAATCATCTGAAAATAGTAAATATTCCTTCTATCCCAACCTTTTATCGCTCCGCCAGGTAAACTTAAGTCTACATTTTGAACAACTTTATCTGGGTCAAAATATTGAATTACGCCTAACCCATCACATTCAGAACATGCGCCCACAGGATTATTAAAAGAGAATAATCTTGGCTCTAATTCATTCAAACTATACCCGCACTTACTACAACTATGACGAGATGAAAATAACTGCTCGGTTGCTCTACTTTTAGTTTCCATTGGAACAATAAGTGCGGTGCCCTCTGATAACCTAAGAGCTGTTTCAAATGATTCAGTCAAACGCAAACGAAGGTCCTCTCTAACCTTAAAGCGATCAACGACAACTTCTATTGTATGTTTTTTATGTAATTCTAGCTTAGGTGCCTGGTCAAGCTCTATGATATCCCCATTAATGCGGGCGCGAATAAAGCCCTCTGACTGTAGTCGCTCAATTACCTGAAGATGCTCCCCTTTACGCTCTTTTATAATAGGCGCTAACAATAATAAAGCCTCTTCTTCTGAACGATTTAAAACATGATCCACCATTTGTGAAATTGTTTGTGCTTGCAATGGAATACTGTGGCTTGGGCAATGAGGTATTCCAACGCGGGCAAACAATAACCTTAAATAGTCATAAATTTCTGTGATCGTACCTACTGTTGAACGGGGATTGTGGGAAGTACTTTTTTGCTCGATTGAAATTGCAGGTGACAAGCCTTCAATGTGATCAACATCTGGTTTTTCCATCATTGAAAGAAATTGCCTTGCGTATGCAGATAAGGACTCAACATAGCGTCTTTGGCCATCTGCATAGATTGTATCAAACGCTAATGATGATTTTCCGGAGCCAGATATCCCTGTCACTACAACTAATTTATCTCTGGGAATATCTAAATCGACATTTTTCAGATTATGAGTCCGAGCGCCACGTATACGAATTGTATCCATTATAAATATTTCACTATTTTAGAAGCAACCTGCTAATATAAATGTTTTTTTAACTTCAAGCCAAATTAAGTTCAAATAAACGAGTCCAATGTCTATGTCAGCTGCAGAATTAAAAACTGCTTTATCACTCGCATTAGTTTTCTTTCTGCGAATGTTGCCACTATTTATGATTTTGCCGATTCTAAGTCTGGCAAATGATGACTATATCTACTCAACACCCCAATTACTGGGTTTAGCGCTCGGGATTTACGGCTTAACACAGGCTGTCTTTCAAATTCCGTTTGGCATGCTATCAGATAGATGGGGTAGAAAACCAATCATTGTGCTAGGCCTAATAATCTTCGGCCTAGGAAGCTTAATTGCAGCAATGGCAGATTCTATCTATGGCTTATTGATAGGACGTGCTATGCAAGGTGCTGGAGCAGTTGCCGCAGCTATCATGGCACTTGCGGCCGACCTTACTAAAGAAGAATCAAGAACGAAAGTTATGGCTTTTATAGGTATCAGTATTGGTGCTGCATTTTCAATTGCTTTTATAGCAGGTCCAATACTATACACATACATTGGAATAGATGGTTTATTTTATCTTGGTGTCTGCTTTTCAGTATTAGCAATTATAGCTTTACTAACGATCGTACCTAACCCTACAATAAAAATCGAAAAAATAAATGAGTTAAATACGCAAAAAATAAAAGCTGTATTTTCAAACCCGGCACTAATTAAACTAAATATCAGTATTTTTTCTTCGCATCTAATCTTAATGGCAAACTTTGTTGCCATTCCAGTCTCATTGAAAGAATCTATGCAAATTATCCCTGCAATACACTGGCAAATTTATTTAAAAGTCATATTTTTATCCTTATTTATTATGGTGCCGTTCATATTTTTTGGAGAACGCTTAAAAAAAGAAAAATTATTCCTAATATGCAGTATTTTACTAATAGCATGTTCTCAGATTGGTCTGGCTTTATTTGATTTTAATTTAAATATAATGATTGTTTTTCTAATACTATTCTTTGGTGCATTTAACTATTTAGAAGCACTTCTTCCATCTATGGTCTCAAAAACAACGTATGAAAATACTAAGGGAACTGCGCTTGGAGTTTACTCAACCTCACAGTTTATAGGTATCTTTATAGGTGGATTGGTGGGTGGTTTCTTTATGCAGCATCATGGTCTTGCAAGTGTTCATTTGCTTTGCCTATTGATAACTTTTATTTGGTTATGCCTGACGATAATTTTATCCAAAATTGAGCAGTTAAGTAAAAATGAGCTTGAAGAAAAAGCGGTCTGAAGAGAGAATATCAATGAAAGGGAAAGCAGGCTAATATAGGCTAAAGTGCAATTAATGAGGAGAAAATCATAATGGCAAGGGGTGTAAATAAAGTCACGCTTATTGGTAACCTAGGTAACGACCCGGAAGTGAGATATGGCGCAAGCGGTAATGCTGTCGCTAACGTTAGTCTCGCAACAACAGAATCTTGGCGTGATAAAGATAGTGGGGAGCAACAAGAAAAGACTGAATGGCATCGTGTCGTATTTTTTGGAAAACTAGCTGAAATTGTTGGTGAATATCTAAAAAAGGGAAGGCAAGTTTATGTTGAAGGACGACTTCAGACGAATAAATGGCAGGACAAAGAAGGTAATGACCGATATACAACACAAATTGTAGCTAATGAGATGCAAATGCTTGGAAGTAAGGATAATAATTTAAATAATCAGGGTTTCTCGCCATCAAACTCGACAGCTTCAGCTGAAGAAGAAAAACAACCCGAAGAAAAAAAACAATCAGCTTCGATTGAATCGCCTATGGATAATTTCGATGAAGATATTCCATTCTAAGATATTAAACTAAACGTAATAAATATAAATCTTTATATAGAGAGTAACTTTCAAATTGATTGATACTAAATCTAACCTGCTTAAAATTCGACGTACAAAAATTATAGCAACACTCGGACCTGCAAGCAGTGAACCTGATCAAATAAAAAATTTAATTAATACAGGTGTAAATATATTTAGGCAAAACTTTTCACATGGAGATCATAGTTACCATAGAGAAACTTATGCAAGAATAAGAGAAGCTGCAAAAGAACTAAATAAAACAGTTAGTATTCTTGCTGATCTTTGTGGCCCAAAAATACGCACAGGTAAATTTGAAAATAATAAAGTTGAATTAGTAAACAATCAAACTGTTACTGTAACAACACGTGAAGTTATCGGAACATCAGATTTAATTCCATCCCAATATAAAAAATTAGCAGAAGATGTAGAAGTTGGGAATCGTATATTATTAGCAGATGGCACACTTGAGCTAATGGTAAATGAAATCTCTGGTACAGAAATAAAATGTACTGTTATTTATGGCGGTTTATTGGGTAACCATAAAGGAATCAATCTTCCGGGAGTTAAGGTATCAGCCCCATCATTAACTGAAAAAGATAAAGAAGATGCAAAACTAGCTCTTGAACTTGGTGTTGATTTTTTAGCTTTATCATTTGTAAGGTCGGCATCCGATATATATGATTTAAAAAAACTAATTGATGCAAATTCAAACAGTGGGCGAATAATTGCTAAAATTGAAAAGCCGGAAGCGTTAGAGGATGCAAAAGAAATAATTAAAGCAGCTGATGGTATCATGGTTGCGCGCGGTGATTTAGGTGTTGAACTAAACCCCGAGCAAGTACCAGTCGCACAACATCAACTAATCGATTTAGCTAGAAAGAAATTTAAGCCCGTTATTGTAGCGACCCAAATGTTAGAGTCGATGATTGAAAATGCAAGGCCCACCCGTGCTGAAGTAACAGATGTAGCTTATGCGGTAACTCTTGGAACAGATGCGATTATGTTATCAGGAGAAACAGCGGTGGGGGCATTCCCAATAGATGCAGTAAAAATGATGGACCGTATAGCAAGACAAACTGAATTATATCTCTGGGCAAATGATGTATATGGTTCAAAAGTCTCTAATAACAAGAGTAAATCAGCAATCCCAGTCTGGGATGCGGTGGCAAACTCGGTGTCTCAATTAGCTCATGATCTTAAGGTGCGTGCAGTTGTTGTTATTTCAAAAAGTGGAGCGACTGCTGCGACAATGAGTTCGGCTAGGCCAGCTGCACCAGTCATTGCAATAACCAAAACAAGGGATGTATGTCAAAAGATTTTGATGTATTGGGGTGTGATTCCAATTCTCTCTGAATCTACAATTAAAGTTATATCACAACCTAAAAAACCTTTTCTTAAGAACTCAGCAAGGGATCTCTATTGGCAACGTTTTCAAGAGTTCAATAACAAAACTATTCAAGAGCTCGAAATTAGCATTGCTGAAACACCGCCATCACAGCCAAAAAGTGGTAAATTAGCCGGAAAAACAGAACCCATATCAGGATGGATAAGTTTTTTTAAAAAAGAAGGTCTCTTAAAAATTATTGGAGAAAAAGATCCGGCTGTCGTTGCTAGAAATGTTGTAATTGAAGAAAAGCTCGCTACAAGTGGACAAAAAATACTGCTGGTGCAAGGATTTCAAAGTGATCCTGCGCTCAACAAACCATCTGTAACAGTATTAACTATTTAAACTTACGTTGTTGACTAATTGTTACCGAGTCATCTGCGGCTCCTTGATAATTAACACTGAAAACATTAAAACTTTCAAGTGCTTTTTCAATATCCTTCCCGTCGCGTATTCGAAAACTATTAATACCGCAACGTTCCATAAAAAATAATTGATCCTGTAAAACATCTCCAATAGCACGCAACTCACCTTTGAAATCATAACGCTCGCGTAAAAGACGCGCGTGAGAATATGATCGACCATCTTTAAAAGTGGGAAAATCGAGAGCTATAAGAGCAAAATATTGTAAATCACTAGCTATAGTTTCTATCTCAATTGAACCATCAATCCATATCGCATGGCACTTTTTACTATTAATTAATTCATCTCGATTAGCCTGCCAAAAAGGAAATGGTAAAATAACATTACCACTGGGTATTGGGTCAGTATTTCCGATCTCTCTTTTCAATGACCATTCATCATCAATAATTGATTTATTTTTAATGACTCGCATAAACATTTTCCTTAAATGGTGCGATACCAACGCGACGGTATGTATCAAGAAATCTCTCATCTTCCTCACGTAGCTTGACATAAACATCAAGCAATTTAGCGATTACATTTGCAACATCTATTTTTGGTATTGCAGGCCCAAGACGGTCACCAAGACATGCGTCACTTTCAGATGACCCGCCCAGTGTGAGCTGATAAAATTCTTGACCTTTCTTATCAACTCCCAAAATTCCTATATGACCAACATGATGATGCCCGCACGCATTCATACAACCTGACATTTTTATTTTTAAATCACCGATATCATGCAGGTAATCTAAATCATTAAATTTCTCATTAATTTGTTTTGCAATCGGAATTGATCCTGCATTCGCTAATGAACAAAAATCTAATCCAGGACAACAAATCATATCTGTTAGAAGACCGATATTTGATGTTGCTAAATTTTTAGTTTTCAATTTTTCCCACAACGCAAATAAATCACCCTGTTTGACATTTGGTAGCACAAGATTCTGATCGTGAGTAACAACAATTTCTCCATAACTATATTCATCAGACAAGTCTGATATAAAGTCCATTTGCTCATCCGTTGCATCACCAGGTGCAATTCCTGGGGCCTTTAGTGAGATAATTACAGCCCTATAGCCAGGAGCTTTGTGGGAGTATAAGTTTCTAGTCGCCCAGTTTTTAAAATCTTCATTGGCTGTTCTTGCTTTTTCAAAACTATCGTCGTCTATAGCATCTTTACTATACATTGGTGATGTAAAAAAAGATTTGGCATGATCTATTTCCTTCTGACCGAGCTTTAGAATCCCTTCCTTAATATGTAGCCATTCTTGCTCAACTTGTTTACCGAATTCCTCTTGCCCAACATCATTAACTAATATTTTTATTCTGGCTTTGTAAATATTATCCCTACGACCAAACTTATTATAAACACGCAATATAGCCTCTATGTATGATAATAAATATTTTTTTTCTAGAAAATTTCTTATGCATTTACCAATATGTGGTGTTCTTCCTAATCCGCCGCCAACAAAAACTTTAAAACCAGTCTCTCCTTTTTCATTATTAACCAAATATAATCCAATATCATGAACCATTGCAGCAGCACGATCGCCTTTAGAGCCTGATACCGCAATTTTAAACTTTCTTGGTAAAAAGGAAAATTCGGGATGAAATGTTGACCACTGTCTTATAATTTCACAATATGGTCTAGGATCCTCAATTTCATCTTTTGAAATCCCAGCAAACTGATCTGATGTTGTATTGCGAATACAATTACCGCTGGTTTGTATTGCATGCATTTCTACTGTTGCAAGATCCGCTAGGATATCAGGCACGGTTTCCAAAGCGGGCCAATTAAATTGTATATTTTGTCGAGTGCTAAAATGGCCATAGCTCTTATCGTATTTTCTTGAGATATGTGCAAGCATTCTTAATTGTTCGCTGGATAATAAACCATACGGAATGGCCACCCTTAACATTGGTGCATGTGTCTGAATATAAAGCCCGTTCATTAGACGTAAGGGACGATATTCATCATCGCTTAAATCGCCCGCTAAATAACGGCGAGTCTGATCTCTAAATTGTTCGACCCTCTCGTTTACAATGGTTTGGTCGTAATTATCATACTTATACATGGTCTATACCGTGCTACCCATCAATTTAGATTGTTGTATGAACAATAATACTCCTCTTATCCCGAAAGATTTATATTTTTCGTCTGACATCATGACATCCTCTTTAAACAAGTTAAAAGTATTAAGAGTCAGCCTGATAAATTGATGCCAAGAAAAC
>MDSV01096370.1_pt1 | contig 44756 bp, 26 predicted proteins | sample 810851 | NCBI WGS metagenome assembly MDSV01 (sample SAMN05326640, study PRJNA326480) | marine metagenome | isolation source: seawater | place: Atlantic Ocean: North East | collected 2012
CAAGAATGATGTCGCCTGAGTTATCTAAAAATGCCATTTTGTTCTATCCTCCGCATTATAATTAGTTTATTAAATAAATAATGCCTGAAACATAAAAAATTATGATTCTTCTTCTGTTGTTTCTTTTGTCCTGTATTTCATCCTAAAATTGAAATCTATTTTCTTTCCTGTTGACTTGGAAGTGAGTCTTATTTTGAACCTCTTGAACCACACGGACTCTTGTTCGATGCCGAGTAAAATAGTATCACCAGGGTAGGGTCCGTCTACATCACTACTTAGCAATCCCATTGCTTCGTCGTCTACAAATAGATTGGCACGACTTGCCTTTACATTTATGAATCTCTTTATACCTCTTGTCGGCTGCTTCGTTATGGGGTGCTCGAAATCGTATGTTTTTATAACTGGATAAATTGAGCCCGTATCATTCATGATTATAACCTCATACACGACACTTGGAAAGGATTTATTTGCATGATAATCTTCTGACCTTGCAAAATAATAATATTTTTTATTAGGCTCAATTTGATCTTCGATTGATGCAGATGATGCTCCATTGGTAAAAACCTCAACTTCTGTGCCGTGATCTATAAAGTCTCTATAACTTCTAGGCTTCTTATCCATCCGATAGACATAAAATTTTGTCACCGAGTCATCAGTCTCGTACTTTATCTTTACTGCGGCAGATGGAATGTCTTGAGCAATCTTGTACTTTGCGATATCGTTAGCCTCTTCAGGAGATAATATGATTGGTTTCATCATATATCTTCCTATTCCAGAATTCAACAATATTTTTACTTTATCAGTTTTGTTTTTGAATGGTATTGGTAAAATCTCTGGTGCTATGGGCGGGTTGTCGCTGACTAGTACCGATTTTTCAAATAAATCAAACTCTACCAACTTTATTGACGGCTTTGAATCAACTGTTATTTTATAGTCGATATCACCAGAGCGAGAGTGACCAACAACTTTATACTCAGTGCCAAAAATTATATTCTGACACGTCACTTTGTAAGTATATCTTTTTTCATACTTCACTTGAGTGTCAACGAATTTTAAGACATCGACTTTACTCGTATTTGGAAATGTCCATCTCTGGAGTAATTGTCCAGACTCATCATACTTAAGAACCCTGTAAAGAATAGTTTCCGTGTAACCTTTCTTACCATCCAAAATCTCCTTGTAAGTTCTTGTATGATCCCTCGCTAGGCGCTCTATCTTGCCCCTAACGATCAAAGACATCAAATTATAGTATCCCTTATATTTTTCCGCTGGTAATACCTTTTCACTGAAAAATCTGTCATTAGATTGGGAACTACCAGGGATATAGTTCTCAAAAAATTCCGTGGCATCCGAAAACTTTTTTGAACTTGATGAAATGGTGGAGCTTGAAATTTCACCTTGATTACTCTTAGTAGATAATATTTCCACTACATCCATATTCTTATTATCAGAAAAGTGATATCTGCTTAGTTCGTGAGAGAAAGATGTTTTCTCCAGAGTATCACCGAGTACAGAATCATTTGATGTGGTAAACTCTGCTGTAGCAAACATGGGAAACGACTCTTTGTGTTTGTACAGGTCTGCTAATAAAGACGTTTCATCCTTAGTAAAAATAATAGATGTCCCTGAGATATCCGTACTGTAGAGATTGTCATTACGATAATCACTGAAATTATTAGTCCATTGATTATAGTAATTTGAAACTGGCTTGAAAACTTCCTGCTCTCCATCAATTCTTTGGCTTGGAGGAATGCTTATTCTGCCCCTAAGACTGAGTATATTTCTCAATCTCTCAGACTGGTCCTTTAGCAAAAAATTATAAAAACCTGGCAAAATTGTTTCTGGAATGGATTCATCGCCACTTAACAATTCTTCGTACTTCGTTTCCAAAAAATTATAATCTGTTTTTATTTGAGCATAGTGGTTTGCAATACCAGCGGATTCCTCCTGTAAATTACTACCTTGCTCATAAGCGTTTAAAGAGGTTGTATGATCATAACTTGGGTTTTCGGCTTCATACATTTTATTGACATCAGAACCCCAGTCGTAAGCTTCACGGTCTGAACGAAACATTAGCCTAATTCTTTCTCGGACAGATCCGTCTGCGTTGACAGTTTGCGACAACAGTTCGATGTTCCCTACTGGTGATCCTTGAGGGTGTTTCTTGTTATATAGCTTCTGGGTGCCAGTACTGGAGATGCACCAAAATGAGCCACAAATAAATTTAATACTGTCTTGGATGTTAGTATTTTCGTACCCATCGAGGACAGCCCGATAATGAACGGACGAAGCATCGGTTGAAATATTTGTCGCCTCAGTGAAGAATAATACATCGCCACTGCGCTTACTGGTGTTTGCTTTATTTTCTGCCATAATTGTCTTCTTCCATCAAATAACTAGGATAATCCCTCAAGTTGTGCTGATTTTGCAGTTACTTCTGATTGTTTTTCTCTTATAATTTCATTATTTGTTTCTATCTTTTGTTCCTTTTCTTGAATCAGTCCTTCGGTTCTAAAATACTCTCTGGATAATTCATCCCTTCTTCTAGTTGTCTCTGGGTTCAATTCATCACTTGCAGACCAAGGAAATGTACCGTCCCTCCTATTTCTGTTAAACTCATTGATAACGTAGTTTAAGTGAGTAACTTCTTGATTCAAGTCATTCCTCTTTTCTATAAGATCTGCGAGATCCTCAGTAAGCGCCTCATTCTCAGCTTCCAAGGAATCTATGGTTGAGCGTGCTTGCGCAATCTCTATCATCAATTGTTGCTCGAAGATCTCATAGTCAGAATCAAGGTGAAAATGATCGGCGTTTGTAAAAGCTGGACGGTCGAAAGCTGACAAATCTGCTGTCTCAGTTGTTGTAAAATCTTCCACTGGTTTGATAATAAAGACAGAATCGTAAATCGGACTTCCAGTGTTCGTAGTGCGAACACCCATTTCTTCCATAGCCCAAGGCTTCATTCTGCATAGAAGATTTTTTCCCTTGTTTTTGCGATAAACATCCAAAGTCAACTCTCTCCACTTCGGGTTACCTACGCTAAAAAGAAAATCCGTGGTTCTCAAAAAGCCTGTCAAGTATTCCATTTTTATTAAGAAATCAGTACTAACTTTGTATTCTCCCTGCGATGTCGATAACGAATTCATTTTTGTCGAATTACTCTGTAATGAGTTTACTAGAGATAAAGCTTTTATCTGGTTCGGTGCAGCACTGTATTGCGTCCTTCTTTGGGTTGGCGTCATTGGTGCCCACAAATTATCGTTACTTGAAACATCGACCTCTACTAGTGAATCATTAGTTTCAGTGTTTGCAAGAGTCCTCTCTGTTCCTAAGTTTGGTGTGGACATAACTTTCGCAAATTTTGAGAATACAAATGCCTCAAAATCTTTTCTTGCCTCATTTGACTCTGTGATCATAGTTCGATTTAAAACATCCACGTCTACATTTATGGAAATGTTTCTAGTAATGGCTCGTTCTTTTCCGACCTCATTTTTTAATACTGTCTTGGCTTCTTCTGAATTAGAAAAAACTGCCCCGAATTGAGACAAAAACGCAGCCTCTTTGGAACCACCAGTGAGAATGAACTCTGGTGTTCCAGGCATTCTGGCGATGTTATCCAAATTGCCAGTGCTTAAAACATTGGCAGATAGAACGCTTCGTGCTGATCGGGTGTCCGAGACATTTGTAGTGATCAACGGGTTACTGAAGGGCTGAAGGAAAGCCGAGGGCGACAAATATGATGAACCTGTGCTTGTTAAGGAAACTGGTGGATCATTGTCCAAGAAAGGAGTTGGTATGGAATCCGTAGTTGTAAAAAATTTAGTTATTTCTGTTTCCAACCTTTTCTCAAATTTTGCGCCGTTGATCACCTTGAGTCCAACTTCGCCAGTCTCTGAAGCTAAGGATGATATTTCATTCAAAACATCTGAGCTTATTTCTTCTGAAAAGTTTGCCAAGTATTCACGACCATTTCTTTTCGGAACATTGGCATCAAATAATTTTCTCGGAGAAGTGTAAAATTTTTCGGTACTCATTGACAAATCTATGGTTGTTCTTTTTTGTTTCCCAATAAAAATTCCCCTGCTCTCACCGATACTAGCAAGAGCATTCTTTGCTGCGATTCTCATGATATCTATCAGAGTCTCAACTGCCTCTGGTGATAACATCGATGGGTTTTCCTCAAATAATTTAAAAAACGAAGAAACCTTATCCATCTCCTGATACCCTGGTGCGAACATTCTTATAATTTCTTTTAAACTGTTCGTGTAAGACGACCACACAGGTCCACCTTCTAATATTTGAGATACGCTTCTTTTTGGCAGATTAGTTAGTGCATCATAATTTTCTGGTAGTGTGAGCATAGTGTACATTTCCTCAATTTCTTGTATTTGTGTCATGAAATTTTCAATTCTTTCTCTCAACACTTTTTTCACATTATCAACTATATCTATAGAAACGCCATAAGCATACACCCCGTCCGTTCGATTGGCAATATCGTAATCAGTACCAGTAATGAAATGAAGACCGACTGCTTTTGCATCTTCTGACTCGTCGAAACTAAATCTTACAGCCTTGGCTGCTCCCAGGGTAGTCTTATGTTCTACAAAAGTATCACTATTGGACGGCTTTGTGAGAAACGCTATTGTTTCAATGGTATCTTGGTCTGGAAAGTCGATCACACTTCTATTGCCATTTGTGCCTTGTATAACCTTTACTCTTTTTCTCAAAATCCTTAGAGATCTTACATTAGTGCTTCTCAAAACCTTAACTCTCTCTTGAGAAGTCATCTTCATGAAATATGAACGGTACTCGCTCTTTCTTTTAAAAAACGAAAGAGCATCAAAAATGAAAAGAAACTTAGCTTCACCTTGAGCGTTTCGAGTTATCATAAGGTTTGATAGAAAATCTTTTGACTGACGCTCTTTTTCTTCAAAGCGGTGCATAGCGTCTTTATAGCTGGATGTAAAAGTGTTTATTATCTGATCTTCGTCCAGTGCAAAAGTTGTAACAAAGTTTCTTGCTCGGAAATCCTGTAGGGGGTATTTAACTGTATAATTTTCTATCAAAACTGCTGTTTTCAATTTTCTGTTATATTGTCCACGACCAGCATCGTTGTTTAGAAAAAATAAGTCAATTCCCTCCTCCTTCTCTAATTGCTCAATGTCGAATCTTGAATAAATTCTTGCTCTTAAATAATATGGTTGCTTGTCAAAGACGTATGAATAATCGAACGAAAACTTATTGACCCTTGAACCGTCGAGGGCAATAAAATCAGTGTCTGGCTTGTTTATGCCAGTGATAGAAAAGTTTTGTTTTTCAAGAAATTCGTCATCATCTTCTTCTATGGGTCCGTAACTGTATGCTAGTTCTATCGAAGGAAGAAAGTATTTTTCATATTCTATTTGTTCAAACCAAGTACCAATTGCATCATCATCAACGACATCAGAGATAGAAAACTTAATAGTAACTCTAGTCTTTCTGTCTGTCGTAGTTTCCAGGGTAATCTGTTCTATCTTTGGTTCAGGAATAATAGAATTCAAGATCTGCTCTTCTGTCATAACACTCATCAGCAATCATCTCCTGAAATTGGCAGGTTCTGCTCTACTTCTTCATAAATTTCTCCCATCTTCGATGCCCTCTTTGTAGTTCCGCAGTTAACCTTTATGTGACCTCTCTTACTAAAATCTGTAGAGTAGCCAAGTTCACATAATCTATTTTTTCTAATGTCTCCATCAAAGTCAATCTCTAGATAATACTCTACATAAGTCTCATCAATCTGTATAGGTGGCAACTGTTCTGGATTATCCAATAAAATGCCATTCACTACATTTCCAGATTGTTGCTTTTTGAATGAGAGAGGTATCAGGGTTTCAACATCATTGCCATTCACCTCATCGTCTTCAACTATAAAAACCTCCATGTCATAGTTCTCTTTGAGGGAGTCTGTATGAAGCTCGTCTATTTCTAAAATAAAATCTGATGGTTCAATTTCAATCGAATATCCGTTTTCATAAGATTGTAAACCAGCTTCAAAATGATTGCTTATAGCGACCTTTTTTATGCAAGCATTGTACATCAAGTCGTCAATCTCCATTTGAGGTATTCTTGCGGTTTGATGATCACCCACTTTGACCTTTTTCTGTTGCGAGAATTCCCCGCCATGCAAGGTTATATCCCAAGATGGTGCATATTCAGATGATTTAGAAGAGGTACCGAGTGGTGCAGATAAAGAATAGTTTCTTTCTTTAGTGTTCTGGAAAGCATCCTTAAGTTCTTTATCTCCCGATCTAGCTGCCTCGATTTGTTTCTCTACTTCTGTTTCTACACCTGCGTAGTTTACTTGCACCCTCGTCCTTGGAGTCTCCTCTAAAATTCTAGTCTGAGCGTAGTTTTGCTCTTCCTGAGTATCGGCATATTCAGTATCATAGAGGATGTCATCATCGAAAAATGCGTAAAAAGAAGGTTTAAATTTTCCCTTTGATAAAAGATGTTTACCATAAGATGTCAATTCAATTTCCAGAACTTCCTCTTTTTGATTCTTAAATGTCATTATTCGTCATCCTCAAGTGATCTGTTTAGTTGTTCAAGAGGGCTAACTCTTTTTTCTGAGTTTGCTTCCACTTGAATCATTTCCAGCATCGTGAAATAATCATATGGATAATTATATCCGTATTCAGGTTCTTTCGTTCCAACATCAAAGTTAAACTTAAATCTACGGTCATCTCTCGAATCTTCTGTCAAATTGTAGTAACTCTTCTCTGCTTTTTGTTTTACCTTAAAGATCATCCAACGAACTCCCTTCGGTATCTCTCCAAGATTTCCAAATAATTCTTCTTCGTTTATGTCGTGGGTAACTTCTACAGAATCAAGCGATGCTTCTTTTGCAATCTTCGGCTGAACACCTTGCCAAATATTAGAAAGATCTTCTCTATCTAGCGTATGGCTGAATTCGAAAAAATACATTATAAATGGTTCTTTGTCAAATGTTTCAAAATCATAAAGAGGTGGAACGTTGTACTTACGCATGCCCTCGATCATTTGTGTAATTGAAGAACTCTCAACCTCACGACCATTGAGAGTATAAGCAGGGATTCCTCTGCTCAAATTCCTCTTTTGTCTTCTATATTTCATTTTAGGAATTTTAATAAAATTTCTATCATCTACATTAATTGTTGCATAAACATTTCTCGTGCCGCCGCCATATAGCTGTTGCTCAGTGACTAGTGGCTCATCCAAGAAAGGAATCATAACAACTGCTTCTGAAATTTGTTTCTCATCTGCAACTCGACCTATTTGCTTTGTCTCGGGGGTGAAGCCGCAGACATCAATAAGAGATCCAGTCGATGCGGATACCCCTTCGGGGAAACTTTCTCTTATTGAAATTGTTACGCCAGTACCATCTTGTTGTTGCCCAAAGCCTGCCCAAATTCCAGACCCAGTTCTCTTGTCTTCAAAATAGCTGTCTGGGAAGGGATTTAGAAAGTTAAATTCGTATGTTGCATTATCAACATTTACTGTCTCCTTTTTGCCCCCAAAAAATCTCTTAAAGGAAGAAAGCGTCGAACTATTTCTTGAATCTGAAAAATTAAACAATGGACATTCAAACTTAGAATAAATTACCCAAGTATCAAGCTCTTCGTTATTAGCAGTAGTCACTGCTCTTGGTGTTCCATCTGTATCGAACTCTTGCCTGCTCAACTTTGTTTTTCCAAAAAGTTCAATACTGGAGGAGATAGGCATCCTTGATTTATATGCAACAGAAGCTTTATAACCGCCTTCGTGATCATCTAAAACTGCTCCAGTCAGCGTACTAGTTCTAACTCTCTTAAATGCCTCATTAGCAAAAAAGTCATCGACCTCTGGTGAAATGTCTTCAACGTCTGCCCCTTCGAAGATCTCATCTAAGGTAAACTTCTTAGTCTCATCTGCTGTAAATTTAATTCTAACACGAGATGCCGCATAAAAATAAGGTGGAACATATGGTGCAAAGGCAGCGTCTGAAATCTTCTCCTTCTCTTTGTAATATAACCCAGTTGATGGGTTTAACAACCAGTGGGTTGGTGGTCCAAAATAGCGCCCGCCAAGTGTGCCTGGACTATTGACTGGTTGAAAGTCTACACTCTTTTCAAGAACAACGTCCATGAAGTAGGCAGATCCGCTCGCCATCATATATCCAGAACCTTGAGGTTTCGTGGACGCAAAAGAAGATAATCTCTCATCTTTTATGAAAAACTTCGTTGATTCAGCGAGAAAATTGTTAATTGCAAGTTCATATCGCTTGTCCTTATTTAATATACCTCTTGAAATCTCAAAGTAAGGATAATTATACTTTCTATATTTTGAAAAACCAGTTTCAGTTTCTTTATACTCAGCCATGTTTGTGGTGCCGTTGGCGTCCGTAATTTGATACGCTCGTTGATGCCACTCAAGCATATCTTTGTAATAAGATGGTTTCATTAAAAAGTGTTGATTGTGATGACTCTTGTGGTTTGGAGCAGCGTTTGGATCCCCATTATCCAGCATTGTCGAATCGTTACCATCTAAGAGATATTTATAAGGGTCCAAAATAGCCTCGAACGGCAATCTCTTATTTGGCTCCTTCGTTATAAACAAGTTTGTCATCTGTTGCGTAATTTTAAAATTCCAAACATTTGGGTCATAATTATTGATGGTTAGATTTTCTTGAGTTATGATATACCGAAAATCAAGAATTTCGTCATCAGTGGCGGTTTGTTGCCCCTGCGACAAGTCCAATTGGCGAACACCTTCGGGCGGGGTATCGAGAAGGTCTTCAGCCGAATATGCCGATGAATTTGAGAGTCCCGTATACCAAGAAGGAGCTATTCTTTCTGAGTATTTTGTCGTCGCTGCGCCTGAGACTGGATCAAAAGTGAGGATTGGAGAGCCATAATAAGAAGGTTCTAGTCCAGAAGCGTTTGTATACGATGCCCAGTCGCATGCGATACCAGATTTTATTGAATTATATAAAATCCCTGGAGCAAAAAAGTGCTGTAATGCTGCCTGTAATGCTTGTCCTTCATGAGAATTTTCGTCAAATGAGATATCTTGTTTTATCTTTTGTACAAACAAGTCTGCGAGTTGTACAGTTCTGTCTTGAGGATAAAAACCCTCATAAGGAAGCAACTTCTTAATCGCATTTATCTTAAGCCTGACCCTTTCGGATGTAACTAATCCAAGTGTATCATGTTTTGTTGCTGATTTTTCAATAAAATTAATGTTGTCTGCGTGTACATAAGAATCGAAGAAATTATCGTCCCAGCCGCCAGAACTTATGTCCTTATCATAGTTTGGAACTCCTAAGCGATGCCAAGCTGTTAAAAGGGGTCTTATTCCAGCTTGGCGGTCAGCAGTCCAATTTTCAACATCAAAGTCTAGTTCTTCAGTCAACTGAGTATTACCATAATTAACATATTTTATTTTATCATCGAAGCTGCCAACAAGTGCATCAGACGCATAAAGCTTTATGTCATCAATACCCCAGTGGTCGTAATTATCGTTTTGCTGGTAGGTGCCACAAATCCATCTAAAGATCATCCTTGTTGATTCAGACTCAGGTATATGAATGCTATGTGTTGTGTCCAATGTCCAAGGATTCTGAGTATCTTGGGGGAAATGTCTCAAGGTTTTCCAGCTTGTGCCTTCGTCTTCACTGTATTGAAACCATAGATCTTCGTTGGCATTTGGTGCCTCCATTCTATAATCGTCGTTAGTTGGATTCGCACCTGGGGTGCCAGAGCCCGTACCTTGTCTGACTTTAAACGAGATTAATCGAGGGTTGTCAGTATACGAACCAGTCCTTCCGAGTTGGATCCATCTCCAGTGTAATGTTCCGCTCACTGGAGTTGGTGGATCAACAGTATTGGGATCTACATAATCACCTTTTAAAACTATCAGTTGATTATCAACAGCATCCCCTTGGTCTTGAAGTTGGGCTTGCCTTTCGGCGAGTCGGGCTGTGGTGAATCCACTGGCATCGACGGCAGCTAGATATTTGAAGGGTGTGCCAGCGGGTACGACATTATTTATCGCAGGTGGAGTGTATGATTGAAGATCATCATTAAGAATAGGTACCACTGTTGTATCATAGCCTGCAAAATCCCACTCTCCATTATCCGCTGCGCCTACTAGAAGATTACCTTTAATTTCTTCGTTAATAATTAACTCATTAACATTGACTGGTACACCAGAATTGTATAGATTCTTTATAGACTCAGAAGGTAAGATTCCCCTAATTAAACAAAATTCATCAAGCAGCCCAACGAATGGGAATTGAGGTGTCGGACCACCATAGGCATTGTTATTATGATAGGAGTCCTCATAATCGCAATTACCAATAACGAAAGCTTTTATTGGTGATACTGGTAAATTTTCGCTAAATCCACTGAAATAATCAACACTCCAAGGATGAGAGCCTCCGCTTTGCCAATCACCGATGGGACAAGGAGAATACGAAGCTATAGCATTTCCGTAGAGTACGTAGCGAGTGTCTGCAAATTCTCTAATGTGTACGCCAAAAAGTTCTTCACCGTCAAGCCAAAGCTTGATAGCAAAATTTAATGCCCCGTTTACAGCTTTAGTTTTTTCAGGAGGGACCATTTGAAAAACAACATGGTTCATCCTACCCTCAGTTAAATGCGCTATAGTGCCATCAGATTTGAAAAATACATAAACAGTGGATGTATCATCGATGGTTCCTCCAGGCTTACCGCCTGGAATTGGGTCATTACCACCATCTGCGGAAATGGAAAAAGTTAATCCGAAGTTATCATAACCTGATGCGCCGTCAGAATATTGATACTTTGAAAACAAGTTAAGATTACTAAGCCCAGGTGCTATATCGTTACCAGCACACCAAAGTCCATTGGAGGTATGTGCTGATGTAACTGGTTGTGCCCAAATAGAAACTGTAAAGGGCATTGTTTCAGAATCATTTTGTGTTAATGTAAGACCTGACTCAATATTGGCGCTCGTAGCCTGCGCTACAACATCACAATCTGAAATTAAAAAGTCATTTGTATTGTATATATTGAAAAGTGCAGATGCGTTTGTCCCTGATTGATTGGGCTCTACTGAAATATAATTTGCTCTGCTAGTGGCTGAAATCTCAAATGAAGAATTTACACTATTCGATATTACAAACGTACTATTTGAGGGAGAGTAAATTCTATTATTATCTAATAAGCCATCTGCATGATTTGACACCAAAGTCGGATCAGAATTATTTACTGGATATGATGTAACCTTTTGAGAGTCGTCTTCTTTCGCTGTAGAGTAGAACGAGGATGTCTCCAACTTAGAATCCCCACTTGTCAAAGTGTGCGTAGTTCCATCATAACTTGCCCCGTTTAAGGTTAAGAAATCATAATTCTTTGCAAGAAAGTTGCCACCATTATCCAAGATGTATTTATCCATGTGTTCTGAAATTCTGAATTCTGATACAATTCCATAGTTTTGCGCTGCCAATTTAATTTCTTCCGAGAATGACTCATAATCATTATAGCTTGCCCTGTTAGGTGTCAATATACTCTTTCTTCCGACCCAACCCTCACTTTCTCTGTAGGATTCGTTATATGGGTTGTGATATAACTGAGGAGAGGGAATTGGCATCACTGGGTAATCATTAGCGAACAGGGGACTATATTCCAGTTCCGACTCTATATTTCTCAGACCTGTAATACCATGAAAAGATGATGTAGGTGCAGCGTTTAAAGGTTCGGTGTCTTTTCTGGTGATAAGGTGTCTAATCCTGTCTTCTCCGATATATGATAAATCTCCGACAACCTTATATACATTATCTTCAGAAACGAAACCGATACCTGTTGGTGTTCCGTGATTAGGACCAACAATATCTAATGCGTCGTTTGCCAAAGGCAATCTCAAGACGGGTGACACAGATGTTGTTTTTTCCAAAGATTGGTTAAAGAATATGTCTCTGACTTGGGAGTTAGAAAGCTCTTCATTATAAATTGCAAAATCAAGTATATTACCTTCAAAATAATCAGACGAGCCGTTGAGGTTCCCTAAGTGTAGAGCACTTGAAGTGTTCACAGGCAAACTGGCTATAGAATTTTGACTGCCCGTAGGTAATTCCACTCCATCATAATACACCTTAACAGCATCCTGATCTAAGCCTGTTCCATTATATGTTACCACCAAGCAAGAGAAAGAAAAACTGTCGGTGACAGGTTTAACAAAAATGACATCCATAGAGTTTGTACCTGGGGCGTCATAAATCTTGACTCGAATTCTCTCTGGGAGGGTGGGCTGGCTGCTTGCTGGTAACAAAGAGACTTCATATTCTCCCTGCTTAGATACAAGGTGTCCAGTTGCGTTTTGCATAGCAACCCACATAGAGATTGAAAAACCAGATGTTGAAGGAGATAAAATATCCGCATCCGCTATTTCTACATCAGAACTGGCTGTCGTATTAAAAAATGCTGATCTTACTTTTTGTTCATAATAGAAGTTATCCAATACATCTACAGAATATCTCTGTGCAAACAAGTCTTCGAAACCTCTTGCAACCTTGTACCCAAGCTTCGTCGTATTGTCAGTTTTAATTCTTTCTTGGAACTTATCCTTCCAGAAGAATTTATAAGTATCGTATTTACCTCTAGAACGGGTTTTCTTCAAGCCGACATTTCTATGTCTTGGATAAATTATTTCTCTTGCAATAGAGCGAGTGAATAATAAATCTCCGCTTGACAACAAACTGGTGAGAGAGTCGTAGAATTGACCTTCTCTTTCCTTCCTTACATCAATCGCATTCGTAAGATCTGGATTTGCGAAAAATTCAAGATTGTTTGTGTAAGAATATGTTAAAGGTCTCGAACCTTTATCTAAATCAACTCCAATAAGACTTCCTACTTCTGCATTTCTTATCTTCTGGTCGTGAGTTTCATCTAAGATGAAGTGCGTGTTCGGCTTGTTCCAAGAAACTGCTGGTTCAATATAAGATGATGCCTGATTTATTCTAATAGAATTATCTGTTCGATCTATCTGAGAGTAGGTATTTGCCCTTCTTTGATTTGCGACGATTGGGTTTTCAAGGTTTCTTAAGAATCGATAACCCGCACCTTGGTAGTCTGCGTATGAAGCATTATAGCCTTCGCTTCCCTTTACAATTTCAGCAGAAGACACATTATTAATCAAACTTGTCGGTACAATATTTATGTCGTCGATACCCCAGTTTCCAGTTGTAGTTGCTGCTGCTGATCCGACCCAGCGAATGTATAGAGGATTGTCTACGCTTTGACCAAAGTCAATCGTAAATTCATTAGATACGCCTGTAAACTCATAACCTTCGCCCTGAAAAAAGACCTTTAACGTTGTCCAAGTTCCCGTTCCAAGTTTGTATTGAAAATATAAATCTTCATTAGCTGATAAGGCATTTACACCTGCATAACTTCCAACATTACCCTCATTCAATTTAAACCCAACTTTAACTCTTGAATGAATAGAATTAGAATATTCGACGAATCGATGATTTGCTCCTGCTGGGGCATCATCAATCGAAGCGGCGAAGCTTCCAGACAGAAACAGTGCAGAGTTAGTGGAAGAAGATTTCACAGCAGCATTGGTTAGCGTGAAGTCATCTGTATCTGTCGCTAGTGTAAATTCATAAGTCTTCCTGTCAGGACTAAGCATTTCTACGTTGTATTGGAAATCGCTTCTTGGAATTTGATAAGAAACATAAGCATTATCATGTACTTTCCCAATAGCGGTGTGATTTGTGTTTCTATTGACCTTGTGAATGTTGGCAAGTCCATTAGAAGATTCGATGTAACCTTGAGAACCTTGGTAGAAAGCACTGTGTGAATACAAGTTCTCCTGATGCTCCAATCTTTCTGAAAGATTTCTGTAGTTCATAGAACTATAAACACTGAACTCTTCTGCTATTCTATCCAAGTGCCCTCTTGACATAGACAGTGGATCACCTGGGGCTGAAAATCTTTCCACTATAACATGCTCTGTTCTACCTCTGTCTGGTAAAGTAAAATCTAGTGTCCCTGAAACAAACGGAGAAGCAGTATACGTGTCTGAAACTTCACCTTCGCTTCTCACGAAGTATCTGTTATTTTTACTTCTGCCAGAGGTTTGAACTACTTCGTAATCCTTATTATAGTTTCCTAATAAATTAACTGCTCCATCAATGCTAGATTCAATGGTTATGTTATCAATAGCCCAGGTGTCGTTGTTTCCTGTTGCGCTTGGAGCCTTTGCAAAGCAAATCCACCTCAAATAAACCTTAGAATTGACATCTGTAAGTTCACGGCGGTGAAGGACATCCAAGTCCCAATGTAAGTTGGAACCCAATATAGGTTTGACTGGTTCGCCCATGTTCTGCCACGTACCGTTGTCTCCAACCCTGTATTGTAACCACAAATATTCTTCATCGGTGAGTGAGGGAACTTCATCGCAGAGATACTCGCCATTTGCTCTGCCCTCATAAACTGCAAAAGAAACTTTCATTGGAGATGAAAAGGTATTCGCATGCTGTACCCATCTGTAGTAAGAGTCCGAAAGTTGTGGACCAGGCGGGTCTGTAATATCACTGTGCAGGTCCAAGCGTGTACTAAGGGAGAGTACCTTGTTTGTCGCAGCATTATTTGACCTAACCACTGGACCATTTGCTGGTGTTTCGTCTGATTCATTCGTTGTCCACCCAGCAGGAACATCGCCATTTTCATAAGATTGAAAATCCTCCTTAGACACCACAGTTGTCTGTGTTTTTATGTTTCGAACATTTAACGGTCTTTTTGCAACCTCGTCCCTTGTATAGCGAGCAGCGGGATTAGAAGCACTCAGCTCGTGGGGATGCTTTAACGTGCCATTATCATCAAGGTATAGCTCTGATCTATCTTCCTGCCTTAATGGGTCGATGTGCCTGTGTTGATTGCCACCTACCCAAGTCTCTGTGAATGGACCCTGGACTGGTATCTCTGCGTCATCTCCATAAGAGTCATTATGAATGTTTGTGAGCGTAGCAAGTGAGTCTATATAGCTATCACCATAATATGGATAAATAACGTCACCGTCCATGCCAAGGTTTAAATCAATCTCTGTGTCTTTTACAATAACAGTCGAAGTTCTCTTAACAGTGTATAACTCTTTCCACTCTTCATAGGTGACAGGATTTGGCACAAGACCATTGAGTTGTACTCCTGCTGTTTCAGCGCCAGGAACGATTCTAGTTGAAGCTCTAATAAAACTATTTGGATCTTTAGTTGTTTCCGAATAATTGACACCTCCTCGGAGTGTCAAAGCTTTTTGAACATCAAACCTGTATGGTTTTGACAATGCCCTATTAACGTAAACCCTGCCCTCATGAAAACCTCCATTTGTCTTTCTCAAAAGTGGCTTGTTCTCTTCTTCAAAAATATTGTTAGCATCTCTATCTACAAGATGAGTTCTTCCCTGTGTCGTTCTAGTAGATACTTTTCTTAAGATTTCTCTGTTTGCGTCCACATCTGCATCGCCAGTCGTAATAAGTGCATTATCAGCTTCGATTCTTTGATCACCCCAGAGAAACTTATCATCTTCGACGGTTTCTGCGCCGACTGGGGCGTGCCCATCTTTCCAGTTGTAAGTAAGTTCGTTAACGCCCTTCAAAATACCCAGAGGTGGTTCACCAGACATTTCCATTGTTGGAAATTTTGTCCAATATTTATTTCTTTCCAATACGTGAGACTCGACCATGTTTTTCAAATCTGCTGAAAAGTTGCTTGACATGGGGATAAGCTGTTGTATCATCATACCAATGGAGGAATCTATCCACTTATAAAGTTCAACATATTTCTCAAAACTTGGTACATTTTTTACCTTTTCATAATATCTTTGCCTAAATTTTTCTAAAGCCTTGTACTCTATTCTGTACCTGTTTACAGGCTGACCTATCAGGTCATTGAATTCTGCGATGGTCGCAAACAGATTTATCATGTCATCTGAGATAATCTGATACATACTTTTTTCTACTGCAAAGAAATGGTTAGTTACTGTAGCATCCTTTGGATAATAGATGTCGTCCGTACTGTTGATTCTCACCAATTCTTCCGAGTTTATTACCTCTGGTGTTCTATGTTTCGCTGATTGTATAAATTCTAAATTAGTGACTTGGTTGTCATTTATCGGAAAATGTTTACCAAGACCTGTAACCTGATGTCCTACAAGGTCTGTAAACCAACCATACTTTCCTGATTTCAAACACTTGTCAGAGCCTAGAGTATTTTCAGAAACTATGGATGCGTCGTTGATCAAAGTACCGTGGTGGTTACCAACGTAATCCTTTATTCCAAGGGCATTAGTTGAATCCTGATCATCTCCCATCTTCCACCATGCTATTGCATCTAGATAAGCTGAATGTTTTTTCAAATTCTTTACATAGCCGTTATTATATAACTCTTGTACCTGTGCCAAAGACAACTCTGATCCGAAGATATAACAATCTGCAATATTACTTTCAAACTCGTTTGAAATTGCTTGGTTTGCGTTGTTTGCGCCGATTCGGAGTGGGCTATTAGTATTTATTCGACCATTGTAGGTTGCTGGATTCGATGGGTAATTATTTGATTGTTGCAGGGCTCCGTCTAAGTAAATTTTCACACCCTCACGAGTTTGAGAACCATCATAAGTAAATGTGACCAAGTGCCACTCGTTTATTGGTAAAATCTCGAATGTGGAATTTTGACCGATTACCTGGGCATTAGAACCTGTGCCATCATAAATTCTTACTTGAATTTCGCCGTCTGAATGTCCGAAAAACCAGTCAGAAGCTTGACCGTTACCCGAGTTCTTGGCGACGAAAACGCCTTGTGCCCCTGAGCGGAAAGCCCAGGCAGAAACTGTAAATGGTTTGTCCAAAGCTGGGTCATTATCGACAAAACTGAATACATCATAATCACCGACTTCTACACAGTCATCAACTCCGTCTAAATGAATCGAATTTTCATTAATATTCTCAAGAATCTTTTCTGCACCTTCCGACAAATCATCAACAACAAATTCACCATTTGCATCAGAGGTTGAAACTTTTGAAAAATCCCAGTGAAGGGCAAGTGTATCTCGCTTCGCCACTTGGATAGCCGAAGGTGTATTTGTATTGAAGTTGGAGTCTGTTGAATATGCGTCCTGATTAGGATATAGGCGACCAAAATTTGAACCATCAGTAGCGTGAGCCTTGATCTCTTCGTTTTCAACATTATCATACCAAAAAAGTGTAGAAGAAATTTTTAACTTACTCTCTTCATTAGTACTCGCTGCTTCTGGGTTATCCCCGAGTCTTCGTGATCCTATGGACAAATATTTATCTGTGGCAAGGATATCACGAGCCACTGATTCTGTAATTGTTGCACTGATGAGTTCTTCTTCTTCTACAATATCCGCAGTTGTTTTTATACAATAAAGCTGAACTTCATAATCTGTTGTATCCGCACCTGAAGCTACCGTAGAGATCTCTTTTTTTGGAACCATTCTGACTGCGATGTTCCACTTTGAGTTGTCGTATACTGACTTAAAGATTCCAGTCTCTACGGTTTGTCCGTCAAATGAAAGCGAAAACTTCACGTTTTCTGAACTTGCATAGTTGCCTTCTTTTATTGCTTTCAAAGAAAATATTTTTTGACCAGAGTACCCAGATCTATACTTCCCAAGAAATGCTATGTTCTCCTCACTGTTCACTGGTGGGCTATATTTTGGATGACTTGGTGGAATCTTCTTTGGAAAGATCACTTCTGTTTCAAAAGTAAATGATAAATTTGGAAAATGTGAGTCCCAAGCATATCCTGCACCACCGATGTAAGACAAGGAATCTGTATTTGATGGTTCTGCCTTGGTATAGACAATTGCATTTTCTCTATCTACGTTGTTGAAATCCACATACCTTTTTTTGATAGCCGTATTTCTTCGAGTATCTTCTAGTGTATAATCTGCGCCATCAGAATACAGATTGACTTTCACAAGTTCGTCATCGATGCCAAAACAACGGATAAGGTTTCTAAAAGATTTCTCTGTTCCTTTCGACTTATAGATAAAAGACAAATTATTATAAATGTTTTGATAGATTGTATTTTTTACGTCTTGTATTTTTTCTTCAAATTTTGATGTTTCATTTCTAGATAAAATTTCTTCAAAAACAGAAGCTTCAGTAAACAAATCTGGGACATCCAAACCCTGTGACTTTAAAGTGTTTCTAATTAGGAAAAATGGCTTTTCAGTCTCTGTATCTAAAGAATAATATTTCTTTTCCCTGAGATTTGTCAGTTCTTGAATTTGTATTTGTGCATTGTCAAAATAACTACTGATAACTTGCGATAGTTCTTTTACGTTTTCTCCACGGAGTCCATCTTCGTCTGTAATCCATGAAGGCATAGTATGATAAATACTTGAATTATTTGAAAGATCATAGACCAAGCCTTTTGACCTGTATTTCTCCAGTTCTGTGAGCAATTCAGGGTGCATAGGGTAGATTATTGGTTCTCTTTCTTCTTTATTTTTAAGTGGCTCCGAATTTGAATCAAGATACTCATCAAAGGCTGAACCAGTGCTTCTAACGGAACTCGTATAGTTTATAATAGAACCGTTTGAAATGCGTCCCGAATAGTCTAATACTACTTCATCTACTGAACTTTCACCCGTAATACCTTCATTAAACTTATAATAAATCCCAAGATCAACCTTTCTATTTGAAGAATTGTATTTATCGTCGTCGGTATTCGTGCCCCCGAATACACTTGTGTTCCAATACCTGCCAATTTCTTCACCTGTTCTTCGAGTCTTCCAGAACCTAAAATCATCTATGTACATTCCCGAAATGGTATTACTTCTAGTGCCATTAATACCAGACATTGTACCATTAATGTTTAAATAAAGCTCCTCTTGAGCAATCGTACCAAGATTAGTACCTGCTCCTCCAACAATCGTGTGTAACAAAATTCCATTCTTATAAATCTCAATTTCTGAATTAGTGGTAGAGTTCTTGAAAGTAAACGAATAATGATTCCAAGTATCTTCAAAAAAATTATTTAAAACCACTCGCCCAGGAGCGCCTTTAATACCAGTTCCAGTATCGTCTGTGTACTGAAAACCAAGAAGACTGTTTGTACCACTATACGCTAGTTGTATTCTTGTACCGTTTAGCGGGTTGCCTGTCTGGGTATTACCTATTACGAATGGATAGAAAGTAAGAGTCGGAGTATCCAGCTTCATCCAAAACTCTACTGTGCAGCCGAGAGAAGCATCTAAATAAAGATTTGAGTTTCTGTAAAGTGAAGGATCCCAAATGTTAGACTTACCTTGCTTCGTAGGGTATTGTTTTGAAAGTTCTTCTTTTTGCCCAGTTGTAGTGCCTGGTTCTTTATTTGGACCGCCCTTTACAAAGACAGACTGCTCAGAGTCGAGCTTTAGGTAGCCAGTGGTTTTGGGATAAGCTTTGTCATAGATCCACAAATCCAATTCTGATGAATCGTTAATCCACTGTTGCTTTTCTTTTTGTGAACCATCATAGGGATAGGTCTTATAAATTCTAGCGAAAGAATCTTCATAGTACTTTTCCGCTGAACCGTAAAATGAAAAATTCTTTGGTTCTGAATAATCTACGTGAGACAAGAAGCGATTATTTGCCTTTACGACATCCCTTACAAGCTCTTCTGATTCCAAGTCTTTTTTAATCTTACCTACTTGGCTCTTAGTAAGAACTTTGTTTCCTTTTTTAAAGAGGTCTTTTGTGCTCATTTAGTCCACCCTAAATTTGAAAATCTCTGGTTGCTCTTTTCTTTCTCCATTAACGGAGAACATCAATTTGATTCCGTACATATATCCGCTTTCTAATAACGACATATCAAAATCAAAATAACTGCCAGAAGCATCATAAGAAACCAAGGTGTGCTCCTTATTGTTTCCACTTGTTCCAATGCCGTACTCTACAACGTCTGTGTCATCAACAAGTCGAACAATTTTATAATACATCTTTTCAACAACTAAGTTTTCAATTTCTTTGCTTGCTACCGTATAAATAGTTGGATTCCAATCTTTTTGTCTGGTGTAAACTCTGAATTTAGCTGTCTCATATCTTGTATAGGACTTTTTCAAATTAGTGATGTCTACTCTGTAATCAATCTCACCTGAGTTGGGTTGTGATGTTCTTTTTCTTACTGTAATATTTCCTTCGTGAACGATAGTTCTATCGACCGATGCAGCATCGCCTGCGTCAGCGAAATACCACTGGTCATAAATTTTTGTAACTGTGGAATCATCCAAAACAACGTCAACGTAATATATGCCAGTTGCTTCGTTTGTTGCTGCAACGAAATCTGCCGATGGATCCAATGTTGCGAGAATAGTTCTTGCTTCATCAGTATAAAATCTAACGTATAGCTCCTCATCTACGTCTGGGAGTGTGAAGTCCGATCTTTCACCGTCTACTGAATTATACAGATAAACTCTTTGCGTATTTTGCGCTGATGAGAAAGCCTTGCTCTTTGCAAAGAAGTTTCCTCTGTTATCAGCTTTGGCGTCACTTCTTCTTGCCTCTATTGCTGGTCTCTTGAAGAAGTACTCTGATGAACGTGCAAAGAATTTTTTAGTGTAGTAGTTGTTGACCTGAGAACCGTCTGTGAGCGCAGAGTCCATCATAATGATGATTCCGTTGTCAGTTGTTCCGTTGAAAATGTCTTCTATGTATGAAGTGATGTCAATTTCCAAGTCCTCGATACCAGTGTCAAATACTTGAGATCCTATCAATGTGTCGGCTCCCTGTTTTGCACCTGGGGTTGTCCAAGGTGTTGATACTTGGCGGTTTGTCCAAGATGCAACATCCTCGTCAGAGTAAGAGTCCATATCCAACCCATTGCCCTCGGAAAATGACTCTCCTAGTGAATACGCTTTTAGAGAATAGTTTTTAGGCAGCGTCAAAGGGTGCTCTGCGTTTACCATTTTCAAAATAAACTTTACGTCATTAGGAAAAGAATTGGAATAGTGTGCCATTAAATCAACAGTATCAAACTTTAGTAAAATTCTCGCCTCCTCTAGCTTGTCTGCTGCCTGAGCTTGTGGATCAGGTGTCTGACCATGTATGAAAAACACCTCTAGAGAATCTGCCAATCCCATATTTGAATCCGTTGCTCTCGTTTTTAGATCTTCCTTATAGGAGTTTGTGATGGTTGTGTCAGCAGTGGCGTAAAACTTTTTAATAGACATTATACAATAACTCCATTTATATCGAGTCTTGGAAATTTGATTTCATATAAGACATTAGTCGGCATTTCAATATACCTTCCGTCAGCAGAAATTGCCCTATCCAAATCGAAACTAGTTGAAGAATAGGATGTTTCATCATTATTTCCAGTTTTCTTACTGATGCTGACATCTGTGACATCGACAACACCATCTACGTTTCTAAGCTCTTTATACACGTCTGTGATAAAAAATGGCTCCCCAATGTCAGGAATTCTTTTAAATCTTTGAATTAGTTTTTCTTTTGCTGCTTCCAAAACTTCAAACTTAGATTTTTCCATAGAACCGACAGCGACGAAATCAATGCACAGGTTTACAACCTTTGCATCAAGAATGTCAATGGTGTCGTTTATCATCTTGTTTTTCTGAATCCAAGTTTTTACATTATTTTTTAAAATGTCATTAGATTGAGTAAGGTGCGTGTTGGCGTCCTCGGAAATCATATATAAATTTAAATTTCTTTTTAAAGAATCATTATCCCTAACAATCCTGCAACGCTTTACGGCACCGAAGCGAGATGGCATCTGATAAATGAAAGATTCATAATCTTGCTGCGTTACTGCTCTGTTTTGTGTCGCAAAAGCGCCACGAACACGATGTTTTAATTCTGTAGAATCTGGAAGGGTTACATCTCCCGTAATGGGCTCCTCATTGTCTATCTCTATGGAATTTGTCACGATAGATACAATCTGAGAATTTAGGTTCGCCAAGTCGTTGAACTCCATTTCAAAGTTTTCAACAGTGTTTAACTGACCAACCCTTATATTTACATTGTCAAAAGTATTTACTCTGTAAGATATTGTTAAAATTGTATTTGATGGTCCTACGCCCATCTTATCACTGCTTATTAGGTTTGTAGGATCTAGTGCCGTATCTTGAATATAATTTTTACCGTGAACCTCAAGAATGGCTGTCTGGGGTTCTGAAATAAAATCGTCAGATACTTGATAATCAGAACTTGCTCCAAATGTTAAATGTGTAGTCCTACTGTCTCTTTCTGCGATAAATCTTCTTGGTACAACGACTGGTTTTAAAATTTCCGCTGCTTGGTCTCCCGTGGCATAATCAACTGAGGTATTTCCAATTGTCTTACTTCTATTAGTAACACCTTTATAAATAACATTTTGACTAAGATGGTCTACTTCAAAATATTCATTTCCTTCAGCATCTATTACTGATATGATATCGGCAATGTCAAATTGGTCAAGAGTAATGTTTCTGAATTTTTGAAAGCCATCAATTGAAACAAACTCCTCCTCCATTCTTCCTGAGACAACCTGACCATAAGTTTTTACTGCGTAATATTCAGGGTTACCTGTCACGTCACTCACACGAGCGACCCTAATTTCAGACTTTGCATTGCCAAAGTGTACATCATGATTTAAAATAAAACTTGTACCTGCTGTAGTTGAAAATGAAGATCCCTTTTTTAGAACTGGGTAATATCTCGTGTCAGGTCCGATACCTGTTGAGGATGCAGGCACAATAACATAAAAAGACGCAAATCCAAAAGATGACGGAGCCGTTTTAAAATTATACCCCAACTGACGCCCTAATTTTATAATATTATTATATTCAGTAGCGGTGTCTAAAAATGTTTCGTTTGCCTGATAATCTATGTAAAATGATAAAATGTCTCCAATGTAAGAGACAGTATCGATCATAAGTGTACCGAAGGATGCTTCGCTAAAATCCCTGTAACTGTTGGGATAGTATCTTCTGATATAGTCAATTAGGTCTGATTTTATAGAATCAAATTCACGACTTGTATATTTTATTGACACTGCTCTCTTTTTGCTCATACTAATGGTTCTCCGAAACTAGAAATAATTAGTTTGTTTCTTCAATTATTTCAACTGAAGAAATAAGGTCCAATGGCACTATTTTGTAACTAATAGATAGAAATAATCCATTTTCACTAATAGAAGGATTTTCTGAATTGGTAAAACTGATATCCTGAATACTAAGAAAAGGCATATATCTACGGACCTGTTCCACAATTTTTCCACTAATCTCTGACCTAAGTTCTGGAATATTGTTTCTAAAAAGATAATTACGAAGACCTACTCCGAAAAGTGGGTCCATAATTCTTTCCCCTGGTGCTGTTAAAACAAGCATTTTTATGTTTTGTTTTATCATTTCCACATAGGTCTTGTTTTGCTTATAGCCATCTTGTGGATCCTTCGTTAATGGTAATTTAGGTGACAATCCGCTGGACATTTTGCTCTCCTTATTATAATAAGTAGGCTTATTATAATTTGTTTATCAATCCAATAACATATCTTCGCAATACTTTGGAGGCTTTAGATTTGCTGCTTCAATCTTTTCCTTAGCCCTTCTAGCTTCTTCTGAATCTTCTGCTAAAATGTTAGACTTAAGATATGTTCCCAAGCCCAGAGCGTTATAAATTATAGTAGAAGGCGTCGGTAAGTATGGATTAAAAGGTGCGATTGGTAATGCTGCAAGTATTATTGAAACCTCTGTCGTCGAGACATTAACACCAACCAACTTCATCCTCTTGGATATTGTTTTTGCAAACGAAATGTTTAAATCACTTTTCTCTACTGACTCTTTATATATTTTTAATGCCGCATCTTTAACAGCCTTGGCAGCGAATGAGAAAAACAAGCCAGTGAATGACTGTCCCCAACCCAAAGGTAAACCATAATTGAATGAATTCGGACCTGCTGGAGTATCAAAGACTCCGAAATTAAAATCCCAAAGAGCGGTTAAAGCAGCACCTCCTGACATTCCCGTTGAACCTGCAATGGACGCCAACGCTTTATTTTCTTTTTTCCAGTCGTCAGCTTGTGGAAGAATTGTATAAAAAATAGAATAAAGGCTATCACGAGTGTCGCCAAAGGCTGATACTACTGGTTGAATCTTAGATGTCATCTCCATCTCATGTACGTGAACTGCACTAGCATAGATATCGAGAGGGAAACAAACATCTAATAATCTTTGCGTCTTTGCGTTCCTGTAAAGCTCTCTCTTTATTGTATTGTAGTTTCTTGTAGGGTCTTCAAGTTTTACAACTGGCATCAGGATCGCTCGTTTGTCTCCTGAAAGTTTTACTCTTTTATAGTAATGTCCATTAACTTCTGAAGGTTTTGGCACAGTACTGTTCACTATAACGCATAGAGAACTGGAGTCTTCCTCCATCACTATGACAAATGGAGAATCATCTGGGTCAACCTCGACAGTTGATGTAGTACCATCAATCTTGACTTCAAATTCTATAATTCTTGTCCTGTTGAATAAATTGTTCTTGAAACTTATGGTCTTACCACCCAGAAGAAGAGACTCATAAAGAAAACCAGAAACATTATCGAACTCTTCTTTAATTAGACTCTTTAATTTACCATCAATTGTCAAAGGCTGTCCTGTATACATCTCTTCAACTTCTTTAAGGAAATCTTCCTTATATTCTCTTCCATACTTATCCAAAGACTTTTGCAGCTTTGTGGAAACGTAATCTAAAATAAGGTCACTTATTTTTCCTGATCCTGTAATGGTAGATAAAGAAACCAACCCCTTTACTAAGGTCTCTATTAGATAATGCCTTAATGTCAACCTAACACATGCAGCCATCATAGAGGATTCAAGTGCGTTTTTACTTGGCTTAACTCCGCTGGGTGTTTGCACATTGTCGGCACACATATCTTCCTTGAATTTATTAAATATCTCATTAACTTCGTCTGACACTTTCAACAAGTGCGGATCACACTCAGGTCTAAGTTCTGGACCAAGATTCACGTAATCTAACAAAAATTCTGTAGATTCTGTCTGTGACAAATCTTTAAAGTAAGGGCTGTCTTCCATCATCCTAAAAATACTTCTAAATATTTTTTCCTTTACTTCGTTGTGTAAATTTATCATATTGTCGTTTAGATTATTTTTTTGCTGCTCAGTTATATTAGTCCTTTCTTCGTAAGCACCTATCAACATCTCTTCCAAAAACCCTTTAGAAGAAAATTCATAGGATGTAGAGGATATAACGGGTGTCGATTGAGCATAGGTAGACCCTGGAACTTGCAGTGCATACCTTATCTGACCTGAAGGAGTCGGTAGTTCCAGCAGAGTGGTGGTTGCTCCTTCTGATGAGGACTCCAAGTTTCTAAGAGTTTCAGGTATATCTCCTGCACCGAGGTCTATATTCTCCTCTTCTGAAATAAGCCTTGTAGATCTAAAATTTTGAGGAAATGTGATATCTGGCTTTTTTATGAATCTTTCAAATTTTGCTAAAGGCTTTTTCTCTAAAATATCTATTTCCTTTTCAACCAGTTCAGTCGGATCAGTGAAAGAGGGTACCCTAATTGTTCTTTTACTACGAATTTCTTGAAATAAAGATTTTGAATATTCTTTTCCTTCTGCCTTGAAAGAAGTATACACAGTTTCAAAAGTCTTATTCAAGGTAGAGCGAAGTGAATACTTAAAATTATCGTCCATAAATGAGTTCTGTCCTGGGGTTGATCCAGAAGAGCTATTTGAGCAAAAATCACTTGGTGCTTCGAAATTTTCAGATAACATACCGTTCTTTAATTGGTCTAATAGGTCTTCTGCGAGATTTCGAGATCTTTGACGTTCATTTTCAATTTGCTTTCTCAATTGGTCGTCGTCAAGACCTTTATCTCTCAATATTCCCTCTCTCAAAGAATTGTTTGGTGGACAAGCAAAGTCGTCCATAAAAATGTCTGGTACTTCAGCTTCTATAAGATCTCGACAGCTATTAAAATTTGTATAAACCGCAAGACTATTGAAAAAATCAGATATCTGTGAGGCTGACAAAATTTCCAATTCTGGATACGTCGTTCTCATGACAGTTCTCATCAAATCCACAGTTACACCGTTTGGCTGACCATCAAATAATGCACATAGTTCTTCTGGAGATAGAAGATTTGTAGTGTCATCTAAAATGTTTTCTATCTTTGCGATGGGCGCACCTAGAACATCTTCTGCTGCATCTCTCGATTCTGGTTCGACAGAGACCCCAGGAAGATTTATGTCACTTTCTGGTATTCTATTATTCCTATCCTGATTATTCAGCACCTTCTCTAGAGCATCCAAAGTATTTTTGACGAGAGATTTGATCATTTCATTTACCATAGCAGAAGCTGCATTTTTTAATCCTTCCACGAATGCCTCTGATATATCATCTGTTGCAATATTATCTTTGAATGTGATCTCTGGAAAATGTTTTACATCCTCAAATGAAATCTTTTTTCCCAACAAGTCTGGTATTTTATCTTTTATGCCTATTACCGTTTCAGGCTCCAATCCTGTTGTTTCTGAAATTTGTCTGACGAGTGCTTGCTCTGCGTCTTCAGATAATTGATCTGCAACCTCGGCTGCCTCTTGCTGCAATTCTTGAGCAATATCGGAATTATAAATATCTTCTGCTGAAAAAGAATATTGCCTATCTGACAGTTCTTGAAGAGTAGTTTCAAAGTTTTCATACTGCCTTTTGTATTTGTGATATTTTTCTAATCCCTTAGAAAGGTCTTCCTGGGTTTCTTGAAGTTTTGCTATTTCTCTGGATGCTCTTCCCTCCACCTTCTTCAGACCTAATTTAATTCTTTTTTCTCCATAATTTTTTACATCAGATTCAATGGAATCAACTTGTCTTTTAATAAAATCCAAATGTGGTGTGGCAGATTGAGGAATGAGACCTTTTACAGTCTTAAATACTACTTTTCTAAAGTCAACACTATTCAAAAATAATTTATAAGCATCGCCTGTAGTGCCAGAAATTTTGCTCTTAATATTTTTTAGCTTTCTAGGGTCCAATACTGATGCACCCACAAAGTCAGTCTCAGTAGATCTTTTTTTAGCCACTAGGTTTTTGCGCTTTGTTTTTGAAAAGAAACTTTCTTCTTTTTGCAATTCCTTTAGTGTCTTTATAGGTGGTCCCTCTTTTTCTCCCAACTCCGTTACCATCTCGGGTACAGATAATGGTATAATTTTTACTTCATCGTAGGAGATATAATTGGTCAAAAAATCTGTCCAAGAATCTTCAAGACCACTGGCTAATATATTATTTAACATGAAAACCAGATTTTGTGTTCTGCGAGCATCCATATGGTCTCTTCTCTTTGCAGATGTAAGACCTTTATGGGCACGAAATGTTTTACCATTTTGTTCCTCAAATTTCATACTGACTATTTTAAAATCCAAATCCCACCCTATTGTTAGTAGACCTTTTTTTGTAAATATTCCTTTTGCATCGATGCCGTTTTGTTTAAAAACTTCGTCAATCGTATTAGGAACTAGGGAAAGATATTCACTTTCTTTTTCAGGAGTAAATGATACTATTTTGCCTGGAAATTTTTCAAGTAGCTCGGATAGAGAGTCTATTTTTCTTGTAAGCTGGCTTATATAATCTTTAAAAAGACTTACATCATAGTCTTCAACAAAGTAATGAAGTAATTCTTCCCTCTCTGCTTCTTCGGCTCTGATAAGATTTCTGTGTGGGCACTCGACTAAAGCCACTATCTCGGAGCCTTGGCGGTCTGAGACAAATAAATCTACTGCTCTGATGGCATTATCATAATAATCATTTTCTTCATATTGATTTATTTTTTCATCACTCCTATCTTTGCCATAATTTCCCAGAATCATAAAAGCGCCCTTTTTGAATGATTCCGCAAGAATTTGAGCGTATGAAGATTCTGAGTCGAGTTTTTTATATCCTGTGCTGACAACAACCCTGTGCTTTGCTGTTTTTGCATCATAATATGGAGTGTCAAGTGGTTGGGTCGTCCAATCTATCGATACTGCCGAATTGTCTGGTTTTGATCTTGTATCATTTAAGTTCTTTGGAAACTCTTTTACACCACTTAGAATAGAAATGTCTTTCAGGCTTATATAGAACCTACCATAAGAAGGCAGGCTGTCTGATTCCGCAATTGCCCATTTCGCTTTGTCTCCAAGATGATTATCTATGACTTTTATCTCAGTATCTTTTGAAACTTCACCAATTATCGAGTCATCAGTCTTACCCAAAGAAGACTTGGCAAAGGTAGTCTTCGATGTGATATGAGTATTCGATTGAGATATGGGAGGATAATAAGTTGCGTTCTGACAAATCAGTAATTCTGCATCTTTAAAAACTTTTGAATTTACAAAATCTTCTTTTGGACCTTCGGATGGAGATTGTACGACCTCATAATCATAAGCTTCGTCTGCACATAAATTGATAGATAATAAATCACTTCTGTTGACCCAAGAAGTATATTCCTTCAGGGAAGAAAATAAGTGACTTGTTATGTGCTCCCGTGTGGATGAATCAATAACTTTTATATGTATTTCTTCTCCAGTGAACGAAAGTTCTGGTCCTGAAATTTCTACTCTTTCGTCTTCTTTCGTTTTTGGCAAAGATTGAGCCGAAGCCCCAGACTTCAACATTTCAATTATTCTTTTTCTTTCTGAATCTTTGCAAGAAATTTGTGGATGTGAAGCACTGTATGCTAAAACATCTTCTGATTTTACAATAATGGTACTGTTATAAACCCCTGGTTTTGGCAAGAGAGTAGCTTTTGCTTTTGCCCTAAACATTTCCCTTATAGTTATTTCACTTTCAACAAGTGCCTGAATCTCTAACTGTATTCGCTTGCCGTAGTCGTATCCTGTCCTTCTGCTGTGCTCATACTGTGCCGCAGAGTCTACAAGTCGGGACTCTTCGATTGTTATAGACATACTATTAGTTTACCTTATTGTATCGACTGTTTATCCAGCCCGAACCTTCATCTGATAAATAGTTTTTCTCAAAGTTTTTAAGATTCGTTCGATGGTTCCGTAATGATGTCTTTGTTTTTTGAAAGTGCCTCAAAATTGTTTGGCTTGCCGTTAGGATGACCTCTGGGGATGGTGATGTTCTCATCCCAGGTAGTGTTGAGATATGCCAGTGATCCTTTAAAGCCTTGTTTAATTTATCTTGTTCCATTAACAGTCCCTCAACAATTCCATTTAATTTATGTACATGATGTGTCAAACGAATCATGGCTTTTACAAGACTATCTCCCTTTGGTATTGGCTGTAGATCTTTGTCATTGTTGTTTGCGATAATATCTATTCCATATTTTACAGCGGATATATCGGCACCCTGAGAATTTTTATCATCAACACCTGTTACAATCTTCAGACCTTCTCGTGAAATCAATCTTAGTGAATCCGCTTTTAATGCGATCGCTGACTTTGCCATCGACATACCAACATTGCCACTCGCAAGACCAAAATTTTTATCTACATCTGTCTTTTGACTTATGTATATTCTAGCAGAGTCTGTGTGAAAATCTGGATCTACCCAGACTGAATCTTTTGGTTCAGATGCCATCCTTCCGCAAACGATATCTATCATTGAAGCCTGAGTATCTCCCTTACCTCCATATCCACTACTTCTTGATTTGTGCCTATCTCGACCCATAACAATATAATTGTTATTTTTGCCAGAATAAATTTGTTCACAATCTGCAACTACAAAGTTTGGAATAGGTTCTATCAGTTGTGAGCAAAAAACCCCATTACGAATAGTGGAATAGGAAGGATCTGCCCCTGGTATTTTCTTTGTCTTCTCCTCTGAAAGTCCTTTCATATTGACAGCGGGTTTCTTCATGATACATCACCTCCGTCAGTCGCTAATTCTTCTACATAGACCTGATAATCTTGTGTGAATTCTTCTCCTGACTCATAGTTTTTCAAGGGCACCTTCACCTCCCAATGCCAAGGCTCATATTTATAAGGAGTCAAGCCGTAGTAATGTGCATTCTCCTTGAGCCATTTAAAAAAATCTGTTTGATATTGTTGTGGTTTTGTAGAAGATTTAGGCTCCAAGCCGTGGGTACCGAAATCAAGAGCCAGACCAGTCATATGAGCACTTTTAAAGGCGATGAGCCTCCTAGCCTCTGCAAAAGACTTATCTGGGTAAATTTCACCCATTGCCTTTTTGTATTCTTCAAAAGTCTTGTATTTTTGAAAACGATGAGCCGAAGCGAGTCGAACATCTTCAAAACCAGCGTCGGCAGCATCTAGTATTAGTGCTTGAAATCTAGCAGCAGCGAGGACGTGAAGTTTCAATTGACCTTTTGATGGGACAGATGGAACATCAACTAACCTAGAATCACCTCTGTCCCTTATCGGCTCATAACCATCATCAATTCTAACTCTATTTTCAGTGTATGGTTCTAACTTCTTATAAGGAGAGTCAAAACTCTCTGGTTTAGGTACAACCTTCATTGTTTGAAGTTCTTTATACTTACCTACAGCAGAATAAACACCTTTGTGTTTGTCGCCGCCTTCTCGTAGACCGTTTCCGTCAATGTTGATTGCCATAGCAGGAACTACTGTTCTTGGGGGAATTCTTTTTTTGGGGTTATAATATCCCCAACCAGAATCTGGTACAGGGTGGGTGTCCTTGTTATACCCCTTTGTCTCAAAAGAAAAATGTAAGTGTTTAATATGATCATCAAAGACACAGGTGTCTCCCACGGTCCCTATAATCTGCCCAGCCTCAACCCTATCGCCATAATTAACATAGTTATGACTGAGATGTCCATAGTAGCCTAGATAAACAACCCCGTTGTGGTCTGCATCGTATGTAATTGAAAGTCCTGCACCACCGATGGCAAACTTACCTTTTAATGGAGCGTTCGGAACCTTCCAATTACTCAGCAATCTAACCATAATTGGTCCGATTTGCCTGTAACCACAGGTTCTATTATAATCTTTTAACTCACGCCACTTCATTTGTCCATAGTTAGAGGGTGGTGTAATTTTAGAATGTTCGAGACAAGCTTTTATAACTGGAGATTCCAGTGTTTCTCCCTTATTTCGCAAGTTGATTAACCTATTAGCGCCTTCAGTTCCCCAGCGGTTATTATAAAAGCCTTTTAACATTTCGCCCTGAAATGCGATACATTGAGCATCGAATTGATCGGCGGTTGAAATCATTGAGACCCTGCCTGGACCTTGAGCCCTTATTCTGGCGTCCATTACATTATCTGGCACAAACTGATCAATAGCGCAGTGAGAAATGCCAGTCCCTCTGTTTTGCCAGAACGCTGAATCACGGACAGATCCATCCACCTTTGCACCAGGGCGACCTATCAGTGGTGTAATAAAATTATATCCGTTAGGCAAGATTGGGTACTGAGGTAAAGTGCTAAGTTCGATGGGATCTAAGTCTATTTGCTTTCCAGCCCCTTCTTCCATCGGAACTATAAGCTTTTTCTGAAGATTTGGCAGTTCTGGAATATACCTTGATAAAAAATCTAAATGTAGTTCTTCCGCTAACTTATCCTCTTCGCTATCAACTTCATATTGCCCGCTTCCTTCCTCCAGTTGAAAGTCTCCCTCGACGCCGAGACTAAACGTTATGTTTCTCTTCACATAATCCAGCCAACCTGCTGCCCATTTTTTTCTCTTTTCGAAATCTTCTATATAATATGCCTTTGAAGGAGTTTCGCTCATTTTATATGGATCCCACTTGGTAGCAGAATATACTTTCAAGAAATCATCGTACCCTCTCTTATTCTCTGGGACCACAAATTTATAAAATGCACCCGCAGCGACGATGGCATATTGAGGATCTAATAAATTCTCTTTCGATTCTTCTAAGCCAGGGACATATTTTGTTACTTCTTTATAATTGCCTTTGCCAACAAAATGAACGAACCCTCGACCTCGAAACTCGTGACCGCCGCCATTGTCACCCATTGTGGAATTTGTTGCTTCTTCCCGAGAAGGTCCGTAATAAACCCAATCATAGAACTTTACATAATCCTTCTTTAGCTCTATAATTTCATCATCTGTTAGTGGATTAAGCAAAGCACCCCAATGGTTTTTGGTACGCTCTAATGTAGCATCTGCGAAGTTCATTTCTGAGTTGGGGACGAAGCCTGAATCTCCGTGGATCATGGCTAAAATATTTGCAGCTTCTGTCTCAGAGAACTTAAGGTTTATAAGGTGGTTCGCTACTGCTTTTGCAGTGTCAATCGGCAAATCTTTTTCGTTTGCCAAGCTGGGATGAAGACCTGCCTCACCAATTGAAATATTTCCCCTAAGTGGACCGCTGCGGCTGTTGTTGATAAATGGGGCACCCTTTGATCCTTTTGGCGACGGAACATTTGCGTCGTCTTTTTCAGACTTTGGAGATTTGAGAGACTCAAGAATAATGTTGTTGCCATTAGACTTCGTAACCCACACTCTATCACCAGCTTCTAGTTTGGGTATAGTATCTCCATCTGACTTTGGCTCAAACAACTCATGCATTTCTATGATGCTCTGATCGGACATTTCCTGATCTTCTGAATTTTCATTTCTTTTTGACCTAGTTTTTTTTGCTTCTTCTCCGATTACCATAGGTTGCGGTAGATGAGCGTCTAGCTCTGGGATTCTAACAAAGTATTTTGGAGTCGGGTTTTCAAATAAAGAATCCCACCAACCAGTATCCTTTTCAGGTTCAACTTTTTGTAAAACATATCCGAGGCGACGACCTTGGGTCATATCAGTATTTACATAATTGTTTTTGATTGTTGCTCTAGTTAGAGATGTAAAATCTTGTTCTGATAAATCAACTATTTCTGTGACATTTTTATTGTCGTACAGTTGGTTCATCTCTCCATAATTTATGGTCTTTTTATCTTTCTTCTTAGTCATCTTCTTCCAGAGTCTCCACCTCAGAGTTCAGAAGGTCATATATTTCTTCTTTTTCACTGGAGGTTAGACCTTCTGTTTTAGATTCTTTCTTTTGAATAAGGTTTGCGAGCTTGACCATTTGCTCATTTGATCTTTGCAAAGTTTCAACATATTTTGAAGCAATCAAGCCGCATTGTTGAATTGTTGAAAGTCCATTCTGCTTGTTCATTTCTTGAACAAGTTCTGTTAACAGGTGGGATGTGATCGCTCGGTCTGAGCGAATGTTATCTATTGCCTCTCCGATAAAATCTTCAAGATTCTGGTTCTTCTTTTTTGACATCTTCAAGCTCCTCAATGTGGGTAACTCTTCCCTCATCCCAATCTGTCTTGAAATTACGATATCTAGACCTAAGTTTATTCAGATTGTTTACAACCTGTTTTGTATTAAGTCCAGTAAGTTCTCTCAAGTAAAGGTAAATAGCTTTCTTATTAAAAATTTCAATGTCCTCTGATTGTTCCATCAAAATCTTGACTGCCTTATAAACTCTTTCTTCAGTTGGTTTCATGGGAATTCTCCCCCACTTCTCCATCTCAACCCAGAGAGCTTTCCAGAACTGTCTTTGTTCTAAGTCATCTTCATAAGGATTGTGAGTTGAGAGATATCTCTCTTCTATTGTGCGAGGAATATAGTCATATTGTATTTCTCTTTTTCTCTGCTGAGAATGTTTTTTTACCTTGTGAATAAACCAATTTTTTGTAATGACGGAAAAGTAAGAAAAAGCCTTAGAACCTTTTGACGGGTCAAACTTTTCAAGAATTGTTGTAAGCCATATCTTACACTCATCTCTTAGTTCATCAATGTTCGGAAGTGTCGTGAACTTGTAGGTAAAAACGATCTTATCAACCATTTCATTCATTGCTGGCTGAATGAGTCCTCTATAAAGTTCTTCTCTTTTTTTTCTATCTCTCGTTGAACAATACTCAATTATTGCTTGCTCGTGTACGTGAGTGAAATAAAGCCGTTTGGTTCGCTTTCTTCTTTTTTTAGTCTTCTTTTGTTCCGTCATTTTTCTCTACTATTATTCTGTTCTGAAATTCTTCTGTCCAGTCTTGAAATTCTTTTGTTATGTCCAACAACTCTTTCAATCTTGGCTCTCCAAAAAATAAATCCATGTTATGGGTCTCTTCCAGAAATGAATGAAAAGTCTTAAACCTCTCATTTATTTCCAATGACTGTTCCTCAATAATCGAAAGAATCCTATTAACATACCAAATCATAATTCCTATGATTGCTAATAAAATCGGAAACAGGACATAACAAATAATTGTTTCAATCATGGTCTTTTCTACACTCCTGCTTATGTTCTTCCAACTCTGTTCGTGCTTCTTCTATAAAATCATCAACACGTTGTTTGGCTGTAGTTTTTCCAGGCTTGCTTGACTTTACATTTATTTTATCGTATACTCTTTTAAACATTTCTTTTTCAGTACACCCACAGTTCTCACACCGATCAACTTCCTCATTCATTCCGTGGAAAACTTGAAAAACAGTGTCACAACTTAGGCACTTGTAAGAGTAGCGAGGCATTAGTCGGACTCTTTTTCTAAGAGCCCTTGGATGTCGAATGAAGGTGGGTTGGATACGACTAATTCACCATTCTTGGTGCCCCATCGTTTGGTGGTCTCGTCCTTGGTAAAATCCATAGCTTTTAATACGGGTACAATGTCAGTTTGTTCAAGTAGACTCTTTTGAAGTGCCATCATAATTGCACTTAATGCTTGATCACTCAGTTTCATTTTTCTCTCCTGTTGTTTCTACTGTTTTTAATACACTATCTACAATATTATTATAGCTTAAATTTATCTTTTGTTCAGTAAAATTTTCTTTTATAAAATTTTGATGTTTTTTTGCTTGCTTTTTATATTTTGATAGATTATTATAAACTTCCCTCATTTGAGTTCTTACTGAACTTGAGTCTGAAAAGCACCATTCACTTTCTGCTTCTAACACATCTTTCCAAACCTGATGTTCTTTCAATTTTTTTACTTCGTGACCAATCTCCACTATATAATCACCTGCATATTCTCTTATCCCTCCCCAGTTAGGCGCAATAATTGGTACACCTCGTTGTGCTGCTTCAAACACGGGAAGTCCAAACCCCTCTCCATGAGTGGTAGTGATATAAGCGGAAACATTTTTATTTCTATAGAGAGAAACCATTTGCTCGTCAGATAGAGAGCCATGAAATAGATAAACCTTACAACTCCTATCCTGTGGAAGGTGATTTAATAACATTTCTAGCCTCTCTTTAACAAGCTCTCTATCAATATGAGAGCCACCAGACACGCCAGTTTTCACAATCAAGCCAACATCCTCATTTTGGAACTCCGAGATGAAACAAGATATTGTCTGCTCTATGTTCTTCCTTGGATTCCACTGAGCGACTGTGAGAAAGTTGAAATTTGTTGGCACATCAAAATTAAGCTTCTTTTCTCTAACACTTCTAGCTGCAAAATTAATAATTTCTACATTTGATTGTGCTTCCTCCGAAAAACATTCTTTAGAGTGCTGAGACGGGACTATTACCCTATCCATTTGAACACATGCTTCGCTCCAAGAGTCTGGAGCTTTTGTAGTTTCCACGCCCGCAGTGACCCCAATATTATGTTCGCAAAGCTTTTGCCACTCATTTGGAAGTTGAACCTGAATAGACGTTGCAAAATCTCTAACTCCAGATTGCACAGCCCGACCAGTTTTCATAATTGTTGTATCAATCCAATTACGCTCTTCGTTGTCCTCTGCAAGCCATCCAGAAGAGCCCCAGCCTACGTTTAAAAGATAGATATCATTTCGATCGTCAGAGCGAAGTGCTCGCAACACAGAGCGACAATGTTCTCCATAGCCAGAACGAGATAGTGCTGGTCCTCTCACAAGAATTTTTCTTTTACTCATAGTTCAATAATCTCCCAATTCTTATACTTTCTGCTCTTCCAAGATCCTGCTGTCTTGTGAAGTGATGTGAGTGCTGCCTCCCACTTGTCTGTAAAATTTTTACTACTATAATTTTTGACTACATGATTATAACCTAATTTACCTAGCCCTTTTCTTTCTTCCTTTGACATAGAACAAAAGTCTTTTAAGGCTTTGATAAAGTCTTTTTTATTAATCCTATCCTGATAAATGTAAGGAACTGACTGAGAGCCGATTATAGTCTTTGTACTTGGCTCGATACCGATTCCAAATGTATCCTTGCCATCAGTTATTTGCTCTTTTAATCCACCAGTCTTATTTACAATAATTGGAGTTCCACAAGCAAGAGATTCAAGTGTTGATAAACCAAAACCTTCAGCGTCTGAAATGTTGATCGTACAATCTGTAGAATTATAAAGCTGCGCCATCTTTTCTGGTTCATATTTTAGTGGTGAGAGCATAACCTCACCGTTATCGAGATTTAATTCTTTAAGGCTCGCCTGAATGTCAGCACCTGTCTGCTCTTCTGGATTAGTGTGCATCAATAATGCTGCCTTGTCCTTCCCCACTTCATCTAGAAATTCTTTAAACCACCAAAGGAGAGTAGTCGGATTCTTCCTTTGAGTATTTCTATTGTTCCAAAAGAAAATAACTCTATCGTCATCACCAAAGTGTTCCTTACGAAACTGTGATACCTCCTCTTCTGGCAAGATTCTGTAAACACTTTCATCTATCGTGTGAGGGATGCGAATATGTTTTGCTGTTGTTCCAACTTCGTTTACCATCTCCTCCGTTAGCTTAGAAATAGAAACCACCAAGTCGTTTGAGTCGTAAAACTTTTTATTATACTTCGGAGCAGGTCCGTTATCCCATACGTGATAGTAACAGATAGGAACTTGAGTTCGTACCTCGTCTTCAATTTGCCATAGCCACTGCCAATAGCGAGGATCGGTCATAATCCACACAATGTCTGGTTTTTCCGTTCTTATAGCAGAACGAACAGTTTCGTGACTGCCATAATTCTCTACAGGAAAAATTTTCCAATCGTCGCCGTATTGCTCTGTTTTTATTGGCGACATGTCATTGTGTTTAATTGCGCCTGCTAAAGATACGAATTCAAATTTATCCGTCTTTAACATTGCCTCAATAAAAAGTCTTGTCTGAATTGCCACACCCGTTGAAAATAAGGGATGGTCAGACAGAGTTAAAACTTTTATTTTTTTCTTTTTACTCATTTTTTCTCCTACGGGCATTCTGGTGTATTTCTAAACTCACACAGCCTGCACGATAATTTATTCTTTATAAATTTGCCACTCTGAATGTTGTAAAGTGCCTTGTTCAATAACTCCAATGCGTTACTGATTTTTCTATTACCACTTGTTACTCTAAAGATTTCTACTAAGTCTTTTTTAGATGTCCTCTTTAGCAACCCAAAGTGTGTTTCTATGTCCTTCAACGGGACATTGTGTTTTTTTGCATAAAAGTGCTTATAATAAGTTAATTGATAGGTTGTCATTGGGTCAGACTTCTTTTGAGTATTCCAACCCCAAGAACAGGTCTTCCAGTCAATAACGTGAAACTTGCCATCTGGTGTTTTTATAACAAGGTCTATAAACCCCTTGAAGTTATAGTCCTCGAAGCCCTCGATAGACTCATAAAGATCTTCCTCGGTGGAGACTACTTCAAACTCACCAAAATGAGATTTGAGAGAAGGAATGGCAACAACCGAAAGTCTTCGACCCTGCTCTCTCATATCTTGAATGTCTTTTGGTTTTAGCTCTTTTCTCGCTTCCTCTGGTAGACTCTGTAGTTCTTTTAGAAAGGCTGATTCAAATAATTCTGGTAGACCTGTTAGAGAATCATCTTCTGCATTCAACTCACAGACTTCGTGAAGAGCCGTTCCAAAAGCTGTGTAGTGATTCCCCACAAATTTCTTTATCTTATCAACATAAGTTAACTTATAATAATAAGGACACTGGTTCCAGTTTTTTAGAGCAGAAAACGAAATGTGCTGCATTAGATAAACCTCTACTTTATAGTCACATTATGACACAAAACAAAGTATTAGTCAAGTATTATTTTGTAGTTTTTGGTGTGGTCTTGCGAGTTCTTCTGCGACGGGTGGTTTTTGGCTTTGGCTTTGGGTCTGTGATTTCAGGTGATGCTGTCTCTAGAGATGATGCGCCGTAGCTTGTTGTGAGGTCAACCATATTGATGAAGTTGTAGACAAACAAATCTTTAGTTTGTTTTATAAGTTCTCCTGGGGTGAGCCCCATTTTATTCAACTCTTCTCTTATTTTCCACTCTTTTATCTCGACAGTAGTTGAGTTTTTTATATCGAGGTGTACAAAAATTTTATTCTTAGATTCTATTACTTTTACTCTAAATTTCATCCGAATCTCCTATCTCTGTAAAATACTTTATTTTATTAAATAGTGCAGGGCAAATTTTCTTTACATATTCGGGATTTGCCTCTACAAAGTAGTGTTCGAAGGCAGTAGCGAAGTACTCCGATACTGAAACGGACGCATATGGACTCAAAAACAATCCTTCCGTGAAGGGTGCGACTTTTTCATATCCTATTTGAAAGAACAAAAATTCATCGAACATTTTCGAATATTCGGTTTCATATCTTAATCTATGAGGTACGTTTATTCCATTGGCTGACAACAAGTCCAAAAATCTTACTTTCTTTCCAAGATACTCCTTCTCGATGGTTTCGTCAGAATACAATTCATACTCATACATTTTTTCTACAGAATGTGCAATCTCGTGTATAATGTCTTCAAAAAGTTGATCCTCAGATGGTTGTTCATTAGTAATATAAATACCTCCATCGAGATAAGCGCCCCTGATATCACGGTCCTGTAGTTCTTTAAACTGACCTATCAATATTGTCTCTACTTGATAGAGGAAGTGTGGAGGTATAGTATCTTCCAAGTCCATTATCACATCCGTCAACTTAACATCTTGAGGAAGCGGATCTTTTACAAAAACACTTATTGTTCCAAATAAAGTAAATTCTTTTCTTTCTGTCATAGCTTTGTTATGTGATTTTTTTATATAATTGTTCATCGTCATTCCACCATTATAACACAACTGTGTGTATCTATAAACTATAAAATCTTAGAACCAAGTGTTGCGATCGCAGAACGCTCGCCCTTCTTCAGTGTGACGTGACCTGTAATCTCGTGCTCTTTCATCTTTTCAACAGCGTAAGTCAAACCATTGGTCCTCTCATCTATATAGATGTTATCAATTTGTTCAACGTCGCCAGTAAGAATAAGTTTTGTCCCCTCACCTACTCGGGTCACAATAGTTTTAAGTTCGTGCTTGGTTAGGTTTTGGGCTTCATCAATAATAATAAAAGCATTAGCAATAGAGCGACCTCTGATGTAAGTAAGTGCTTCAACCTCTATCTTACCCATATCCATATATTCTTGTAGTGTAACAGAATCATCAACCATCAAAAATTTTAAGTTGTCTTGAATTGGTTTAAGCCAAGGTTCCATCTTTTCTTCCATTGTCCCTGGCAAAAAACCAATATCTTTTCCAAGTGGCTCAACTGGTCTAGAAACAATAAGTCTTGTATAGATTGATCTCTGATTACTCATTGGATGGTCATCTAATGTTTGTTCCAAACCAGCAGCGATTGCACACAAAGTTTTACCAGAACCAGCTTTTCCAACTAATGAAACGAGAGAGATAGAAGGGTCCATTAGAAGCTCTAGAGCATAGGTCTGTTCCTTGTTTCGAGGTGAGATGCCCCATACCCTACGTTTGTTTGGAATTTTTATTAATGGAGTATTATAATTCTTAAACCTTGCAAGAGCAGACTTCTTTTCATTTATCTCGGAAGACATAACAAGAAACTGATTTCCGTTCAGACCTTCTTCATTTGGAATATAAACATCTTCTCCGTTGTAGAAATCTTCTATGACAGAATCCTTTACAGTTATTTCAGTATATCCTGCATAAATTTCATCTAAAGACTCTATAACTTGACTTGCTTGATAGTCGTCTGTTGCCAGTCCGATTGAATCACATTTGACTCTCAGATTAATATCTCTGGAAACGAGAGTAACCTTTGACTCTGGATTTTCACCTTTTACTGTCAATGCTGTCGCAATGATTTGATTATCTGGGTCTTCGGTATCCCAATCAAGTGGAATAAGTTCTGGATTATAACTCCTTGCGGTGACAGTGCCGTAGCCTTCTCCCATTGGCACGCCATTGTGTAGAGAACCTATTTCCCTAAGTTCATCCAAGGCTCTGATAATGCTCCTCGCATTTGAACCTACAGCATCTTGTCTTTTTTTATGTTTATCTATCTCTTCTAAAACTTTAAACGGGATAACAATATCATTATCTTCAAAAGCCCTAAGAGAGGAAAAATCAGTTAAATAAACACTTGTATCAATAACGTAAATCTTCTTAGTCATAGTCTTCCTTTCTTACCAATAAATAGGTGTTTTACTTTTTTATTCTTTTTCCCCTACTTACTTATAGAGACACAGGAGGCAATATTTATGATAAAGAAAATATTTCTGCTTACGCTTATTGTACTTATCGGGGGTTGCACTAATTTAGTAAAAAATCCGATAAACATAAAAAAGTCTTTTGTACAAATAAACAAAAAAGTTGAAGTTCAAGTTTGTGGTGAAAATGACATAAGCAAATCCAATGAATGTAAAACACTAATAACAATGAATTCAACTGGTTCTGGTTCAATTATTTGGAATGAATATGAAATTGGTGGACAACCGAGAACCCTAGTTCTGACTGCTGATCACATTTGTGAAAGCAAAGAATATACTCTACAAGATTTTGATAAAAGAGTAGTAGGGCACATCAAAGAAAATCTTGGATTCAAAAAAGAATTCAAATTTGTATCAAAACCAACAATGAAGGTTCTAAACTCTCAAGGAAAACTTTACCCTGTCAAAGAAAATCCGTGGATTAGGAATGTTGCGGCTGATACTTGTATTGTAGAAACCTCCATTAATGCTCCATCCCTATCTATTGGCTCCAATGTCTCTTATGGAGAAAAGGTAACTAATATTGCAGCACCTAAAGGTATTTTCTTTCCTAATTCAAGTGGAGGTGGAGTTTTCTTTACACAAGGGCTGTATAATGGTCAGTTCGTAATGGATTCTAGTTCAAGAGGTAATAGATTATTCTCTATGTATAATTTATCTGCTGCTCCTGGGTCGAGCGGGTCTCCAATATTGAATAGTAATGGCGAGATAATTGGAATGATACATTCAATAGACTCAAGATATTGTAATTTGATCACATCGCAGTGCAACAGTCCTGTCAGTTATAGTGCCACCCTAGACCAGATAAGAGACACGCTTGCTTCTGCTTTAGCTGCTATTAAGAGAGGACAAGGCGCTGTCTTTGACTATAAGAAAATAAATCAATAAGAAAAAGGCTCTAAATAAGCCTTCCACGCCTCATCAATATTATTATTAAAATTATAAAACAACCTAATAGATGGAACACGAGGGGTGTTCTTGGGAAACATATTCGCTTCTCTCGGCAGTTTGTTTGCCTTCTTTTGATTACACTTCCTGCAAGCTGCAACTAGGTTTTCCCAAGTCTTTGGACCGCCAGCAGACTTTGGTGTTACATGATCTATTGTAAGTTCTCCTTTAGGAAATCTTGTGTTGCAATATTGACAAGTATACTTATCTCTAATAAATAAATTATTTCTAGTAACCCTCAGAGAAACTCTTGCTTTTCTGACGTAACGATTAATTGCGATGACGGAAGGAACTTTGAATGATTCGGATGCGGAATTGACAAATGCACCTTCTCTATATTCTACAACATTGGCTCTACCAGCAAACACCATAGTGAATGCCTCTGTCCAGTCTATAACCTGAATAGGTCTATAGGAGCTATCTAACTTTAATACTTTCCAATTTTTCAAAACTCTCCCTTAGAAAAGTGAGTCTGAATTTCCTTTTCTAAGAGTTCAACATAACCTTCAACATTCTTTTTGTTGTTAGGGCTGTATCTCCAAAGTAACTCATCGTTCTTTGGTCTATCTTCAAGATAACGTTTATGGTGATTATTAATCGCCTCTTCAAGAGCGTCAGCACCAGCATGAACATCAAACTCTGGATAATAGTAACCGTGTTCTTTAAACACTGGACTGTTATGAATAAAAGGTAAATTAAAGTGCATTGCTTCCAATTGAAGGTAGTTCAATTCGTTACACCATTGATGTGAGATAATTGAACCAGCATAACCTTTTTCTAATAAAAAGTTCAAAGCCCATCTTCCTTCGAAAGACATCTTCGCATCTTTGACTAAATCTAATCGATTACAAAATCTGACAAAGTTAACTTTATCTTTTAATAAAGAAGACCCAACATTGTAAACTTGCTCAATCATCTCTGGTTTTCTATTGTAAAGTTCTTCTGCAATTAACATTGGAATAAAACACATCTTCACCATGTAAAGGTTAGATTCCATAATTGCAATGTTTTTAAGATTGGTGTGTGCTCCAAAAAAAGGACTATAGCCAGCACCCATATAAGATAATGTAATAATTTCTGGAGACCAAATATAAGGACAAATACTTACAGGAGCTTTTGCCATTGTCTGTAGTGCATTTGCTGTTCTTTCAAAGTGCGGAGAGGTCCAGTAGAAATCAACTTCTGGCATAGTAAAACTAGCATCATCATCTTTATAGATCATAGTACCCATGTCTATGAGGATTTTATTTCCATATTCACAGGATCCAACAATTCCTTTATTACCTTTGTGGACCATTCTAACTTCTTCTGTTAAAGAATTAGCGCATTGAATAAGAACCTGATAATCTAGTACTGTTTCTGGATTTAGTTGTTTAAGTTCAACACCTAATAATTTTTTACCGTAGTGTTTATCTGATTCTGAGACCATGTGTACATCATAGCCAGTATTTTTTAATAACTTATATAGAAACCAGACATTAGACTTAAGACCATTTCCAAATAGGTTTTCTTCGCTCTGTGAAGTTATTCCAATTTTTATATTTTTACTTATGTTCAAGAAATTACCCTCTCTTATCTTCATAGATAAATAGAAAGTATTAAAGTAAATTACAGGTAAGACTTATTTACTCAGACTCAGACTTGAGCTTTTTTTTATAGATCAACTTATAGTTAATATATCTTACAAAATTTGGCTTGTTAAGACCTTTTTTTAAAATAATGAAAAAGCCCATAGTTTTTCAATACTTCTCGGAGGTTCGCATAAGTGATTCCGAGGAATCTTGCGGCATCTCGTCGGGTGGCAGATCCAGAAATTGCAGCTTTGAGGCAAGCATCTCTGACAATGGTAGGCATATTCTTCCAGATGGGCAGACCGTACATCTTGCCATCCATCTCTCTTGTGGCGAGTTCTAGCTTCAAACTAATAACCTCTTCAAGACTCAGGTTAGATAATTGAATCTCAAAGAGGTCATTAATTTTATTTTCCTCTTTCAGTTGTTTTGAAACCGAAGGAGTTTTATGGGGACGTTCTTTATGCAACTAAGCCTCTATTACGCATCTGGGATGGTTGAAGGATCCGTCTCAGAAGTAAGTCTTGCTGTAAAACCTGTTACTGCTGTTGTTACCTTAGCTTCTTCCGTTGCAAGGTCCATAAGTGCTAGGTTTGCGAAGTCAGGATCGTTCGCAGCAACCAATTCTGGTGTATTATTTGTAAGATCAGCCTGATGTCTTTTAGCTTCGGTAGCTGATAATGTTACAAGCTTGAGAGTGGCAGCATCGCCAGGAGTCGTTTCATATTTTACATTTGCCGTTGCTGTGAAGTCCTTGATAGAATCAAACAAAGTATTTGCTGTTGCAGCATGCTGTTTGAAAGCTAGAATGTCTGCATTTAAAGAGATCAAGGCATCCTCCGCAGCGTCATAGGCTGTCTGGTATGCGCCACCATCAGCAGCATGATTTGCAGGTTCATTCGTATTTGCCAATGTAGTCAACAATGCGTCTACCTGACCAGCACCATTGCCAGCCTTAGTTTGAATAGCTGTGAACAACGTAGCGGCAGCAGTATGTTCAGCCAAAATAAGGAGTGCTGCGTCGTGAATTTCTTTGTTATTGCCGATGCCGTCATCGTCAGCGTCAGCAACTTCTCTTTGGTCCCGTGGGAAAGCATCAAGATTATCAGGTTGTGCGTCTTTATCAATATTAAGTGTTTCAGTCACTGTATTACCTGGGTTTGTAATACCCAAAGCTGTAGCGAGGTCGGCAGCACTGAGCTTACCAAGGCTTTCTTCTGCTGTTATCTTTGCAGCCTTGTTAGCGTAGAGTGGTGCGCCATCATCTTGGATTCTATCCAAGTGACTCTTTACGATCTTTTTAATTCTCTTTTGTTTTGACATTTATATGTCCTCCAATATAAAAATAAACTGTTATAAATAGTATGTTAAAGACAAAAAGTTACAGTTCTAATTCTTCTTCGTCTTCTTCTGGTTCAAGTTCTTCTTTTTCATCCTCATAGGACTGAGTTGTTGGCTCTGCTACATCTGGGTCAAGCTCACTTTCAAACTTATCAAAGTATAGTTTTAGGTTTGTCAACAAATACTCTTCAAATAATTTTTGGTCTTCTTCATTGCTAAGGAGCGAGAAAGCATCAATGATTTGTTTTTCTATTTTGTCAAAAGTTGACTGAGCGAAATTCAAGCCTGTTTTATCTTCATCACCCAAGTCTTCAACATTACCTTCTTCTTCCTCTTCTTTTTTATCCTCGATGTCAATAAAGGCATCATCATCTTCAGGTCTATCTCCAATTTCAACCTCAATTTCATTGATGTCATCAATTTCATCAATACCAATGAATTTTTCGTCTTCTTCACCAGCGTCCTTGTTCGTAGAAACGGGAGCTAAAGATTTTTCTGTAGCTGCAA
>MDSV01118479.1_pt1 | contig 44749 bp, 42 predicted proteins | sample 810851 | NCBI WGS metagenome assembly MDSV01 (sample SAMN05326640, study PRJNA326480) | marine metagenome | isolation source: seawater | place: Atlantic Ocean: North East | collected 2012
GTACTAATTTAACCGAAAGTATACTTGCAAATGGCATGAGTAAAATTCAGGAAGAATGTCAAGCTGTAAGTATCGGAAGCTATCCTTTTTTTAAACAAGGGAACCTGGGTGTAAATATTGTTTTGCGTTCAACAGATAAAAAACTACTTTTAAGCCAACATAAATTGATAGAAGAATTAATTAAAAGTCTAAACGGTCAAATTGTGGAGACTCATACAGCAGATTAATTTTGGTATAACTGGTGCCGGGAGAGAGAATCGAACTCTCACTCTGTTACCAGAACCGGATTTTGAATCCGGCGCGTCTACCAGTTCCGCCACCCCGGCCATGTAAGGTGATAGCTCGCAAGTATAGGTGAAGATAATATAGGGTCAATTGTGAATTGAGATATACGACCTTCTTTTCTGATAATATCAACTTTTATGCTGACAAAAGATTTCTTATATAGCCTTCCTGACAATTTGATTGCTCAATACCCCGCTAACGAGCGTGGTGAAAGTCGAATGCTAGTCCTTGATGAAGTTCGTAAAATTTCTGATAAAAAATTTAAAGACATTATCGGCTATTTAACTTCTGATGACCTTATTGTTCTAAATGATACTCGGGTGATACCTGCAAGATTATTTTTGGAAAAGGAGACAGGGGGTAAGGTTGAGCTCATTATTGAGCGTATACTTAATAAAGATAAGTTGATAGCACAGCTAAGATCTAATCGAAAATTAAAACTCGATACATGTTTATTTCTTGATAACAAAAAAATATTTCAAATAAAAGAAAAGGTAGATGATATGTTTTTACTTTGTTATCTGGGCGAAGATGAAATTATGGAATTATTTGATCGCTCTGGTCACATACCTTTACCACCATATATAAAAAGAGTTGATGAAAATATTGACAAGGAGCGCTATCAAACCGTTTTTTCAAAAAAGTTAGGTGCAGTAGCTGCACCGACCGCAGGGTTGCATTTCACCAAAGAGATTTTAGAAAAAATAAGTTTTGAGGGAATCGATAGTACCAAGCTTACATTGCATGTCGGTGCTGGCACATTTCAACCTGTTCGTGAAATTGATATTACACAACATAAAATGCATAACGAAAAAGTATCTATCAGTCAGAAAACCGTAGACAAGATTACAGCAACAAAAAGTCGTGGAGGCAGAATAGTAGCTATCGGTACCACGGTGGTTAGAGCTTTAGAGTCAGCTGTTATAAATGGCACTTTAGAGCCATATGAGGGCGAAACAGATATCTTTATTTATCCAGGTTATGAATTTAATATCGTCGATGGGTTAATTACTAACTTTCATTTGCCTGAATCTACATTATTAATGTTAGTTTGTGCCTTTGGCGGAAGAAATAATATATTGGAGGCTTATAGCCATGCTATAAAAAAAGAATACAAATTTTATAGTTATGGTGATGCTATGTTAATAATGAATAAAGGGAAATAATTTTTGTATGCATTTTGATTTAATAAAAAAAACCAAAAGCTCTAGACGCGGAGTAATTCATTTTCCAAATGGCTCTATAGAAACTCCTGTTTTCATGCCAGTTGGGACCTATGGCGCAGTAAAAGCAATGACTCCAGAAGAATTAACCGATATTGGTTACGAAATTATTCTTTCAAATACATTTCATTTGATGCTACGGCCTGGCTCTAGGGTTATCGATGAGTTTGGTGGATTACATAAATTTATGCATTGGAACAAACCCATTTTGACAGATTCGGGTGGTTATCAAGTATTCAGCTTAGCTAAATCAAGAAAAATTACGGAAGAGGGGGTTCATTTCCGATCACCTGTCGATGGAAAAAAAATATTTTTGGGTCCGGAGGAGGCGATTCGTATCCAAAACTCGTTGGGTGCAGAAATTATAATGATTTTTGATGATTGCACCCCCTATCCCTGCTCTGAAGAAAAAGCACGCGAATCAATGGAATTGTCATTGCGTTGGGCTGAAAGATCAAAAAAGGCTCATGGTAATAATACTAGCGCCTTGTTTGGCATTATTCAGGGGGGGATGTATTCAGAATTACGCAAGGCATCTTTAGATGGTCTTCGCAGCATTAATTTTGATGGCTATGCGATTGGCGGTCTCTCAGTTGGCGAACCTATTGAATTAATGATGGGGATCCTCGATGAGATAATCCCGGAAATGCCGGAAAATAAACCACGCTATTTGATGGGTGTGGGAACACCAGAAAATTTAGTGGAGGCGGTGCGAAGAGGAATTGATATGTTTGATTGTGTTATGCCCACGAGAAATGCCAGAAATGGCCATCTCTTTACTGAATTTGGTGATATTCGTATTAATAATGCAAGCTATAAGTATGACAAACTGCCCCTTGACGAAAAATGCGGTTGTTATACATGCAAAAATTACTCGAGAGCCTATTTACATCATCTTTCAAAAACTAACGAGATATTGGGCGCACGCTTGAACACTCAGCATAATCTTCATTATTATCATTATTTAATGGGTGGATTACGCTCAGCCATTGAAGGAGAGCGCCTTTCGGAATTTATTACAGATTTTTATTCCAAGCGAAAAAGTAGCTAATTAATGAAATTCTCATCATTCATGTCTATATCAAAATCAAAATTCAACTTTAGTTATACTGAATTTCTTATTGTTATGTCATAATACCGCGCTTTTAAAAATAGAGATTATTATCGTAATGTCAGACTTTCTAATTAACAATGCATGGGCAGCAGCCCCACAACAATCTGCCGGCTATGGTCAACTGGTATTCATAGGTATATTTTTCGTAATTTTCTATTTTATTTTAATAAGACCGCAGATTAAACAGGCCAAACAGCATAGAGAACTTGTGGCCTCCTTAGCAAAGGGCGATGAGATTGCTACAAGCGGTGGATTAGTTGGAAAAATTAAAGAAGTGGGTGATAATTTTATCGTCGTTGAGATAACAAAAGAAACGGAAGTCAAAATACAAAAACAATCAGTGTCTATTGTTTACCCAAAAGGCACTTTAAAAACACTCTAATAGCAACTAATTAATATATATTTAGGTTATAGCATGAATCGTTATTCTTCTTGGAAATACATTTTGATAATTTTCCTGATAGGACTGGGTTTCTTATTTGCGTTACCAAATATTTATGGAAAAGATCCGTCACTACAAATTTCTGCTGCAAGAGCTGTCGAAATTAGCGAGCTAACCGAATTTCAAGTTAGCACAGCTTTAGAAGAAGCAGAAATCTCATACAAAGATATTTCACTGGACGCAAGTAATCTTACAATTAGATTTAGTGATGAAGAAACACAGCTAAAAGCACAATCAGTAGTCAAAGATTCTTTAGGCAGAAATTATGTTGTTGCTCTAAACCTAGCTCCTGCCACCCCAGACTGGTTAACTAAATTTGGTGCAGAACCAATGTCGTTGGGGCTTGATCTCAGAGGCGGTGTTCATTTTTTAATGGAAGTTGACATGGAAGCAGCAATAGAAAAAGCAGAAGACCGATATATTTCTGATTTACGAAGTTTTCTTCGTGAAAACAAAGTTAGATATAAAACTATCACTCATAATGAAACGGGTGGGTTACTTATACGTTTTAAGAATGATTCTGAGCGTAATAAAGGTGAATCTCTCATTATTGATAATTTAAACGAACTTGAAATTATTGAATCAGAATCTGATGAAAATAAATTTTCGTTGATTATCGTGATTAAAGACGAAGTTTTACTTGAAACACAACGATTAGCGTTGTCGCAAAATATCACTACGCTTAGAAAAAGAGTTAATGAACTAGGTGTAGCGGAACCAGTCATTCAAAGACAAGGATTAAAGCGAGTTGTTGTTCAGTTGCCAGGAGTACAAGATACAGCAAGAGCAAAAGCTATTTTAGGAGCAACCGCTACACTCGAGTTTAGATTGGTTGATGAAGAGCATGATCCACAAGAAGCCGTCAACGGAAGGCCACCAGCGGGCTCTAAACTTTATTACGAAAGAAATGGCCAACCAATTCTACTGAAAAAACAAATTATGTTGACGGGTGATTCAATAGTAAATGCTGCATCTGGTATCGATACTTTAAGCGGCGGACCTGATGTAACAATTACTTTGGATGGTAAGGGTGCAAAAAAAATGAGTCGAGGGACTCGTGATAATGTTGGGAAACGTTTAGCTGTTGTTTTCATCGAGTATAAAATGGAAACAATTAAAAAAGATGGTCTCATTCAAAAAGAGAAGGAAACTATAGAAGAAGTAATTAATGCTGCTGTTATTCAGGAGCAACTTGGCAAGAGGTTTCATATAACAGGTTTGGAATCATCGGAAGAAGCCAAGAATCTTGCGTTATTACTCCGTGCCGGTGCATTAGCAGCGCCTATATATATAATTGAGGAGCGAACAGTTGGGCCAAGCCTCGGACAAGATAATATTGATAAGGGTTTTGATTCGGTTGTTATTGGTTTCATTCTCGTATTAATTTTTATGGCTATCTATTACAAAGTTTTCGGTTTTATTGCGGATGTTGCGCTTTCACTAAATTTAGTATTAATTATTGCAATGCTCTCATTATTACAAGCAACCTTAACTTTACCCGGTATAGCCGGCATAGTTTTAACGGTTGGAATGGCTGTCGATGCAAATGTTTTAATTTTTGAGCGTATCAAAGAAGAAATACGTAATGGTAATACACCACAAGCAAGCATACATGCGGGATATGAAAAAGCTTTTTCAACAATAGCAGATGCTAATATAACAACATTAATCGCAGCCCTAATGTTATTTAGTTTTGGTACGGGACCAATACAAGGTTTTGCAGTTACTTTGTCACTCGGTATTATATCTTCAATGTTTACCGCTATTATGGTATCAAGGGGCTTAGTTAATTTAATTTATGGTGGGAAGAATCTTAAAAAATTATTTATATAAAATAATTTAAAAAGGAATAATAGCTATGAGCGTAAAAAGTATAAAATTTAATTTCATGAGAATGCGAGTAGTAACTTCTATTATATCTGCATTACTTTTGATTAGTTCCATAGCTTCATTATCTTTTCAAGGTCTAAATTTAGGGATCGATTTCACAGGAGGGACTTTAGTTGAAGTTGGTTATCCCGAAACAGTCAATTTAGATGGAGTTCGTCGTTCACTTAGTAATTCAGAATTTAGCAATACATCAGTACAGTATTTTGGTACAGCAAATGAAATATTAATACGTATACCCCCTCAAAAAGGATTAAATAGCGCTGATATTAGTAGTAACCTTCTTAGGCTGCTCTCTGCAAATGACGCTAATGCAGAAATGCGTAGGATAGAGTTTGTCGGCCCTCAGGTAGGTGATGAATTGAAGGAAGATGGCGGGTTAGCGATGCTTTATGCTCTACTATGCATAATGATTTATGTGGCATTCCGTTTTCAAATGAGATTTTCTGTTGGAGCAGTAGCAGCTTTAATCCATGACGTTGTTATAACTTTAGGATTTTTTTCGATAACTCAATTTAATTTTGACTTAACTATATTGGCAGCATTACTTGCAGTTATCGGGTATTCATTAAACGATACAATTGTAGTTTTTGACCGTGTTCGTGAAAATTTTAGAAAAATTCGCGACAAAACTCCAGTCGATGTTTTCAATATCTCTTTAAATCAAACATTAAGTAGAACTTTAATGACTTCATTTACAACATTGTTGGTTTTAACAGCGCTATTTTTTCTTGGTGGCGAGATCATACATGGTTTTTCTATTGCACTTATTTTTGGTGTTTTGATTGGCACTTACTCATCAATATATATCGCAAGTCCAGTTACACTTGCTCTTGGTATTAAAAAGGAAGATTTAATGCCAGTTAAAAAAGAAGGTCTAGATGTAGAGAATCAACCTTGAGAATTTTTAGAAGAAATTAGAATACAGTGATTGGATCTTTATCCATAGTAGTCGACGAACAGATTCCTCTTGCCGAAAAGATATTTTCAATATTTGGTACTGTACATTTAGTTGATGGGCGTACAATCACTAATTCCTTGATTAAGGATGCGGATATTCTTCTAGTTAGATCTGTTACAAAAGTCGATGAGTCTTTATTAAGAAATACTAATGTCAAATTTCTAGGGACTGCAACTAGCGGGATAGACCATATCGATGTTGATTATTTGAAAGCTTCGAAAATATTTTTTTCATATTCCCCGGGAAGTAATTCACGTTCAGTTGCTGAATATGTTTTAAATAGCTTAATTATGGCTAAGACAGCTTCACACCCTTCTTTTTCAGAAATGAAAATTGGAATTATAGGGTATGGCAATATCGGATCAAAAGTAAAAAAAAATATGGATATTTTTGGTAGCTCTAGTTTACTAAATGATCCTATTTTATATGAAAAAACTAAAGATAAATCCCTTACAAACCTCGAACATGTATTAGAATCTGACGTTATAACTATGCATGTTCCTCTTACAAGAGATGGGGCCCATCCCACGTATAATTTAGTCGATGAAAATTTTTTAGACCAATTGAAATCGAACGTTATTTTTATTAATACTTCACGCGGAGAAGTGGTTGATGAAGATGCGCTGCTATCATTTAAAAAAAGAAATCCAAAGTCAACTATAGTCCTAGATGTATGGCGCAATGAACCACAAATAAATACGGAATTATTAAAGCAAGCATTTATTAGGACGCCACATATTGCTGGTTATAGTTACGAAGGAAAAATTAAAGCAACAAGAAGTCTTTTTAATGATTTAAATGATTTTTACAGAACTAATTTTAGTTTTTCTGCATTGTTTAACCAGAAAAATATTATATTATCACCAAAAATAAATAGCCTAGAATATACGGCTGAATCTATAATATCTCAGCATTGGAATATTCTAGAGGATAATATTTCGCTAAGTTATTGTAATTTAGAAAAAGATGAACGCGCCAAACATTTTGATAGCCTAAGAAAAAACTATCCGACTAGATATGAATATGCAAGTCGAGTTATTAGTATTAATAAGAGCGCTAATTCAGTTGATTTGAATATTGATGTTCAAGATAACTTAAAAAAATTGGGGTTTAAGTTTAGTAAAAAATGAAAAAAATTGGCATATTAGTTTCTGGTAAAGGCAGCAATATGACTGCCATTATTGATGCTTGTCATAGCGGCTATTTACTAGCCGAGGTGAAAATCGTCATTAGCAGTAATCCTAGCGCTAAGGCCCTTGAGATAGCAAACGAAAAAAATATCAAAACAATTCATTTTAACTCTTTTCCTAGTCAAAACATTAATGAGATTGACGTTTCTATATGTAAGGTATTACATGACAATAAGGTTGATATTGTTTTATTAGCTGGATTCATGAAGAAAGTTGGTCCAGTTGTTCTTGAAAAGTTTGAAGGAAGAATTCTTAATGTTCATCCATCATTATTACCGAAACATGGAGGAAAAGGCTTATATGGAATGAATGTTCATAGAGAGGTCATTAGCGCCGGGGACAAAGAGAGTGGCGCAACAATTCATTTAGTTAATAACGAGTATGATGAAGGAGCCATTTTAGCCCAAAAATCGGTTATAGTAGGCTCTAAAGAAACCGCCGAGTCTTTAGCGAGCAAAGTTTTAGAAATTGAGCACAGACTGTATGTGGATACAGTAAAAAAAATAATCGAAGGTAGTATTTCAATATAAATTAGATTCAAGTGATTAATATAATTAAAAGTATATATTTGGCTGTAGTTATTAAAAGACCATTCTTAGTTTGTTTTTTTATGTCAATTATTCTTTGCTTTTTTGCTTTTCAGGCAAAAAATTTTCAACTCGACGCATCCGCTGATTCCTTATTATTAGAAGATGATCAAGATCTACAATTTTTTCGTGAAACAATTGAGCGCTATTCAACAAAAGAATTTTTATTTGTAACTTTCACATCGAAAGATAATCTTTTTTCGAAACCGGTACTAGAGAAAATTGTTGAACTTAGAGATGAAATAAATAAATTACAACTCGTTGATTCGGTTGTTACTTTAGTTGATATCCCTTTAGTTATGCAACACGAAGGATCATTGACTGAGGTTTCCGATAATGTTCGCACGATTGAAAGTGGCGATGTTAATTTAGAGAAAGCCAAAAAAGAAATTTTAAATAGCCCAATATATAGAGAACTTATCATCAGTAATGATAGCAGTACAACAGCTTTAATAGTTAATTTAAAAGATCAATTGGAATTTCGTCAAATTCAAAATAAAAGAAACCGCCTATTGGTAGAGAAAAAAAATGGTCATTTGAATGTCGCTGGCAGAATAGAACTTGACAAAATAAACACCCAGTATTTGAAGAATAAAAATGATAATGATCGAATTAATCATGAAACAATTGCAGAGATAAGAAAGATACTCTCTGGATATAGCGAGTTTGGAACGTTGCACCTAGGCGGTGTACCAATGATAGCAGACGATATGATAACTTTTATCAAAAATGATCTAATTATCTTTGGTATTGGTGTATTTATGTTTCTAGTAATTATGCTCACAATTATATTTCGCTCATTAAGATGGGTGGTCTTGCCTTTAATAAGCTGTTTTTATGCTGGCTTGCTAATGATTGGTCTGCTTAGTTTAGTTGGATGGAGCGTTACAGTCATATCCTCAAATTTCATATCGCTGATGTTGATTATCACTATGTCAATGAATGTTCATCTTATTGTTAGGTATAGACAACTAAGAAATGATTTCCCAGAGTATAGCCAGTATGAATTAGTTTTAAATACAACAAGTAAAATGGTTTGGCCTTGCTTGTATACAGCTTTAACAACAATCATGGCTTTCACTTCTTTGGTTGTCAGTGGCATCAAGCCAGTTATTGATTTTGGTTGGATGATGACTATAGGTTTAAGCGTAACTTTTTTGACATCATTTATTTTGTTTCCATCGTTACTAATACTATTACCAAAAACTAAAAAAAGAGTCATGCCAGAAAAGGAATTTCAATTTACACCGAAACTAGCAAATTTCACTGAAAGATACGGTAATAGCGTATTAATTTTAACTCTAATTTTATCGTCTGTAAGTGTTTATGGTATTAGTAAGTTACAAGTAGAAAATAGTTTTATAAATTATTTCAGCGATGACACTGAGATATACAAGGGTTTACGTTTAATTGATGAAAAGTTAGGGGGTACGACACCGGTTGATATTTTATTAAATTTTGATGAAATAGATGATGATGAGGTAGTTGATGAAGATTTTGAAAATTTCGACGAGTTATTCGGGCAGTTTGAGGAAGAACAGGAAAAATCTTGGTTTACACCCGAAAGAATAAATATCATAAAAGAGGCACATGATTACCTAGAATCATTACCAGAGGTCGGTAAAGTTTTGTCTTTAGCTTCAATCATACGTGTTGGTGAAAAAATTAATAAAGGAGAGTTTGACGCCTTTGAATTAGCGATTGTTAGTAAACGTATGCCTAAAGAACTCAAAGAAAGCATGATTAACCCATATGTTTCTGAGGCAAAGAATGAAGCTCGTATTAATATTAGAATAATTGATTCTCTTCAAGACCTTAGACGTAAAGATTTATTAGAAAAAATAAAGTCTGACTTAATTGAAAGAATCAATATAAGTGAAGATAATTTAAAAATAACCGGAATACTTGTTCTATATAATAATATGTTGCAAAGCCTTTTCAAATCGCAGATCTTAACCCTGGGTGTTGTGATGATAGGGATTGCGTTCATGCTAATCATTTTATTTCGCTCCGTGAAACTAGCTCTTATAGGAATAATTCCAAATCTACTCGCTGCAGCAATAATTCTGGGTTTAATGGGGCTGGCTCGGATACCGCTTGATATGATGACAATTACTATTGCCGCAATAACAATTGGAATTGCTGTCGATAATAGTATTCATTATATTTATCGTTTTCGTGAGGAATTCCCTAAGAATAGGGATTATATTGCTACAATGCATTACTGTCATGCCAACATTGGTAAAGCCGTATTTTACACAGCAAGTACCATTATTATAGGGTTTTCAATATTAGTTTTATCAAATTTTATACCGACTATCTATTTTGGGCTATTGACAGCTCTAGCAATGCTGATTGCTCTTTTAGCAGCACTTACTTTGTTGCCAAAATTAATATTGATATTCAAACCTTTTTAGTAAATTTAAAAAATAAACAGCATCTTGCAACAATTATTTAATGTTAAGTAAAGATATGTCCTCTATATAAGTGCTTTCTCTAGAAAGGTATTCAGATTACAATATTTGTATGGAGCTTGACTGCACATTCTGCTACAAAGCTAATTACAAATAATAACATTTAAGTGTCTATTTATTTTGACTTTTTGAATGACTGGTGTAATAAAAAAAATAATATTAAGGGGTAAGATCGATGAGTCGTAAATTAAAATGGTTATTTCTTGCTCTCTGTCTGTCTTCTAATGCTACATGGTCAGCATCGCCACAAGAAGTTGTCAAGGCAACTGCCGATAGCGTTATAGAGCATATTGAAAATAATCGCTCTATTTTAGATTCTGATCCAGAGAAAATATTTGATATGGTGAATGAGTTAGTTATTCCACGTTTCGATTTTATTAGTATGTCTAAATGGGTGCTTGGCAAGCATTGGAAGACTGCTAGCGTATCTCAGAGGAATGAATTTGTAGACCAATTCAAATCATTGCTTATACGCACTTATGCTCGAGCATTGCTTGAGTATTCCGGACAAAAAATTATATATTATCCAGTTGAGGAAAATCCGAAGTCGAATCTCGCCGTCGTAAAAACTGAATTAACAAGTACAAGTAGCGCACAATTACCAATATTGTACCGTATGCATCAGAAGAATCAGGAATGGAAAGTGGTCGATGTTGCTGTTGACGGGGTAAGTTTGGTTACGACATATCGAGGTTCTTTTGCCACACAAATAAAGAATGACGGTTTTGATTCACTTCTTGAACAACTCTCAAAAAAGAATGTAAGACTCGAAAAAAGTATTTCAAACTAAAAAAAATTTATGATTTAAAAAAACTAGTGCAAACTTGTATTTAGTCGTTCTTTTATCAATAGTTTATGTAAAAAAAATTATATAGAATTTTTACTTACATAAGCTAAACAATAGTATATTTTATGAATGCAGACATTATTAAAGAACTAATTGAATCTGGCTTACCAGACGCAGACGTTACCGTCGAAGGTGATGACGGACAGCATTTCAAAGCGTATATTATTTCAGAGTCATTTTTCGGTAAAAGTCCCATTCAGCAACATAAAATGGTTTATAAAGCATTGGGTGATAGCATGGGAAAAGAAATACATGCACTATCATTTAAAACAGCCATCCCGGAAGATCTAAAAAAAAATAAATTATCATAAGACTTTTCGATTACTAAATAAGGTACAAAATAAATATGGATAAACTAATTATCCAAGGCGGTACTCCTTTAGAAGGAGAAGTCTCAATATCTGGTGCGAAAAATTCGGCCCTACCTATACTTTCGGCAACTTTGCTAACTGATAAACCCGTTACAATTAGCAATGTTCCTCATCTACACGATATTACAACAACAATAGAATTACTTGGACGTATGGGGTCTAAGATCACAGTTAATGAACGTATGCATATAGAGATCGACAATTCTGAAATTAATAACTTTTTTGCTCCATATGAGTTAGTTAAAACAATGCGCGCATCTATACTCGTTCTTGGTCCACTTCTTGCCCGATATGGCAAAGCTGATGTATCACTACCAGGTGGTTGTGCGATTGGTTCACGCCCTGTCAATATACACATACAAGGTCTAATTGCGATGGGTGCAGAAATAACAACTGAGACAGGATATATTAGAGCTATAACAAAAAAGAGGCTAAAAGGGGTTCATCTCAATCTCGACTTAGTAACGGTAACTGGAACAGAAAATTTGATGATGGCTGCTACTTTGGCAGATGGCAAAACAGTTATTGAAAATGCTGCAAGAGAGCCCGAAGTTAAAGACTTAGCAAATTGTTTAAATAAGATGGGTGCAAAAATAAAGGGTGCTGGAACACATCGTATAGAGATTGAGGGTGTTGAGGCTCTTCATGGAACGGAGCATAAGATTTTACCCGATCGCATAGAAACAGGAACATATCTTGTTGCTGCAGCAATGACACGAGGCAGAATGCGTTTAAGAAATACTAATTCAGTTTTATTGGAATCTGTTTTAACTAAGTTATCTGAAGCGGGGGCGAACATTGAAGTAGATAAAAATGCAATTTCGATCGATATGGATGGAAAAAAACCAAAAGCAGTTGATGTTCATACTTCTCCATTCCCAGGTTTTCCAACAGACATGCAGGCCCAATTTACAGCAATGAATAGCATTGCTGTTGGCTCTGGGGCAATAACAGAAGCTGTTTTTGAGAATAGATTTATGCACGTACATGAATTGCAGAGAATGGGGGCAGACCTGAAATTAGAGGGTAATACCACAATAACTGATGGCGTTGATGAATTGACTTCCGCACCTGTTATGGCCACTGATTTAAGAGCATCAGCTAGCCTTGTCTTGGCTGGGTTAGTCGCAAAAGGCCAAACTGTTGTTGACCGTATTTATCACATTGATCGCGGTTATGAAACAATAGAGGAAAAACTTTCACAATTAGGAGCGAATATTAAACGTATTCCTAATTAAGTTTCTTTAAATTAAGTATTATAAAGGAAACTTTTTGGATTTTGTCCTTTCTAATGCATTCTATTTAATTTTTACATACTATAATATGTTTAAATCTTGGTGAAAAATAAGATTATTATGTCCGACAAAATAACAATTGCCGTTTCAAAAGGTAGAATTTTCGATGAAGCGATTCCACTGCTCGCTAAAATTGATATTATTCCTAAAGATGATCCTAAAAAATCTCGTAAGTTAATACTAGAAACAAATCAAAATAATATTCAAATACTTGTTATCAGAGCAGCAGATGTTCCTACTTATGTTGAGCGTGGAGCTGCGGAATTAGGTATCGTCGGTAAAGATGTTTTACTAGAATATCAGGGAGAAGGTTTTTATGAGCCTTTAGATCTCGGTATCGCTAAATGTCGGATGATGTTAGCGGGTTTAAAAGATTTGAAAAGAGATATTACAAGACCACGCATTGCTACCAAGTATACAAATATTACTAAAAACTATTTTGCAAGTTTTGGTAAGCAGGCAGAAATAATTAAATTGTATGGTTCTATGGAATTGGCTCCTGTATTGGGCCTAGCGGATCAAATTGTTGATCTTGTTGATACTGGTGAAACATTAAAAGCAAATGGATTAGTACCTTATGAACACATAATAGATATAAGTTCAAGATTAATAATTAACAAAGCAGCAATGAAAATAAAAAGTAATGCTATAAAATTATTTTTAGAAAAATTAACTGATGTTATTGAGGATATTTAGTAATGAAATATTTAGATGCATCAAATATTGATTTTAAAAAATCATTAAAAAAATTAATAAAATCCAATTCAGAGCCAAGCGATGATATTTTAATTACAGTTTCCAAAATCGTTCAAGATATTCGTACCAGAGGCGATGAAGCACTACTTGAATATACAAATCAATATGATGGGTTATCGGTTGATAATGAAAGTATAGAGATTACAAATAAGGAAACTAAAGAAGCTTTATCTAGAATATCAAGTTCAATGAGGGGCAGCTTAGAAGATGCAGCTACGAGAATTCGTTTATTTCACGAAAAACAGAAACAAGAAACCTGGACTTATAAAGATAATGACGGCAATCTTTTGGGGCAACGTGTTACACCAATAGAGCGAGTTGGAGTTTATGTGCCAGGCGGCAAAGCCGCTTATCCTTCATCAGTTTTAATGAATGTAATACCTGCTCAAGTTGCTGGGGTTAAAGAAATTATTATGGTGGTACCAACTCCCAGTGGAGATAGAAACGATCCAGTATTAGCTGCTGCTGCTATTCTAGGCGTAAATAAAATTTTTACTATTGGTGGGGCACAGGCAATAGCTGCTCTAGCTTTTGGTACTGAACTCATACCAAAGGTAGACAAAATTGTTGGCCCTGGAAATATATTTGTTGCTACAGCAAAAAGAGAAGTTTTTGGCTTTGTAGGTATTGATATGATTGCGGGGCCATCAGAGGTTGTTATTGTTGCCGATAAGAATGCAAATGCAGATTGGGTCGCAATGGATATGTTGGCTCAAGCCGAACATGACGAAGAGGCATGTTCTATTTTAATTTCATCTGATAAAGATTTAATTGAATCTGTAGAGAATTCAATTATGAAATTTTTACCAGAAATGGAAAGAGCTGAAATTATTGAAGCATCACTAAAAAAGAATGGCTTAATTATAAAAACGGAAGATTTTAAACAGGCAATTGAGACAGTAAATATAATAGCACCTGAGCACCTTGAACTTGCAGTTGCAGACCCCGAAGCATTGCTTGATGATATAAAGCATGCAGGCGCTATATTTATGGGCAATTATTCAGCTGAATCACTAGGCGATTATTGTGCTGGCCCTAATCACGTTTTACCAACAGCTCAAACCGCGAGATTTTCATCACCTTTAGGTGTATATGATTTTCAGAAGAAAACATCACTAATAAAATGTGATAGGAGTTCAGTTTCAGAAATAGCAAAAGTTGCTTCTGTGTTAGCACGTGGTGAGGGACTGACTGCACATGCACGTTCTGCTGAATTACGTCGAAATTCTTAAGGTATTACCTAAAGCAGTTCAGCACGCGATATTTATCTAAGAAACCTAACCGCTGGTCTTTGTAGTATTGAAGCTGTTAGATCACGTTCCTCCCAGCCTCTTAGAATTTTAATTTTAACTTTTGTGCCAGGTTTAAGTTTAGTAATCATATCAATAATTCTTTCTGGAGAACTTGTTATATTTTCGTTTATACTGAGTATGATATCTCCCGGAATGATACCTGCGTTTTCGGCTGGTCCATTACGAATAGTTGCTGTTATAAGAACTCCATTTATTGGTGTGCTATCTTTTTGATCTTCAAATTTAAGATTTAAAGATTGCGCCTCTATACCAAGCCAACCTCTTACCACCTTCCCATTATTAATTATTTCATTCATCACGCTCATTGCTTGATTAATTGGAGTAGCTAATCCGATACCTTCAGAACCACCAGAGCTTGATACAATTGCTGTATTAATTCCAATTAGTTCACCATAAACATTGACCAGAGCACCACCAGAATGACCTTGATTAATATCGGCATCTGTTTGAATAAAATCGTCAAAAAATGAAATACCACGTCTTTTCCTGCCCGTTGCACTAACAATACCTTGAGTCACTGTTTGTCCAAAATTATATGGATTTCCAATTGCTAAAACTATATCGCCGATCTTTAGCCTAGATGAGTCTCCAATCGGTATTATCGGTGGATTTTTAAGATTTATTTTTATTACTGCCAAGTCAGTGTCTATATCTAGACCAATCAAATCAGCTTGTAGTTGTTCCCCAGAGTTTAGTGTGACACCAATATTTTGAGCATTTTCTATAACATGGGCATTAGTGAGAATATAGCCACCCTTGTTCATGATCACCCCCGAGCCAATTGAATTATTACGTCGTGTCTTTGTCAATTGAGGTAAGTCTTCAAAAAACTGCTTAAACATGGGGTCACGGAATACAGAATGCCCTTTTTCTTGATATACTTTGTTGGCGTAAACGTTCACAACTGCTGGAGCAGTGGACTCTACCGCATTGCTGAATGATTGATGATTTGTCTTAAAAAAAGGGGGTAATGAAGTATCAATTAATGAATTATCGTCCGATATCAATAAAAATAAGAAAGCTACCGCGAGTCCATAGGCGGAAAATTTTATAACAAAAAATATAATTTTTTTAAGGTTATACAAAATTACTTAAAATAGTTATGCGAAAAATAGATTTTTATTGAACATCACAAAATATATGTAGTTTATCATGTTAAACTAAGTACATAATAATTATTATAAGTATGGTCCTGTTTTTTAAGAGGAAAGAATGAAAAATAAAATTTTAGATCAAAGTCGACGCCGATTTTTAACTACAGCAGCGACAGTAGTTGGTGGATTCGGAGCGGCAACAGCAACAGTTCCTTTTGTTTCTAATATGAGTCCTAGTGCTAAGACAAAGGCAATTGGTGCTCCTGTGGAAGTAGATATAAGTAAATTAAAGCCAGGAGAGCGCATGATTGAAAAGTGGCAAGGGAAGCCAGTTTGGATACTTAGGCGTACAAGTGAAATGCTCAGCGATATATCCTCATTAAGTGATGAAGTAAGCGATCCTCAATCCGATAATAGTGCACAGCCAGATTATGCAAAAAATGAATTTCGTGCACTTAAAGAAGAGTTTCTCGTCGTAATAGGGATTTGCACTCATCTCGGCTGTTCTCCTAGTTTTGTTTTAAAAGGAGATGGAGATAGTATATCGAATGATTGGATGGGTGGATTTTTTTGCCCCTGTCATGGCTCTAGATTTGATTTGGCTGGGCGTGTATTCAAAGGAGTCCCTGCGCCATATAATCTAGTCATCCCACCTTATAAATTTATTTCAGAAACTCGTCTTTTGATTGGTGATGATAAGGAGATAGGTTAATGTCTAAATCAAAAGGAACTCTAATAAGCAATTTAGTTGATTTTAGAGATTGGATTGATGCCCGCTTTCCTTTATCGAGAATCTGGAATGAGCATCTTGCTAATTATTATGCCCCCAAGAATTTCAATTTTTGGTATTTTTTTGGCGCATTTGCGATTTTAGTTTTAGGGATTCAGGTGGTAACTGGCATATGGCTGACTATGAATTATAAGCCTTCAGCTGAAGAAGCCTTTGCTTCTGTCGAATACATTATGCGTGATACTGAATGGGGTTGGTTAATACGTTATATGCACTCAACAGGCGCTTCAGCTTTTTTTATAGTAATTTATTTGCATATGTTCCGAGCTCTACTTTATGGCTCATATAAAAAACCACGTGAATTATTATGGTTATCGGGCATGGCTCTTTATCTATTGCTAATGGGGGAAGCATTTTTCGGGTATTTGTTACCATGGGGGCAAATGTCTTACTGGGGCGCACAGGTCATAATTTCACTATTTGGTGCTTTACCTATTATAGGTGATGACCTTTCTTTGTGGATACGTGGTGACTTCGTCGTATCAGATGTGACACTAAATCGTTTTTTTGCGCTTCATGTAATTGCATTTCCATTGTTGATTCTTGGTTTAGTTGGATTTCATATTCTTGCGTTACATGAGGTTGGTTCAAATAACCCAGACGGTATTGAAATTAAAAAGAATAAAGATGCAGATGGAGTCCCAATCGATGGTATTCCATTTCATCCATATTACACTGTTAAGGATTTAATGGGGGCTGTAGTTTTTTTAATTTTCTTTTTCGCCGTAGTCTTTTTTACACCGGAAATGAAAATTCCCGGAACTCAAGGTCTTTTTCTTGAAAGCGCTAATTTTGTGCAGGCAAATCCCCTACAAACTCCTGAACATATTGCTCCTGTTTGGTATTTCACCCCATTCTATGCAATTTTAAGAGCTGTTCCAAGTCAACTCGGTGGTGTGATAGCTATGGGCTTAGCTGTAAATTTATTTTTATTACTTCCGTGGTTAGACAGAAGCCCCGTTAGGTCTTCTCGTTATCGTGGAAGAAACTACCGCATTGCTTTGACATTATTTGTCGTGAGTTTTCTAATTCTTGGATGGTTGGGTTTGCAAGTAGTAACACCTGTTTATACATGGATGGCTAGATTTTTCACAATCGTTTATTTCTTGTTTTTCTTTTTAATGCCTTTTTACACGGCATTAGATAAAGATAAAAGAGTGCCAGATAGGGTAACTAGCTAATGACACTATTCAAGTTTTTAACGAGAATAATTTTGTTTATATTTTTAATATCTTCGTTAGAGGTATTTGCAACAAGTAATTCAAAATTAATGCATATGGAAGTTGATCTTTCGAATCAGCAGTCATTGCAACGAGGAGCTAAAATATTTGTTAATTACTGTTTAAGCTGTCATTCGGCTACCTATATGAGATATAACCGAATCGGTGAAGATTTAAATATTAAAGACGATATACTAAAGGAGAATTTAATATTCAGCGGAGATAAGATTGGCGATGTGATGAGTATTGCCATGAAGAGTGAAGATGCTATAAATTTTTTTGGTGTTACCCCACCCGATTTATCTGTTATAGCTCGTTCACGCGGACCCGACTGGTTATACACATATCTGCACACATTCTATGTAGATGATTCCAGGCCCTTTGGCGTTAATAATCTTGCATATAAAGATACGGCAATGCCCCATGTTTTATGGGAATTACAAGGTGCCCAACAGTTAATTCAATCAGGAAAAAATGTTACGGTACATTATAAACCAACATATAAAAATTCATTAGAATTGGTCTCATCTGGGCTACAATCCGAAAAAGAATATGACAAAACAATACGTGACTTAGTTAATTATTTAGTTTACATGGGAGAGCCGATCAAGTTGAAACGTAAAAAGATCGGCATTTGGGTTATATTTTATCTATCTATTCTTTTGATAATTACATACATGTTAAAGAAAGAGTACTGGCGAGATATTCATTAGAGTATAATCTGGCATTAGTATTATTCTTAATAAAATATAATAATCACTATTTTAATTTTTTTTTGGAGAAAAATATGGCAAGCCTAGCCAATCGTCGTTCATTAATGGTTTTATATTCTGATAAAGTCAGCCCAATTGGTCACGCAGTACGTATTGTACTCGCAGAGAAGGATGTTAATGTCGAGATAAATTATGTTGATGATGATGATAAGCCAGAAATTCTAAATGAGCTTAATCCATATAATTCTATTTTAACATTAATCGATCGAGATCTCGTTTTATATGATGCACATATAATGATGGAATACCTAGATGAACGTTTTCCACATCCACCTTTGACGCCAGTTGATCCAGTTAGCCGGGCAAGTAATCGACAGCTACGACACAGAGTGATGAGAGATTTATATTCAGTTATTGATGATCTTGATAGTGATAATGATATTGCTGCTGCCAACGCTAGGAAAGTACTGCGTGATAATTTAACGTCAATTGCGCCAGCATTTACTAATACTCCGTATTTTATGTCTGAAGATTATACGCTCGTAGATTGTTGTTTAGCTCCACTCATGTGGCGACTATCAACTTATGGCATCAAATTACCGTTATCAGGTAAGCCTCTGCAGCAGTATGCCGACCGATTATTTGAAAGAGCTGCGTTTAAAGCTAGCTTATCGGAATTAGAAAAGGACTACCACGAAGCGTGATTAACAATTACATTTATTTGTAAAAAGTTTTCACATTTAGAGTATTCTTTAAGAATAGTCTAATCTAGATATTGAAAAAGTTTCACAACTTTTTGTACGCCTCCAGTTTCTCTAGCAATTGTTGTAGATATTTCCGCCTCTTCTCTGCTAACCAAACCCATCATGTATACCACACCTTTTTCAGTAACAATTTTAATAACCAATCCATTTAGTTTTTCATTGGCAAATAATTGTGTTTTAACTTTTGTTGTTATGTATGTGTCACTGCTTCTGGAAACCATAGAGCTTGGTGCAGCAACGGTGACTTCATTGTAGACATGCGTAACCTTACTAATGCCAGTGACTATATCTGTAAGTTTTTGTTGCATTTCTGCCAACGGTGCCTCACCTGTTATCAATACTTTTGTATTATAACTAGTTATATTTATATGTGATTGTTCATCTAATTCTGTATCAGCATGTATTGCTCGGTAGGCTTTTATTTCTATTGTTTGATCTTCAATTACAGTTCCAGCTGTTCTTCTATCTAAAGAAGCTGACGCACCAGCAGCAGCACCACCTGCTGCGGTAATTGCGCACCCAGACAGAAAAGTCATAATTATCATTAAAACTAATAGCTTAATTTCTTTAAGTTTTCTCATATTTCAACCGTCCTGTCCTAGTAATTTTAGATCAATTAAATCGCATAGTGAATGAATTATCATTATATGAACTTCTTGAATTCTAGCCGTTGATTGTGTAGGAACACAAATTTCATAATCATTATTACCAATCAAATTTTTAATTTTCCCGCCATCTCTTCCCGTTAATGCGACCGTAATCATATTTCTATCATGTGCTGCATCAATTGCATGGATAACATTATGCGAATTTCCGCTTGTGCTTATTGCTAGTAAGACGTCTCCTTCTTGCCCTAGTGCACGAACTTGTTTTGAGTAAATTTCCGCATATTGATAGTCATTTGCAATTGAAGTTAGTGTTGAAGAATCTGTAGTCAGCGCGATCGCTGGTAAGCCGGGACGCTCCATTTCAAATCGATTTAGCATTTCAGCTGAAAAATGTTGTGCATCTGCGGCAGATCCGCCATTTCCACATGCCATGATCTTATGATTATTAAGTAAGGAATCTGCCATTGCATTTGCAGCACTAGCAACAAGAGGTGCTAATTCGTCCAGAGATTCAGTTTTAATCCGAATACTCTCTAGGAAATTATCTTTTATACGTTGAGTAATATCCATTTAGAAAATTAATCAAAGAGTTAAACTATATTATGCACGAAATATTGCTCGAGTACACTTTGTATAGGCAGTGATTACGACTATAGTAGTCATTCCAATAATACTGGTTTTCCCTTAACAAATTTGGCTTTACGTAAATTACGCTTAATAATATTCTCTGCAATTATAGTTAAATCACCAGTTTCTCCCGGCATCATGCTATTTTTTTCATTAGCAAGACGATTTATCTCAGGAATTATATTGTACGCATCAACACCAAGGGCATATAAACGCCGATATTGAGATTTTTCTTGAGCCCAATTCCTATTAAGTACATCCTGAATAATTGATAACTGTCTTTTAATATCAAGTATCCATGGTATGTCGACAAATATTACACCGTTTAAATCAATATCTTTATTACTATCTACGATGCCACTAAATATATGTGAAGTTGAATATATAGGCAAATTATCAGCATGGTGAAAACGAATTTGAGGGATTAACTGGCGTGCATCGTTAGGTACTGCTGCAGCAAATATAAAATCAACATCTTGTCTACGTCGCTCAACATTATGAATTTTTATATTCAATTTATTTCTAAGATTTTTAGTTCGTTGTTCACTTAAATCAATATTTAAAAGTTCTTTGACGGGTGATGAGAAATCTGTCGTATTATTTATAAAGCTAGAGTGCTCTGAAATTTCTCCACCAAGTTGAATCCAATACTTTTTGAATGTTTCGGCAAGGCGATTGCCCCATGGTGTGTTAGGTGTTAATACTAATGCGTTTTGATGCCCATCATTAAAGGCAATTTCTGCAATTTGAATTATTTCATCTTCGGGAGATAATCCAAATTGGAATAAGTTACTCTCATTTCTTATTTCTTTATTTTTATCTTGACGATTTAATGCAAGTATTTTTATATCCCCATTTTTATTTTCATACAATTGATTTGTTGCCTCTTTTTCTAATGGTCCGACAATATAGTCTGCACCGTCATCCAATGCTCTTTGATATACATCAATTATATTTAAACTATTTGCGTCATATATTTCAATATCTGCTTTTTCTTCTTTATCTAAATACCAAGCAGCTAAAAAGCCATCACGTATGGCAATAGACGAATTTTTATACTTTCCTGTTAAAGGAAGTAGCAATCCAATCTTTGTAGGCCGTTCTATTGATTTTTCACTTTGTTCCAAAAGTTTCTCAGTTATTGATATTTGCGCATAATGATCGGGATATCTCTGTGACCACCCATAAATTGCGTCTTCTAATTTTTTTGTTTGATATTTGTATGTCTTATTTATAAATGCTAGCTCAATCCAGCTAATTAAAAGATCAGGAGAGGCAAGTCTCAAATCCTCTAGTTGTTCAAGCGGTATTAGCTCAAATATTTCCCATACTTTTTGACTATTTTGTTTAAGGGTTGCTGATGAATTTGAATATTTTGTTACTTTTAACTGTTCTGTAGCAGCTTTTAGGTAATTGCCATATGCTAGATTAGCTTCTGCTAATATTTCGTGATATGCAATTATAAAAGTAAAAGGTATCTCATCTTCATGTATCGCATACAGCATGTTTAATGCTTTTCCAGGTTTTCCAGATTCCAAATGAAAGTTCGCATTTAAGATTGTAGCTCTTGATTGAATTTTTATATCTTCACGATTTAAAGCACTATTTTGTAATATTTTTCTTGCCTTATCATATTCTCTTATACTCACATGGGCGTCTATTGCTTTAAGTAATCTAGCATTCTCATTTTCTTGTTGTATCTGCTCGGTGACAGCCTCATCAGCCTCGCGGGTGGATGTTAGCTTACAGCCCGTGACAAAAGTCAACAAAATAATAAAAATTATCGAAAGTCTCATGCCTATATTGTGTAACATAAAGCTAATAATTTCGAGGCCGATTTTAGATAAAAAACGAGGAGTAATTAATTGGCAGGACATTTATACATTGTCGCCACCCCAATTGGCAACTTGGGCGATATAACAAAGCGAGCAATTGAAATTTTGCAGCAAGTAGATTTGATTGCGGCTGAAGATACAAGGCGCAGTAAAATACTATTAGAGCATTTTGCGATTTCTAGCGAAATTATTGCATATCATGAACATAACGAAAATAAACTCACCCCTAAATTAATTAAATATCTAGATAGTGGCAAATCTATTGCGCTTATATCCGACGCAGGTACACCATTAATTAATGATCCTGGTTATAAATTGGTTATATCCGCGCACGATAAAGATATTAAAGTTATTCCGATACCAGGGGTTTCTGCCGTTATTACAGGTTTATCTGTATCAGGTATACCATGTAATAAATTTATTTTTGAGGGTTATTTGCCATCAAAAACAATATCAAGAAAAAAGTATTTAAAAACTTTAATTACTGAGTCTAGAACATTAGTATTTTATGAAGCACCACACCGAATATCAGAGCTCATAGATGATATGTGCATAATATTTGGCTCTTCACGGCGTATAGCCATTGCTCGTGAATTGACGAAAAAACATGAACAAATATTACAAGGTACACTATCTAGTATTAAGCTGAAAATAGAGACCGGAGAAATAAAAAATAAAGGAGAATTTGTTGTTCTGGTTGAAGGTGAACAGGAGAATCTAATTTGTAATTCCGAGATTCAGCGCATAAACCATATTTTATTAGAAAAACTTTCGCCAAAAGATGCAATCAAACTTACAGCACAAATAACTAAAAAGAAAAAAAATGATATATACAAGTTAGTTGTCGAGAATGACAAAACATAATATCAAATTAACTTGCAACTAATATCTATAATAATAAAATTAGCATTATGAGTTGGCCAGGCAATCGCTATTGAAGATTACTTTAGTAGAGGAAAGTCCGGGCTCCATAGGGCTAGGTGCCAGATAACATCTGGGCGACGTGAGTCGATGGAAAGTGCCACAGAAATTATACCGCCCAATTATCTGGGTAAGGGTGAAATGGTGTGGTAAGAGCACACCGCGCTGTTAGTAATGGCAGTGGCAGGGTAAACCCCGCCGGGAGCAAGACCAAATAGAGGAGCAATGGTGCGGCCCGCACTGTTCCTGGGTAGGTTGCTAGAAGTGCGTGGTGACATGCACTCAAGATGAATGATTGCCCATGACAGAACCCGGCTTATCGGCCAACTCTACATTTTATTTTTTTGGAGGACTTTTTAATGAAGTGGAATGTTTATTTGTCAGGAGAAATACACACAGATTGGAGAGATAAAATAAAGGAAGGAACTGAAAAACTAGATTTACCGATACTATATACCTCTGCTGTTTTGGATCACGAGTCAAGTGATGCAGCAGGCGATCATTTAGGTAGCGAAGAGAATAATTTTTGGCGCGATCATAAATCCTCAAAGGTTAATTGTATCCGAACAAGAACATTAATTGAAAAGTGTGATATTGCCATTGTTCGTTTTGGAAATAAATTTAAGCAGTGGAATGCTGCTTTTGATGCAGGATGCTGTGCTGCGTTGAGTAAACCATATATAACTCTTCATGATGAGGATATTATTCACCCATTGAAAGAAGTTGATGCCTCAGCGTTAGCATGGGCAAGAACTCCGGAACAAGTTATAGAAACACTAGAATACGTCATAAATGCTTAGTTTTTGTAGAAAAAAATCGAAACTTAAAGTAATTTATTATATATATCGCGGAACTTTATGAAATAAATGATGTTATTGTATGACTATTTTTGAATTCACCTCAAAAAATTAATTTATCTAAGCTAAGTCTTTGTTAAATATAGGACATTTATAACGAAAAAATACAATCAATCCTTGACATAGAAGCCTCAAAATCCCTATAGTTGTATAAGTGGGGTAATGTGGGTAAAAGTGGAATTTACCAACATACAGAGGATTATTTTTATGTTTAGAGGCTTTAGTAAAATCAGTGTCGACAGCAAGGGGCGGTTAGCGATTCCAAGTCGTTACCGTGCTCTCGTTTTAGATCAAGCTCAAAATAATCTAGTCATAACTTTAAACCCCCTAGACCGCTCTCTATGGCTTTATCCGTTACCCGAATGGGAACTGATAGAAGATAAATTATCCGCTCTATCCGATTTTGATAAGCAAAGCAGAAGAACAAAACAGATGATGAGGGGTTACGCAAACGATTGTCAATTAGATAGCCAAGGCCGAATACTAATACCAAAAGAATTACGAAATCATGCAGCTTTAACAAAACAAGTTGTAATTTTAGGACAAGGTAACAAATTCGAAATTTGGGATGAAAAGTCTTGGCAAAAACAACGGGATGACTGGCTAGAGTCAGTTGGCGATGAATCAGTATCCTCCTCCTCTGATTCATTGCACTCGTTGTCACTATAAGCTTATGAATATAAAAAAGGCGAATTAGAAATTGTATTATGAGCACGAGCCAGTTTTATTAGATGAAGTTATCAAAGCACTCAATATACAACCTGATGGTTTTTACATTGATGGTACTTTTGGTAGGGGTGGACATAGTCGAGAAATTATTAAAAGACTTAGTAGCAAAGGACGTTTACTTGCCTTTGATAAAGATCCAGATGCGGTTATGTCGATTGGAGCAGATCTTATACAAGACGAACGTTTTGAAATTATCAAAGGCTCATTCACTATGTTAATGCAATATGCAAAACAGTATAAAGTTGATAATCAGATTTCTGGTGTATTATTCGATTTTGGTGTTTCTTCACCACAACTTGATGATATAAAACGGGGGTTTAGTTTTAAATATGATTCGCCCCTAGATATGCGCATGAATCCAACCGAAGGTCAAAGTGTTGCTGATTGGTTAAAAAAAGCAAGTGAATCTGAAGTTGCAGATATAATCTATAAGTATGGAGAAGAGAGAGCTTCAAGAAAAATAGCTAAAGCTATAATTGATTTTAGAAACAGATCTCCAATAAATAGTACAATTCAACTTGCAAAAATAATATCTAAAGCCAAGCCTAGTTATAAGCAAGATATCCACCCCGCTACTAAGACGTTTCAAGCATTTCGTATTTTTATAAATCATGAACTTGATGAAATAAGAGATGTGCTACCTAAGGCGACTGATGTTTTATGTAAAGGAGGTAGGCTTGTGGCAATCAGTTTTCATTCGCTTGAGGATAGGATAGTTAAGCGTTTCATGCGTGACCAATCAAAGCCGAAAGAACAACCAATCGAGTTGCCAATACTCAGAGATAAGGGTGATATAAAATTAAAAATAATTGGAAAAAAAATCCGCCCAACTATTAACGAATTATCTAAAAATCATAGAGCTCGAAGTGCTCTACTTCGAATAGCTGAGCGTATGTAAGAATGAAAATTTTAATACATTTAGGAATATATATCGCAGTAATTTTTTCAGCTATAGAGGTTGTCACTTCGAGGCATGATACTAGGGAACTTTTTAGGGAGAAACAATCTTCGCTTAAGGTACAAGATAATTTGATTGAACAATGGGGACGTTTGCGTCTCGAGTATGGTACTTGGTCTATAAATGACAGAATTGATCAGTATGCTCGAAAAGAATTAAGCATGAAAAAGCCAATCGGTACAATAGTGATATTAACTAAATGAAAAAAAATAACAAAAATATAACAAGCCCTTTTCGTTACTGGTTTATTATTAGCTTATTTATTATTAGTACTTTTGTATTATTTTCTAGAGCAGTTTACTTGCAAGTTATTGATGCTGATTTTTTAAAAAAAGAAGGTGACAGAAGGTCGATACGACTAATTAGCGATCCGGTGCATCGTGGAGCAATTATGGATCGAAATGGCGAGCAATTAGCGATAAGCACTCCTGTCGACTCAATAATCGCTGAACCAAGAAAAGTGTTGAAAGCTGACAAAATTGATCTAATTGCATTAGCAAGTATTCTTAATATATCTCAACAAAAACTTATAGAGAGACTGAATAATAATATTAAGCGCGATTTTCTTTACCTTGATCGCCATGCAAATTCAAATACAGTCAAGGTAATAAAAGAACTTTCAATAAAGGGAGTGTACACGCAGCCAGAATATAAACGTTATTACCCATCAGCAGAGATAACTGCACATATTATTGGATTTACTAATATTGACGATATCGGTCAAGAAGGTATTGAATTGGCCTACGATGAAATATTAAAAGGTAATTCAGGAAAAAAACTTGTACTTAAAGATCGAAAACGTCGGATTGTTCGTGATATTGAGAGTGTTATAGCATCTAAACCCGGTACCGATATAAATCTTAGTATTGACAAACGTATTCAGTATTTAGCACATCGTGAACTATCTACTGCCATTAAGGCTCATGCTGCAAAATCTGGCTCACTAGTTATGCTTGATGTCAAAACTGGTGAAGTTATCGCGATGGTCGGTCAACCATCATTTAATCCAAACAATCTTAGAATTGCAGATAGAAAAGCTATTCGTAATCGTAATGTAACCGATAGTTACGAGCCTGGCTCAACGATGAAAGTTTTTACAATTGCCGCTGGTTTAGAGTCAGGGATTTTTACTCCACAAACGATAATAGATACTTCTCCCGGTATTTTTAGAGTTGGTAATAAGTCAATTTCAGACCATCATGATTATGGCTCAATAGATGTTACGACTATTATCACAAAATCTAGCAATATAGGAGCAAGTAAAATTGCTCTAGCATTAAAACCAGAATTTTTTTATGACCTTTTAGTTAGATTTGGTTTTGGAGATACAACTAACAGTGGCTATCCTGGTGAACAATCTGGTGTTCTGAGACTTTATGATAAATGGTCTGAGCAGGATATGGCAACTTTATCCTTTGGTTACGGTATTCAGGTCACGCCTCTAAAATTAGCACAAGCATATGCCGTAATTGCAAATGATGGCCTTAAGTTACCCGTTTCTTTTATCAAAATAACTAAACCAAATATGAGTGAGAGAGTGATTTCTGAAAATATAGCAAGACAGATTAAGATGATGTTAGAGACAGTTGTATCTTCTGGAGGTACTGCTAGAAAAGCTTCAATTGAAGGCTATAGAGTTTTAGGTAAAACAGGAACAACACTTAAATATAATGCTCAAGCTGGAACATACTATGATGATCGTTACCGTTCGCTTTTTGTTGGGATTGTTCCCGCAGTCAATCCTAGGTTTGTAACGGTTGTTGTAATAGATGAGCCTGATAAAGATAAAGGATACTACGGGGGTGATGTTGCGGCACCTGTATTTTCAAAAGTTATGCAGGGTGCATTACGTATTTTAGATGTCCCGCCAGATAATTTAAATGGTTTCAATAATTCGATAATAGCTAATATCGATAAAAAAATAAGCAAAGACTTAGAGAGCGTTGATAATGATGGCACCTGAAAAATTAAATTATGTAACATCATTAAAGCAATTATTAATGGGTTTATGTGAAGTTACTTCTGTAATTGATGTGACCGGTGTTGCTATTGATAGCAGGGAAGTCGAATCAGGTAATTTGTTTATTGCTTATAGAGGTTCAATTGACAATGGTATTGATTATATAGATGAGGCTATTCAGAGAGGCGCGTCCGCGATCATTATTGATGAACTTCAGGAATTTAATCCAAAATCAATTCCTGTTAAGTATTTTAGAGTTACGAACTTAAGAAAGAATGCTGGTCATATAATTAGTAGATTCTATGGGTGTCCATCAAAGAATATAAATATAGTGGGTGTAACTGGTACAAATGGAAAAACAACAGTTTCATATATCATTGCTTATGCTAATTATAAGCTTAAAAAAAATAGTGCATTCATAGGGACACTAGGCTATGGACTTTTTGGCCAAATAGAAACAAGCAAGACAACAACTCCAGATGCAGTAACACTTCATTCATTATTTTCAAGATGGGAGACACAAGTTGATTCTATAGCAATGGAGGTGTCTTCACATGCCTTAGATCAGGGAAGAGTTGAAGGTACAGAGTTTGATATGGCTGTTTTTACAAACTTAAGTAGGGATCATCTCGATTATCATAATAATATTGAAGATTATATTAATGCTAAATTTTCTTTATTTGAAAAAAGAAGCCTCAAGAATGCCGTAATTAATATTGAAGATTCATATGGAGCTATGCTAATTGATAGGCTGCCGACAAGTGTAAATATATTTGCATATTCTAATAACAAAAGTAATCTTAAATTTTATAAAAGAAAAAATATATCCTTTGTTTATTGTGAAAGTATAGAAATTTACGCTAATGCTAAATCAATAACTATTCAAAGCCCCTGGGGCGCAGTAAATGTCAGAGTAAATTTACTTGGCGAATTTAATGTTGCTAATATCCTGGCTGCCTTTACTGTATTGTGTGTATCCGGGCTATCAATTGATAAGGTTGCTGAAGCTCTATCAAGTTTTACCGGGTTACCTGGTAGGATGGAAGTTTTTTCATCACAAGATAAGCCGCTAATTATTATTGACTATGCCCATACACCAGACGCACTTAAAAAAGCACTGACTTCGTTAAGAGATTATTGTAAGGGGCAATTATTTTGTATATTTGGTTGCGGCGGTGGACGAGATATTGGGAAACGCGCTCAAATGGGTTCTATTGCCGAGTCTTTATCCGATCATATTGTTTTAACTAATGATAATCCTCGAGACGAACCAACAGATAAAATTTTCAGTGATATTCTTGAAGGAATTCAGAATAAAGCGAACGTCATTGTTAAACCAGACCGATCCGATGCATTAATCACAACATTTCTTGAGGCTAATAAAGGGGATATTATTTTATTAGCCGGCAAAGGGCACGAAGTGACACAGCAAATAGGCGCAAATTTCATTCCTTTTTCTGATCGAGAGCTAGCAAAACGTCTAACCGAGGTGCATATATGATCAGTATGCTACTTTCTGAAGCAGCAAAAGCAGTCGGATCACCGTTAACTGAGAAAGATGCTACTTTTTCAGGATGCAGTACTGACAGTCGCACTATCAAAAAAGGAAATCTATTTATTGCGCTTAAGGGAGAATATTTTGATGGTCATGAATATATTTCAGTTGCCGAGAAAAATGGTGCATCCTCATTAATTATCGATCATGAAGTTTCTAATACAAAACCTTTTATCAAGGTAAAAGATACGCGGGTAGCAATGGGGCTGCTAGCGAAATGCTGGAGAGAAAAAATAACAATTCCTCTAATAGCGATAACAGGGAGTAATGGCAAAACAACAGTTAAAGAGATGGTGACTAGTATTCTATCAACGATATCGAAGGTGCATTCGACATCTGATAATTTAAACAATGATATCGGTGTTCCGAAAACATTATTCGGGCTTAATAAAGACCATCGCTATGGAGTTATAGAAATGGGAGCGAATCATTTAGGTGAAATAGGATGGTTGAGTAAAATAACGTCCCCAAATATTGCAGTTATAACTCAATGTGCACCAGCTCATCTAGAAGGTTTTAAAAATATTGAAAGTATAGCAAAAGCTAAGGCGGAAATTTACACAGGATTACAGTCCTCTGGGATTGCTGTTATAAATGCAGATGATGCATATGCTGATTTTTGGAAAAATAGTTGCAAAAAAATAAAACAGGTTACTTTTGGTATTGAATCAGAAAGCGCTGATATTCGTGCTAAAAATATTAAATTATCAGCAAATAAATTATTTATTAGTTTTAGTCTAATTACTAATGATGATTCTATTCAAATAAGTTTACCTCTAATTGGGCATCATAATGTAATGAATGCATTAGCCGCAGCAGCATGTTGTTCGAGTCTGAATATTTCATTGCAGACAATAAAAAAAGGACTTGAGAGTGTACGTCCAATTAAGGGTAGATTAGAAATAAAAACAGGAAAAAATAAATCTCGAATTATTGATGATACATATAACGCTAATCCTACATCGCTTGATGCCGGAATAAAGACTTTATGTAATTTCCAAGGTACGCGTTTCATTGTATTAGGAGACATGGGTGAGTTAGGCGAAAAGGCAGTAAAGTTTCACGAGGATGTTGGCATAGATGCAAAGCGAAAAAATATTGACGGTTTATTCACAATTGGAAAATTAAGTATGAATGCTGCAAAAAGTTTTGGCCAAGGTGCTTTTCATTTTAGTAGTCACGATGAGTTAGGTAGGGCATTAATAAAAATTCTAGATAAAAATTCTAATATTTTGATTAAAGGTTCACGTGCCATGAAAATGGAGTGTCTTATTGAAATGCTTATGGAGAAAAAATAGATGTTAATCTGGTTAGCTGATTATTTAATGCAGTTTGATAGTGGCTTCGGTGTATTTAAATACTTGACACTGAGGACAATATTAAGTGTTTTAACATCCCTATTTATTTCTTTTCTATTAGGACCTTTTTTGATAAATCATTTAACGAATAGACAGATTGCGCAGAGTATAAGAGATGATGGTCCAGAGGCACATTTGAAAAAAATTGGAACTCCAACTATGGGAGGACTATTAATTTTGCTATCTATCATCTTTAGTACACTGTGTTGGGGTGATATTAGTAATCGATATGTACTAGTTGTTCTTGTAGTTACATTTCTTTTTGGGGTTATAGGTTTAATTGATGACTATAGAAAAGTAATTAATAACAATCCAAAAGGATTATCTGCGAAATATAAATACTTATCACAATCAATAGTTGCTATTGCTGCAGCAATTTATTTATATCATTCAGCAACATTACCAGTTGAGACACAGTTATTAATTCCATTTTTTAAAGATTTTATTTTTGATATGGGTTGGTTATATATTGTTTTTGTTTATTTTGTAATTGTTGGTTCAAGTAATGCTGTTAATTTGACTGATGGTCTTGATGGGCTAGCAATTTTACCAACTGTTTTAGTTGCTGGAGCATTAGCAATTTTCGCATACTTGACTGGTCACATACGCTTTTCTGATTATCTTGGTATTCCTTATATTCCTGGCGTAGGAGAAGTTGCAGTTTTTTGTGGAGCAATGGTTGGTTCTGGACTTGGATTTCTCTGGTTTAATACTTACCCGGCACAAGTTTTTATGGGAGATATTGGAGCACTATCGCTTGGGGCTGCGTTGGGTATTGTTGCCGTTGTTACTAGACAGGAACTTGTTTTATTGATAATGGGAGGTGTATTTGTTATCGAAACCCTCTCAGTAATACTGCAAGTTACTTCTTTTAAATTAACTGGAAAAAGAATATTTAGAATGGCTCCATTACATCATCATTATGAGCTAAAAGGATGGCCTGAGCCACGAGTAATAGTTAGATTTTGGATTATCACTGTAATACTAATTTTAATTGGTCTTGCAAGTTTAAAAATACGTTGAGGATGATACTTGCTTTGTATTGAAAAAAAAATGTCAACACTAAATAATAATGACTTACATTACGATGCAGTTATTGTTGGTCTCGGTAAAACGGGATTATCATGTTTTCGTTATTTATTTAATCAAGGTTTAAATCTAGCTATTACCGATAGTCGCGAAAGTCCACCTGAACTCGAGAAGCTTAATGCTGAATTTAATGATGTGACAACCTATCTTGGCGAGATTAGCAAAAAAGTATTACTCGCGTCCGATCAAATTATTGTTAGTCCAGGAATTTCTTTAAATAATGAAGGCATTCAATCAGCAATTGAGGAGAATATACCTGTAATCGGCGATATCGAATTATTTAGTCAAAAAGCATTAGCACCGATAATAGCCATATCAGGATCAAATGGTAAAAGCACGGTCACAACTATAGTAAAAGAAATGGCCAGACAGGCAGGGCTTAATACTTATATGGGTGGGAATATAGGCACACCTGTTCTTGATTTATTAAATGATAAAAAACCAGACCTATATGTTCTTGAATTATCAAGTTTTCAATTAGAGACAACTTTTTCATTAAATGCACATGCGAGCGTGGTTTTGAATATTTCCCCTGACCATATGGATCGTTATTCATGCATAAAAGATTATGCTGAAGCCAAGAGTAGAATTTATTCAGGGCATGGTTTGATGATCTTAAATAAGGATGATGAATATTGTAAATCTATGATTGATTTAGATCGAAAAATTAATTACTTCACATTAGATAAGCCAGATAAAAATAGTTTTGGATTATTGAAAAGTAATAATAAAGTTTGGTTATGTCATGGTAATAAAAAGATTATTAGCAAAGATCAGTTGAAGATAAAGGGAGATCATAATATTAGTAATGCTCTTGCCGCGATGGCTTTAGCAAATTCTGTTGATGTCCCATATAAGATAATGACTAATGTTCTTAAGAATTTTTCGGGCCTTGAACATCGATGCCAATTGATTAAATCGTTTAATAATATTGATTGGTATAATGACTCAAAAGCAACAAATGTTGGCGCATGTATTGCCTCTATCAAGGGACTCTGTGAATTTGGAAAAATAATTTTAATCGCAGGAGGAGATAGCAAAGGTTCAGATCTATCTAGCCTTAATGAAATTATAGAAAAGTATGTGAAGAAAGTATTTTTGTTTGGTATTGATGCAGACAAATTATCAAGTGTACTAAGCTCCAAAGTAGACAAAGAGTTTGTTAGAAGTGTCGATGAAGCAGTTCATTTTGCAAATAAGGTAGCTTTGCCTGGAGATTTAGTATTACTAGCGCCAGCTTGCTCAAGTCTCGACATGTATCAAAATTTTAAGCAACGGGGAGATGCATTTATTTCATCTGTAAATGCATTACAAAAAAATTGATGTTAAGCCAAAATAAAAAATCAGTAACCACTATAGTAGGCTATGATTTTTGGTTGATAGTTCTGTTTCTAATTATGATATCTGTTGGTTTGATTATGGTTGCATCAGCATCAATATCAAATGCTGCCGAAGTTTTTGGCAATCCATTATATTATTTCTTTAATCAAGGGCTCTCAGTTTTTCTAGGTTTAATTTTTCTATTAATTTTTTTAAATGTACCAACTTTATATTTGCAGACATCAAGTAGGGTATTTTTAATTTTGTCAATTGCACTATTAATTTTTACACTCATACCCGGTGTTGGTAAAGAAGTAAATGGCAGCACCCGCTGGATAGAATTAGGAGGTAAATCATTTCAAGCTGCAGAATTAATAAAATTTTTTATCATTACCTACTTTGCGGGATACCTAGTGCATCATCGTGAATCTGTACAAAGTGAATTAAAAGGATTTTTAAAGCCAATACTTATTCTTTCTATTATTTCAATACTATTATTAAAACAACCTGATTATGGTTCATTCGCAGTTTTATCCATTACAGTTCTCGGGATGCTTTTTTTAGCAGGGGTCCCAATAGGACGTTTTATCGCGTGGTTTTTTCCTTTTATAGCTGCATTAGGTGTATTGATTCTTTTATCACCATATCGTATGAAGCGTTTAATAAGTTTTTTGGACCCATGGAAAGATTGTAGTGATGCTGGATATCAATTATGCATGGCATTGATCGGATTTGGTCGTGGAGACTGGACAGGTGTTGGCTTGGGATCGGGAGTGCAGAAATTATTTTATTTACCAGAAAATCATACAGATTTTATTCTATCAGTGCTTGCTGAGGAGCTTGGTTTAATAGGGACAGTTTCAATTATTTTTTTGTATTTACTAATAGTATGGCGTGCATTTGTAATTGGCAGAGTAGCTGAAATAGCTAAAAATTATTTCTCTGCTTATTTAGCATATGGTATTGGGCTAACCATTGGCTTACAGGCTTTTATTAATATAGGCGTCAATATGGGTGTGCTCCCAACTAAAGGATTAACTTTACCGCTTATTAGTTACGGCGGTAATAGCATGCTTGTTTATTGCATATTATTTGGTGTTTTACTAAGAATTGAATATGAGAACCGAAAGGACATTAAAACCAATAACAGAAGATCGGTATCTGCCTATGCAAAATAAAAATATTCTTATTATGGCGGGAGGAACAGGTGGACATGTGTATCCAGCACTAGCCGTTGCTGATACTTTAAAGCTTGAAGGTTTCAAATTATTTTGGCTGGGTTCGAATAACGGACTTGAAAAAAATATTGTACCAAAACATGGCTATACTTTACTAAAAATCAATGTTAAAGGAATTAGAGGCAAAGGCATTTTCCATTTATTATCGGCACCTTTTTTTATTGTAGCTTCAATATTTCAAGCATTATTAGTAATGGTTAAGATTCGTCCAGTAATTGTATTAGGCATGGGTGGGTTTGCAAGTGGTCCGGGAGGAATTGCTGCTTGGTTAATGCGAATTCCTCTACTAATACATGAACAAAATTCTATAGCCGGACTAACAAATAGATTGCTTAGTCCATTTGCAGTTTCTGTCATGACTGCTTTCCCTGAGGTTTTTAAAAATTCAGATAAAACGATTATTACCGGTAACCCTATAAGATATGAAATAGAAAAAATTTCTAAGCCAGAGAATAGATATATTAATCTTAAACCTAAAGAATTAAGAATACTTGTCTTAGGCGGGAGTCTTGGCGCTGAAAAACTTAATAAAATAGTTCCAGCCACAATAAGCAGTCTTGGTAATGAGTATGTGTTAAAAGTTAAGCATCAATGCGGCGAGAAAAATTTTTCCAAAACACAGAGTATATATAAGGACTACAATCTAAACATAGATCTAACTCCTTACATAGATGATATGGTACATGCTTACACTTGGGCTGATTTAGTAATCTGTCGCGCAGGAGCATCGACAATTTCAGAAATAACTGCTTGCGGAATTGCTTCAATACTTATTCCATATCCTTTTGCAGTTGATAATCATCAAATGAGTAACGCTAAGTATCTTTCAGATCAAGGTGCTGCAATTCTTATAGAAGAAGAAAAATGTAATATTGATAAATTAAAAAATATTTTATTAGATTTCATAAACACACCAGATCTGCTTTTAGGTATGGCAAAAAAAGCAAAAAATTTATCAAAACCAGAGGCAACTAATAATGTTGCAAAATTATGTATAGAGGTATTTTATGCATAATTTAGAAACATATTTTTCTCCACACATAAAAGGCAGAATAAAACGAATACATTTCATAGGCATTGGCGGTGCTGGTATGGGCGGTATAGCTGAGGTCTTAAAAAATTTAAATTATGAAATAAGTGGCTCGGATATAAAGGAAACTGCCATTACAAAAAGACTTCAGTCAATAGGTATAAAAGTTTTAATTGGACATAATATTGAAAATATAATTAATGCCGATGTTGTTGTATATACAAGCGCTATTAACAAAGACAATAAAGAATTAATTGCAGCTAGAAAGAATAGAATACCTGTTGTACGTCGTGCTGAGATGCTAGCTGAATTAATGCGTTTTAGTCAAGGCATTGCTATAGCTGGAACACACGGAAAAACAACAACAACAAGTCTTGTTACAAGTGTATTAACTGAAGGTGGATTAGATCCAACTTATGTAATTGGAGGGTTATTAAATAGTTCCGGTACTCACGCTCACTTAGGCAAAGGTAAATATATTGTCGCAGAAGCTGACGAAAGCGACGCATCTTTTTTGCATCTTCATCCAATTATAGCTGCAGTAACAAATATTGATGCAGATCATCTTGAAAATTATTCTGGCGATTATTCTTCCTTAAGGAATAATTTTGTTGAATTTCTACATCAATTGCCATTTTATGGATTAGCAGTGTTATGTATTGATGATGAAGGTGTACGAAAAATATTATCCGAGGTAACTAAGCCTATAGTTACTTATGGTGTCGATTTTCAAGCTGACTATAACGCTCAAATTATCAGTCAAGAACAAACAAAAACATGGTTTAAAGTATCAAATAAAGAAAAAAAGGATTGGTTAGAAATTGAGCTTAATTTACCTGGAAAGCACAACGTATTAAATGCATTAGCATCAATCGCTTTAGCTCATGAATTAGGTGTTAATGATAATCATATTATCGAGGCTTTACGAAATTTTCAGGGCATATCTCGTCGTTTTCAAATACGAGGCGAAGTAGATATTAATGGAGCTAATTTAACATTAATCGATGATTATGCGCATCATCCAACGGAGATAAGATCAACTTTTGAGGCAATAAGAACTGGCTGGCCTAATAGACGTTTAGTTGTAGTCTATCAACCACATCGTTACACAAGGATGCGAGATCTCTTTGAGGACTTTACCGAGATTTTATCAAAAACAGATAGATTACTAGTTTTAGATGTGTACCCGGCAGGAGAGAAAAGTATTTCAGGTTCAGATAGTCGTTCTTTATGTCGGGCAATAAGGTCGAGAGGCGAAGTTGATCCTATTTTTCTCGAAGATAAAGAATCGGTATTTGAAATTCTTCCGAATATTGTTAAAGAAAATGACTTACTTTTGACATTAGGAGCAGGCGACATTGGTTCTTTGTCAGCTAAGTTATATAAGAACTTTTCTACTACTTATCATTAAATATAAAAATATTATATAAAAATGTTACTAAATTTAGACAAGATAAATGTAAAAGGTGATTTAAGAGTACAGGAACCGATGTCTCGTCATACCTCATGGAAAACTGGCGGCAATGCCGACTATTATTATGTCGCTTCAGATAGAGATGATTTAGCAAAATTTATATCAAAGCTTCCAAGTAGTACACCTGTAACTTGGGTTGGTTTAGGTAGTAACTTATTAGTTCGTGATGGCGGTATATCTGGAGTCGTCATATCTGTAGTTGGTATTTTTAATGAATTGAAAAAATTTAGTGATAATGAAATTTATATAGGTGCGGGTGTTCCGTGCGCTAAAGCAGCCAATTTTTCAGCAAAACACGGACTAGAAGGTATTGAATTTTTAGCAGGTATACCAGGAACAATTGGTGGAGCTTTGGCAATGAATGCTGGAGCTTACGGTGGAGAGATCTGGTCCTATGTTAATGAGGTTGAAGTAATAAATAGAAAAGGCACATCGAAAGTTTATGAAAAAAATGAATTTGATATTAGTTATCGTACTGTATCTATATCAAATGATGAGTGGTTTATTTCTTGCAAAATGAAATTAGAGATTTCTAATCGAACAATCGTTAATGACCGTATAAAAAAAATGTTAAATCAACGTGCTAGTCAGCAACCACTTGGTAAATTGAGTTGTGGCTCAGTATTTAGGAATCCTCCTAATCAGCATGCTGCAAAATTAATTGATTTATGTGGGCTCAAAGGTAAAAAAGTTGGTGGTGCAATGATTTCAGATAAACATAGTAACTTTATTATTAATACAGGCAATGCTACATCATTAGATATCGAAAAATTAATAGAATTTATTCAGGAAGTTGTATATGAAAAACACTCTATTAAATTAATTCCAGAAGTCAGAATAATTGGTGAAAATTATAACAAGGTGAAAGATGCGATTATCTGAGTATTCAGTAGAAGAATATGGAAAAGTTGCCGTATTAATGGGTGGCGAATCTGCTGAGAGAGAGATCTCCCTAGAAAGTGGTAAAGCGATATATGCGGCATTACTCCAATCAGGTATCAATGCTCATATTATCGATTATAAGTCTAATTCGTTTAATCAATTATTGAATAATGACTTTGATCGTGTTTTTTTAGCATTACATGGTAGAGGCGGTGAAGACGGGACTGTGCAGAAAAAATTAGAAGCAGCCGGTCTACCTTATACAGGAAGCAATGCTTCAGCTTCTGCACTTGCGATGGATAAAATAAAAAGTAAGTCAATTTGGCATAAGGCTGGAATATCAACACCCAAATCTATAGAGGTTAACCAAAATACAAATTGGCAAGATGTAGCAGAAAAAATTGGCTTACCCATCATGATTAAACCTGTGAGAGAAGGCTCAAGTTTTGGTGCAGCAAAAATTAATCGGATGGAAGATTTATGCTCAGCATGGATGAATGCAAGTCAATTTGATGACAGAGTCATGGCTGAGTCATGGGTTACAGGAAATGAATATACGGTACCAATTCTAGGTGAAAAAGTTTTACCAATGATTAAATTAGAAACTAAAAATACATTTTATGATTATGATGCGAAATATAATGATATTAATACAAAATATATTTGTCCTTGTGGTTTAGATGAGTCATTTGAATCTTCCTTAGGAAAAATTTCTAAAAAGGCATGTAAATTATTGGGTGTTAGCGGGTGGGCTAGAGTTGATTTATTAATCGATTCAAGCAACCAGGAGTGGTTAATAGAAGTAAATACAATACCCGGAATGACAAGTCACAGCCTTGTTCCTATGTCAGCAAAAAAGGCAGGCATATCATTTGAAAAATTAGTTAAAAAAATTCTAGCAACAAGCTTCAAAGAAGATAATTTATAATTACGGGCGATAAAAAATTGAGTAAAACAAAACAAATAACAAAAAAATCTAACTTTTCAGATTCGTTCGGCATTTGTTTTTTAATGATATTCATTATTATTTGTATATATTCTGGAGAGTACCTATCTAACCCAAATGTATTACCTATCAAGTATATCAAGGTTGAGGGAGAGTTTAGTAATTTATCAAATACAGAATTAAAAGATACAGTAGAAAAAAATATAAGAGGCGGTTTTTTTCATCTCAATGTAAATGAAGTTCGTATAGCGCTTTTAGATATACCATGGGTAAGGGAGGTATCTATTAAAAGGATCTGGCCAGACTCTTTAAAGGTTATTGTATCCGAACAAGATGCATCTGCTCGATGGGGAGATTTTGGACTACTTAATCATTCAGGCGAATATTTTTCTCCAAATATCGAAAGTATACCAAATGACCTACCAATATTATTTGGGCCAGATAATTCGGAAGTTAAATTACTAGAAAAATTTAGGACAATTCAGAATGCACTTCAGTCATTGCCATTTAGATTAGGCATCGTTTCCGTTACTTTAAATAATAGGCGGTCATGGTCTTTTGTTTTAAAAAATGGCGTCACAGTTATTATAGGGCGGTATGCTTTTGAAGATAGATTCAACAGATTTTTAAAAATAATCCCCACATTTTTTCCAGACCAAATTAATGAAATTAAGTCCATCGACTTACGCTATTCAAACGGTCTTTCTGTTTTTTGGAAAAATAAATTTAACATTTCTTCAAATTAATTTTGGATGACGAATATGGCAAAAAAAGAAGATAGAAATATTATTGTAGCTTTAGATATAGGAACATCAAAGATAGTTGCGATTGTTGGTGAGTTCTCAAATGATGATGATGTAGTTGAAATTATTGGCATGGGGTCATGCCAATCACGCGGTTTAGTCAAAGGGGTTGTTAATGATATAGAGTCTACAACGCAGTCGATTCAACGAGCAATTGAAGAAGCAGAATTAATGTCAGGTCTTGACATTCATGATTGTTTCACAGGTATTGCTGGTAGCCATATACATAGTTTAAATTCCCATGGAATAGTTGCAATTAGAGATAAAGAGGTTACTCAATTTGATATTGAGCATGTTACCGATTCGGCAAAGGCTGTCTCAATACCGCCCAACCAAAAACTTATCCATGTTCTACCACAAGAATTCATCATAGATGGGCAGGAGGGGATTAGATTTCCAAAAGGTATGTCGGGCGTTCGACTCGAAGCCAAAGTTCATCTAGTAACAGGCGCAGTTAGTGCGGCACAAAATATTACAAAATGCGTTCGTAAATGTGGACTGGAAGTTACCGATCTTGTTTTAGAGCAAGTAGCCTCAAGCCAATCTGTTTTAACCGATGATGAAAGAGACCTCGGTGTCTGTATGGTTGATATAGGTGGCGGAACATCAGATATTGCTGTTTTTAAAAATGGAGAAATATTACACACACACGTTATTCCAATTGCAGGAGATGCAGTTACCAATGACATAGCCGTTGCTTTAAGAACACCAACACCACACGCTGAAGACATAAAAATTCAATATGCCTGCGCACTAACACAACTAACGAATCCAGAAGATACGATTGAAGTTCCAGGCGTAGGAGATCGTAAACCACGTCGTTGCGCCCGCAATATATTAGCCGGAGTTGTTCAGCCGAGATATGAAGAGTTATTTTCACTAATCCATGCTGAATTAAGAAGAAGTGGCATGGAGGATATTATTGCTGCTGGAATTGTTCTAACGGGTGGAAGTTCAAAAATGGAAGGAGCAATAGAGCTTGCAGAAGAAATATTTCATATGCCAGTACGCTTGGGAATACCTCAACATATAACTGGTCTCGCAGATAATGTTAAAAATCCAATCTATGCGACAGCAGTTGGCTTATTACTTTATGGTCAAAAACAAGAACGCGATGAAATGACACGAATTGATATGAATAGTGGAATTAAAAGTTTTTGGGTAAGAATAAAAAGTTGGTTTCAGGGTCATTTTTAGATTTAAAAATTAATTGTAATTTTAGGAGGGTAAAAATATGCCATTTGAATTAGTCAATGCAACTAATCAGCCAGCACTTATTAAAGTAATAGGTGTTGGTGGAGGTGGGGGCAATGCGGTTATGCATATGCTCAAAAGTAATATTGAAGGCGTGGAATTTATTTGCGCAAATACGGATGCCCAAGCACTTAAGGAGTCAGGGGTAGAGCCTGTTTTACAATTAGGTTCTGGTATTACCAAAGGTTTAGGTGCAGGCTCTGATCCCGAAGTCGGAAGACAAGCTGCTCTAGAGGACAGAGATAGTATAATGGCTGTTCTTGAGGGAGCTGATATGCTCTTTATTGCAGCCGGTATGGGTGGAGGGACAGGCACTGGTGCAGCACCAGTAGTAGCTCAAGTTGCTAGGGAGATGAATATACTGACTGTTGCAGTTGTAACTCGCCCTTTTAAATTTGAAGGAAAGAAACGTTCAAATATAGCTGATGAAGGTATCACCGAATTAAAACAATTTGTTGATTCACTTATTACCATACCTAATGAGAAACTTAAGGAAGTTCTCGGTGGCTCAATTACTATGGTAGACGCATTTGCAACAGCAGATGATGTATTGACGGGATCAGTACAAGGTATTTCTGAATTAATTACTCGTCCAGGCATGATTAATGTTGATTTTGCGGATGTGCAGACAGTTATGAAAGAGCAAGGTATGGCAATGGTTGGTTCGGGTGTTGCCGAAGGAGAAGATCGTGCAAAAAAAGCTGCCGAAGCTGCTATCAGTAGTCCTTTATTAGAAGACGTTAATCTCGCAGGTGCTAGAGGCATCTTGGTTAATATAACTGCTAGTGAAGATATGACGATTGAGGAATTTGAGGAAGTGGGTGAAATAGTTAGAGGGTTTGCTGCAGATGATGCAACCACGATCGTCGGGACGTGCACCGATCCTGAAATGACTGAAAGCATAAGGGTGACAATTGTAGCCACAGGTCTTGGAAGTATAACAAGACCCTCTGCCATAGATGCCCCTGATTTACAGGCTGTTCCAAAAGCTGGGTTTACGACTGATTATCATGATTTGGATAAACCAGCTGTTACTCGTTATGGTCAAGATGTCGATTTATCGAGAAATATTGACATGAAGGATTATGCTGAGCCAGCACCCGAGGAGAATACTGTAAATTCAGAGCTAATTGAGAAAAACTCCGATGATCAGATGGATATTCTTGATATTCCTGCATTTTTAAGAAGACAGGCCGACTAGATGCATCTGATTATATGCTAGAAATTATTATTAAGAGAGTGAAATTATGACCAGATAAACAGATCTTTACTAAAATTTGCCAGCTCATAATTAAATTAATAGAATGGTTCATCAAACAATAAGAACTCATTCAATTATAAGATAAATTAATGATAAGGCAACGCACATTAAAGAATGTGATCCGAGCAACTGGGGTGGGTCTCCACACGGGCAAAAAGGTGTTACTAACGCTAAGGCCTGCTCCAACAAATACAGGTATCATATTCCGCAGGGTTGACCTTGACCCAGCTATAGAAATTCCAGCGCAACCAAAATTCGTCGGTGATACGAGTCTTTCTACAACTTTAATTAAAGATAGCGTCCGTATTTCAACTGTTGAACATTTACTTTCAGCACTTGCAGGTTTCGGAATAGATAATATATTCGTTGATCTTACAGCGGATGAAGTTCCAATAATGGATGGAAGTGCCGGTCCATTTGTTTTTTTAATTCAGTCTGCAGGCGTGCAGGAACAAAATATTGCTAAAAAGTTTCTAAGAATAAAAGAGAAGGTTCGTGTCGAAAAAGATGGAAAATGGGCTATGTTTGAACCTTTTAATGGTTTTAAAGTTGGCTTTAGTATTGAGTTCGATCACCCTGTATTCAATCAAAATAATTGTCATGCAGAAATCGATTTCTCAACTACATCTTTTGTTAAAGAGGTAAGCCGTGCTCGCACCTTTGGTTTTATGCGTGATGTTGAATTATTGCGAGAGAGAAATTTAGTATTGGGTGGAAGTTTAGATAATGCTGTAGTAGTAGATGATTATAGAGTTCTAAATGAGGACGGTCTTAGATATGCAGATGAATGTGTAAAACACAAGATTCTTGATGCCATTGGCGATCTTTATTTATTAGGGCATAGTCTAATCGGCGCATTTAAAGGACATAAATCTGGGCATGAGCTTAATAATACCCTGATAAGAGAATTGCTATTAAATGAAAAGGCATGGGAGTTAGTTAGTTTTGAGTCAGAATATAAGACGCCAATTTCATTCATGCAGACAATATCCGCCAGCTAGAGTTCAGTATTATTAAGTAGAGCGATATTTTTTTTAATTTTGATTCTTATTGTTTTGATTGAGGGGTAACCCAATTTTTTATTTAAAATCGTTAGTATTTTAGGAATATTATAACGAAGGCGAGTTGCCCATGATGAAGAATCAACTACAATGGTTGCGACATCATCGTTAATGGCAGAAAGTTGAAACTGACTGGTCGGAGTTATATTTAGATGTTCTTTTAATTTTTGGTCAATTTTATGAAAAGATTTTGCTTTTTTATACAGTGATGAGATGGATGACTTTTCATCAAGTAATACGGAAATAACATGTGGCGATTTATTCACTAATACTATGTTTCTTTAAAATTTAAAGATTTGATTATATATGCAATTATTCTTAATAACAAAATTTAGAAATAAGAGTAGAACACTTACTGTTGGGGCACTCGGTATTTTTTCGTGCTTATTTTTGTTTATTTTTGTATCTATTTTTATTTTTCAAGCTGGCAGCGAGCATACAATGAATTTGACTCGGGGCTCTTTTAAAACCTTGTATGATCAAACAGCTCCTACATGGAGCAGAGAAATAGAAGCTCAACAACAAAGAATTAGCGCATTAAAAGAGAAGGCAGAAAATGGTCTTGATGCCCTAGCTACAAAGCTTAGTAATTTGCAGGCTAGAATTATGCGCTTAGATGCGCTTGGATCTCGTTTAGCTAAATTTGTGGATTTTGACGATATAGTATTTGATGTATCTACGAATCCAGGAATTGGCGGTAGAGAACCATCAGATTTACTCAGTTCAATGGATGTAAACGATTTTATAGCTGAGCTGGAAGAATTAGACGATAGGATTCAAGATCGTGCAGAGAAATTAGCGGCAATGGAGTCAATGCTGATTGAGAGGACTATTCATAATCAAATTCCATCAGGCTCACCAACAAAAAATGGTTGGATATCCTCAGCATATGGTAAAAGACTTGATCCAATATCAGGTAAAATTCAATTTCACTACGGAGTAGATTTTGCTGGCAGAGCAGGGTCAGCAATAAATTCAGTAGCTTCAGGATTAGTTACATGGTCTGGCTTTCGTTATGGTTATGGAAATATGGTGGAAGTTAATCACGGGAATGGCTATCAAACTCGTTACGCGCATCATGAAAAAAATCTCGTTGTTGTGGGCCAGAAGGTTGAGAAAGGCCAAGTTATCGCACTTATGGGGGAATCAGGTAGAACAACTGGCCCGCATGTGCATTTTGAAGTGCTGAAAGACGGAACTCCTTTAAATCCAATAAAATATACTTCATCAAAATAATTACTTCCGCATTTACTTACCAATTTTAATTTATTGAGCGTAGAATTACGCACGATTTTTTATGTAATAACTAAAGAACAGATTAAAAATGATTATAAATTTCTTAAAAAAAATATTCGGAAGTCGCAATGAAAGAGTTATAAAGCGATTAGGGAAAACTGTAAAAAAAATAAATACATTTGAAGATGATTTTATATCGATAAATGAAGCTGATTTCCCAGATAAAACGAACGAATTTAGAAAAAGAGTTGCTGATGGGGAGAGTTTAGATAGCATATTACCTGAGGCATTTGCATTAGTTAGAGAGGCTGGTAAACGTGTATTAAATATGCGTCACTTTGATGTTCAGCTCATAGGCGGCATGGTATTACATAACGGTAATATTGCTGAAATGAGAACAGGTGAGGGAAAAACATTAGTA
>MDSV01206459.1_pt1 | contig 44735 bp, 40 predicted proteins | sample 810851 | NCBI WGS metagenome assembly MDSV01 (sample SAMN05326640, study PRJNA326480) | marine metagenome | isolation source: seawater | place: Atlantic Ocean: North East | collected 2012
GAAAACTCTACGACGCTTTAGTGGACATTCAGTTGAAACGAGCACCCGATCGACACGAATGGATTCGAACTATTGAATTATGATTCAGCGACGTTTTTGCCGACGCTTGTTCTTCTTATTTTGAGGCCTCTTAGCCTTCCTCTGTGAACGGGCTGCTCGGTCTCCTTTTCTGGGGCCACGCTTGCGTTCTTCCTCTGCCTTATCCTTCGCTTCCTGATGAGTAGTAGCTAATCGTGAACCTATAGCAGCCATCAACTCCTCCTTACTATTTGTCCCAGCAGCAGAATGCGCATCTTTGGCAGACACGACTAGGTATCCTTCCTTCGCACGTGGACGCTTCGGATGCGATTGATTTGCTTCACGCTTCATCTTACGAATCCCAAGAGACCGTGCGGCAAGAGCAATTGAATCTAGATCTGGTTTTGGAACCGCGTTTATCACACTGACACGACGACCTTCAGATCGTGAAAGCCGGGCATCGAAGTATCCGGTCCATACCCGAATCCGCGATGCATCGCCACTCATTCAATCAACTCCGTTCGGAATGACTCCGACGACCATCATGAGGTCTTCGCTCATTCGTCGATTACGACGCCACAGATTACGCCGTCCATGCCAGGACGGCTCGTAATGCGTACACGACCAAGAGTAGTCTCAACAATTGCGCCCTTGGTCAAGATATTACGTCGAACATAGTTCGGGTCTGCTCCATTCTCGACAACATTAGTCATCTCGACACGCTGAGTCTTTCCCGAACCATCTGAGACGTTGATCATATTCTCCTTCAGAACACGAACGGTAGTGTTACCACTGCGCTTACGGTATACCTTGGTCTGACGATCTGCATCGATGAATGCGAATTGCTTCTCGCTGGAAATCTCGGTGCGTCGCTTGCCACGGTAACGGTTCGGACGCTTAAGGCGAGCTCCGCTGGGCTTACGTCGAGAGATACCGTGCCATTGTGCCATGAGTTCATCGCCTCCGGAATCCGCCGACCGGCTCCCCTTATTTCAAAGAAGCGTTGCAACACTACCTGCTCATTTGGCGTGAATATGCAGATGAAGGCGACTGATACATCGCCCATCCTGATGCAATTCTGCAACCATTTCGTCCCCTATTTCAATCGGCCCGACACCGCTTGGTGTGCCGGTGAAAACAAGGTCGCCAGGCTGCGGATCAAAACGCTCTCTAAGGGCTTCTAGTATGCGATTGATACTGTGAATCATCATATTGCTTGAACCCTGTTGACGCATTACTCCATTGACTGATAACTGCACTTCGAAGACACCAGCTTCGTAAGGACTCCATGGGCCATGAGGTGCTGAATTTGGGAATCCTTTCGCGTCGCTCCATGGTAAACCATCACGTTTTGCAAGTTCCTGTTCAGTTCGATTTGTCAGATCTAAGCCAACACACACGGCATCCGGGTATCCATTATGGCCAATTCTGAATACAATCTCTACCTCATGATGAACAGTACATGTGGGGCTAGGATGAGGCATTTCACCGATTCCGCTCTCAAATGAAAGAAGGCTTGCAGGAGGCATGAGAAAGAAAAGGGGATTACTAGATGGTTCTGCCCCCATCTCCTCCGCATGGGCCCGGTAGTTCCGTAGGACCCCCCAACCCATCGCCATGCCAATAATTGCGAGGAACTGCATTACAGGCCTTGCGGTGAGGGCGGGACATTCATTGGACGGCAGAAGGAGGCAGTGGTATGGCAAGGCGAAGGATGAGGAAGAGGAAGCCCGTACGACTGAAGGTCGTACGACGTATCCTCGATTCCCTAAATGAGAATCTGGGCATCGAGGACGACTTCTCCGACGTCTTTCTTGAAATCGCAGAATTCGGTGAACTAAACCTCCTGCTTGGTGATCGTGTTCCTCTTGTAATGACAATTAATCGACCAGAAGATCTAGGCGATGTTGCAGCAGTGACTTTTCCTACGCTTCGTGGACTCTTGCGCTGGAATCTCGAAGTTGGCTGGTGCGCTGTCGACAGGGGTGCGATTCCATTTCTGATGAATGGTGCAGATTGTATGGCAGCCGGCGTACAGATGGTGGACCCGAACATCGAACAAGGCGACCTAATCTGGATTCGTGACGAGGAACATGGCAAACCAATCGCAATGGGTTGGGCATTGTTAGATGCTGAAGAAATGAATGCTGCAACCAAAGGCAAGGCTCTCAGAACAGTCCACTGGATTGGTGACGACCTGTGGGAAATGGAGAATTAAGATCTATGCCCTCGGGAATAGCATTGAATAGGTCAAGTACACGAGCAATATGTATGAGGCCTCTGATTCCACTTACACTAGTCATGATTCTAATCTCAGCTGCCACTGTCTCTGCTGCGTCAGAAGGAGGCGTAAACAAATCAGTCGACGAGTTTGCAGATACTGGAATTGACAATGTGGATTCACCCTCTGTCTTCAGTCAAGTTGAGGATTTCGTAATCAGTGTAAATATCAACGAAAGTTCAGATGCAGTGAAAATCTACGCGACTACACAAATTTGTGTGAACTCTGGTCTCTGCTATCCTCCTGAACAAATCGAGATGGTAACGGAGGATAATACCACATGGACTACCACTGTATCACCAATGACTGATCAGACCTACGTGAATTGGAATATTATTCTTGAAAACGCATCAGAGAACCAGACAAAAATTCCCGAGACTGGATTCGGTTGGAAGGTCTGGTCCGATTGTTGGAACGATGGAACTGGTTGGGGCGGTGAAGGTTACGAAGGTGGCGAGAGTTGCGATGATGTATTGGTCTCAGGAGATCCTGAAGGGACTGTTCCTACAGTAGGTATCGCTGCAGTGATTTCTGTTTTCGTAATGGCTGCAATCATCCGTCGTCATTGATTGTAACGTGTTCGATAAAACGAGATAGACATCGCCTTGCTTCAATACCCCAAGCTTCGATTAGCACTTGAGCCCCACATCCATCAGCATCAATTTGCCCCTCTCTTAGCCCAGGTGATGCAAGATCACTAGGGACGAACGGAAGACGAAACTCACTCTCAAAGATAAGTTGGACTGCGTCCTCACCTATGGCTACCGTTAACCCTTGAACCGTGAGGTTTCCGTCCTCAATGGATTCTATTTCACATCCAATCGAACGAAGATGACGCACTACTGCATCGAAAATCTCCTCAGGAGGGGCCTTTGCTTGCGAGATATCCTCTTCCACCTCGGATGCCGGACCATATGCAGATAGAAACGGAAGATCCATCTCATTTTGAGCCATGAGATCGTCTAACCCGCGACCAAGTCCGCGTCTCTCATCACTCATCTCGAAGACCTCCTGGGAACCAAATTACTTCAAGTTCGGAAGCCAATGCTGCATAATCTTGGCCACCATGACTCTGTGGAGCATGAAACTGAATCGGGACGCCCTGACTCGGCGATTCTGCAAGGCGAATGTTACGTCTAATCGCCGGTTCTATGACTAAATCGCCGAATACTTCTCTGAGGTGGCCTGCAACCTGCGTATTCAGGAGGGTGGGCGCATGCATAGTCATAATCACGCCATCCACACCAAGACGGGGATTGAGTAAACGTCGCACTTCGTTGAGAGTTCCAGTCAACAATGCGACCCCTTCCAGAGCAAGATACTCCGTTTGTACGGGTATTAAGACGGCATCTGAAGCTGCCAACGCGTTGATTGACACGATACTCAAGGAAGGGGCTGTGTCGATTAGGATTAGATCGTAATGTGGCTTGAGCGGTTCAAGAGCCTCACTGAGGCGACCCTCTCGTCCTAGTTGTGATGCAAGAGCCTCTTCCAAACCAATGAGGTTTCTATCGCCAACAATTAGATGGAGGCCTTCCACAGCAGTCGCATGGCGAGCTTGCGTCGCCATCGCGGGCGTAAGCACAACATCTCTCGTCGTAATGGTGACTCTCGACTTGTCAATACCTAAGCCAGAAGCACAATTCCCCTGAGCGTCGCAATCCACAACAAGAACACGCCCCCCTCTCATCGCAACATGTGCTGCGATATTGATTACCGAAGTGGTCTTCCCAACTCCACCTTTCTGATTGGTCACAGTAACTACACGTGCAAGACCTGCAACTGTTGGTTCAGCCCTAGGTAATTCGATCGACTCGCGGGGACGGGCCTTCGTATCGAATCCCTCTGATTCAACCGGGTGTTCAACTTCGTTAAATGAGACATCTGTGATGAGATTATCATCAATAGACAATATGTCCACGACTGGATACTCATCCGAACCCATCGTTACCTCAGCGAATGCCTGAGGCATTCAAGGTGACGCCCGTATAGAGGTTAGAGTGACGTTTCATTCAGTCGTACTTTGGAGCCAGCCTACCATCCGGCCTCGTTCCGCGTCCATTATCAGATCGAAAGAATGCTCTGATTCCCCTTCTGACCATGATCTCGTGGCTGTGAAAGTAACCTCACCCTCGTCGATATCATCAATGAAATCAAGGAGGTCTGTATCTTGTGTGACTACGAGACGTGAGGTGAATTCTACGTCTGAACGTAGTGTACCTCCATCCATCAACACCTGAGTCGCTCCAAGGAAATCTGACGTATCCATCATTCTCGATTGCATCTCAGAAATTGACAAAGTATTGGGAACCGCATTGAGGTTGTACTCTGGAGCATCCGATGGGGCAAGAGTTCCGTCATTTACAACTGTACAATTGTTGCCTGAAGAACGTACTAAAGTCCATCCCGCATCGGAATCAGGGTCAACCCAACTAAGATTCCATGTCTCCTCAACACCATCATTTGCATGGTTCATTCTGTACAGGTAACCATCGTTATTGAGGGCGGAACGAACACCATTTCCTGCGCTCGAATTCATGAGGCATTCGACTGCTTCTTCAACCGTGAATGCATGGACTGCTGATTCATCAGGCATGTGCCCATCCCACTGCACCTGCGTATTCGGGATTCCTTCACCAGCACCTGGTCGACTATTGTATAAGTCGCCCCAAACAATCGCACGTTCCCCTGCAGTGAAAGTAGATTCGCGAAGTGTGTAGGTGATTACCAACTGACCATCGGGAACCGCGAAGTCAAGGGCTGCTGATTCATGCCAACTACAATCACTCGATTCACGGGCTTTGTCAATGAGGATGTCCACCTTCTGCTCCACAGGCCACGGCGCCCCCTCGCGTACAAGAAGGTCAATCTTCGCATGACCAAGGCATGTGGCAATACTCGGTTGCTCCATCTTGATAGGTACAAGAATTTCACCGTTTACGCGCTGTGTAGGCTCAACAGTATAGTCCCAACCTTCTGCAGTTCCGGTTGACCCCTCCTCAAGAATAATGGAACCAAAGGTAGAACGCAAATCCAGTGGTACCGCGGGTTGCAAAAAAAGCGGTAATGCTTCATCTATAGCTGTGATTCCTGTACCTCCAAAGGCAGTGTTCTTCAACATACTCCGATCCCCATCGGGGGTGACGAAGTCCAGTGTAGCTTCAGAACGGATGGTTGTCGATTCAGTCAACTCCTCCCAAGAAGTAACAGAGATATCCACTGAATTCGTATTCATTTCCCATGTGAGACTACTACTACAACGACTCCCGTCATTGGTCCATGTCCTTCCTGAGAGGTCAGCTAGAAGATCGTAAGAAAGCGATCGTTCGGCTGCAAGATGAATGCGGCCATAACCGTCCCTCGTCTCAGTAGCTCCAGCATTGTCCCGATCAGTAGGGTCACCAATCTCCGATGTCGGAGCATCACGATAGGCGATACTCGACAGCCCATTCATTGTAATTGCAAGATCCCCACAAGCCTTCTCCAATGCCGATCCCGTATTGTCACGAAGCAGAGCGACCATGTCGTTACCATTGACTTGAACTGAACCGCCCGTCATAGTGAAATCCATACTATCTCCATAGCGTGCAGGTTCAACAGCGAAAGCTTGCTGATCCTGCATCCAAGTCCACCAGTAGCCTCCACCGGCCAAAGCCGCTACTAGGAGGAGGCCCCCAAGGAAAATGGCTCGACTCGGCTTGCTACTATCACCCAAGGAAACGGAGGCGTTTAGCTTACTACGTGCCTCAGCCCTCGGCTTGGATTCCGGTGAATCTACAATCACAGCTTCTAGAATAGTTGCCTCAAGAATCTCGACACTCTCTTTCTCAACCTTGGGTTCAATTACAGGGGAGGGATCATCTAAAGGGAGCTCAGACGATTCTGTCTCCTCTTCTTCAAGAAGGAGGAAACCCTCATCCTCGTTGGACTCTTTTATCTCTGATAGAACCTCTTCATCAGGGCCCTTAGTATCCTGTTCATCAAGCCGCAGAGAATCGATAATTCGATCAATTAATTCTGACTTTTTTCCAGAACGGGGAAGCCCCATCGCTTCGAGAAGAACCTTGAGATCGGCGACTGTTCGCTTCTCAAGATCACCTCGCTTCATCGGTCCACGCTCCCTTTCTCTATGTTGACGTCTCCGTCGCCACTATCAAACCGTTGGACTCAGAGTGTAACGGATTGAGATTTTAGTCCCTATCATTGACCGCCGCGATATTTTGCGATTTGTTCAGCGGACCATCCCGCAGCAAGGAGTTGCTCATCGGTGTACTGATCAATCTGTGTGGCCCCAGAGTTGTCATTTTCGTCACTTTGCTGAACCTCGTTAGCAGAAACCTGTTCTTCTTCAATGGGCTCACTGACAGCTTCCTCGGCCTCAGCAACAATATCTGTCGAAGAATCTTCCTCCGATGACATCTCCTTGGACATCACTGGACTTTCATCGACGGCATCAGTGTTCTCTGCACCTGTAGTTAGATCCATGCCAAGTTCACGCTCAGCATCGGCAGCATCGAGTACCTGTTTCTCTGTTGATTTGTCTGAAGTCTCAGGATATCTGACCCTCTTGTACGCAACACCTGCCTTTTGTGCACCAATGAGGGCGGCTCCCAGTAGGGGGAGGATAAGTAGGCAGATTGGGAGCAGTAAGGCGCGTGGCCAAAACATCTGAGCCTCTGCATCCACAGTAGCCTTCCACTGGTAGTTCGTACCCTGCCATTGGTCAGAATTCAGTTGTTGGCCTTCGATGTACTGAAAGACGAGGCAATGCCGACCTGGCTTCACTGTAAGAGCATATTCCACCTCTTGACCCGAAGGAAGAGCAGGCGCATCTGACCGATCATAACGAATCACCTGAGATTCTGTCGTAATGTCCTCCATCAACGAGGAAGACTCCCAAGGAAGTGAAGGAGACATCATTGCGCAACCATCTGGTGCTTCAAATAAGCCAAGGCGGAAAGAGGTGTTTCCACCATCGAAGCGATGGCCCTTGAGACTCACTTTAACTTGAACATCGTTGATTGGACCAAGATCAAGGATAGGGAAACCAATCATCAATTGATTCAAATCTTGTTCAAACGAGCCTGCATTAGAATCACTGCCATCCCAAATCTTGTTCTCAGCACGATCATTTACCTCCTCTAGTGACCAATGGGGATTTGGATTCGCATCTGAAGTGTCCATCCAAGACTCGACCTCGATTGCACTAAGATTCTGATGCGGATTCACAGTATGATTTCCTTGAGTCACAGGGAAAAACGAGAACGTGAACAGAATAGTAAGAACCCCAAGAACAAGATAGACATTCATTCTCTTGTTGGAGCGGTTCTCCTTGAGGTTACTCAATTGCTTTTCTCGACGCTCCTTCCGGTTCCTTCGATCCTCCATCTCTGAGATGGGATCAAACGCTGCTTCTGGAGCGGACTTCGGGCCAACAGGTGGGGCCACTGATGGGCCTTGGACAGAGGCTGATGGCCCTGCAGATGATACCTCGCTAGCGGGTGGATTCCCGGGCTGCATGGCTTGACCGATGACGGACTTCGATTTCAATCGAACCCATGTCTTCGATGCGCCCTCTCAAGGGATGATTTGAAGATGGGAACGGGTGGCTCGGCGAATGATGAGAGCGATGCGTCTGTGCATCCTATCCCGCGGCCCACAGCTGTATAGCACACGACGGCTGGTAACTGAAGCAGAAAACCGCGGAGCAGAGGTAGAAATTGTCGATCCGTTAGAAACAAGCCTCGTTCTCGGCGAACGGAATGGACAGGTTATCCACCGTGGCTGGCCTATTCAGGCTGACGCAGTTATTCCAAGAATTGGTTACTCAGTGACATCTGAAGGCGTGCGTGTTGTCCGACAATTCGAATCACAAGGCGTCTATGTTGCCAACTCAGCCGACTCTATCCTTCGCAGTCGGGACAAGCTAACAGCATCTCAAATTCTGTCGCATCAAGGAATCCCAGTCCCACGGACCGCACTTGTAACATCTTGGCGAGATACTGAAAGGGCAATCTCGAGAGTTGGTGGGGTACCTTGTGTGATTAAGGCAAGTCAAGGGACTCAAGGAGACTCTGTCCATCTTGCTCATTCAATTCGAGATGCAAAGGAACTTGCCTACCGTTTACTTGCAAATAGAGAAACTGTTCTCGTCCAAGAGTATATTCGAGAAAGTCATGGAAGGGATGTACGAGTAATTGTGGCTGGGGGCGAAGTAGTTGCTGCGATGCGCCGTGTGGCAAGGGGGCGTGAATTCCGGTCCAACTTCCATCTTGGAGGTCAAGTGGAGACGATTGAATTAGAGGATGAATATGCTAAGGTTGCTATTCGTGCTGCAAATCTCCTTGGTATTGAGGTCGGCGGGGTTGATCTCCTTGAAGGACGAAGTGGTCCAATCCTCCTTGAAGTCAATTCAAGTCCAGGATTAGAAGGAATTGAGAAAGCTTCGAAGATAAATGTCGCAGGGAGAATCATCGACATGGTTTCACAGCGTCATAGAATTCAGTCAACAGATCTCCAAGAAGTTATCCGCCGTCGCTCAGGCCATGGGGCATTGACTATCCGGATCAAGGATTGGCCTGAGTTCATCGGGCGACGAATCAAAGATGTGCAAATGGGAGATTCACGCGCATTGACACTGTTGCGTGGCAAGGACCATATCTGGTCCCCAAACGAGAATCTAGTTCTACAGCCAAACGATGAACTGGTGATCTATGGGGAAATCGCTTCGATTCGCACGCATATGCAAGGGCACGACACTGCTTCGGAAGAAAGATTCTGACCTTCAATCACCCCTCTTCACCTTCTGATGAAATGAGAGGGTTCAAACCCGACACCTCGTTCCACATCTACCCTTCGGGGATGGGATGGGACCCATGGACGACCAACGACAGCGGAGCGGATGGGCTGCAGACGGCCCAGCGGGCCGCATCGCTACTCCTTTCGATTCATCTATCACAGGGAACAGCCAAGTCCTCCCTGCACGCCTAGTTCGAATCCAGCATCTTTCCTGTCTTCCACTTTGGGAGACCCAATTAAGATCGGAAAAGAAGAGCAATCATACAATCCGGTCATACATGTCCACAGCACGACGATTCTCGGCGACGGTTATACCGGGAGAAGAGGAGGTCGATATTGAGGAGATATCGATTACAGAAATGCATGACCGCTGTAATCCGAACAATGGGCGTCTGGACCTATTCATCCAAGCTATCGCTAATCTAAGACCTGCAACAATCAACGCACGTATTGCTGCACTGAGTCATCTGTTCCGTTACATAGGGCACAGGATACCTGATTGGGTACATCGGCCCACTTCTTCTCGGCCTCTACCACGAACCCTCACTAGAGAGGAGGTCATGCGTGTTCGTAGGGCTGCTCAAGATTCCGAAAATCCTCTTGCTCAACCCATCATCACGCTTCTCCTCGATACCGGAATGCGGGTATCCGAGTTATGCGCTCTTGAGACCGGAACCATCGATCTAGCTGACCGTTCAGCCCGAGTCTATGGGGGGAAGGGTGACAAGGACCGGACCGTCTTATTCACAGAACGCTCAGTAAATGCAATGGAAGCCTGGTTCGGAACACGGCGACTATTGGTCCAAAGAAGGAATCCACCTAACGAGGATGTAGATGCTGTTTTCCTAACCAATCGTGTTGCACGCATCAGCACTCGCTATGTTCAGAAGATGATGGACGTCATTGCCGACGATGCCCTCATCCCGAGAACGCGTCTGACACCTCATACCCTAAGACACAACTTCGCAACTGGCCTTCTTGAACGAGGAGTAGATCTTGTCTCAATCCAGAGGCTTCTAGGGCATTCTAACATTCAAACGACACGAATCTATCTGGATATTAGTGATCAGACGTTGAGAGAAATCTACCACCGGGCCCAGAGTGCGTCTCTAGAAGAGTAATCACCGTTTTCTGCCTGGTCGCTTCTTGTTCTCACGCTTATCGATATCTTCGGGGCCGGTCCAATTCTTAGAGGGACGAACATCATTGCCAGAATGGCCTGGAATAGGACAGTGCTTACCAGAACGACAACGAGAGCAATTGTCCTTGGGTGGAATCTCGAGAGGCTTCGTTAGCCGCCCGTACTTCCGTCTTGGCATGATTGCATTCCCGAATTGAGGGAAGATAGTGAATGCGGTTAATCCGAGCGCCGAATACGCTTCATCATGTCCTTAACACTCTTCGGAGCACTCAACTTTTTGCCGATTTGATCGCCGCGGACACCGCTCTCTGTATCACTGATGGTGGACTTAGGCGAAGGTGCCTTCGGAGTTGGCTTCTTCTTTTCCATCTTCTTCTTGGCCTTGGTGACAGCGCTAGATGCGACTGCTTTTGCAATCTTAGTTGCAGTTCCAGCACTAATGCCTGCCGCCTTGAGGCCCTTGAGGCCCGCCTTCGCGACATCTGCCTTGGATTTCATGCCAGCACCTGCCAACTTCTTCGCTGTTGCTTCCCCTACACCTGGAATAGCAGTCAACGCATCAATCACTTTCTTGCTTGGCTTCGCCATGAATGGGTTGGATTCTCGGCCGTGTATGAACATCACGCTGCATTACACCGGATGAATGATGACCGAGAGATGTAATCCAATATCCATGGAGGACCGCTTCATCCTGTGGGCGCAGGTGCGAAGTGGCACCCCAAGGATGCGTATCGACTCGGGAGGAGTCCTGCGACCTGAACGCTGGCCAGATGGTGGAGGAAAGGTGTACCTTGGCGATGTTGCGAGTTCGTTCCTAAGTGCACTCGGACCACATGCACCTCCAGAATTCATCGAACACCCCGGATTCGACGAACAACGATGGACCCTGGCAGCATCCTCAAGCGGCTTGCAGATCATCATCCGCAGTGAATCCTACTGGGGCTTCGCTCTGCTCGCTCGATGTTATCTAAATCGTATCGAGATTGTTGGTGAACGCAGTGATGTAGGTCGACTCGTGATGGATGTCTTATCTAGCCTCGGACATAATCCATGGAATGCAGCATTTGGTTGGGCATTCAGGCGACATACGGGTCTATCAATTCCAGAGCACCGAGAAGAATGGTCAGGATTGGCCTCGTCGGGCAAAGAAGAGATGGATGCTGCAATCAATCTGCTTGAAGACCGATTACGAAAACTGAAATCAAGAACCGATTCTGTAATCAAAACCCATGTCGAGGGAGCCAGAAATGACATAGATCGAGCAAGAAAAGCACTCCTCGAACGAAATCTACCTTCCGCGATGCGCGCGATGGCTCGTGCTGAGAAGGAACTCATCCTCGCAGATCCGGATACTAGATCGGATATTGATGACATTGAAGAGGATGAAGATGAGATACCCTATGTCGATTTGACAGGTGAGGAATAATCAACCAATTTTCTCCCAAATCCACTGCCATACGCCGTGGTTTGCAAGATAAATAGCGATGGATAGGGCGAAACAAGCCGCATAGACCGCACTCTTCGGAATCTGAAGGGCATCTTCAGACTCCTCATCGAAGTACCGGATGAGTCCTGCGGCTTGCTGGATGCCGCTGTTATCCTTCTTCTTCGCCATGCGAACCATTCTTCCCGACCGTGGGGGCCTATTTGACCGTGACGCACCCGGATTCGCCGTAATCAGGGAGCCAAAGCTTCGACAAGAACGACACCGTCATGGAATTCAACGATGCGGGAAGCGGATTCTACCGCTGCATCGAGAGTATGAGTCATGAATAGTTCACGACGTCGTCCATCCTTCATCTGTAACACCAAACGATGGGTTAGTTTGGAAAGCGTGGATCTGTCAACAGTCTGCCAGACCCAGTGGTCAGTCTCAATGGTTACAAGAGCTTCGACAGGTACCAATGCGCCTTCTGCACGACCATAGAGGCGTGCCCTATCAGTCAAAGAACGTAGTTTACGTACTGTCTCATTCGTGTTCGTACGAATCAATCGGCCCTCGTCCTTAGCGTATCTCGATGACCTTCGGCTAATCTGTTCCTGCATTTCCATCCCATCCCGACCCTTGCAGGTCGATGTATGCAATCTTGAAAATAGATATTTAATCATAATTGCAAATTAACTATTGATATGCCGTTTAAGATGATGATGATTTTAATCCAAAGTGCCGATCAATAGGATTCCAAAATAGAGATGCAGAGAAGAGAGGTAAGCACCCCAAAAGGAGGATTTGGCTAGGTTCAGATGTAATTACCAAGAGAGCGATACCAACAAATCCACCAAACATGGCTCCACGATGCGCTGACCTATTTCTGAGATCCATGCCAAGGCGAGGTAATTGCGAACCTAGAGCCCCGAGTACTGACACTGTACCTATCGCCCATAGAACTGAAAGATTAGGCGCACCTCCCACGAATACAGCTACTCCGGGTCCAACTAGAGTTAGTAGTGTAATAGCAAAAGATGGCCAAGTCATTCCACTAGAGTACTGGCTGGCTTCAGTTGAGCCCCCCAACATGTCAGAAACAGAGAACATCACAAGAACAACAACCAGATGGTATGCTTGAATCACCGGCTCAAGTTCCAATACCGAATCCGGCCTAAGTGAAAACAAAGTAATCGTGAGAGCGATTGCAAATCCAAGATATGCATCATATTTACGCACTCTTCGATAATTCATCGATGATGATGTCCGAATCAGAAGTTCGGCAATCAAGAACCCTAGGGCTGAATTCATCATCAATGGAATGAATGAGGGTTCAGGTACAAATGACGAAGCAATAGATGATGATACTGGAGTAAAAGCCCCAGATGATGTACCCACAGCGATAAGGGGCAGAAGGTGAGCAGTCGTGAATATCCAAGGCCCTGAACCACGTCTCTCTCGGCAAATTAGAATCCATACTGATCCAACAAATGCGCAAATCAGTATGCCTCCTTCAGGCCCTCCTGCAAGATATTGAACTGCAGTAAGGATGGAATCAGACACCCCCCAGAGAGTCGCATGGGTATGAGAAGGAGATCCTCGATGACCACTTACAGCAAGAAAAATTGCAGCCCCCAATAAAGCAACGGGGACCAATAGGAGAAGGCGTTCAAGACGTTCTGCTTCGATGTCAAAACGTCTTCCAATGGTTGGTCCAAACCAAATCAATGGCAAAATAAGGACCTGGATGAGAAGCAGGTCTTCGATGCCCATGAATGCGGCTCTTTGCACACAAGGCATTGAACCGTGCGGAAGACTGTCGCTACAATCATTCGATGGTGGATGAACGGATAGTCATGGGAGACGACCAACGGCCATGGAGGCAACAGGCCGAGGAAAGTCTTCTGCTTGTTGCCATGGAGGCATGGCACGGTGAATCTGAAGTATGGCTTGAGGCTGCACTTCCTCGATTGGATGAAACCTTACGCGTAAATCCACTTCGCAGAGAATACGACTGGGTTCGACAACGAATTGAAGAGATGGGAGGGGAACCTCTCGGTTGGGTCCCTAATGCCTATGTTATGCCTTGGAAGCGAGGGGGAGCTCCTGCAGATATCAAGCCACTGTTCAATGCGTTCCATGAAACTGGACGTACCACTAGACAGGAAGCGGTCTCCATGCTTCCTCCGATGATGTTTGATCTAAATTCAGAAGAAATCGTCCTTGATATGTGTGCATCGCCTGGATCAAAAAGTACGCATCTAGCTGAGATACTCGCTGGAAGAGGTGGAGTGATTGCCAACGATGTTTCTCGTGCGCGCACAAATACATTGGTTGCAAACGCTCAACGAGCATCATGCTCCAATCTAATGGTGATTCAACACGATGGTCGGCATGTTCCTAGAGGCACCGGACAAGGATACGATGCTGTACTCGTCGATGCACCTTGTACTGGGTCAGCTACCACACGGAAGAATCCCGATGTTTGGAGGAAGTGGCGACCATCTGCTGGCCAAGAGTTACACACATTGCAGGTATCTCTACTGAATCGAGCTATTGATGTTGTTCGACCCGGCGGTACTGTGGTCTACTCTACATGTTCGATTGATCCAGTAGAAAACGAAGCAGTCATTGCACGGGTTCTCGAAGAAAGGGATGACATCGTATCTATCCGGTTCGAGCCATCTCGAACACCGGGCCTCATTTATCGCCCCGGCATGGAGGATTGGACAGTGTTTGATGACAATATGGAGGGCATTTCAGAGGGATGTGGGGCGCCTCCTCATGAACCTGAAATTCGAGAAGCTCTCTGCAAATGTGTTCGATTGCTTCAACAAGACACCGGACAGGGTGGTTTCTTCTTAGCAATTCTACAGAAGAACTCAGATGCAATAATGGAAACTAGACCTGATGCTCGTCAGATTATTCCAAACCCCAAACGAAAGGGACTTCACCCCTCTACAGTATGCAAAGAAACCCTAGATGTCATTCAAACAGAACATGACCCGATACTCTCAGATGCTTCAATCTGGAAGAGAGGGAAAAGAATACTCTGGGCAAGTAAGGCAATGAGGAATCGCGTATGGGAAATGGATACCAATTCACGACCGGATCGAATACACCTAGGAAAACAATGGTCACCACTGAATATCGTACATGTAGGAGTCAGAGGATGGGAGGACCGCGGAGGTAGGAACATTCGTCTGTCTTCTGAAGCGATGCACAGTATCCCACTTGGAACGGAGGGGGATAGAATCCACGATGTGACTCCAGAGGCCCTAATACGGATACTCACACAGGAGGAACCCGCCGAAAATAACCAAGGGTATGATTCAGGTGGGCACATCCTCAGATGCGAACTTGATGGAGTTGAATGGAGGCTACCTGTATGGGTGGGCGAACGTATCACTGGGATGTGGAAGGATACCGAAGCCCTCATCCTATTGGATCGATTCAAGGATGTGATTCAATGAATATTCGACTCTGCATATTCAGTATATTGCTAGCGATGCTTCTGATGCCAATGGCACAGGCTGCACCATTGATTGAGGTCTTTGTTCCGAATGGAGAGACCATTCACGATATTGTAGATGAAGAAATCCTTGAGGAGGGGCAATCGGGTGAAGCTATTCTCATTTCATGGCACTCCGATGAAGAAGATCCATTGAACATCCTCGCAGCTGAGCAGAGAGCTGCTGCACTGAATGCCTCAATCGGCGAGGTTCGATATGATGGAGCGCCCCTAGCAGGAGAAGTTCAATCTGGAGAAGATATCCAAGTCCATGCCCGATGGACAGAGACGGGAGACATTGCTATCGATGCTCAGATAAAGCTCAACGAGACAGTTGGAGATGAGGTAATCATCCGATGGTTGATTCTGCGGCCATCAATTTCTGTTGCCAGTCACCCTCTGGCCCCTAATGACCTGAATGTGGTCGTATACCACGCATGGACCTCAACCTTCAACCGCAGCGAAGGAGCAGATGAGGTCTGGGCTCATGTAGTGCAACCGACGACTTTGTTGGACTGGGGTATCGAACCGGGAGAAGAGGTCCGAGTTGTAACCAGCCTAATTTCAATGGACGACCATTTAGTCCATGCTTCTGGAATTGGGCATCTTGATGCACATGTGGTCGAGAAAGGTGCGAAGAGTGCGGCAACTGCAAGCCTCATTATGGGTATTGGAACCCTTGCACTTGTAGCGGTGTTCATCGGAGAAAAACGGCGTCAACAATCGATGCCGAAAATTCGTCCAATCGTGACAGGTAACGGTGACAATCTGCAACATCTAATCCATGTTCAAGCTGGTGCAGCGGGCATCGTAATTGATGGTATTGAAGGAGGGAGGTCATGGAGGATGATTGCACGGCGAAATCTCCCAATCAGATTAGAGCCAAATGAGGAAGTGGAAATTCAAATTCGGAAATTACGAGCAATAGAGCATGATGGCCCCTGCACAATCAGGATGGAAGTCGATGGGCATGACCGATGGGTGCTGGATCTAAGGTTCCCGAGAATAGTTACGAACGAGGAAGAGTAACCATTGGAACTAGGTTATTCGCTGGAAACTTCAAGAGCGGCGGACCGAACTGCGTTGCCCCGAAGGCGATGTGGAATGCTCGACGACACCGACCGTGCTATCCTGGCCCAGTTGATCGAGGATGGGACCCGTTCCAATCGAACTGTCGCAGAAGCGATTGGAGTATCACAAGGAACTGTCAGCAATCGCGTAAAGCGATTGGAAGAGCTTGGCGTCATCCTTGGATACACCGCGCGCATCGATCCAGAGAAGGTCGGATGGAGAATCACAGTAGTGGTAGGCATCCGAATAGAGAAGGGGCGATTACTCGAGATCCAAGGGAGAATTGCAGAAGACCCTCGCGTTATCTCAGTATACGACGTCACGGGAGATTACGACTCGATGGTGATCGCTCTAGCCAAAGACAGAGAGGATCTCAACGATTTGACCAAAACCGTCCTCTCTATCGATGGCATCGAACGTTCTCATACGCATATGGTTCTAAACACAGTAAAGGAATCCAAGATACAGATGCCGAAGATTCACGAAGATGGCGCTTGATATGGCCTCGACCCCATGAGGTCGTCCCATGACGTTGCAAAATCCATCTACTGAACAGAGGACTTGGGCCGCTATCGAATCCGATTTGAAAATTCAACAACCCGCTTCGGATCAGAACATGACTCTCCATTTCGGCCGATGGGAAGATCAGCCTCATCAACACCTACCAGTAGCCCGTATGTTTGCGGGACCATGGAAAGGAATTCTTGTCGCTGATGAAGTGGGCCTCGGAAAAACCATCTCTGCGATGATCTCGATTCGAGAACTCCATGCTAGAGGTGAAACCGGAGGCATCCTAATTGCTTGCCCAGGCAGTCTGAGATCGAAATGGAAGAACGAACTCGCACATCGAGTTGACCTTGATGCGAAGACGCCTGCAACCTGCGCCTCCTTCCTCGAAGAACTCGATGCTCTACAAAACGGCTCAAACAATGTGGTAATTGTCAGTCACGGTGTTCTTCGGCGAGCCGAAACACTAGATTCGATGGTAGGACAAAGGATGAATCTACTCATGACAATTGTCGATGAAGCCCACCATGTTCGAAACCCAAAATCAAGGCTTCACGATGCGATCCAAATGCTCTTCCTTTCATCACGCTGGAAGATGCTTCTCACGGCAACACCAGTCAATCTTGATAATGAGGATCTCTTTGTCTTGCTCTCTCTCATCGCTCCAGATCGATGGCCAGATATCCATTCATTTCGTGCTACGATGTCCCCCACTGCCACAATCCACAGTGCTATCGATGCAGTATGTACAAAGCCAATTCAAGCGGATCAGCTCAGAAATGAGATTGCTCGACTAAACAATTACGTCGCAATGCAAGATGACCCTCGGTTGAGAGACGTTCGAGTTCTAGCTGCTGAAGGTGAGTATCTTTCATCGAAATCACATCGCGAACTTGTTGATCTATTGAGAGAGATGTTGCCTCTGAATGACATGCTCGTTCGAACACGGCGAAAAGACCTCGACATGGAACTTGCTCAGCGAGCACCGGTCATACTTCACGTGAATCTAACCGAAGAGGAATGGGCGCTCTACAGGGCTGCAAGAGCCTGGTCATATCGGCTCCAACGTCTAAGAGACCCCGATGGTGGCTTTGATTGGGCATCCATTATGCCAGAACGAATGGCTTCATCCTGCCTACAAGCCTACGCATCTCATGTGCTCCAAAAAATCGAGGAGGCATTGGAGAATCCTCCCGATGAAGAGGAAAAGGATGTTCGGATTATTGATGCATGGAGGGGGTTACCGGAACATCGGGAACTCGTACGCTCGGCGAAATCACTTGGACTTCGAGATACGAAATATGAGGCACTAATTGGATGGCTAAGGAAGCAAGAAACAGATGATGGTTTTGATGGTGGAGTTCTCCTATTCTCCCAGTTCCATGGCACCCTTGAACACCTTCTGAAAAAGTTGAACGATGACGGTCTCAAAGCGGAGTTGCTAACAGGAAAAACACCGCTTACAAGGCGAGATGAAATCCGTGAGAGATTCGCTAATGGTGAAATGGATGTACTGCTAAGCAGCGAAGTCGGAACAGAAGGACTCGACCAACAACACTGTCATCGACTCGTCAACTATGATCTCCCATGGAATCCGATGAAATTGGAGCAACGAATTGGGAGATTAGATCGATATGGACAGAGAAGTCCTGTAATACACATCGCAAACATGTGTGTTCAAGGTACAATCGATGCTGCAATACTAGGTCGATTGCTATTCCGTATCCAGATCTTTGAGACCTCTCTTGGGATGGTTGATCCAATGCTTGGTCGTGCAGTCCGCGTTCTCGCTCAAAACGAGATCTCGCGAAATGCTGTCAGAGAGGATATGGAACCGGGTTTTCAATTCATGGATCTAGACCATTACCTTGAGATTGAGAATGACGAGGACGTCGAGGAAATTCTTCAGGAACGAAATCGATGGATTACAGAATCAGCACTCAAAGAGCGGGAGGTCATTGGGGCCGATCCAGGGGTTCGACGTGTGCGCTCCGCGATGGAAGCGCATAGGGTAGATGTCGAACCAGAAGATGTTCGTCGGCAAGTCGAACGTTGGGTGATTACGAATGGGGGAGATCACTACGAATCGGCTGACGGCATCTGGATGATTCGTTTGTCCAATGAATGTCTGGAGGAATTAGGTTCATCCAAACACGGAACAACTGTGTGGAAGGAACTCATCGGCCGATTCAGTCAACGTGCTGGACCACAATGGCTTGAGATTACGTATAGTCAAGTCATTGCTCGAGAGCGAACAGACCTTGAATTTGTCAATCCTTGGCATCCTCTGATGCGCATCTCTCTAGATGAATCTGTTAGGGAGTTCGGAGAGGATGTGATTGCTTCTGAAATCCTTAGTGTAGGATCTGCTGACTCGCTTCCCACTGGAACTGCTTGTGTTGTAGCAATTGAATGGCGAGTTCATGGACTCAACGAACATCGAATTCGCCGATGGCTTGCTCTAGATAACGAATTCAATCCGCTCATGACCCTCGACCACAATCCATGGATAGATACTGTAGAAGAACCTCAAGTAATGAGGCGGGATTCCTCCTTGATTCAACACTTGGAAGAAGCCCGAACTCGGCTCCATGGTGAATTACTATTCCATGAAAGAAATCGATTAGCACCCTTATTGAATGAACTAACCATCAATACCAATGCGGCATGGAAATCAAGAATTGAAGCAGAAGAGGTGCAAATCCAGAAAGCTGAATGGAACGCTACACTCCGTGACGAAGTCCTCGATATACGATGGTTGCGCATGAAGCGGGGTATCATCAACCGGCTCCATGAACAATTGAACGAACGTATCGAGGAAATCGACAGAATTAGACAATCTATGCAGGCAAGTATAGCCATTCCAATCGTCGTCCTAATCAAGGAATAATACAGTGAATCAGAAAAAACCACTAGGTGGGGGGTCGACTGTATCGATTAGGGAATTCAACTCATTCACGTGTGTCTTCAAACCCTCAACTGTAGACCCCTTCATGGCCATGGATCTCATTAGGACCCTGCGTGTTGAATCATCGATGCTCATATCGAGACTCCTCATTCTAACACGCAGACGTTCATGCAGACGTTTTCCTGTTCGGTCCCAATCCATCATCAACATCACAGATGCGCCACCGTCAAACGGATTTTTCCTCCCATACTGATCATGGAGATGAGCAATCAATCGACTCTGACTCCAACCCCGATTGACAAGTTCAATAGGGCCATCGAAACCTAAAGCACGAAGAGTCTCAAGATCTCTGCGTCCCTCGACTATAATTGGACACCCAAAACCTCCCAAGATAGGGTTTCTATTTCTTGACCTCGCTCGAGCAAGAGCTCGAGCTGATGGCATAAGGGACTCATCTCCTGGAGGATTACGACGACCAAAGCTGAATGACATCAGAATTCTTTTCTCACCTAGTTCGGTACCCATCGGATACGCCGAAGTTCGAAACCCCCTTGGTAGAACAATTCTACAAGGTAGTTCTTGAATGGGAAGCATAGAACCTCTCTCAAGATGGGAATTCATACCACCTCACCCATCTACTAACTGTCGGTCTTGAGTATGGATGGTTGAGCCCCACGAATGCTTATCTACGGGAGTCCAGACGCTTAGAATGAGGGTTGGGAATGGGCATAGCGAGCGCCGCATTCGACAGTCTCTGGAACGAGTACTTGGTGTGGTCCGCAATCGTCGGCGGTTTCACGTTTATCTGGCTAGCACATCACTCACTCACCTACCGCTCAAAAGAAGAAGATGACGATTGGGTTGATGTCGACGGGATCGAAGTCGGTGTCTTCCCAAAACATAACGATAACGTCTCCCTTGAACTTGCATGGACGATTATTCCATTCATCCTCATCGTCTACTTAACCTGGATTTCATGGGGGCCGATTAACGATGTTTGGGCAGATCCTACCGATCCTGACAGTCAATATGGGCTCGATTGCACGGATGCTGCTGCTGATCCAAACAAATGCTACCATAACATCGATATTACGGCGCAACAATGGTTCTGGTCCTTCGACTGTCGTGACCTCGGACCTTCACTCTGTGATGCTTCTCAATATCAAGATTTGAATGGGACGACGGTCCCGGTAATATCTTTGAAAGAAGGTGAATTCTATCTTGCAAATATCACTTCAATCGATGTAACCCATTCCCCATGGTTCGTATCATTCGGAGTAAAAGAGGATGCAGTCCCAGGACTTGATTCCCAAGTCTGGATTATTCCGACCTGTGATGAAGCTGACTGTGGTGGAGAAGAAGGGGAATCAACCCTACTTCTATGCACAGAATACTGCGGTGACGATCACGCCTACATGGCCGCTGTGGTGAATGTTCACAAGTGAGGTGTTGATGATATGAAGCAGAATACTCTTCTTCGAACTCTTGTCCTACTAACCGTTCTCGGTCTGGCTCTAAGCATGGCGCCTCAAGCAGATTCTTTGCCCAATGGAATTATTGGGCAGAGCGAAAAGGGGTGCACTTGCCACGGGGCCATCCCTGATTCCGGTGTAGCTCCTTCCATCGAGGGGCTCCCGGCGACATTCAACGCCAGTACTACCTACACCTTGACTATCTCATTCACAGGAGGTCCTTCGGGGCAATCAGGTGACCCTCACAACCTAGGGGGATTCAACTTAGCTGTGTCTTCTGGAATTCTCGAAGCCGTCGATGACACTGTCAAGATTGATGGTGATCAAGCCACCCATAATGGAATTGATGATGATATAGATGGGAATGGAATTCAAGATTCAATAGAAGCCGGAGGAGCAGCGATCATCAGCGGTAACGATTACACCTCATGGTTAGTCAACTGGACATCGCCGTCAAGCGGATCGAGCACTTTCACACTTGCAGTCAATTCTGTTAATGGCGATGGGCAAGCAAGCGCCAATGACGCTTGGAATCTAATGGCCATTACAGTTGCAGGGCCCTCCTCAGGGGCAGCAGCAGAGGAATTACAATCTGCAGACCCATTTGTCGTACTTGTAACACTCATCATCGTATCTGGAATCCTACTCGCTGCCGTCATCCTCTACACATTCTACCGAGTTAGCCCGGACGGATTTAACTGGGAAAGTTTCGCTCCCTGGATTATTGAGTGGCTGACATCTACAGACCACAAGAAAATTGGAACTCTCTACTTCCTAGCGGGATTCTTCTTCCTAGGAGTTGGAGGAATCATGGCTATGCTAATCCGAATTCAACTTGCTGTTCCAGGCAACGATTTTCTCACTCAAGATCAATACAATATGTTCTTCACAATGCATGGAACAACGATGATTTTCCTGGCAGCTATGCCGTTGATTAATGGATTCGCGAATTGGCTAATCCCACTCCAGATTGGAGCGCACGACCTTGCCCTCCCACGAATCAACGCTATGTCCTTCTGGCTCCAACCATTCGCCGCCATACTAATCTTCACAGGTGTATTCAGCGGGCAGGCTGCTGATGTAGGATGGACTGGATACGCTCCTTACATTGTCTCAGAAACCGCGCACACTGGAACAACACTGTGGGCTGCTGGACAAATTATGCTCGTGGCATCATCTACACTTACTGGAATCAACTTCCTAGCGACGATTTGTGGCATGAGAGCCCCAGGTATGGGTTGGATGCAGATGCCCTTGTTCACTTGGTCTATCTTCATAGCCAATCTGATGCTCTTCCTTTCCATCCCTGCTTGGGGTGTTGGACTCATTCAGGTCTATTTAGATCGGACCATTGGCACCGCATTCTACCATGTTGCATCTGGTGGAGACCCCCTCCTATGGAGCCATTTATTCTGGTACTTCGGGCACCCCGAAGTGTATGTGGTGATTGTTCCTGCCTTCGGTGTAATTTCTGAAGTTCTTGCCACCTCTGCCCGACGCTCCGTCTTTGGATACCGGTCAATGGTCTACGCAATGGCAGGCATCGGCGTAGTGGCCTTCATCGTATACGGCCACCATATGTTCACCTCCGGAATGTCCCCTACCCTCCGCTTCGTAACCATGCTGACAACGATGCTTGTCGCTGTGCCAACTGGAATCAAGATATTCAACTGGCTCAAAACAATGCACAAAGGATCCCTTGTCTATCGAACTCATACCCTATGGGCACTAGGATTCCTCGTAACATTCACTCTTGGTGGGATTTCAGGGATGTTCTTCCCTTCGCTGGCCATGGATACTCATCTACACGAGACATACTTCGTCGTTGCACATTTCCATTACGTATTCGTAGGTGGAACTGTATTCGGCGTATTCTCTGCTGTCTACTACTGGTTCCCTAAGATGTCAGGGCGAATGATGGATGAAAAGTGGGGACTTCTGCACTTCTTAACCGGATTTATTTCATTCAATGGTATCTTTTGGCCCATGCACAAGCTTGGTGTCCTTGGAATGGCTCGACGTCACCACACATGGTTCATTACAACTGATGATTATGCGAATATTCCCGCAGAAATGGCATCTTGGAACCTATTCATTACCGTCTCCGCTTTCCTCTTCTTCTTCTCGAACTTCATACTCGTCGGGAACATGATCAAGACAGTTGTGTCCGGAAAGAAAGCCCCGGCCGACCCATGGGGTGGTTGGTCCTTTGAGTGGATGTGTGCCTCGCCTCCGCCAACGCCTTCATTCGACCCACACAACCCACCGGTTCTCCGAGATGCGAACGAACATATTGCATCCGAACCATCACGACTTGGACAGTGGTTTGAGAGGCTCATGATGCCAGAAGACGATTCGGAGGTGAACCATTGAGCGCAGATTACGGTCATGATCATCATGATGACCATCATGCCTCCCCATGGGGACCTCATGATTGGAGCCATGGTGCACCTCACAACTCGTTTGCACCACTAATCATGAGCGCGGGGTTCGCCATGTTCCTATACGGATTCGCCAATGTCTTCATCGGTGGAGAAGTTGCTGATCTTGGCGCACTCAGTGGTGTAATGCTTGGCCTCATCATTATCACAATGGGCTTGCTCGTCTGGTGGCGTCAAGATATGTCTGCAGATGGAATTTACGAACCAAAGGCAACAGGAGCTCCGTTCCGCAATATAGACATCCGCAAGGTCTCAATGTGGATCTTCTTGATGTCTGAGATGATGGTCTTCACCAGTCTATTCAGCACCTATATCCGCTATCGTCTAGGTATCCAAAACTGCGGAGAGGTCTTCCTCTCTGGAGAATGGGTCGAAGGTACTTCTGTAGTATGCTTTGAGCCCGCAGCACATCTAATTGCAAGTAGTTGGTTCCATCTCGCACCAGGTGCAGTGAACACATTTGCTTTGATTATCTCATCATTCACTATTGTTCTTGCACTCAAGACAGCGAAGATGAGCGATAAAAAGTATGCAGACAAGTATGAAATTGACATGGAAAGAGTCCGGACACATCGGAGTCGTAAGGTCGCTATGTTCCTTGGCTCGACACTCTTCCTCGCAACACTTTTCCTAACACTGAAGATGATTGAATGGTTCATTGGTTTCCCTACTCCAGGCCCTCTGACTGACCTAAATCACGGTCACTCCGAAATTGCCTCACTTTACAGTGAAGGTTACACTATCCATGCAAATTCATACCAGCATTATGCATATGATACATCATATCACGACGGCCATGACATCCCTCACGACAGCGCCCTCTACAGCATGATGCAAGCAGGAACGCACCCCGGAGGGGTCATGATGGCAGATATCCGAGTTGGTGCTTCGACCTTCTTCGTGACAACAGGCACCCACGGAGTACACGTACTGGCAGGAATGATTGGACTGGCCTACATGACTTTGAAGGCACTTCGTGGAGGATATGGTCCTTCAAATGCCGTTTCGATTGAATACTTCGGGCTATACTGGCACTTTGTTGATCTGGTATGGGTTCTCGTCTTCCCATTCTTCTATCTGTTCTGAGGTGATGAAACATGGCACACTACACGATTTTCGGAAAAGACCCCTACTGGATGAACTTCTGGGGTCTGATGATACTCACTGCAATTGAGGTGGCTGCTGTCGGTGTAGAATTAGGCGACACTATCACGATGAGTATTCTTATTGGAATTGCTATCCCGAAGTTCATCATGATTGCAGCGATTTTCATGCACCTATACGGTGATGCAGATTCCAAGATTCTCACAATGACGGCGCTCTTCCCGGCGTTCTTCATCATCGTCATGGTTTTCTTCATCGGCCTAACTAGCCCAGGATCCGCAACCGAGCTTCCTGCATGGTGCCGACCCGGATATTGGACTTGAAATGCACAAAGCGTGAAATCCACCTTAGGATTCGAACACCTGTAGCTGACGTCGCATAGCCTGGTATTGCGCCGGATTTGAAATCCGGTGTCCCTTGGACTCGGGAGTTCGAATCTCTCCGTCAGCGCCTCCCTTCAACTCGGGAAATGTATTCAACGCCGATGTCGCTCCGTAACCATGGGCGTGCGCAGATCGGGACCCGCGCTCATCGCTCTCATGCTCTCCTTGACCCTTGTTGGTTGCCTCGCTGCAGCTCCTGCAGAATGGGGAACAGGGCAAGGAATGGTTTCCGTAGAAATGTCCGATGATGGAACAAGTGTGACCATTCACGAACGCCTCTCCAGTGACTCCAATAATGACATCGTTGGAGTCGAAGTTCCGATTATTGGCTGTAACACCAATGAGAATGGAACAATCCCTCAGAAGTCACAAGATGTTACGGCCGCCGACCACGGTGGAGACCCCATCAGAATTGAAGGGTGGCTTGCAACATCGAAAAATTTCCCAGATGACGAAGGCCCTTCTATCCAAGCTGTCATCGTCGATGTGATGCCAATTGAGGAAGCACTGGACACAAAAGGGGTGGAGCGAGACCCTGGACAACAAGTACCAGGAATCCAAGACAAGCGATGGGCTACGCCTCTCTACGCTGAGGCTCAATTCGGGCAAGACTACGATGCCGTCGAAGAAAAGCGCGGGTGGGCTCTGATCGGCGTTATCCCAGGTAATGAGAATGTACTCGATGGCATGGCTGGGCTACAAGAATGGAATCGGGCAGTTGCCTTAGAGGGTTACATGCTGCATGGATCTGTTGGAAGTACCGCAACTATTCCATCCGGTGCATCCGTACAAAACTGTGAATTGAGTTCAAACACTCGATTTGCTGCTCACATGGTAATCACCAGTATCGAAATTGGAGGCGTGACTGCATCAGAATCCGAATCGTACTCTATGGGAAGTATCCCCTTCATTGGTGGTCCACTTTACCTAATGCTCGTCCTTATCGGAGGTGGTGCAGGCGCTTTCGGGACATTCACCTACGCATCAATCCAAATTCGCACCGCAGCATCCAAACAAGCAGCTACGCTGATGTCAGAAAAACAAATCAAAGCCGCTGGAAGTGTTGCGAAAGAGCTCAAGAAGCACAAGAAGGAAGTCGAGAGCATCAACAAAGACAGAGAAACTTCCGAATCTATCGGCGTAGTTGATGATACGAGCGTGAAGAAGGTCGAGATCAAAGATTTCGATGTCTCAGCAACACTAGATGGCCCCGCAGATTCTATGGAGGCATTGAACAGCGTCTCACGAACTCCTGGTGCAGGAGTAATTCAGACCGAGGCATCAATAGAGATGGCTGACAAGTTGCGCGAAGTCATGGAATCCGCGATGGAAGACACAAGCTCTCCTTCTTCGGGTCCAAGTGGGCGTCGAATGGGTGGAGGCGTGACTAGCGGTGGCGGCCCAGGAAGTCAACGAACTATGTCGAATTCGATTAGTTCCAATGAGATGGTTACAGAGGATGAATCACAACCTGAACCAGTAAAGCGGAGTCCACCGGTCAAGAGGAAGAGGGCTGTTCGCACGCCAAAGGAAGAAGTCGCAGAGCCGGAACCAGAGCCGGAACCGGAAGTGAGAGTTGACACCCGTGAAGGCCCGAGTATCTCAGATGATGATGAATTCTCAGACTTTAGTTTCTAATTAGACAATTAGACGGATTGCCTGTGGCATTACCTGCATCTCCAGAGGTGTACATCCAATGAGTTCACCATCAATGTTGATTGCCATGGGTTCATTCGTCTCAATCCTTAGATGTTTGAATCGATGATAGACGACGCTAGGATGGAAGACGTGTCTCCCCTCCTTCTGAAGCATACCAAATGCCTTGAGCAACGATGGACGGCTCATCCGCTGTAATATGCCAAGATCCATCTCACCATCGTCAATCGATGCACCGGGGCCTAGTTTCAATCCAGAACCACCAAGTTGGGTATTCTGAATCAAGAAAAGAGTGTAGTCGCCCTCCATCCGATGACCATCGAGAATCAAGGTAGCACGTCGGCGGCGATTAACAAGCATCATCATGACAATTCCCACATCATAGCGTATTGGACCCATCCAACGTAACTTCTCAGCGAGAACGACTGAATCTACACCTAATCCCCACGTTACAAGATTGTGACTATACCATGTCATCTCTGGGCCAGGATTCTTGCGATTCCCTGAACTCAGATTCACCTCGGCAAGGTCAATCGCTTGAGTTCGGCCTCGAATAATTCTGGATATACTATCATCCACCCCTGAGATTCCGAGTTCTGTGCCTTGAGAATTTCCAGTTCCGGCAGGAATTACTGCAAAGATTGGTGTCGTTGTTGGCTTAGTTCTCATCCAACCAGTAATCGCTTCAGATAGGCTTCCATCACCACCGACCACTGCAATACAATCTCCATCATTCAAATCTAAAGATGCGGCAATCTCGACAAGATGGCTTGCGTATTCTGAATGATGAACGTCAACAACAACTCCAGCCTCAATTAGGAGACGTTCGGCTTCTTGACCAACCGAGAGGCCTTTCTTCCTACCAGAATATGGATTGACAAGAAGATGCACTTTGGAGGGGGTTGAAACATCAATCGCAGGCTGAGTAAAAAATGGAGCAAAGATAGGCCGGTGAACACCACTCCGCTTTTTGGAAGAGGTGTCTGCTTCGAAGATTAATCGATCAACGGAATCGCCCATGAATTGAAAGAGTGGGTCCACAACATGAACTCTGTCCTGAACTACACCCTGATTGAAGCGAAGCCATCATGATAGATGCAGCCCCCCCAGACAACATGGAGCCAGATGTGCGGTTCATGGCACGAGCCATCGAGATTGCAGAACGTGGTCTAGCACGAGTGTCTCCAAATCCGCCAGTAGGTTGCGTCCTAGTTCGAGATGGCCGTATTATCGCAGAAGGGTGGCATGATCATATTGGCAACCTGCATGCCGAGCAGGCTGCAATTGCAGATGCAGAGGAACGTGGGGAACCAACGGAAGGAGCCACCGCATACGTAACACTAGAGCCATGTAATCACTTTGGACGGACTCCTCCCTGCACCCAAGCCCTGCTATGGGCTGGAATTGATTCGGTAATTATCGCCGCTAAGGATCCGAATCCCAACGTTCGCGGTCATGGGATTAGAGTTCTCGAAGAAGCAGGTATCGAGGTCCGTTATGGTATGTTAAAATTAGAAGCAGAAATGCAAATGCAGGCATTCATGCGTTGGTGTCATCATCGTCGACCTATCGTAACCCTGAAGATGGCAGTCGATGCCAAAAATCGTGTCGATACAGATGCAGGGCCGCCTGCCCGTTTCACCACAGAAAAATCACTCCATTTCGCTCATGCTTTACGGCGACAGACAGATGCAATTCTTGTTGGCTCTGGAACCGTCATCCGTGACAATCCATCGCTCACTATTCGCCACGTCCCTCTTGATGGAGTTGACCAACCATTACGTATCGTTCTCGATCGGCGAGGCCGTGTCTCATCGGATGCAAAGGTCTGGAATCAAGAGGCTGCAAGCCTCCACATTCATGGATTGGAGGGTGTGGAAGAAACAATGAATGGCGAATCCATAGCAATCGCTGATCTCAATGAAGAGAAAGGATTGCATGATCTACTCGACCTACTTGGAGATCGAGGTATCCAGGAACTTCTGATCGAAGGGGGGCCACAAATCTGGACGAGTTTCCTTGATGCTGGTCTTGTAGATCGTCTAATCCATATCCGTAGTCATCAAGAGATTGGAAATGGACCTGTGATGATTCTGAATGAAGCATACTTGGAATCGAATGAACTCTTACTACATTCCGAATCTGAGGATACGGGTGATTGTATTCAAATCTACACAAAATCGAACTTTAAGCCCCCAAATTCAGCATGGCCCTACCCGTCGGGTTGAAATCAAGCCGGCTGGTCGAGAAGGCTGGGCGATTGGTGTAGTCTGGATATCATCTGGCGCTTCGGACGCTAGGACACGGGTTCGAATCCTGTATCGCCCACTCTCATATCGGTTGTAAGCGAAGGAGGAGTCGAGCTAGGCTCCGATGGACATGAATGGGGTGCGCGACATCAATACGAAGGTTTTGCTCAGAGAGAATGCGGCTGAACGCGTCGCCTTCTCCATCAAGAGCCAATGCAACATTTCCTGCTCTAATTAATTCAGATTTATCTGGAGAAATAGGAAGGAGAATTACAAAACAACCTGTAGAGATTGCTTGGCAAGATTGGACTGTTCGTTGAAGGAGTTCCATTCCTTCGCCATCCGACCAAGAATTTCGGCCATATGGTGGATCGAACACAAAGGCAGAGTTCTCCATCTCTGACCAAAGTTCTTCCAATTGAGTTGCATCGTGTGTGAACAACTCGTACAACGATGGATCAACCTCAATCTGCTCTAGATTCTGTCGTGAACCATCTACCATCCGGACATCTAAATCGGAGCCAGAGACATGAATTTCGCTGAGTGCCGCCTCGATGAGAATACCTCCTGTACCACAAAATGGGTCAATGATACGGTCGGGTTTTTCACCTAAGATTCTGGTCAGATTAACCATGGTTCGAGCAAGGCGAGGATCAAGGCTGACTGGTCTAAAATAAGCGCGATCGGTTGCACTACGTGAGGCAAATATGCCTCCACCTTGGCCCTCTTGAGCAACTACACCCCATATCCATCCATGCTCATTTACATCTTGCGATTCAGGATGCGTGGGATCTGTGGCTGGACCACATGGATGAATCATCAGCGTCAAATCTGGATTTTCAAGATCAATTGAACGACCTTGATTATGCAACAATGTGCCGACCTCTCGTTCCAGCGCCTTCGTATTCTCATCCTCAATGAAGCCGAGACGATGAACTCGCACCATCACTGTTTGATTAGTGCTAGGGTGAGCATCATGGAACCAAGATGCTATCGATTCTGCTGAAGGACGTTTTTTTGATTGACTGAATGGATGAAGGAGACGATCAATTAGAGAGGATTCTGAGATATTTGGAATTCCTGTAACAATCACAACACGAGGGTGGATTACATCCTTGATTACAGCGAAACTACCCGCTTCCGAACGGAACAAGGGTGGATGCCAACCACTCCCAACCAACATGGAGCTAGGTGCGGGTGCCATGGTCGTTGGAGGGACCATTGGCCTTCAATCCTATAACACGCGAAGTGCTCCATAGGCCCATGGTGGGCGCATCCGGTCAACAGCGGAGGGTTTTGTCTCTGCTTCTGATTATCGTATTCTGTGTACCACTCCTCCTTTCTGGAACTCAAGCCCAAGGCGATGATCCACGGATTCTCAGTCATGAGAGGAACACGCTCTACTTCTACGGAAACAATGACGCTGGGGGTGCATCTACTTCATGGGAAATGTGGAACCATGCTCAAGCGTCCGATACCGACAGCGATGATAGTGTAAGTGAAAGCAATGCATTCGTTCCCGGAGACCCTAACAATGGCGGAGGGACTAGAGAATTTACTTTTGATGGAAAGGTGTCTAACAGCAACGTCACTGAAATTAATCAAGACGTGACCATTACTGGAACACTCCGATTGAATATCTTCTGTCAGCAGGGAAGTTGTTCCAAGGATGTTACGGTTTATCTCCGCAAGGGTGGGGTCGACACTACCTCAATCACTATCTCTCCAGAGAATGAAGGTGGGGACGTCTATGTCTTCGAGTTCTTCCACAATATCAAGGAGGTGAAATCTGGAGAAACAATTGGACTTCGAATTCAATTCACCAAGCCATCTGGAGTAGGTGATGGGTATGAACTCCACCTAGGTCAGAATAACTTCCAGATGGATATACCCGTAATTGCACCCGATACATCAGACATCGATGGTGTTCTTCTGGCAGATGGAACCAACTGGGAGACTCCGTATGCGGATGCAGGTATAGGATTCCAAAGTCAAACAAGCAGTACCGTCGGAATCTTTCTTCCAGTATTTTTGGGGATTATTCTTCTCGCTGGAGCAATTTGTGGTATTGTATTCACCCCTGGGATGCCTGCGATTACTGCTGCTGCAGTACTGACTTGTGTATCACTGATGGGGCCTGCCGTTGTTGCCCCGATTGCCGCATACATGGATGTCTCCGAACATTCTGATGTCGATATGGATCCGAATGTCTACTCGGTCGATCAATTTGCAGCATTAGAAGCAAGTTCTGGGAGTTTTCTAACCGATTTTCGTGCAGGCGATGAGTTCGGTATTTGGGTGCCCCTTGATGGAAGAGAAGTATATTCAAAATCAATTCAACACAATGGAAGAGATGCTGTTCTATGGGGGCTCGGTCATCAGGAACATAACGAGATCTTAGGAAATCCAGAAGTCACCACTGTCGCGGGAAGAGAAGCAGTTCAACTCTACTTCTCAAGTATCATCCAATATACAGATGGAGCGGAATGTGAAGGGCAAGACCCTAATGCAACGGATACCATTGCTGGAGAGGATTTCGATCCGTGTGATGAATTCGATCTTACCAAGAGTGCTGGTGTGATGATAAGGGTCGTCCTAGCTCAGGATGGCGATTCAATACGTCCAATCAACAATGTGAATATCACTCTCACCGACGGTAGCCCTCGGAACGCAATCATCTGGACCGATGCCGAACCCATGGGGATGCCGCCAAGTTGGAATATGTACAGTATGGCAGGAATAATTCCTGCACTCGGATGCCTCGGATTCGGAATATATACACTAATGAAGGAACGAAGAGGACCTGTATCAAACGACGAGGAAGAGGATTTCTACGATGATGATGACTTCGACGATGACTTCATCGACGACCTCGAAATCTGAGGTGATACGATGGGCTGTAACCTGAAGGATCTAGTTCGTCCTGAATCCATTGATTTGAGTGACCTTGCAGGTGAAAGAGTCGCAGTGGATGTCTTCCTATCTGCTTACCAATTCATCACAGCGATGACTGGCGAAGATGGTCGGCCTCTGTCTAGAGATGGAAAGCCTGTCGCCCACATCATGGGTTTCTTGGACCGTGCAACAACACTAATCGCATCTGGGATTGATCCAGTATTCGTTTTTGATGGTCGTCCTCACAATCTCAAACAAGATACTCTGAAACAACGCCGAGAACGCAAAGAGGGGGCGAAAAGTAGGTGGAAGGCTGCCATTGAAGAAGGTGACATGAAGGCTGCAAAGAAGCTTGGACCTCAAATTGCAGAATATACGAGAGAGATGGTTCAGGAGACGAAGGACCTCTTCGATATCTTAGGTGTAACTTGGATTGAAGCCCCTATGGAAGCTGAAGGAGCTGCCGCTGTGCGTGCACGCCGCGGCGAAGTACATGCTGTGGCAACACAGGACTGGGATGCCCTATTGTACGGTTCCCCGATAATGATTCGAAATCTGATGTCTCATGGAACACGTAAATTCGGACGGACTCTTACAGCAGAGAGAATCGTGCTGAGTGATGTGTTAGAAGAACACGATATCACACAGGAACAATTAGTTGATCTTGGTATCATGATTGGAACTGATTTTCATCCAGGGTTTCGGGGTATTGGTCCGAAAACAGGACTCAAATTGATCAAGACCCATGGTTCATTGGAAGCAGTCGCCGAATTGAAGGGGCATGTCGTTCCCGAAGATATAGAAGACATTCGCGATCTCTTCCACAATCATCCAATTCATACGGAAGTAAATCTCCCTGAATCCAGCCGAGCAGTGGAAGAGCAGATCCGCCGTTTCGTTCAGAAAGACCGGGGATTCTCAGAGGGAAGAACGGAACGGGCCTTGGAACGTCTGGCATCAGTCGGCCGTCTCCGATCAGAGTCGAAGCCCACACTCTTCGATTTCTGAACAGCGAAACCTCATTCCATGTATCCTCACCTCAAGGTTTCATGGGGCCGGAGGCGAGGGATTTGTCCTCATCCTTCAGTCAATCTAATCAATTCTGGACTGGGCTTCTTCTCCTTGGAATCTTTCTGAATGTTCTTGTTGTGTTTACCAGTAATCTCGGCCTTGACACCCATGTCCATATGGCTCGTGCTGCGGAGGAAGACCGGACGGGAGATGCAATGCTACCATGGGGGCATACACGTCCGATTGATTCGATGTCTAGTGACCCTGCATACGCACCTATCACTGAAGAGGGGTGGTTTGAGATTATGCCAAGCACCGAAACTGAGGCGCATGCTCTTGGTCTCGGGCTTATGCTGATTCTGTGTGGAATTGCCTATCTAGTGTTCTGGAAACTCTTTGGTCATCTAGCAGCAATCTCTACCACTGCGTTAATCTCAATTCATCCAACATTCATATTCGCAACTGGGCGAGTATTTCCTGAAGTCGCAATGGCAATTCTAGGCCTCATGATGGTTTTGTCCATACTATTTCATCGGATTGAACCAAACTGGAAAGGGGTGGTATTCTCAAGCCTCTTTTCGACCGTGACAATGGCGGGTATACTGCAGGTCAAGGGTATACCCATCCACTTTTCGATAGCCTATGGCTTGCTTATCGCTGGATGGCATGTACTCGATAACATAGAACGTATGAGAATCCTGACACGATCACCGAAGTACGTTGCAATGGTGAGCAGTATCGGAATAGGAACCGGTATCCTCCTCTACGGTGGACTATTTGGAACGGGGACAATCGGAACGATTGGTGAATTCCCCGAACGCTATGCATTCGCATTAATCATCGCAACTTTCGATGCTATCGGGATATTCGCATTATTCGGAATGGTTCTCTGGCCATTCTTACGAAGTACAATACAGAGGCTGGGAAGCATCGAGGATCATAGCATAGCCACTGTCACTGGATTGATTACGGGTTTAGCGACTGTAATTACAATCTACATTGCTGCACTATGGACCTATGAAGCAGCGCTCTGGAATGCTGAATGGCCTAATGTGATGTGGACTATGGGTAACAACGGACGCTACATCTCGATGCTTATGCTTCCCGCACTTCTCCTCATACATCTTGTCGGACTAGACTATCCTTCAGCTGATACACAATCAAACCCTCAATCGAAAAAGAAGGCGCTAATACTTGGTATCATTCTCATACTCCCTCTCTCCATTCTGACCGCAGTACATGGCCAAACCATGTGGACTGATGATGCTGGAGAAGCCATGGTTGATCTCGGCCTTATGGAAGGCGATGATTTCCTATTTATCTCTGAAGCCACCCTTGGGATGCACTGGCTCTACACCTTCCGTATCGAGGTTGACCCCAACGGTGAGAACGACATTATCGGACACTGGAGAGATACCGATTCGGGGTGGATTGAAGATCTGAGTCGAAGTGAGCCGTTGCCAAATCGGGGAGATCTGAAAGATGTCCGATTCATTGTACTATCACCCGGAATCAACACCATCCCGGACGGTTGGAATGTGCTAGATGAAGGGAATGCTCCATGGATGAATGGTGGAGGGACTTGGCGGGTGCTGAGTCAACCCTGAGTATTTTCATCGACTTCAATAATCTCTGCCAACGTCTCCTTCTCTTTTCTGAACCAACGAAGACGCTTCTTCGAAGGATCAGGGACGTAATCATGAGACCGAAGGATACTCGGTAGCATTGAATCTGGAATCACACGAAATGGCATGACAAAGGCAGCAACTCCAAGGAACATCTCGGCACCAGGTAGGCTGAATACACGAAGAGGAGGAAGGGCAGTTCCAGCCATTGCGAATTTTTCAACCGCGTTCTTCCGTTCCTTCTTTGTTGTCCGTCGTCCAATCTGAATTTTGTAAAGCGTAAGAAACGCATCCTTGAGTTCAAACGACTCTTCCTTGACCTTGTCCCACCCTGAAGAAAGAGAATCCCCCCAACCTTCAGGATCCTTGACAATAGCCTTAGCGGCCTCCGCTTGCTCTGAGCTCATCGCACCCCTCGCCTTCTTAGCCCCCTTAACGGCCATTGAGCCATAGGAGAAGATGCGGAGAAGGGCTCCAAACATAGACGTAGATGAGGGGTCTGGTCTTTGTCCCTATCGTCGATTTTACACGTTGCGCTCGTCCTGAATCTTAGCACGAATTTCCTTGCAAGTCTTGGCAATATCAGAGAGTTTCTTGCGAAGGCGGCGCCCAGCAGCATCAATACCGCGGTCGTGCTTTGCAGCATCTTCAAGGGCATCGTTCATGTTTTGAATTAGGCTATCAATATCTCCGGTTACGGGCATAAGCGGGCCTGAGAATTACCCTTCAAAATACTTCTCAATCTAGGTTCAGAAAATTTAGTTAGAAATCATACCATACAAGGCCGTTTATGGATTGGAAATGAGGTTAAATTTTAGTAATGTCATCTCGTTCATATATGTCGATTGATGCTAGAAATTCAGAATAAAGAGGAGGTTCAATCAACTCCGATCTAACCAAGGCAGATAGTGTATCGAGAACAATGCTATCAGAATCAACACCATAGAAACGCCTCAATGTTTCACGTGTATCCGAACGACCAAAACCGTCTGTTCCGAGAACATGGTAAGTGCCACTAACCCATGGACGTATCAAATCTGGGACTGCTGCTATGTTATCGCTAACTGCAACTGTAACTGGGACTTTGTCGTCTAATTGCTGTTGAACCCAACTTGATTTGGCTGCTTGACTTGGATGGCGACGATTCCAATCTTCAGATTCCATGGCCTCACGTCGAAGTTCACCATACGATGTTGCAGAGTAAACTTCAGTGGATATTCCGAGTGAGCGTAGCTTTCTTGCAGCAATTTCAACCTGGGGTAGTATAGATCCTGAACCAAGAATACGAACTTGAGCATCATCCTGTGTCTCGATACGATGTAAACCTCTCAAGATTCCTTCATCGGCCCGTTCGGGTATGGAAGGCATTTCCAAATTTTCGTTATAGGCAGTAATGTAGTACATTACATCAGATTCATCGATATACATCTCATTTATTCCATGACGAATGATTGCCGCCATCTCATATGCGTAAGCCGGATCATATGCACGTACTGCTGGATTAGACATAGCAAGAAGAAGTGAGTGGCCATCCTGATGTTGCAGGCCCTCTCCATTGAGCGTTGTTCGTCCCGAAGTTGCACCTATTAGGAAACCGCGACAACGGCTATCAGCAGCAGACCATACTAAATCTCCAATTCTTTGGAAACCGAACATCGAGTAAAAGATGTAGAACGGAATTGTAGGTGTTCCTTGAGTAGCATAAGATGTACCGGATGCAATGAATGTCGACATCGCGCCAGCCTCATTGATTCCCTCTTCAAGAATCTGGCCAGATTTACTTTCTTTGTAGCGCATCAATACCTCATAATCCACAGGCGTGTACAACTGGCCAGAAGGTGAATAAATTCCCAACTGGCTGAACAATGGATCCATTCCGAAAGTTCTAGCTTCGTCTGGAACAATTGGTACAATTCGAGAACCTATGCCATCTAATCGTGTTAAATTACGCAATAATCGAACAAATGCCATTGTCGTGCTTACAGCTTGTCCATTTTTAGAGCCCGCATCGAATTCAGAAAATGCCTCCACGGGAGGTAGTGGAAGATCTAGTGGATGTGGACGTCGTTCGGGTAAGAATCCATCCAATGATTCCCGACGTTCACGTAAGTATGCAACTTCATCCGGGTAATCTTCTGGAAGAAGATATGGTAACTTTTCGAGTTCTTCGTCTGAAAGAGTCAAGCCAATTTTATCCCTCATGAAATGAAGAGCTGAATGATCTGCTTTCTTTTTCCCATGCGTTGCGTTACGTCCTGCAAATGTTGGACCTAGGCCGTATCCTTTGATTGAACGGGCAAGAATTACTGTTGGCCGACCTTTGCAAGCAATGGCAGATTTGTAAGCAGAGTAAATCCGATGTAAATCATGCCCTCCCATATCATCTGTTAGAGCTTCAAGTTCAGAATCTGATAAATGGTCAACCAAAGAGGCAAGATCAGGGGAATTGAATAGTTCCTTCCTGATAACTTCGCCAGATGCGGTCATAAGGCGTTGCTCATCGCCATCAGTTAGGTTTGCTAGACGGGCCGCAAGTAAACCCTGAACATCCGCAGCAAATAACGGGTCCCACATACGCCCCCATAGACACTTGATGACATTCCATCCTGCACCAGTAAAACGGGCTGCGAGTTCTTGAACGATTTTCGTATTACCTCGAACTGGACCGTCGAGTCGCTGAAGATTACAATTCACAATTATACTGAGATTATCGAGGCCTTCTCTACTTGCAAGAGTCAATTCAGAGAGAGATTCCGGTTCATCGGATTCTCCATCACCCATGAAGTACCATACCCGACTACTGTCAGTATCGACAATTCCTCTATCTCTTAGATATCGATTGAAACGAGCTTGGCGTATGGCAGTCATTGCACCAAGGCCCATACTTACAGTTGGGTATTCCCAATATTCTGGCATTAAACGAGGGTGAGGATAAGACGAGAGACCGTCCGTGAAAGCCTCGCGGCGAAAATGTTCGATTTTATCGATGGAAAAACGACCCTCCATCCAAGATCTCGCATATAGCCCAGGGCTAGCATGGCCCTGCCAATAGACGTGATCACCGTGACCTTCTCCATTCTTACCGTGGAAAATATGATTCAAACCTACTTCCCATAGAGTTGCAATGCTGGCATATGTAGAGATATGCCCTCCAATACCATCGAAATTCTTGTTAGCACGTGTAACCATCATCATTGCATTCCAACGAAGGATGTCTAGGATTCGATTCTCTATATCGATATCACCAGGGTAATCAGGTTCCTGATGAGGAGGGATAGTGTTGAGATACGGCGTCTCTGTTAACTCCCCTACTGGGACTCCAACTTCTTTTGCCGCTTCCACCGTATTGGATAGAATCTGATGAGCTCGTAACGACCCCTTATGCTGGTTGACTGCAATAATTGAATCACGCCATTCAAGAATTTCCTCAGGGTCATCTTCTGTAGAAATTGGATTGATACTTGGAATGGTCTCCGATTTTCCAGTTGATGGAAGTTCATCCGAAGATGATGAATGGTCATCCTCTAAATTAGAACTGGAGGGGGATTGAGATATTTCTTCGTTTTCAATCTCAAATTCAGCACATATTTTCCCAACAGGTAGAATGTCTCCAACATCACCCGTTAAACGAGTCACGACTCCAGTAACTGGAGATGGAATGTCTACTGTTGCTTTATCTGTCATCACAGTGAGTAGAGGTTGGTCCTCGACAATGGATTCCCCCACGACCACAAGCCATTCAACCACCTCACCTTCAACAACGCCTTCTCCAATATCTGGAAGGCGAAAGGAATGAATGGCCATGTCTCAACCTACCTCTTGTGAGTATTACTCTGCACACCTGCATTTATGCATTATTGAATTCAGCAGAGCCATACTATTTCGAAATCTAAAGAGGAGGGCTCCAACATCCACTCGAACGTGCATGATCCAATAAGTGCCAATATACACTCATCACTGAATCAGATTTGGATAGGATTTCCTTATCTGTTGCATGTTCTGAACCTCTTAATCTCCTCCATGAAAGACGAGAATGGAATCGAAGAGCCGGATGGTGGAGAGCCGGGCCGTTTACTGGTAGATGATGACGTGTGTACCACTCTCGTTCAACGATGCTCGCTGAAACCATTGATTCCCGAATCGAATCCCACCCGTTGACCTTGCCTACTGAATCGCGGCCAGTCTTGTGGCGGAGAAGAAAAACTGGATTTATCGAGGAATCCATGGAAATGCCAACGGAGGCAAGTACCGGTGCCATCCAAGGTGCAATATACCCTCCAGGGGCTCTGAACCAAGGACGAAACACTGAACCTACTTTGAATGAAATAAGTTTGATGGATTTCTCAACCATTGATTTGAATTCATCGGGGCGAGGACCCCATGCAGACCAACAGATGTGATGCCATCCATGGACGCCGATTGTAATACCGGGTCTTAATCCAATGAGATATTGCAAACGTTGAGTGAAATTGGGATCCTCAAGTTGCTCGCCAATCACAAAGAAGGTAATTCTTGAATCCTCAGGTTGTGAAGACCACCAGGCTTCAAACCCATCAAAACCTCGACTCAAACGTTCACTCATTGTTCTAACACCTTGATTCTGCGGCCAAGGAGTGTCCTTAGAGCGACTAGGATGACCAGATATAGCGGGATGATGGTGAATATCATCTGTATCTAGAGAACACCAGATTCGTTGCATCATCTACTGCCCCCAGTGAGGATCCAATGTGATACATACAGAACATGATTATCATCATCAGATATCATCCATCTTTCTACCTCTGATGGGTATCCATCATGCCGCTCAACCGCTGAGAGTATGGTGCGAACGCCTCCTTCGTTACGCGGATCCGCCATCAGCTCAACCACATCCACTTCACATTGTCTTGCAACTGAAATCATAGCATCAATGCTCATCGTAGCAAGTCCACGACCACGTTCATCGGGTGCAATCCAATAACCAAGATTCCAATGGATACCTCTCCGAGTCCTCTGCTGTTGAGGAGTTCTGAATCGAACCACGTCGAAGCCAATAATACCGAGATATACTCCTCCAACATTCTCACGAATTAACCAATGATGGTAATTCGAAGCATTTGGTCCCGAGGATACGTCGACGATGAAGGAAGCAAGTTGGGGGCCTATTGGTTCGTTACGAGACAACCATGGCATAGCACGATGAACAGAGTCAGGGTCCCCCCTGAACATCTCGATTATTTTCATCACATCCACCTCCTTTAGAGGGACAAGGACATGCTCCTCGCCAGCAGGATGGCTCATTTGAGTGGGATGCACGAATGTCGGATAACAAGACAGTGATTCAACTCAACTGTTTGAGAGCAGCAATTACATGCTCATCATCCATGTAATCCTTACGTGCAATCTCAAGCATGGATGATAGAGCATCTGAACGTCCAAGACTCTTCAGTAGAGCCCCAATGTAGAGCATCAGCCGAGTTCGATCTCCGAGATGTGGACCTATCTCGTCAAGAATTTGAGTAGCCTCTTCCTTCCTGTTCATTTTGGCCGCCTCCATTGCGTTCTTCACCTTGCCCGCAAGGAGGCGATCGTCCCAAGGTTCCGCTTGCGGCCAGGGCCAAATAGGGGGAGGACTCGCAGAAGAAGGCACAGGAGCAGTTGGAAGATTAGGCATAGGAACCGCTACTGGAGCAGGGGTGGGCGGTGAGGTTGAACCTGGCGAGACATTTGGCATTGGAGGCATTGGAGGTGAAGGTACAGGTTGTACATTCGGCTGTACAGTTGGAGGAGCACCGGGAAGAGTCGGAAGACCTGTAGAGGCTGTATTTTCGAACGCTTCTGGAGGAGGGGCAACAACCGGACGTGGTTCAGCTGCTGGAAGGGTACTCAGCGCTTCTTGAGGCTCTGGCTCTGGAGAGGTTACTGTCTCCATTGGTTGAGAAGTGGTGGAAGGCATCGCTGGCATAGCAGGCATCGAAGTCGGAACGGAACCTTCTGGTAATTGTTCCATCTCATCTGTTCCATTTTGAGACAACACTGGTGCTGTGTCCGATTCTGACCAATCCTCCGTTAGTAGATCCTCGTCCATTCCAGGACCTTCCTTGGAGACCGGGTCGACAATAGCGATGCGGGTGGGTTCAGGAATGGAGATATCTTCCTCTTCTCCTTCTGGAACGACAAATTTCTCCACCGATGAGGGGGCATCATCGCTTGTGAGCGTGTACTCGTCTTCTCCCTCTTCATTACCCACCTCATCGTTACTGACTAGTTGACGAGCGAAACCAATTGTCGATGAAACTGTGACATCCTCAGAATCGCCATAATCTGCGACTTCCACACTAAGGTCACTCATATCGAAGGTGTGGGCGGTCCAATCGACATCGATGCCTTCCTCTTCAGAGTCTGAAACTTCGGCATTCAGTTCATTGAGAAGGGAGTTTACCTCTTTTTCATCAGAACTCCGAGACTGTTGGTGGGTTCCGACTGTGAAATCGTAGTAACATCTTGAACAGGACTCTGCGCTCAAAGGGTTCTCGAGAGTACATAGAGGGCAGGTTAGCCCATCCTTGGCCTCCTCCTTCTTGCGCCTTCCGAACACGGCCCCTATCCTCCGGTATTTGCACCGTAATGGAGACCGTGGTTAAGTCCTCCCTGTCCCTGTTGATGCAATCGCCCTTCAAGGATAATCAGTTCGGACGGGAGGGACCATACACGATGACTATGCCCCTAGACCATGGGTCGTGACGATGGACGTGTTCATCGCATTGATACCTCTGGAACGAAAGAACAGGAATCCCCCATCTCAAGGAAGAGTCAGGATCACCATGCTCGATTCATCGATGCTATTCGATGGGAACTCGACGATGAAATGGAACAAGTTGAGGACCGCTTGAGAAACTGGAGTCGTTCGAGGTTGCTAGCTCATGGAGTGAGCCTCTTCGATCTCAAAGCACGTTCAGCAGGATGGATGTATGGAATGCGCCTACTCCGATTGAGTATGGAGAAAGGGGGGCCGATGCCATCGCACCGTTTCAAGCATGGTGATATCGTTTTGCTAAGCCGAAACGAACCTCTTGGTCGACAAGCGTTAGAAGGTGTTGTAGCTCGAAGGAGTCGGAATCATATCGTACTCGCCATGAATGACCTTCCGAAAGGCCATAGGCAAGGGATTTGGCGTATTGATCGAGGGGCTAATCGAATTGCTCATGACCGTATGAGGGATGCGTTAAACGCCTTCCTTGGAGACGAAAAAGCGACTTCGTTAACTGGTTTACTTCTTGGGCAAGGGCGCGATATAGAGCAGTCTGCCAGCGTTGATCATGGGATTAAAGGAGGTAAAAGAGCGGGATTGGATACTGAAAACGAGCTTAATTCGAGTCAAAACGAGGCCCTCAATGCGGCGACGACGCGACGGCTAACTCTGATTCAAGGGCCCCCTGGTACTGGAAAGACACACACAGCAGTTCGGATTCTTCGAAGGTGGTCATTAGAAGGGAATGCTCCGATTCTCGCGGTAGCTGAATCAAATGTAGCTGTTGATAATCTGTTACAGGGGCTCCTTGCAATTGGTGTCGATGCACTTAGGCTTGGACAGCCTGTAAAAGTCCGAGAATCCCTACGGGAAGCGACCCTTGATGCGAGAATGGAACGCCATCGGCTCCAAAAAGATCTGAAGGCAATCATTGATCTAAACGAGAGCCTCGCCCGAAAGATATCCGGGCTGAAGGGTAAAGAGAAGGGACTTGCTCACAAGGATCTAAACCGAGGCTGGAGTGATGCACGACGTATCGAGCAACAGATGAAGGAAGACATACTGAACACGGCCACGGTCATCTGCGCAACCTGTATCGGATCTGGTCACGATGTCCTTGATGGCCGGAGATTCCCAAGAGTCCTAATCGATGAAGCAACCCAAGCTACAGAGCCAGCGACACTTGTTCCAATTGTTCGTGGATGTAGACAACTTGTCCTTGTTGGTGACCATCGGCAATTGCCTCCCACTGTTATCTCGAGGAGAGCAGAAAACGGAGGGTTGGGGATATCTCTCTTCGATCGCATGAGAGAACTCGGGGTCGATTCAATCATGCTCGAGGAACAATATCGGATGCATCCGATTATCTCACAATTTCCTTCTATGCAATATTATGACGATGGCCTCATCAATGGTGTGAAAGCGGAAGAACGACCCGCACCTGCCGGCCTAATATGGCCTGATTTCGATAGGCCTGTAGCATTCCTGCCAATCGAAGGAGGTGAGGTGGTCTCTGAAGATGGACATTCACGAGCGAATCCTGCTGAAGCATCATGGGTGGTTCGTATACTCGGTATGCTGCTTGAACCTGGCGACCTTGATACCACTGACATCGGCGTAATTACACCCTACAATGGACAAGTGCGAGTGATATTAGATCTACTTGAGCAGGCTGGTGGCACCACACTAGGCGATCGTTGGCATGGCGTGGAAGTTCGATCTGTCGATGGATATCAGGGGAGAGAAAAAGAAGTCATAATTCTCTCAACGGTTAGGTCCAACCCTGAAGGTGAAATCGGATTCCTAGATGATGCACGTCGACTAAATGTGGCCATAACTCGAGCAAAGCGGGGCCTCATTGTTATTGGAGACCAAAATACACTTAGAAATCAAAGAGATTGGGACTTCTGGCTGACTTGGGCACAAGAACGAAGCCTCATGGCTTGGCACCTGCTGCACATGTAGGAGGAAGATGGCTATGGACCCAATTTCGACTCATGGCGGCATTACCAATCTCGCCAAGCATATTGTCTCAGTAGAACACGAACACTGGAAAATTCCTGATGGGACCATTCTCGCTCCAGTTCACAAGAGAGCAGGTGCATTCATGCTCGATGTAATCTTCGTCAACGCTCTACTCTCAATTCTCTCAGGATCACGAGTCATGCTTGCTTGGAATCTATCGATGTGGACCTCTGCCGATTGGGACCACTCGTTTGCATGGGCCATCGCAATTCTGTTCGGGCACTTTCTGTATTGGAGATATACAGGGTTGATATTATCACGATCTTTGGGACAGCGCCTTCTGGGTTTGGCAATCGTGCGAGATAATGGTGATGCCATGGAGTCAGAAGATTGGGATCGTCGATCAGTTCGTAAGTTACTCTACCTACTTCCAATAATCAACATCTGGTTCATCGTTCGGGATGTATTTCGCATGCATCAACGGCACACGCATCAGAGCGAGATAGACCTCGCCGCAGGAAGCATTGTAGCTATCGCGAATTCACTCCCTGTCGCTCACCGAGGACCCATTCGCTGAAGACCGCATGGAACGATTTCAAGTATCGAATCTCCCCCTGCTTTTGTCATGGCCCTTCCGACGACGCTCCGCATCGGAGACATCGTCGTTCACATTACCAGTATCCAGAATGACATTGATGAGGAGGACCGGGATGCAATTCTCATTGGAATTGTTGTCCAAAATAGTAGTAGAGAAGATGCTTCGGGGATTTCACTATCGATAGAGACCTCCGGGGCAAGAACTAGTGTTTTCAAGGCACTTCCATCGAATATTTCTTCTGGCACCGAAAACGAGGCGATGTACTTCCTTCCCATTGGCTGTGGTGCCTGGATGCTTTCAGTCACTCATGCCGGATTACGTGGGGAATTAGGACCCTTCCCAGATGGCCATCGGCATGTGAGTGAGGCCCCTCCCCTCTCCAAGTCAATCACATCTGCTTCGACTAGTAATTCAAGCACTGGAGGTGATGCTTTCGCTGACGCCTTCCAATCTGCGCTCTCTGGTTTCGGCTCTGAAACTACAACAGATGCTGCAATTGAGATGAATGGAGATGATCCACTTGCGGCAGCATTCATGAATTCAGGAGCCGCACAAATTCGTACCTCAGCACCTGATACGGTTCAACAGGTGTCATCTTCGGTTCCAACACCACCAGTTCCATCGCCACCAACTCCTGAAACTTCAGAAGTTGAGACATCAGAAACCCCTGCTGATTCATCTGAATCACCAATGGGGCCTGGACCAATGGGACCACCTGCTGGACCACCAATGGGACCTGGACCAATGGGGCCTGGACCAATGAGACCACCTGCTGGACCACCAATGGGGCCTGGACCAATGGGACCACCTGCTGGACCACCAATGGGGCCTGGACCAATGGGGCCACCTGCTGGACCACCAATGGGGCCACCTTCTGGACCACCAATGGGGCCTGGACCAATGGGACCACCTGCTGGACCACCAATGGGACCTGGACCAATGGGA
>MDSV01057289.1_pt1 | contig 44728 bp, 39 predicted proteins | sample 810851 | NCBI WGS metagenome assembly MDSV01 (sample SAMN05326640, study PRJNA326480) | marine metagenome | isolation source: seawater | place: Atlantic Ocean: North East | collected 2012
ATTAAAAAAACCATTTATATCGGCATCAATCACACCTCTCCATAAATCAATATCTATTTCGCTGATAAATTTTTGAGGTATATCAAATCCAGCTGCATTAACAAGGGTATTGATAGATCCATGCGCATCAACAACTTTTTGAAAAGTTTCTTTCACTGCTTTAGGATTGCTATTATCTAATTGGTATATCTGCACATCATTATTTATATCATTAGCAACATCAATAGCAGCTTGCTCATTTTTATAATAGGTAATTACTACCCTTGCGCCTGATTGAGCAAATTCTTTCGCACATAAAGAGCCAATGCCCCCACTGCCGCCCACAATAAAAACGCACCCATTTTCAAAAAATTTATCCATTTTTTTTACCTCTTTTGTTATTATATTATTTCTTATAAATTAAACAAAAAGGTAATTAATTATGCGTTTTTCATACCATCCAACTATGTGCGATCCTTCATTTTATTTAGAGCTTGGCAAAGCAGCTGAAGCTGCAGGTTTTGACGCTATAACATTTCCAGATAGCATTTGTTATCCAAAAGAATGTGATTCTACCTATCCCTATAATGATGACGGAAGCAGAGAATTTCTTGATGGAGTACCTTTTTTAGAACCATTTTCAATCATACCAGCAATTGCCGCTGTTACAGATACTTTAGAATTTTCAACATCTGTATATAAATTAGCTCCGAGACAAGCTGTTACCACAGCAAAATTTGTAACTACATTGGGAGTGATGACAAATAATAGGTTTCATTTCGGTGTTGGAGTGAGTCCTTGGTATGAAGATTTTCTTGCAACAGGCGAAAGATGGGAAAAACGGGGCAAGAGAATGGATGAGCAGATAGACATATTAAAAGGATTAATGAATGGAGAATACTTCTCTTATAAAGGAGAGTTTTATGATATTCCTGAACTAAAGCTCTGTCCTGCTCCAACCAAACCGGTACCCATACTAATTGGAGGGCATTCCAAACTCGCATTGAGAAGAGCCGCCAGAGTTGGTGATGGCTGGATAAGCGCAGGTTTAACATTAGAACAAACGGAAGACCTAATTAATAAAATAAACCTATATAGAAAAGAGTTTGGAACTTTAAATCATTCTAATTATCAATTTCAAGTAATGGGAGAGGCTGCATACTCTCCGGATGGCATTAGGCAACTTGAAGATCTGGGCGCTACAGAAGTTATCGTAGCCTTTAGAAATGCCTATGAAGGAGGTTCTGATGATAGAACTCTTGAAAGTATGATTGCTGAGATAAGTTGGTATGCAGAAGAAGTTATTAACAAATCAAGTTAATTGAGTGGTCGGGATGGCCGGATTTGAACCGACGACCACCTCACCCCCAGCGAGGTGCGCTACCAAGCTGCGCTACATCCCGATTAAAAATTATAGATATTAATTATGCATAAATTGACATTTTTAATGTACAATCACGGTCAATTTAGTATTTAAACTAATTTCATTTATAATGAACTATAATATTAAATAACAGAGATAATAAATTTTTTTGATAAAATAAATTGTCAAATCACTAATTTATGTCCATAATGAACCTTTCATTCATAGGAGTTGAAAATAAATGGCAAAATTTAAAAACAGATTAAGTTACCTATTGGCCCTTGTAGCCCCAATGATTTCAATAAGCTCAGTCCAAGCTGATGAGCCAGCTACTGCTGGTTCCGAGGAAGAAGCAAAAAAAGAAGCAGAAGGTGGACTTTCAGCTGGTGCTATAGCCGCTGCTGTAGCTGCTGCTGCTGCACTTGCTAATTCAGGTGGTAGTGACAGTCCTGCACCGACTCCTGCTCCGACTCCTGCACCGACTCCTGCTCCGACTCCTGCACCGACTCCTGCACCGACTCCTGCACCGACTCCTGCACCGACACCTTCTCCAACTCAAATTGTACAAGTTCCCTACAATGTTGAAACTAAGAGGACTGAATCAGTAATCGTTGCAACAGATACAGATGTAGTTGCTTCAATACAAACAGAAGAAATCGTTGCAACAACAACTGATACAACTGTTGAAACTGTTATAGAGACAGTGGATGCTGAGAACGGAGTAACATTTACAGCTACAAGACTTGTTGAGACATCTATTCCTGTAGAAGTCGAAGTCAGTGTTATAAAAAGTATTGATCAAGTCGTATCAACTTCTACCAATGTATCAGTTGATAAAGAGGTCGATACTATCGTAACCCTTATGACTGATACAGTTACTGATAATTAATCTACATTACTTATTTAAAGGGAGCTATTGCTCCCTTTTTTTTACTTATTTTCGATCAAATTTAAGATAAAACTTCATTCTGATTCTTGGAAAGTGAGGATGAATCTTTTGACTTAATGAAACTGCGTATCTATCATCTTTTAATATAGTGCTATCTTCAGACCACTTTAAAATCGGTATAACTGTTGTAAAATTGATCTCTGTAACCTCAATACTTTTGTTAACAAGGTACCCATAACTTTTTAAATTAGGTCGAGTCTCAATAATATCGATTCCCTTTACCTTATATAATTTAGGATTATAAAAATCTATAATATATTCTCGGTCATTATTATTCATACTAGGCTTTGATAAAAGAGAATAGCTCACATCATTAGGCAGCCCCCTTGTTCTAATAATTCTTCCATGTGAGTCAGTAATGAAAACTACTCCGCTAGAACTTACCCATTTATATTCTTCATTATCTATCGATTCCAAAACCATAGTAAATTCAGGCGAGTTGCCAATCGCAACAATTGCAAAACTATATTTTTGATCTTGAAAATATTCACTATTTATTAAAGTTAATTCGGTTGGTATAAGATTATCTTTTAAAAAATTAAAGGATCCTTGATAAAACGCAAAGCCAGTACAATTTGATAATAATGTCGCTATAAAAATGATGCGAAGTAATTTAGTCATATATGGTGTCCATATCATTAACAAGTTTCCACTTATTTGCCGCGCCTGTAATAGACCACAAAGTATAATCATGACCTATTCTAGCTGCACCATCTCTAGTTATTGGCCTAAATGAAAAAGAAGTTTGATCTTTCTTATAGGTATTAAAGAAGATTTGAACCGGCATATTAAAATAAAAACCCTTATCAAATGAACCTTCTCCAAACTCTTCCTTGCTTATATCTGTTAATGAGAAGAAAACTCCCAGATTCATACCGCTTTTGAACCTTCTAGAAAGATCTACAGTAAAACCAGAGTCTTCAGCAAGATATCGTCCTCCTGAAAGAGCAAGAAATATGCCAGTATTAGGCTCTCTTAGATAAAAACTTACATGCCCAGTAGTAGTCTCATAGTCTAAAAAACCAAATTCACCCTTATAATCTCTTTGCTTGACCCTCCAAGCCTCTGCTCCGATCCCCCAAATGCTGTTAAATGGTCTATATAGGACTTCAAAACCATATCCTCCATACATTTGTTCAAGAAGACCAGCAGATATTTTGGCATAGATGCTGCCTGAAGGATTAAAAAAATATGTTGATTGAAGATTGCTTATATATGGCTTATCTCTGGATTGCCTGAGGTATCTATTAATATCTGTTCTTACATGAGGTAGGATACTGCTTGATTCTAATTTTAGTTCATCAAAATTATTCCAAATGTTTAAACTGGCCTTGCCAGAAATATTTAAAGCTCTAGTTACTAGAGCCTCAAAATTAACAGATAAATCAAGCTGGCCAAACCAAAACCCATCTGGTCCACCTACCTGATTTTTCATACTTGGAGCAAAGCTAGTATTGAAAGAAGGAAGTTCTGCTGGTGGTCTAAACTCATGATTTTTTCTTGGATTAGATTGTTTATAAAACTTGATATCTCTTAATAATGGATCATGCATTTTTTTTTCTTGATAACGAGCAAAACTTTTTCTCGGTACTTCAGCTGTAAACATTGCTATATCAGCATTTAATAAAGTTATTTCATAATGATCAATATAGTCAGGAGATATTTGATTCAAAACATCTAGTGTTCTCCCCAAGCTTCTAGTTTTTTCAAAAAATTTTGATTGGCCATAAGTAATTTGAAATTTATCGCCCTGAATATTTGCTGTTTGTAAAGCAATGTTATTTTCAGATAAATATAGCAAGGCAGCTTTATATGCTCTCAAACTATCTTTGGAAGTCACTCTTCTAACTACATTTGCATTTTCAATTTTCTTTGGAGAATCATTTTTTATTGAGTAAGGGTCTCTACCGCTATAATTTTTGTTATAGCTAAAAGAGAAATTCAAGGTATTCCCTCGAGTGATCCCAAGTCTTAATCTAATACCGTTTGTTAGAGGATATTTAACAGCAAAATTCCACTTTGAATCAATTTTTTGTAATTTTTTTAAACCTTCAACATCGTAATTAATTGGGTCATATTCAGCAGAGATTGTTAAACCTCTTTTAAATGGCAAGACAAATTCAAGGCCACCAAAAACTCCAGCAGAACCTGAAAAATATGCTTTTGGCGAAAATTCTCCTCCCTCACCCGAATCTGGATATTCTCTAACATCAAATTTATTACTTAGCTGAGAGAATGGATTATTTGTTCTAAGTCCTCCGCTGAGAGCTCCCCAGCCCATACCAATGGAGTAATCAAAATTTTTTATTTTTTTTGATGCAACTATGTACTCACTTGAAAAAATTCCAGTGCCTGCGATATCTCTAAACCCAACAGCTACTGCTGGTAAAATATTTTGCTCTGCAAGTAATCTAAATTTAGCATCAAAACTTTTATCCTTGAAAGATTGTCCGCCACTAAATTCTTTATATTGGCTATACAAATAGTTATTTATATCGGTGTATTGATATGAAGCCTCAAACCAATCAAAAGGATATGCTATCAATGAACCTCTAAGATAAGGTTGATTATGTGACCAATTAAATCCAAGGGTACCAGCTTCATGAAATCTAGCTGAGGGAGCATTGATAATACCCAAAGTTCCATAATTTGAAAAAGATGGGCCCTCATGTAAATATTCATAATCAGCATATTGTGCTACAACAGCAATGCTAAAAATTGAGAAAAATAATAATGCTAATTTTGTAATAAACATTTATTAGTTAATCAGACTTGCAAACTGAAAATACGCTAATTATTTGAAATTGCTGAAATTGATGCCGCTGTAACCGAAAGATCTGCCAGGATTGGTGTCGCAAATTTTAATAAGCCCATAGTATCCAGATTAGTAGCTTTTCTAGGAACAATAATTGTAGACCCTGGCACAGGATCATTAGAGCCTCTGATAGAAAAAAGATTGCTTTTAAGCTTATTAGATACACCATTTGGGTAAATGATATAAGCACTATTTTTATCAGCAGTTTTGTTATACCCTCCTGCTAATTTTATATAATCTCTTGCATCGAACTTATTATTGTAAGGGACTGTAATGGGATTCAATACATTTCCAACGATTGTAATTGTACTATTAAGCCTAGGTATAAAAAGGTTGTCTCCATCCTCTAGCATAATATCTAAACTAGGGTTTCTATTAATTAAATTGGGGTCTAATTCTGCAACAATTCTTCCAAGACCATCAGATTCTGACAATGATGAAATTAAAGCAATCAATTGAACTAAATCAGTTGGATTTTGATCAAGATACCCATTCATTGCAGCAGTAGAAAGCACCTCGCCAAGATCTTTTTGCGCTTTAATGAGAACCTTTTGTTGAATATCTTTTACTGATTGCCTTGTTAAGATACCTCCAAGGGGGTAACTTAATGATGTTAGCCCCCCAGCTCTTTTATATACGGAGCTGATAGTCTCACCATCACTTATTGAATATGTTCCAGGAAACCTAACTTCACCATAAAGTCTTACATAGCCTTGCTTTAAATTTTCTTGAAATTGTTGAACATTTAAAAATTGAATATTTTTTACTGTATTAAGGTTTTCATAATTAAGCTTGGCTGATCTATTATTTTGAATAACATCAAAAGAATTATTCTGAAGGTTGCCAAAAATAGGTCCACCAGCAAATTCATATATTTGAAGAGGAGTTATTTCCTTGGAAATTGAATATAACCCTGGCAACCTTACATTACCAAGAACTGGTATAGAATGCATGAGCAAAAAAGGAAGCAACTCAGGGTCTTGATTAAATATTTCAGGACAGACCTGGCTTTCAAATCCTACATTTGAAGTGGATTTTGCAAAAGCTGAGATTTTAATACTTGTTTGATTTAAAAAATATTCATTTAGTCTTAGGCCGCTTAAACATCTTCTTGCTTCTCCAAAACTGACTTGAGATATATTCTCAGAATTTTTTAAATCTTCATTCATTCTTTCTGGTAAGGATTGATCGTACAGAAGATCGGAAAATGAATTATCAACTCGGTTGTTTGAAGTTGAGTTATTATTAATTTTTGCACGAATAAAACCATGCAAAATATTAGAATTTAAAAAATCTAAGTCATTCCTTGAAAAGACATATATATGATCTCTGGGCTCTAAACTAAGGGACTGTATATTGCTATAATTTAAAAGGTCAAACTCTATGAAAGTCCATGCTCTGATATTTTTATTAAATCTTTTGATTACCCCAAAAGGTGTATATGTATGATCAAGTAAGCCCTCCGAAATATCGATATAGTCCGATAATTTAGCATCTACAAAGTATTTATATTCTCCAGGATTTCTAATTGAACCTGAAAGATTGACATTATTTAAAAGTTCCCCTTCTAACGAATTAACAATTAAACGGTCACCTGTCTTTAATTCAAATTCATTTACTTTATCAGCTGAAACTTGGATAGTATTAAATGAACCTTTAGAAGTTCTTCTTTGCAGAGTAAAGCTATTCGTTTCGGCTAAGCCAGTTAGGCCTAAAGAGAACCTAATGGCATCTGCAATAGTTTCGCCTGATTTAATTTCATATATTGCTGGTCTTATTACTTCTCCTAGAACATGAATACTATCCTCTATGCCTTGCACTAAAACCGAATCACCGTCTTCGAGCAAAATATCTGAGTTTGTCTTTCCATCAATTAAAAAATCATATAAATCTAGGAACTGATCATCTTTACCTTTAGAATTAATTTTAATTGATCTTAATGAGCTATTAGGTTTTAAACCTCCGCTAGTAATCAGCGCGTTAATAGCAGTAGCAAAGGCATTAACGCCATAGCTTCCTGGATTTAGGACATTTCCTAGAACAAAAACTTGTTTTGGTTTTAATTGGCTGAGGGACAAAAAAACTTCTGTGGCAGGATATGATTGCAAAGCAGTGTTTTGAATTATTTCATTAGCCTGTCTTAGTGTATTTCCAGCTATGGAAAAAGATCCAAAATTAGGTATTGATATATCCCCCATAGGGCTAACTTGAGCAACTCCAGAATAAGGTTCAAGTCCATTAATGGTTATATTTAACTCATCTCCAACTTTTAGAGTGTAATCATCAGGGAGCGGAAGTTCATTGAATGAATCTAAATTTATTGGATAACCGATAAAAACATCGAGTCCAAAGAGCTCTAGATTATCTATTTTTTTATCTTCTTCATTAAACTTAAAATTTCTATACTCATCTATTAGATAACAAGCCCGTGGATCTTTTGAGCATAATTTTGAGGCTAGATCTATCCTAGCTTGCATCAAGCTAGAATAGAAAAGCTCTTCTTCTTCTTGCCTATCAATTTCTTCCAATAAAGTTAGAGTTTGCGCATAATTATTTTGCGTAAAAGATTCATATGATTCGCCTTTGGCATCTTGGCCTTCACTTCCTTGCTCTAAGATACTTCTCAAGGTCTCAGGGTCAATAGATTGTGCTGACAAAGAGGCTGCCATGAATATTGGCAAAAATAAGTATAAATACCTAATTTTTAACATAATAAACTCCAGAATATGCGCTAGAACAGAAGAATTATATCATTGATTGATATGTCTCATAGGTATGATTAATCAATTTTTATAGGATTGTTTTAATTTGCAAATATATTGGTTTATTACAATTTCAACAGAAAATTCTTTTTCTATCTTTAATCTTCCAGCATCTCCCATATTCTTCATTTTGATTGGTGAAAGCGATAAGAAATTTTCTATCTTATGTGTAAGATCCTTAGAATTAGATGCCTCACATAAAAATCCATTTACATTATGATCTACTATTTCTTTGCATCCAGGTACATTTGTTGCAATTACTGGAATACCTGTTGCCGCAGCTTCTAGCAAGCTTCTAGACATTCCCTCTCTATATGAAGGCAACACAACACAATGAGAATCTTTTAAGGCATTCTTAATATTTTCAACTTTTCCTAAGAAGTGTATTCTTGGATGAATAACACTATCACGTTCATTGACAGTAAGTGATGAGGGGTTATTTTTATCAACCTCACCATATATATAAAAATCTACTTCTTTATGACGAGAAGAAACTTCTTTTGCTGATTGCAAGAACTCTCTTATGCCTTTGTCTTTTATTAGTCTTCCTATAAAAACTATTTTTTTGCCAACTCCAGCATGTAATAAATGATTATTATTTAATGGAAAAGTTTTTAAATCTATCCCCGAGCCTGGCAATACATTTTCTTTGTTTGCAGAATATATTTTATAATCACGAAATAATTTTAAATCATCATGGTTTTGAAAAAAAACTATTCTACTTTGAAACAGCGCAATTTTATAAAGAGTTTTTACTACGAAAGATATTAAGCCTCCTTGAAGAAAAGCTGACCCTAAACCAGAAATATTCATAATTTGCTTTGTTTTTAAAAAATAACAGGCGAAAGAGATATATAAATTTGGTTTTACATTAAATGAACAAACATAATCTATTTTTAGCTGAGAAAGAAGCCGATAGTAATTCAAGACAAGAAAAATATCTTTAAAAGGATTTAGCCCCAATCTTTGCATTTTGATATTATGGAATGAACAACCCATGGAAACTAATGCTTTCGAAGATGAGTCACTAGGTGCAATAATATGGACATCATAACCCTCTTTAATTAATCGAATAATTAAATTTTTTCTAAAATTTAATATAGACCAACTTGAATTACCGGATAGAGCAATACTTTTCATATCTAATTATTGACACAAGCCTGTTGAATAACCCTGGCATAGTGTTGAAGGAGAGATTGGGTATTCTCCATACCAAAAAACTTGATAGGGAATCCAAGCCCAGCTATGGTTTGCATAAACAAGCCAAACAAAAAGCATTAACAAATATCCTAAAATAAACGAAACTGAGAAATATCCTCTCAAAAAAATATTTTTTTGAACTGCTATAATTCTTGGCCACAGAGCGAGCTGAAGTGGAATAGAGTAATAAGCAACTCTGTCAACAAGAGTTGATAAACTGGAAACAAGAACTAACAAAAGTAAGGTTCCCATACCTATCCAAAAATATACCCAATAATCTGGATAGTTTTTAACCATTTCCTTATAAAATAGGACAGACCCCAGAAATGGAAGTGCTGAGACCATAACTCTAATTAGGGCTCCGTCTGATTGGTAATCTGGTTCTAAAACATAAGCTAACAATAAAATCTCCACTGATGATAATTGAGCTGCAATCCAAATCAAACAAATAAGCAGAAAAAGCATTAGTGAAATAAAATAAATATTTTTAGATTTAAAAAAAAGAAGTCCAAGCATAATAATTGCAGATTTATGAAATAAACATGCTATTAATACCCAGAAAAAAAATCTAGCTGTATTTTTATCAACATATGTAAGAGCTACTAGAATTAATGAGAGCGCCAAACCTTGTCTTACAGTGCCCATGCTTATACCAATAATAAAAAAGGGTATTGCTGCGACTATCGTTGCCCAAGGAATAGGCTGCTTTGAAGCAAAAAATACCAAGCATGTCATTGTTATAAAACCGCACATTAGATTTACTCCAACAATTCCTGTATTGAGAAATGACGAAATGAGGTTTAAAAGTAAATAGCCTGGATCAAATCTCGAAACATTTAACCATTCACTTGGTGGAATGTTAATTAGTTTGTCGTAACTATTCAGGTAATTTAGCCAATCCCCACCAACCTCATATCTAAGGCCAATAAATAGAGTTCCATAAACTATCAATAGAACCCATAAAAATCTCTCAAAATTTTTACTAAAGTTAATCGGATTCACAAGAAATAGAGATGCTATGCCAAAAGTGAAAAAATATGGCGCCATTGGATATTTAACGGTGAAAATGCAATGAGATAATTAAAAAATTTAGGCTAGCCAGCATGTCCTTTTTTAAATACTCTCTTTTTAATTTCAAGATCTTTAAAAAAAGCCCTAATACTAAATGCCTTTTCTAAAACTAACATTGTTATAGAAAGAAAGATGCTAAGAAAAAAAGCAGTTAGTACAATTAAACTTCTCTTGGGGAAAATTCGATCTTCAGGAAGGTATACGCTATCAACAATTTCAAATGCAAAATACTCTGTTTTTTCAGAGAGAGCTAGAGTTTGAATTTCTTTTTGGATAAGGGCAGATATTAGTTTCTGAAGCTCTAGATTCTTTGTTTGAGATAGTGTTGAGTTTAAGAACTTGATTGTATTATTAGCTTTAGAAACATCGTAGTCCCGAATATAGTTATTTGAATCTTGAACAAGCCAATTTAAAAAAATAAGTGCTGTTTCTGGAGAATGATGCTTAAAAGAAAAAGTTACAATTTCAACATTAGCAAAAATTGTGAACATACTTCGAAATTTTCTATAAGCAGGCATAAAATTAGGTTTAAGAAATTCCTTATCTTCTGCGGATATATCATTTAACTTAGAAAGATCACATTTTTTATACAAACATGATAAAAGAATAGGATTGTTGTATATTCGCTGAAAATAATCTTTTGAGTTAATTCTTTCAATTGCTATTTTTGCCTCACTACTCATACCTCCTACTGGACCACTTCCAGACTGCACAAAGCTTGCCACTTGTTCTAGTGATGATGAAGAAGATTGGCTCCTGGTCATAGTCGAGCTGTGTGTGAGAGCCGCGCTTGCCTGATAGATAGGAGTAGCAAGCAAAGAATAAATTATTGATGTTAAAGTGAAACAAGAAACTATTACTAAAATGAATGGAATATTTTCTAGAATCAATATAAAGAGCTCCCTAAGACCTAGATTTTGTTTTGACTCGCTCATGTATTTATTATAAGTTAATTATTAATTAATGACTTAAAGTTAATCAAAATTCTTCTACCTCAAGCCAAGCTTGAAACATCAAAACATCCCATAACTCTGTCTGATGATTCTTAATACCAGATTTATGTTCATTCCACTTCATTTGAATATCTTGTCCATTAAGGTAGCCCTGCTCATTAAGCAACCTTGGATCAAGCAATGATTCTGCCCAATCAATCAGAGGCCCTCTCAGCCAATCCTCTATAGGAAGAGCAAAGCCCTGTTTTGGTCTTTCATAAAGACTTTTTGGTAAATATTGCTCAAGAAGTTTCCTAAGAATGTATTTTCCCTGACCTTGATAAATTTTCATATCCTCTGGCAAAGACCAAGCAAAATTTATCACATCTTCATTAAGAAAAGGGATTCTTGTTTCTAAGCTAACTGCCATAGCTGCTCTATCAACTTTTGCAAGAATATCTCCTGGTAGATAATTTTTGAAATCATTAAACATCATTCTCTCAGATAGAGAAAGTCCTTCTTGATGAAAAAATATATTTTCATTAATTGAGTCAATGCCTCGAACAATATTTGAGTTCTCAGCCCAGTGACAAATAAAAGATTTATATAAATTTAAATCTCCTTCAGATACCAAAGCTTTAGATATTTTATCTACCTGATTTGAAAGATTGTTAATTCCTAATTTAGAATTTAATTTACGTGAACCATTTAACTCTAGAAAATTGAGTTGATTGGGCTTAATTAAATTTAAAATTGATGCCATTAGCAACTTTGCAGTGCTAGGAATTTTATTTAAGATTGGACCCCATTTTTTTGAGTAAATGTGTCTATTATACCCGGCAAATAATTCATCTCCAGCATCACCAGAAAGTGAAACGCTCACTGACTTCTTTGCAAGCTCTGAAACTAAAAATGTAGGTATTTGTGAAGAGTCTGAGAATGGCTCATCATATATATAAGGTAGCTTTGGAATAATGTCTAAAACTTCTTCTGGAGTAACAAAATGCTCTGTATGATTAGTGCCTAAATGATGGGCAGTCTGTCGAGCAAAATTAGCTTCATTAAATTTTTTATCTGAAAAACCGATCGTAAAAGTATTAACTGGGGAACTAGAAACTGATTGCATAATTGATACCACTAGAGAAGAATCTATTCCACCAGATAAAAAGGCTCCTATAGGAACATCCGAAATTAATTGAGAAGAAATTGTCGTTTTTAATAAGTCATCTAAATGGCATAATGCATCTGAAAAATTTCCCTCAAACGGGGTAGATTTTGCTCTTCTCACTTCTTCATCTATTCCCCAATATTCTTCTATTATTTCTTTTCCTTTAGGATTAGAGTCTTTAGTATTTAAAGTTAATATTTTTCCAGGTTCAAGTTTATATATATCATGATAGATGCAATGAGGGGCAGGAATATATCCTAATTTCATCTGGAGATTTAATGAGTTTTTGTCAATTTTTGAAATGAATTCAGGATGCTTTTTTATTGCTTTTAGCTCAGATGCAAAAATAAATACGTTATTTAGCCATCCAAAATACAACGGCTTCTCACCTGCTCTATCACGTGCTAGAAGGAGTTGCTTAGCTTTTTTATCATATACTGCTAAAGAAAACATTCCTGAGAAAGACTTGATTGCAAAATGAAATCCCCATTTCTCAATTGCCACTATAATTGTTTCAGTATCGCACTGGCTAAACCAATGAATATCATCAAATTCTTTTTCTAATTTTCTTCTTAATTTTAAATGATTGTAGATTTCTCCATTATATGAAATAACATAACGCTGAGATGGAGATATCATTGGCTGACTTCCAGCATCTGATAAATCTAATATTGATAATCTTCTATGAATAAATGAAATTTCATTACTTGCATCTATCCAGAGACCAAATTTATCAGGCCCTCTATGAAAAATTGCATCCCCCATTTTATGGCTAATATTTGAGATTTTTTCATAGGAATTATGTTGGAAATTATAAAAGCCGGCTATTCCACACATTTTAAAATCTCAGCAAAAAGTTTATTGAAGGCAGATGTTTAATTTTCATATATTTCCTGATGGGAGATTGCTACCTTTTCAATTAAGAAGTTGTTATTAACTCTATCTTTTAATTTTCTACCAATAAGCTTTCTTGCATCTTTGGATTGTTCACCAATATTAATAATACTATTATAAAAAAGGTCGAAACTACTTAAATTAATTGTTGCGGTTATGCCGCCGATTATAAAATCTACATCGCCAACATTGGTTGCAATACATGGAACCTCACATAGCATTGCCTCGCATAAAGATATGGGAAATGCTTCACCCCTTGAGGGGAGAGTGAAAATATCAATTGCTGATAAAATTTTATTTATATCATCTCTCTCTCCCAAAAGGTGAACCTTGCTTTCAAGATTTTTGGCCTGAATAGATGATAGCAACTCAGTGTTATTACTATCATTACCTTTTCCAACATAAAGAAAGTGATAATTTGGATAATTAACAGTAACTCTTGAAATGATATCTAAGAAGCCAATTTGATTTTTTTGAATATCGAATCTTCCTATGCAGCCTACCAGTATTTCTCTGTCTGTAAAGCCCAATTCTATTCGAAGATTTGTCCTAAAATCTTCTGAATAAAAAAAATTTTTAGAATTAATTCCGTTTGGTATAAATATTGATTTTTTTTTACTATAAAATATTTTTTTGTGAATGAGCAAAGAACTTTGGGAGCAGAAAATAATTTTTTGAGGAATAAAATATGAAAAAAAAGCCAGTATATGAACTAGAAATCTTGTTCTAAACCTCAGCATTCCTTTCTTTATATTAAATGCATGTATAGACCATATAATTTTCTTAACACCCAATATTTTTGCTGCAAAGCCACCCAATAGATTTGAGTGATACATCCAAGTGTGAACAACATCGGGTTTAATTTTTTTAATTAAGAAAAATAGCTTAAGAATTTCATTTACAAACAATAAAGTTTTCCCAAAATTTAATTCATGAACTTGATAACCCCTTTCTTTCATTCTATATGCAACCTTTCCAGAACCTGAAAGACTTATAATCTCAACTTCAATTAAAGGATCCAATGAGTATGATAGAGACTCCAAGCAAGACTCTGCACCTCCAACATCCATGCTGTTTATAATCATTAATAATCTCATAAACTAGACTTAATCTTTTTTATTAGCTGAATATAAATACCATTCCATAGATTGTTTTAAACCCATCTGGACAGTATGCGAGGGTTGATATGACAAAGACTTTTTTGCATTGTTGATATCTGCTAATGAATGTCTAATGTCGCCTTTTCTGAACTCTGCATTTTCAATTTGGAAATTAGAAGAAATATTGTGCTCTATTAAATTTTCTTTTATTAAAAGAGCAAGATCTAACAGATTAATCTGAGAACCAACAGCTATATTGAATACCCGACTTTCATTAACTTTCATTGAGGATTTTGCAGCCAAAATATTGGCCTGGATAACATTTTCAATAAAACAGAAGTCTCTTGTAGTCTCACCATCTCCATAAATTTCAACAGTTTTATTTAATATAAATCTATTTATCCACTTTGGAATTACGGCTGCGTAAGCACCATTAGGGTCTTGCCTGGGACCAAATACATTAAAATATCTCAATCCAACCGTTTGCAGACCATAGTTAAGGCTAAAGACTTCTGCATACAGTTCGTTTGTAAGTTTTGTTAATGCATATGGGGAAAGTAAATTTCCTATTTTCTCCTCTACCTTAGGCAGTGAAGGCTCATCTCCATATACAGAGCTGCTCGTTGCATATACAAATTTTTTCACACCATGCTCTTTGGCGCAAAATAATATATTTAAAAATCCGCTAATATTATTAGAATGTGAAAAAATTGGATCTTCAATACTTCTAGGAACTGAGCCTATGGCTGCTTGATGCAAGACGAAATCAACAGAATCTGAATGAAAATTAGAAGATGAATTGAATGCCTTTTCACAGGCTTGCATATCTCTAATATCTCCATCAATAAATATAAAATTAATCCATAACTCTTCATCTATATTATCTCTAATCTCATCAAGATTAGTTTGATATCCAGTTGAAAAATTATCAATGCCTATAACAAATTGATTATTTTTTAAAAGAAACTCAACTAAATTACTTCCAATAAATCCCGCGGAACCTGTTACCAACCAAGTTTTTGGATTGAGCTTCATTTCATCAATCAAAGAACTAAATTTATTATTATTTTTCATAATCTAAATTGACTTTCCTCTTCAAGGAAAGCTCCTTTTAAATCAAAGAACAGACTTTCATTTGAGCATAACGATTTGATGTATTGAAGTCCTCTATCTATAAATTCCTTGTGAGGGACTGCTAAAATTACAGCATCATATTGATTGGCTTGAACTGTCTTTAACATTTCAACTCCATAATTTTTTTTAGCTTCCTCTGAATTTACAACTGGATCAAAGATATCAGTCTCCACATTATTCTTTCTAAGCTCCATAAAGAGGTCTATCACTTTTGTATTTCTAATATCTGGACAATTTTCTTTGAATGTAAAACCTAATATAAGAACTTTCGATTTTTTGAGTTGGATGTTCCTCAATTTCATTAACTCTATTAATTTGGAGCAAATGTAAGCTGGCATTTCATTATTGACCTTTCTGCCAGATAAGATAATTTTAGGTAAATATCCTAACTGCTCTGATTTAAATGTTAAGTAATAAGGATCAACCCCGATGCAATGGCCGCCAACCAAACCAGGATTATACCGATTAAAATTCCATTTAGTGCTAGCGGCATCTAAAACTGCTGAGGTATCAATACCAAGTCTATTAAAAATAATTGATAATTCATTCACTAAAGCAATATTTAAATCTCTTTGAGTATTCTCAATTACCTTTGCTGCTTCAGCTACTTTTATGGTTTGGGCTCGATAAGTACCCGCATCAATAATCGAGGAATATAGTTCGTCGACGATATTGAGAGCTTCTGTATTTGAGCCAGAAACAACTTTTGTAATATTCGTCAGTCTGTGAAGTTGATCACCTGGATTAATTCTTTCAGGGCTATAGCCGCATAAAAAATCTTTATTTAGAATTAAATTACTTTCCTCTAAAATTGGAATACAAATTTCTTCAGTCAATCCTGGATATACAGTTGATTCATAGATAACAAGATCACCCTTTTTTAATACTGATGAGATTAGTTTGGAAGCCTCTTTTATTGAACTTAGCTCTGGAATATTTGAATCATCAATTGGCGTAGGTACAGTTACAATATATATATTAGAATCTTCAATACTTTTTGGATTAAATGAATATTCTAAGAACTTTGCTTTAGTTAAATCTTTTGCCGATGTTTCATTTGTATGATCAATTTTATTTCGTAATAATTCTATTCTTTGCTTATTTAAATCAAAGCCAACAGTATTATATTTTCGCCCAAATTCTACTGCCAAAGGTAAACCAACATAACCCATTCCCACTATGGAAATTTTTATTTTATTAAAATCTAGGGTACGCATATTTTAGGAATTTGATTTGTAGATTATAGTGTAATAATTATTGAAAATTAATTAATTTACTTTTTTGTAGCAGTAATTGAATAAACGAATATAAAAAATTTTGAAAAAAAGTATGCGCCAATTTCTAATAATTTTTTTGGTTTCTCATAACTAAATGCTGAAATAAAACTCTTAGCTGATTCAAAAAAAGAAAAGTGAATAAAGAGAAGCTTGCCTAAACTCAAATGATTATCTTTTAATCTAGATAAAATTTCCTCTTCTGGTAGCAAGGATTTTTTGCGCGCTAGCTCTAAAAATAATCTTGTTCCTTGGAAGGATTTTCTATAACTTTTATTGCTCAATGAAGATTTATGAAATCGTTTGAATAGAACAAAATTTGGAATTGTTCTTAATTTATATAATTGGAATAAACGCAGGATTAGATCAAAATCTTCATTATGTGTAAGCCTTTCATCAAAACAGGAAACATTCCGAAGAAAGTTTGCTCTTAACAAATAACAGGAGATTTGACCTTGTAATTGATTCTTTCTGCCGATTAATGCTGGCTTAATCTTTACTTCAGAAATAAAATTACTTGACGCATTAAAAGTTCTTCCAAAATTCTTCATTCTTCCGCACACTCCAAAATAGTCAAATGAGAGAGTATTTAGTTCATTGCTATATATTCTAATCGCTTCTTTAGGGAGCAAATCATCAGCATCCATAAAAAGAATATAAGCACCATTTGATTTTTCAAACCCATAATTTCTTGCTTTAGAGGGCCCGCTATTTTTTATTTTATAAAATTTAATACTTAGAGCTGAGAATTCTTCTAGATGACAGACTTGATTTGCTAAGTCATTTGTTGACCCATCGTCAACTATAATTACCTCAAGTGGCAAAACTGATTGAGCGGCAATAGAAAACAGGCATTTTTTTAAAAAAACTGCATCATTATATGTGGGAATAATTATTGAGATTGATTTAAGAGGATCGCTCATGATTCCAAAAAATATTTATTAGTTGATGCCAACTCCATGATAGTTAAAACCCATATCACGAAGACTTTTAGAGTCCAAAATATTTCTTCCATCAAAAATTTGCTTATCTTTCAACCCGGCTAATTTTTTCAGATCAGGATCCCAAAATTGTTTCCATTCAGTTAAAATTACAAGCGCATGCGAAGAATTTATATTTGAATATTGTTTGTTGTTGATAAAAATATTCTTGAAAGATTGAAGTTTTTTGGGCAGTCTTTTAACCAAAGGGTCGTAAATATAAATTTTTTCTACTTTTTTAGCTAACTCACTAATTACTTCAATCGCTACAGAATCTCTTATATCATCTGTATTAGGTTTGAAGGATAGCCCCCAAATCAGAAGATTTTTTTTGCCTATATTTTTTTTAAAAACTTGAATTAATTTCTTTACAAAAAACCTAATCTGATCTTTATTAATTTTTTCAACTGCTGATAAAAAAGATGTATCAATATCAAAACTCTTTTCTGTTTCAATTAAAGATTTGATATCTTTTGGAAAGCATGAACCACCGTAACCAATGCCTGCATACAAGAAATCTTTTCCAATTCTGGGATCAGCGCCCATTCCGTGCCGTATTTCATGGATATTTGCACCAACCTCCTCTGCAAGATGAGCCATGTTGTTCATAAAGCTGATTTTAGATGCTAGAAAAGCATTAGATGCATATTTAGTCAATTCTGCAGACTCAATTGTCATTTCAATAATTTTATTTGATTTTCTATTTAATGGCTTATAAAGAGCTTTAAGAAGATCTAATACTGTTTGATCTTCAGAGCCTAAAATTATTCTGTCTGGTCTTAGGAAATCATTTACTGCGTTTCCTTCTTTTAAAAATTCCGGATTTGCACACATAGATACTTTAACTCTCTTCTTTTTTAAGTCTCTATTCAGTCTATTAAGTAATTTCGCGTTAGTTCCAATTGGAACTGTGGACTTAGTAACAATAACCATAGATTGATTTAGATTTTTAACAATTAAATCAATACAGCTATTTAGATTAGTTAAATCTGATCTACCATTTCTACCTTGAGGGGTATCAATACACAGAAAAATTAAATCACTTGCAGATATATCACTATATGAATGAGTAAATTGAATTCGCGACTCTTTTATATTTCTTGAAATAATTTCTTTCAGTCCAGGTTCATAAAAGGGTAGTGACAAATTTTTTATACTTCTTAATTTCTTTTTATCGATATCAATACAACGGACGTGATTTCCCAAATCAGCAAAGCATGCCCCTGTAACTAGGCCGACATAACCTGTTCCAATGATCGTAATATTCATATTATTTTTTTATAAGAAAATCTGAAATTAATTAAATAAAATAAAGCTTATTGCAAAACAGTCACTATAATAAACTATCAAAGATATAATTAACGGAAAAAAATGATTTTTTTGGTTACAGGTGGGGCTGGATTTATTGGGAGTGCGCTAGTCAGGAGGCTCCTTAAAGACAAGAAAAATACGGTTATTAATGTAGACAATCTATCATATTCTGGAAATCTTGAGTCTATTCCAAGCTCAAATAAAAATAATAACTATACTTTTGAAAATTGCGATATCACTAATAAAGAGAATATTACTGATCTGGTTATGAAATATGAGCCTAATATTATTTTTCATTTAGCGGCAGAAAGTCATGTTGATAGATCGATCGATGGTCCTGAAAAATTTATTCTCACAAACTTAATTGGAACTTTTAACCTCTTGGAGGCTTCAAGAGATTTTTTTAAACATGGGTGCTCAAAGTCAGGGTTTAATTTTAAATTTCACCATATATCTACAGATGAAGTATATGGAGATCTTGAGACCACAGAGGCTCCCTTTGACGAGGATTCAAGATATAAACCCAGCTCTCCTTACGCTGCATCTAAGGCCGGATCTGACCATTTGGTAAGATCTTGGGGCAGAACATTTGATATTCCTTATGTAATGACAAACTGCTCAAACAATTATGGGCCCTATCAATTCCCAGAGAAATTAATTCCACATACAATAATTAATGCGTTGTGTGGCGAAGAGCTACCAGTTTATGGTAACGGAAAGCAAATAAGAGATTGGTTGCATGTTGAAGATCATATTTCTGCCTTGCTAAAAGTCTCTCAGTCAAAAAAAATTAATGATACATATGTTATTGGTGGAAATAGTGAGATGAAAAATATAGAAGTAATTAAAAGTATATGCATTTATCTTGATAATAAGATTTCAAAAAAACCAAATAATATTTCTTCTTTTTCTGAACTAATAAGTTATGTTGAAGACAGGCCAGGTCATGACAGACGTTATGCGATAAATTCTTCAAAAATAAATTCTGAATTATCCTGGGCTCCTAAAGTCAATTTTGATGAAGGCATAAAACAAACAATTGACTGGTACATTGATAATAGAATCTGGTGGGAAAGAGTTTTATCTGGTGAATATAGGCTCACTAGAGTAGGTTTAAATAATGACAAATAGAAAAGGCATTATATTAGCAGGAGGCCTTGGGACTAGACTTCGCCCTTTAACAAACGTGATTTCAAAACAATTACTGCCAGTATATGACAAGCCAATGATCTACTATCCAATATCAGTTTTAATGCTTGCTGGCATTCAAGATATAATGATTATTTCTACTCCAAGAGACATAAATGATTATGAAAATCTGCTTGGGGATGGAAGTAATTTTGGTATTAATTTGTCATATACAGTTCAAGATCAACCCAATGGTCTAGCAGAAGCATTTATTTTAAGCGAAAAATTTATTAAAAATCATAACTCTGCTCTTATCTTAGGGGACAATATTTTTTATGGTCAAAATTTTTCAAATTCTTTAAAAGATGCATCTAATCAAACTGATGGAGCAACAATATTTGGATACATGGTTCAAGATCCAACTGCATATGGAGTTATAGAAATGAATGAACAAAAAATTCCGTTATCAATAGAAGAGAAACCTTTAGTACCAAAATCTAATGTAGCGGTAACTGGCTTATATTTTTATGATTCAGATGTGATAGATATTTCAAAATCTCTCAAACCATCATCAAGAGGAGAATTAGAAATTACTGAAATAAACAATCGTTACTTACAAGCAAAAAAATTGCATGTTAGCATGCTTGGCAGGGGGTTCACATGGTTAGATTCTGGAACTATTGAATCTCTATTAGAAGCAAGTCATTTCGTTCAAACAATTGAAAAAAGTCAAGGCTTTAAAATTGCTTGCTTGGAAGAAATTGCTTTAGCAAATAAATGGATAACAATCGAAGATCTTGAAAAAAGTATTCAATATTATAAAACTAATAGTTATGGTAAATACCTGCAAAATCTTATTTCCTAACTTATATTTACTAGTTCATAAATGGAGAAAAATATGAGAGTTTTCTATGCTGAGGCTAACTACGGCAAAGATGAAATAGATGCTGCAATTAAAATACTTAAAGAAGAAAGACTTGCATTAATGTGCGGCAAAAATGTAAGTAATTTAGAAGAAAGGGTTGCAAAAATATTTAATCAAAGATTTGGATTAATGACTAACAGCGGATCTTCGGCAAACTTGCTTGCAATTAAGGGCTTAAATTTAAAAAAAGGCTCAAAAGTAATCACTCCATCACTAACATTCTCAACTACTGTTGCTCCTTTGGTTCAAAGTGATTTGATACCACTTTTTGTAGATGTGGAGTTTGATACATTGCAAATAGATGTTGCAATACTCAAAGAAGTTGACCTTGAGAACGTTTCAGCAATATGCGTACCAAACCTAATAGGAAATATTGCTAACTGGGAAGAAATTTCTAACTTTGCAAAGAGCAATAACCTTATGGTAATAGAAGATTCTGCCGATACTATTGGGTATAAATATAAATCAGAATTAGATCAATGGGCAAATGTTACAACAACGAGCTTTTATGCATCTCATGTTATCACTGGCGCAGGATTTGGAGGCATGGCAACATTTAAAGATCAAAAACATTATGATTTAGCTAAATCATTGAGAGGATGGGGTCGAAGATCATCCTTATATGGGGAAACAGAGGATTACAATAGAAGGTTTGATTGTCAGATTGGAGGTATCGACTATGACGATAAATATGTCTTTGATGATTTAGGATATAACTTTCTTCCTTCTGAAATTTCAGCCGCATTTGGTCTAGTACAGTTAGATAACTTAGAAAAAAATGTAAAAAATAGATGGGAAAATTTCAACATACTAAAATCAACTCTATCAGTTTCAAAAAATTTTAAAACATTTAGATCTTATGAGAATGTTTATACTGGGTGGCTAGCATTTCCATTGCTGCTATCTGAAAAATTAAAAGGCAAGAGGAAAGAGTTTCAGATTTATCTTGAAAAGTCAGGCGTCCAAACAAGAACAATATTTACGGGAAATATATTACGTCAGCCTGTAGCAAAGAAATTTACCTGGGATTCTTATGGTTCTTTTGAAATATCTGACGAAATCATGCAAAACGGTATTTTGTTGGGTTGCCATAATCAGATGACTAAAGAAAAAATAGATTACATGGTTAAGATAATATTTGAAGCAGAATCTAAAATTGCCTGAAAAAATTTTTCAACTGGTGTATTTAGCTTTGTTGAAAAAATCTGCCTACAAAATTACTTAACGAATATGCCCATGCTAATCCTGCCACAACATCATAACTAGGAATATTTTTTTTAGACAAGGGAATGAATCTATCTTTTATCTGAAAAAACTAAATATTTTTTTACCATTTCAATAAAAAAGAAATAATATTTCTTTGGGTTAAGATATGATTTTACTCTTTTTAATTCTCCCAATCTTAAGTCATTAGCTAATTTAATATTCTCTGATAAGAGGCTAGCTTTGAGATTTTCATATAGTGAGAACCTATGTTGCAAAAGGAGTTTTTTAATTTTAAAACGTTGATTTCGATAGTCAGAATTTTGAAGTAATTCTTCATAAAATATTATGAAATCTTGATGTCTTCTTGCAAGATTTGACAGTGATAAATAATGGTAACCATTTTTATCTAAGAGTTGAGTTTTTGCTTTATTTGTTAATTTCGTTCCAGAAATTTCTACTTGAGAGAAAATTAGCAATTTATTGGAGGCTTTTAAGATAGTGACGAGAATAATTTGAGGAAAAAAGAAAGCTGCTAAATTTTTCCTTTCCAAAAGATCAAGTAATTTTTCTTCAATCAAAATAATTGATTCTCTTTTATAGATCAGGCCTGGAGCATGCTTTGCTGCATTCCAAATTTGAAGAAAGCCAATTTCTTTATTAGATTTTTTTAACCTAGTAGATGAAAGAGATTGAAAGTAAGTAGAAATAAAATCAGGATCAAGAGATTTTAACTGTTTTTGTATGTCCTGAATTCCTTTTTTATAAAAAATATCATCATCTGTTCCCATGATGACAAATTTAGTATCACTTAGATGAAAGCAATGTAAAAAATTTTGTGCATAACCCAGAGTACTCTCATTTCTATAAACTTTAATATTTGTAATGGAATTAAACTCTTGCAAAGCTTCAAAAGTCATATCAGTAGATCCATCATCCACGATAATAATTTTTGAAATTAAATTAATTTCCTCTGATATTAAACTTTGAATCAAAGAACATACTAAATCTTTTCTATTATAGGTTGGTATGCAAAGTGTTGTAAGAAAATAAGATTCGGTATTCATAAATTAATTGTATTTAATGCATTGACTTACATTAATTTCTTCCTAAGATTTTATCACAGGAATTTTTTAGGATACTGGCATAGTCCTGATTATTAAAGTAGTAATAATACTGTCGCTGATTATCAATGATGGACTTATCAATTTTATTTTTAGATTGAAAGGCTTCTAAAAATATACTTTCCAGTAAATCTAAACTATCACAAAGATATACAGCATCCAATGAATCTATTCCTTCAAAATGCTTATAATCCGTGAAGACTCTGTGCATGCTAGTAAAATGTTTTTCATCATCATGAATAAGACCTAAAAAAATTTTTCTAAATATAATTGACTCAATCAGCATTGAGGTGAGGCCACCAGTAACAAATTCTGCATTACTAATTAAAGCAGGATAATAGTCTAATGATGGTTGGAAAGAGGTATCAGTATTATTTTTTAGGTAAGCAGTTTCAATTTGTTTATCAAGAATAATATGCTGAAAATTTTTTTGATCTATCTTTCTTGCCGAAGCAAATATAGATTCATGTCGCCAGGGGTGAGGTCTATAAATTAATTTCAAGCCCTGAAAAATATTTTTGTTCTTTTCTAGTATAGCTTCGTAAAATTTTAATGCTTTAGGCTCATCAAATGGAAGGGCTGTACCAACAAATAATACATACTTAAATTCATAAGGTGACTCTAGTTTTTGATCCCTGTATTTAAAATAATCATTAAATCTAGGGGTACCCAAAAGCATAATTTGTTCTTTACTAAAGCCTTGTATATCAATAGCATGCTCTAAACTTTGCTGGCCCCATACCCCAAGATAATTTGGTTTTATCCAGAAAATAGATTTACTAGAAAGATTATCCCAATTATCTACTAGGAAGAAGGTTTTGATTTCTAAGGCCTTTGAAATACTCAAAACATCATTGCCATCTGGGTCATATGCCGAACATGGCATAATTATCAATTGAGGATTGTATTTTATAATTGCAGATTTAATCTTAGAATTTTCTCTAAGCTTTAATTTGAGGTAAAAGAAATATGGATGAAATAACACAGAGCTTCCCAACAAATAATTTCTTGCCTTCAAATAAACGTATCTAATAACGCGCCAAAGAATTTTAGCGGACTTTACTAAAAGGGATGTATTTGAAGGAGTGGAAAAATCTAATCCCTGAGTTCTCGAAAGCCTAAATTTAAAAGTTGAAGATTTTTTTCTATACCTCCACATTAATAAATCAAATATATAAAAATGCCTCTTATGATTTTTTTGATCATGATCATATAAATCATAATCTTTATCATGAAAGGGCTTTAGATTTTTAACAGTATCTGACACTAAAAAACTTACTTTATAGCTATTCTCAAGGGATTTTAGAGCTGAAGTAGTAAGATAATTTCTTACGTATAAATCCGATGGAATGACTACTAAAATATTCATTTGTTTTTAGTAAGCTTTTTGTTAACCTAAAAAATTACTGATGATATTCAAAATATTTTTTTCTAACATATTGTGAGCCTCAAGAACTTCATCATTAGTTCCGCACGATGGAATAGAGTCAATAGCAATGCGTTCATATACTTTTTTGTATACCACACCAGATGCTAATATTTCACCGATTCTTGAACCCTGACCACCTTCTCTGTAATGATTATCTATTGAAATAACTAATTGGCATTTTTCTAACTGAGCCTTTATCCAGTCTTGATCAATATAATTTAGCCAAGGAAGATTTATAACCTTGATTGGTTTATTAAATCTCTCTAAAGCTTCTTTAGCAGACTTGAAGGCCATTGAGACAGGTATTGGCCCATATGCAATGATACAAATATCTTCACCTTCAGATAAAATACATCCTTTACCTAGTTGAATTTTGTAATCTTTAGGCAAGCTAAAATCTATTGGCCAAGGAACGCTTGTCAAACGCAAATAAGAACTAAATTCATATGCATTGACACACCAATCAAGCAACATTTCTACCTCTTGCTCGCAAGAGGGTTCAGTTAAAACTAAATTCGGCATTGCGGCTAGTGCTGAAATATCTCTAACAGACTGGTGTGAGTGACCAGGACCACCTGGTAAAACTCCACTTAATGAGCCTACATATATAATCTTTGTATTTTCTGTTGAATTATTATAAATCTGTTCATTTGCTCTGGTAGATAGAAAACAGGCAAATGAATGCACTATTGGCAATGCTCCTTTTAAAGCTAATCCCCCAGCCTGAGACACCATATCCTGCTCAGCGATACCACACTCAATAAATCTATCAGGATATTTTACTTTAAAAGGTTCAATTCCAGTATCAAGCATCAAATCAGCATCTAGTGCCACAATATTAAAATTAGAGCTTGCCTCTTTAAGTAAAGACCTTGAATAAGCCGAAATTAAACTTTGCTTTTTCTCAGGCTCAGGAACATGTGGTTGCATTTCAGTTTCAAGTATAAGAGATGAAAGTGATGCCTCCTCTAATATTTTATTTGTATAGCTAATAAGCTCTTGTGTAGCCTTAATATATAAATCTGAGGAAGGAGCACCACTATGAAACTTATAAAATTCAGTATCAGAATCTATTGAAGTATGCTCCATAAAGGATACGCCCTTACCTTTTATAGTATCGGCAATAATAATTTTGGGTTTATTTTTGACCTTTTTTAATAACTTGAAAGTTTTACTTAAATCCTTAACATCATTTCCGTCGCATCTTTCAACATGCCAGCCAAAAGATTGAAGTTTAGCCTGTAAGTCACCTAAGTCGCTTACCTTGGAAACCAATGTATCTGATTGAAGTTTATTATGATCTATCACTACAGTTAGCTCATTAAGATTATCATTAGAGGCTGAAATTAATGACTCCCAGAATTGGCCTTCTTGCAATTCACCATCTCCGGTCAATACTATGGCATTAGAACTAATACCAAATATTTTATTTGCACGAATCATACCTTTCGCTTTCGAAATACCCATTCCAAGAGATCCAGTGTTTGTTAATATGCCATCTGTTTTAACGTCAGGATGTCCAGGCAAACCATCTATTCTCCTAAGCTTGCTTAACATATCAAATTCAATGATTCCTAAGCCAATTAGAATGCTGTAAAGAGCTGGTGCATCATGCCCTTTTGATGAAAAAAATATGTTGTCTAATTTGGTATCCTGAAACTCATTAAGGTATATCCAAGAAATTATATCCATGCTTGAGAATGAGCTACCAATATGACCCGAACCAGCTTTAGCAATCATATAGAGAGTATTAATTCTACAAAAATATGCAAATAAAACTGCTTTAGAGTCAATGCCTAAATCAGCGTTGTGCAATCTTTTAAACTCTTGGAGAGGAATGTAATACATTTTACCACTTACGGCTTTACCTATTTTATCTCCCATGAATGCTCCCTTTTTTTTGAATATAAGCTGTACTATTAATTTTAGGTAAAATAGCAGAGTCTGTTTTAATATTATTATTTGCTAAGATGAGATCTTCTGGTTCATTGATGTCAAACCCTTCAAGCTCTTTACAAAAAAAAGGTACTATTTTTTTACCTGAAATATTTTTTTCCTCTTTGATTATTTTTGTCCAAGCAATTTCTAGACTAGCGTTTTGAATATATATCTCTGGCAAAGCTTTATATTGATTGCTGTGCCATGGAGTTCCATTTATCTCATATGGTAATAATGGATCTATAAGATTATTTTTAAGTAACCACATTTTACCTGGGTGTTGTTTACATTTTTCAACAGCTCGAAGCGAGTCAATTGATGAAGATGATAAAAATTTCTTATACGCTCTTCTTATTGTTGCTGCTTTTCTAAAGGGACTTGTTGGCCTCAAAATACTGAAGATATCATAGCTTCTATTCATACCTTCAAGTGTTTTTAATGCCCATGAAACCCATTCAATATCAGGCGATGAGTCCCCAGCCGTTGCTTTCGGCCGCAATTTTGGTACTTCAGCTCCATAGTATTGAGCAATCATAGAGTAATGCTTACTGTCAGTAATGCAAATTACTGAAGAAAAAACTTTTGATTCAATAGCTGCTCTAATAGAATAAGCCATCATTGGATGTCCATTTAATTGGGCTATATTCTTATCTTTAATTCTTTGTGATCCTGATCTTGCAGGAATTAAAGCAACAGATTGAAAGTTTTTTCTCATATTTAATAATTTAAAATTATAACTTTAACTATATGTGTTATGTATCGAAATCTAATTTTGAGTATTTAGGTTCCATTGTCATATCTAAAAAACTAAATAACATATATTGTAACTTCTGTTCTCATAAATAGCTGTTCATATGTTACTTTTTTCAAGGTTGATAGTTGAAATTTATGTGATTAGAGAAAGAATTTATAAATTAAAATCTTGAGTCAGAAAAGAAATATTTTTTAATTCAGAATAAACATCTAAAGCCTCAGTGCCGGGCTCTCTAGTTCCATTTCCAGATAGTCCAAAACCACCAAATGGCATATGAGGTTCACTTCCAAATGTTCCAAGGTTAACATTAACGAGCCCCGAGCGAATTTTATGTGCAAAGTAATTAGCCAAATCAATATTTTGTGTATGAATTGCTGATGTTAATCCATACTGAGATTCATGACATCTACCCAAGGCTTGCTCAATATTTTCTACTTTTTCAATATGCGCTACTGGCCCAAAAATTTCTAGATCATATAAGCGTGAAGATGGTCTTAATGATGCGATTAAAGTTGGATTGATATAAAAACCATTTTTTAAATTCTTTGCTTTTGACTTACAGCCACCTAATAAAATATTAGCGCCCTCTTGTCTCGCATCATTAAAATATTTCAAAATATTTTTATATTGTTTTTCATTAATAACTGGTCCCAAATCAGCTGTATTACTTATGCCAAGCTTTAACTTTGAAGCCTTTTCAAGAAATAGATCTAAAAAACTTTCATAAATATTTTTAAATACTATTAGTCGACTTGCTGCAGCACATCTTTGACCGGCATTACTATAAGCAGAAAGAATTGCCCAATGAACTGCATTATCTAAATCAGCATCATCACAAACTACAAAAGGATTTTTTCCACCTAACTCTAATGAAACTCTCGCCAGCCTCTGGGATGCCCTCGACATGATATCAATTCCAGCTAATGTAGATCCAGTAAAACTAATTAATTTAACTTTTTTATTTTCTACAAGATGTATGCCTGTATTACGATCACCATGGATAACATTAAAAACTCCTTCTGGTATTCCAGAGCGCAATCCTATCTCTGCAATTTTATTTGCTAATTCTGGCGCATCTTCAGAAGACTTTAACACAATTGTGTTTCCGCAGATTAACGCAGGAAAAATTTTCCATGCAATATTGGCAATAGGTGTATTTGCAGGAACAATCAAACCAGTGACGCCATGAGATACTCTTACTGTATATGAACTCCTTCCATCCATGCCAGATGTTAAAGATTTGCCATATAGCCTCATACCTTCACCAGCAAAAAATTCTCCCTGAAGAATAGCTCCTGCTACCTCTCCCAAAGCATGATTGAGAGACTTACCAGTTTCACTAGCTACCATGTTGGCTAATGATTTACTTTCATTCTTAAGATTTAAAACAAATTCAGACAAGAGTTTACCGCGAGCAATAGGATTGATTTGAGACCATCTGTAATGGGAAGAATGAGCTGCACTAACTGCCATATCTACAACAGTCTTATTAGAATTTACAATATATTTTTGAATCTCTCCATTATGAGGGTTTATTTTTTTTAATAATTTTTTTGATGCTTGCAACTTTTTCCCATTGACAATATTGAGAATAATTTTTCTATGTGTTTTTTTCATCAGATTGCTGTCCAGCCTCCGTCTATAACTAAATTACTACCAGTCATATAGTTCGATGCATTGCTAGAAAGAAATAAAATAGCGCCATTGTATTCATTTATTTCAGCCATCCTTCCGATTGGAATCCTTTGCTCATACTTTTCTAAAAATTCTTTATCTTGATCACCACGAACCCCAGCAAGTGTCAGGGAATTTACTCTCACTCCTTTTGAAGACCAGTAAGTTGCTAAATACCTTGTTAAATTCAATATTCCTGCTTTTGTAACTGAGTATGCAACTGGTTTATAAAACTCTATTCCTTGCGCTCTTTTGTATTGATACATTGACTGGTCAGGAGAAAGCAACCCATAAATAGAAGATATATTGATAATTGAACCATTATTATTTTTAGCCATTTCGCCACCAAAAACTTGGCAACAAAAAAATGCACCTTTGAGATTTACATCGTTAACTTCATCCCAAGACTGTTCTGAGGTATTTTCAAAACTGGGTACTATAGAATCTGTTGATGGAGGACTGTCAATCGCAGCATTATTTATAAGCACATTTGGTGAACCTAAAAATGATTTAATTTCATCTAAAGAGTGTTCGAGATCTTTTTTGTCAAGAATATTACATGATTTGAATAGAAAATTTTTAGGGAATTTCTGTTCATATTTTTTAGTTAGTGCATTTGTATCTAAATCTATTCCACATACCTTAGCACCTGATTTTAATAGAGTTTCTACATACTGGGCACCTAAAATACCAGAGGAGCCTGTTACAACTGCAACTTTATCTGATACATCAAAAAGTTTATTTGTCATATTTCTTTAGTTTGAAAGTTTTGAGTATATAAGGTCGCACAACTCTCTTACTGCTCCATGTCCTCCAAGCTTAGTTAACTTGAAATCAATATATTTCTCAATTTCTGAATGGCAATCTGCGACCCCAACCGAATAACGGGCAAGCTTAAATGCAGGTATATCATTTATATCATTTCCAACAAACATTACGTTTTGCTCTGTTATGTTCAGCCTTTCAAGATTTTTCTTTAGCTCAATTGCTTTATCTGATACAGAATTTATACAGTGAATTTTGAGCTTCTCAGCTCTTTTTAAAACCAATGGATTGTTTTCTGATGAAATTATAGACATCTCTATATTGAGATTTCTTAATTTATCTAAACCAATTCCATCAAATCTAGAGCATCTTACAAATTCTCTTCCAGACTCATCTATTAATACAGTGTTATCTGTAAATACCCCATCAAAATCAAAGGCAACATACTTTAAGTCACAAAGATCTATATCTATCACTATTAATTTATTTCTCTTAAGTTTGCAAAAAGGACTGGCTCACCTTTATTTATTTCATTTATGACAATTCTACCAATTACCTTATTAGACTCTCTTACTGGAACAAAGTTTTCATTAAAAATTCTCCCAGAGAGATCATCTGACTGGATAACAGAGCCAGGTTTAATAGTCTTATTTGCTATAATAGATTTACCCAATTTTTGAAAAACAAACTCATTGCCTAGGTCATCTTTTGGCTTTTCAGGCATCATTTCTTTGACTCTCTTAATATCACGTACAAAATTTTTAAAGCCTGTTGGTTCTAGGGCAAAACTATGATCGGTTCCTGTCCACGCCCTATTGAGGGTAACATGTTTTTCAAATACCCTAGCTCCTAACATGTATGCGACTGGTCCAGAAAGCGTTCCATTAAAATGATCAGAAGAGCCAACAGCGCAATCTGGAAAACTTGATATTAAGTTTTGAATATTTCCTAAACCAAGTCTATTGTATTCGCATGGATACTCTGAAACGCAGTGAAGTATTGCTAGATCAATGCCATGATTGCGAAGAACTTCAACGCTTGATTTTATCTGATCAACTTGCCCACCACCAATGCTCATTACAACAGGTAATTCAGATTCTGCTATTTTTGTAATAAATGGAATATTACCAAGATCGAAAGATGCGATTTTAAGAATTTCAACATTCTTTTTAATAAGTAGCTCTAAACTTGGTTCATCAAAAGGAGTTGACATGAAGTAAACATTATTTTTTTTGCACTCCTTGGCAATCATGTCAATTGCATCAGGCTCAAGCTCCAATTTCTCTCTATGTTCACCATATGTTTTTGCAAACGCATTTTCGCTATTATATTCTTTTGAATAAGCATCAGATGAAAATAGATACTTGTTATCTCGGGTCTGAAACTTTACAGCATCTGCCCCCTGTTGAGCAAAGATTCTTATATATTCGAGTGCCTTATCTAAATCACCTTGATGGTTCTGACCAACTTCAGCGATAATGAAGGCTTCATCAGAATCTTTTTTATCTATGAACACTATTACTTTCCTCTATTAATTTTTTATTTTTTCAAAACCACATTAAATTCAGTTAATTAAATTTGAATCATTATATCCCATTCACATAATGGGTATCTATTTTGAAGGTATATTAAATATTTGCTTTAACGAGGATGAATTGAAAGGTTCAATAATAGATTTATACCAAGAAGTTACTTTATGAGATGATGAAGAATCTGATGATAGTAGGTCATCATAATTTCGAATGATAATATCTTGAAAACTTTTTTCATCTTGAGCACAAAAATCTTTTAATGGATATTGTAGATACGAGAAGAAAATCATTTTTGGGCATAGAAATGGAAATAAGTGTGTATGAGGTTTTTCTAATCTTAAAAAGATTGTTGGTATGCCAATTCCAGCCATATCAATTGCCATAGTGGAACTAAATGTAAGATGAAGATTATGATCATCTAAAAGTTCCTCAACATCACTTTTATCTGTAATAGTAATATTTGAAGATATATGCTTATAATTTTCTTCTAGACGTAAATCAGCCCTTGGATGTCTCTTTAAAGTGATACTGATATTATTTCTTAAGAAAAATTCTTTGTTGTTTATTAAAAATTCCGTGACTTTTTTATTGTAAAAATTCAGGTGTGCATGATTCCCTTCAGAGGCATCTTGAAGTGAAAAAAGTATGTTTAAGAAATTATTATTTTTTGTTTGCTTGATTATTTTTCCATCATCAAAGCCAATAGAGATTGTATTTTTATAAGAATAGAAGCCAGATTCATCATTTTGAATTAATAAATTTGTAATAAGTTTTGAATGAGTGAGGGTAATGATTTTGCAAGCCTCTCTAAAAATTGGTGGCCTACCATCTTGAAGGTATCTTGGATGTCCCGGGTAAGTAATGCCATGTTGATAATCAAAAATTTCTGCTTCAGGAAAAGCTAATCTCCATAATTCGGCTTTATGCTCAATCAATAAAAAAATTTTATTTGTTTTTAGATTTCGAAAAAAAATTTTATTAATAATCTCTCTAATCAATCTTTCAACCTTATCTTCATTATTTTTTAAAAAGTTTTGAAGGAATTTTCTTATAATTATTTCTGTTATCAATACTGGCGCAAGTGAAATTGATTTTTTACTTACGCTAAAACGCTTAAAAGATCCTGAAAAATCAGGCTCTTCAAAAACGATATATTTAATATTCTGCTCTTCTAAAAAATCTTTAAATGGTTTAAATAATTTGTTTGAGTCTTGATTGCCACGATTGAAAATTATAGATGAGGAAAAGATCGCTTCATACCTATGAGCGAAAAATTGAATTTTGATAAAAAAAAATATGGCTTTAATCATAATTTTGAGTGGCAATTTTGATAAAAAAATTGATTACAATCAATTTTTTTCTTCAAAATGACTCCAATTTGCAGGAGTGCCAGCACTTATATCGCAATTTACTTTTTTACCTAAAAGGTTATCATAATATTTTGGTTCTAAACCAAAGCCTGGACGAATTCTTCTTATTGATTCTTTTGTTACCACATCTCCTTTTCGGATATCTTTAGTGAAATAAATTGATCGTCTGAATTTTAAATTTGCTTCTTCGGCTGGTTTAGTGTCATAACCAGCAATTCCTAAGGATTTCCAAGCATTGTAAGTTTCAGAGCATAGAGATTCTAATTCATATGGCTCAATAGAAAATGACGAATCTGGACCAACCGAGCTCCTATCCAATATAAAATGCTTTTCAAAAATAGTTGCTCCCAGAGCTGTGGCTACAACAGCAGCTGTATTAGATGTTGTATGATCTGATAATCCAATTTGTACCTGGAACTTAGACTTCATGTCTGGAATAGTTAAGAGATTTGATTGTTCAGTAGGCGCAGGATAACTGCTGATACAATGAAGTAAAATGAGATCTTTGCAACCATTTGATTTAGCAACATCGACCATTTCTTCAATCTCATTTAAATTTGCCATACCTGTAGACATAATCATAGGTTTTTTTGTGGATGCTATATATTTAATTAGGGGAAGATCTGTTGCTTCAAAAGAGGCAATTTTATATGCAGGAGCATTTAAATCTTCCAATAAATCTACTGCTGTTTCATCAAAAGGTGATGAAAAACAAGTAATCTCCAATTTTCTAGCATGATTAAATAATTCTTGGTGCCACTCAAATGGTGTGTGTGCTTCTTTATATAATTCATATAAGTTATAACCATCCCATAATCCTCCATTAATTTTAAAGTCATCTTTATCAGAATTAATAGTCATTGTATCGGGAGTATATGTTTGCAATTTAATTGCATGAGCTCCAGATTTTTTTGCTGCAGAGATGGTTTGAATTGCAGTTTCAATACTTCCATTATGATTAGCAGATAGTTCAGCAATAATATATGGAGGATATTCTTCACCAATATTTTTACCGTCAATTATAACTTTAGACATTTTTTAATTAATTCTTTCATTTTCTAAACAACATTTCATAGTGATAATTTCATTTTTCTTTTTTAATACAGATTTATTGCCTGTAAAACCATTTTTCTTATAAAGATTGAGCGCTTTTATATTCTTAGCATAAACTTCAAGATACATTTCTTTTAATTCTAAGACATTTAAAGCATATTTTTTTGCAATACTTATAAGTAGATAGCCTTTTTTAAGGAAGTCACTTTCAAGATTAGCATAAATTCCAAATTCACATTTCTGCAAATTGCTATCAATTGATTTAAAATTTATAACGCCTATAGCTGCCTGATTATCCAAAACTAAGAAATATTTAGCATCTTCCTTTCTTGAAAGGGATTCAATAAACTCTAAATGCTCATTTGTATCTATAACATTTGAATTATACATCTGAGATCTTACATCAGGATGGTTTCTAATCTTTAATGCATAAATAGATTCGTCGTAGGATAAATCTACAAAGTTTTTTAGATGAAACTTAATTTTGTTGATGTTTATATAATTGTTCATTCAGTAATACGCTTGCTACTCTCGATGCGCCCTTTCCATCCACGATATTGATAGAGTTTTGAGTTAATTCATATGCCCAGCTCTCACTTGTTTCAAGTAGCTCTGGTATTTCTTTTAACTCATCTATTAGTTTAATTGCATTAATTTCTGATAGTGCATGAGCCAAGGATTTTTGATTCTCCGCCAAAATAAATTGAATTGAGGGAACGCCCAAACAACATCTTTCCCATGTAGATGAACCAGAAGCGCCTATTGCGATATCAGCTTGAAACATTAACTCAGCAATATTGTTAGAATCCACTTTTAATAAAATTTGTTGATTGGTTGATGAGATTTTCTTAATTTTTTCAAGATGAGGGCATTTTGAACTAATAGCAACAATGATCTTTATTTTTCTCAAGATCTTAGAGTTTAAAAGAAGTTCTAATATCCTACATGTATAATTTTTAGAATCTGTCCCGCCCATATTTATTAAAACTTTATTAAAGTTAAATTTATTCCTTCTTAGCAGACTCTTTTTCCTCAGGTGAAGAAATTCATCTCTTAAGAGGGCGAAATTAGGGCCTAATAATTGTCTGCAATTTGGTGGTACCAAACCTTTATATTTCTGTCCGTTCGACCCAAAATTTTGATCCAGGATAAGATCGGCATTATGTTTTCTATTTCCTAGGTCATCTATAACCATTAATTTTACAAATGTGTTTTTAAGTTGTAATTGCCAATTAAAATCTATGGAGTAATGGTCTACTATAAGCAAATCTGGTATAAATTTTTTCAAAGCGTCATAACAATCTTCAGCATCTTGAAGTTGAGTAGTTCCTAAAGATCCTAATTTTTTTTTTCGATTATTAACTTCAGGCAATTGAAATATTTGGAAACCTTGTGACTTAATATAACTATTTAGGTCGCCTTCTTGTCTGCGGCAAATAAAAAGTATGCTGGTATGTTTCGATGTTAAAGCTTTAGCCAGAGTTAGGCATCTCATCACATGACCAAATCCTATATGAATAGATGCATCTACCCTGAAAGCAATCTTTTTTACCAAGCAGTCCACCCACCATCAACTGGGAGATTGATCCCTGTGACATAACTTGAGCTTGGGTTTGCTAAAAATAATACCGGCCCAATAATTTCACTTGGCTTACCCAATCTTGACATAGGTACCTTTTTTTTAATTTCCGTCATTAAGTCTTTATTTTCTTTTTGGGCTTCTAAAGATGGAAATGGGCCGGGAGAGATGCTGTTAAACCTTATTCCTTCTTTGGCAAATTCACAGGCAGCATATTTAGTCCATTGAATTAAGGCTCCTTTTGCAGCGCCATAAAATGGAGGATTAGATTCGTCTGCATTTTTATAAATATTAAGATTTGGACTTACCATTCCATACATTGAAGAGATATTGATAACAGAAGCATCGCCAAATTTTTCTTTTGCTTTTCTTAGTATAGGTAATGCAGCCTTTATAAAATTTTGTATAGATATCACTGAAATTTGATATGACTCAATAAAATCATTTGAGCTAGAAGTTTCTATTGTTCCTGAAAGACCCGAGTATGCACTATGCACAATAATATCTAATCTATTTTCTTTGAAATTTTTAATGAAATGTTTAATTTCTTCTTCATTTGATATATCAAAAGGGGCTATGAATGACTTGTATCCTTTTTGATTAAGAGTGTCTGATAAATTTTTTAATTTCTCTTCATTGCGACCATTTAAATATAGCGTAACCCCAGCACTTGCTAAACCATCTGCAATCTCTTGGCCTAAAAATCCACTAGCCCCGGAAAGGAATGCAACCTTTCCGGTTATATCATTTTGCACATTCTTCATAACTTTTTCCATAAAGCAGGATTAAGCGTTCTGCTTGAGACTGTTGGTATATTCATATCAATATATTTCATCTCATCAAGAGATAATACCTGATTCTGAAATATTTCTATATTTTCCGACAACTGGATGGTGTCATCTACGCCTATCACTACTCCATCTATCCAATCATGACCAATAACATAATTGACCAATAAATCTGAAAAACTGCATCTATTAAACTTAACCTGAAAACTTTTTAGTGAGCTCAATACATCCTCATATTCATTTAACGCATGTGCAGCGCTCCATTTTTCTTGCTGGTCAGAGAGTAATAAACCCTGCAAAAATGTGCTTCTGGTATAGATTTGTAATGGCCTATTGTTTTTCTCTTGTTTTATTAACTCAATAGTTGAGGACCATCGACCATCCAGAATATTAAATGGCATTTGTATTTGGCTAATATTATCAATTGGAAGCACTAATTTGAGTTCAGTTGGATCCTGAACAGACACCCCAATTGATCCTATCAAACCAATTTCTTTATATTTGCTCAATTCCTCAAAAATTATCCCCTCATTCTGAAATAAATGAGTTGCTCTATGAAGCATTAAGCAATCGATAGTCTCAATTTGTAAGTTCTTGATAGATGTTTTTACGCTCTTATCAATTGCTTTTTTTAGGGATAAAAGTGGTTGAGTGTTTTTCTCGTCGAATTCACACAGTGGAGAAAGTTTCGTTGTTATGTGTGGATTATTCTTAGGATTTATAGTACTTAAGAAATTTCCTAAAATTGACTCGCTATTGCCATATGCTCTCGCAGTATCTATCTTTGTAATTCCTGCTTCAATTGCTTTATGAAGTGTTTTAGTTATTAAATCAAGGGATGGTTCTTTGGAGTTATTAATGCCATATTGCATTCCAAATTGTGCTGAGCCAAGAACAAATTTATTAAGATTGTTTTTTGTTGACATACTCAAAGCAAAGATATCAATTCTTTGACAGATACTCGGTTGGGATTCTCTGTGGAATTAAAGATTTCTGAAATTCGTTCATACTCATCGATTGTATCAATAGTGCAACTTGCATCACTTATTGGAATATCTAATTTAGATTTGTAGTAATTGATTCCATATTTTCTGGATATATAGGGTGTAACATGTTCTTTATCTTCAGCTGAGGTAGTATTATGAAAGGCCTCTCTAATGAATTTCACTAAAGTTACTTCAATACTTACTCCGTATGGAAAGCCACATTTTGGCCCATTGCACAAAAGGTAATTAACTTTTCTTTTACAAAAATCTTCAACTACATCTTCAATCAAGTCGCCATCGGGAAATACATTGTCAGCTGTTAATCTTACAACAATCGTATTATCTGATTCTTTTTTTAATGAATCAAAGAACCTTTTTAAGGTATTTTCTAGATCGCCTCTAAAAAATGGTACTTTATTTTCTTTTAAGATTTCTGCTAATGTATCATCAGTGTTATTTTTTGATGTAACAACTCTTACATTTGCACCTTTATTACTTGCTCTATTGTATGCTAGAACTACAATTGGAATATTCTGAATCGTCATCAAAACTTTTCGCGGCAGTCTTGTTGAATTTGTTCTAGCTTGCAATAAAACAATGAATTTCACTTTATAGTTTTTAATAGAGTTGATACAACATATTCTTGATCCTTGTTACTCATTGATGGAAACATGGGGATGCTTATTGCCCTTTTATAGTAATTCTCTGCATGCGGAAAATCACCTCTATTAAATCCAAGCTTTTTATAATAAGGATGAAAATGAACTGGTATGTAATGCAAATTAACTCCAAGACCCTGATCGCGCAAGCTTTCAAAAATTTCTTTTTTAGAGAGAGTTAATGCTTCTAATCTTAGCTGAATAGGGTATAAATGTAATGCAGAATAACAATTTTTATCTTGCTTGGGCAATAAAATATCTTCTGATTTAATTAATTTTTCATAACCCTCTCTTAAAATATGTCTTTTCTTGATAAAACGGTGGATGCGTTTCAATTGAGAAATTCCTAATGCTGCTTGAAGATCGGTCAATCGATAATTATAACCTAGCTCATGTTGCTCATAATACCAAGGACCCTCAGATTGAATGTCAAATAAATTTTTATCTTTAGTAATGCCATGAGTTCTAAATAAATTCATTCTTTCGGCAAGATTGGATTGATTGGTGGTCGCTAGCCCTCCTTCCGCTGTTGTAATAATTTTTACAGGATGAAAGCTAAAAACAGTTATATCTGAATAAGCACAATTACCCACATATTGATTTAAATATTTACTACCAATTGCATGAGAGGCATCTTCTATTATTTTAAAATCATACTGAACACTTAACTCATGAATTTTTCTCATATCACATGATTGACCCGCAAAATGAACGGGAACAACAATTTTTGGCAAAAGACCTCTTTCTTTAGCAAGAATAAGTTTAGTCTCCAAGGCTTTTGGGCACATATTAAGTGTGTCTGGATCAATGTCTACGAGGTCAACTTTGCCACCGCAGTACATTGCACAATTTGCTGATGCTACGAAAGTATTGGGGCTAGTCCAAAGTATATCTCCTTTTGTAAATCCCAAAGATAAACAGGCTATGTGAAGTGCAGATGTTGCACTATTTACTGCGACTCCATATTTTGCCCCTACAAACCTTGAAACATTATTCTCAAAAATTGGAACTTGTGGCCCTTGGGTAAGGAAGTCAGATTTTAAGACCTCTAATACGCTATCAAGATCATCTTGATTTATATCTTGCTTTCCATAAGGAATCATTTTTTAATTAAAATTTGGCTCAACATGCTCCTTAATAAGAGAGCGGATGCTTTCAACTGTTTCCCATTTATCATTTGTACCTGAATTATATTTAAAGCCAAATGGAACTTTTTCAGCATTATGATGATTTAGATATTCTTCTTCAGAATATTGGAAAGATACTGAAGGGAGAATTGCAAAGTAAGGACCAAGATCGATTGTATGAATAGAATCTGTATCAGTAATCATTTCCTCATGAAGCTTTTCTCCAGGACGAATTCCAACCATTTCAGTTTTACATTCAGGAGCAATGGCTTCAGCTACATCTAAAATTTTATAAGATGGAATTTTAGGTATAAAAATTTCACCTCCAAGGTGATTTTCTAATGCATATAAGACCATATTTACTCCATCTTGAAGAGAAATATTAAACCTTGTCATATCTTTATGAGTAATTGGCAGGACTCCTTGGTTTCTTTTTGATAGAAAAAAAGGTATGACTGATCCTCTTGACCCCATAACATTGCCATACCTGACCACGCTAAATTTAATATTTTTTGAACCTTTAATATTATTAGCTGCAATAAATAATTTATCAGATGCAAGTTTAGTTGCTCCATATAAATTGATAGGAGCGCATGCCTTATCTGTTGAAAGTGCTACCACATCTTTTACTCCGCATTCCAGAGCCGCTTGAATTACATTTTCTGCTCCATCAATATTAGTTCTAATGCACTCAGTTGGATTATATTCTGCGGTATCAACTTGTTTAAGAGCTGCAGCATGAATGATCACATCGACGCCCTCGCATGCCTGTTTAACTCTATGTGCATCCCTGATATCACCAATAAAGAATCTAAGTTGAGGAAAATTTGATTGACTATATTTTTCTTTAAGCTCAAATTGCTTCATTTCATCACGCGAATATATGATAATTTTTCGAACATCAGGATAATCGTCTAAGATTGTCTCTATAAATTTTTTTCCAAATGAACCGGTTCCGCCAGTAATTAAAATAGATTTATTATTTAACATTTATGTAACTCATGGAGGCTGAAGCCGGAATCGAACCGGCGTAAACGGCTTTGCAGGCCGCTGCATAGCCACTCTGCCATCCAGCCTTATTTTTTAAATGTGGATATTGTATAGGAAAGTCCAGTTTGCAGAGAAATTATTAGAGCCAAAAATAATAAAAAATTTGAGATAAGCATAATAAGAGCATTGTTAAATATCAACGCAATTAAAAAGCTGCCAACAGCAAAAAGTTGGGTAGCAGTTTTAATTTTTGCCATAAAGGTTACTTTTGTGGCATTAATATTTCCATTTCTAGCATTGAAATCTCTTAACGCACCAACCCAAAACTCTCTTATTAAAATTATTCCTCCTACCATTCCAATAAATATACTTGATAATTCAAGGCTCAAAGCAAGTATAAGAAATGTAAGCAATATTTTGTCTGCAATGGGGTCCAAAACTGCTCCAATAATAGATTCAAGATTAAATCTTCTAGCAAGAAAGCCATCCCAATAATCAGAAATACTAGCAAGAAAAAAAAGAAAAAATGCCCAGCCATAATAATCATAAAGGGTAATTAACAAAAAAATGATTGGAGCAATAAAAATTCTAAAATATGTAAGAAATTGAATAAAGTAATTCATGATTTGTAAAATAAATTTATCTCATTTGCTATTTTAATACTTATTCCCGAAACCTTACATAGATCATCCACTGACGCTGCCTTGATTGATTGAATAGATTTAAAATAATTCATTAGATCCTTTCTCTTCTTTGGTCCAAGACCCTTGATATTATCAAGAGACGATTTCTTGATAGACTTGTTTTTTTTCTTCCTATTGCTTGTAATAGCAAATCTATGTGACTCATCTCGAATTTGCTGCAGAAGTAAAAATCCGGGGCTATCTTTTGGCATCTCAATAACTCCATCTTTGGAAAGGATAGTTTCTGTTGATCTCACCCTTTTTGATCCTTTTACTATACTGAGGATCATAGGTGGCTTCTTGACCAAAATAGAAAAAGTCTTTATAGCAGCATCTAATTGAAGCTTACCTCCATCAATCAGAATGATATCCGGCAATGGGTTTGTGCCTAATTTATTGATTCTTCTTTCAAGCACATGCTTCATTGAGCCTGTATCATTTCCAGAAAATTCTTTTGGTATGTTGAAAAGCCTATATTGCTTTTTTTCAGGCCCATGATGAGAAAATCTTACAGCTGATGCGACGGCATGCTTGCCGCCATGATGGCTTACATCAAAGCCCTCTATTGTTAAATTTTTATTAGTTAAGCCTAAATTTAAAGTCAGGTCTTTTGTAGCAAATGAATATTTATCGGCCTGATTCACTCTATTTTCAATAACTTGGCTAGCATTCAATCTACTTAATTTTGCAACTTTTCTGATATTTGAATTAATGTTGGTAGAGATTGAGATCTGTCTTCCAAATTTAAGCTTAATAGCTTGCCTAATTAAAGGAATATTTCTCAGCTTTGTATTAAAAAAAATTTTCTCAGGTAAGGAGAAACTATTTTGATAGTAAGAAAATATTAAACTTTGGAATAAGCTGTCAATGTCATGCAATTGATTTCCTTTAAGATGATGAGTTTTAGTTCCCCTTATCTTCCCATTCCTGACTGACAAAATACATATACCTGTTCTATTTAGCTTGGAAACACATGCAAAAAAATCAATGCTGATTAAAGAGCTGTTAAATGACCTTTCTTGATGCAGAAGATCTAAGCTTCTAATTCTTTTTTTTATATCATTCGCTTTTTCAAATTCTTGTTGCTCTGCAAGCTTACTCATTTGAGAAATCATCAAGGCTTTACTTTTTTTTCCAGATGACGATAGGTAATTTTGAGAAGATACAATATCTGATTGATAACTAATCTCGGAAATTAAATCTACGCATGGCGCAGAGCATCGCTGCATTTGATGCTCAATACATGGTCTAGATCTGTTACTAAAAGTTGCATCACTGCAATTTCGAATTTGATAAATCTTTTGTAAATCTTTAATGGTTGATTTAACAGCTTGTGCGCTAACATAAGGACCAAAGAAATTCTTTGAAACAGCGTGTTTTGATCTCTTCATACTAATACTTGGATATTTATGATCCATTGAAAAATGTACATATGGATATGTCTTATCATCCCGTAAAAGAATATTAAACCGAGGTAAATTCTCTTTAATCAAAGATTGCTCTAAAAGGAGAGCTTCAGCCTCTGTGGTTGTAGAAAAAGTTTCGATCTGATCTGTAAGGATTTTAATTTGTTGTGTTTTTCTGTCCTTGAAAGATTTACCAAAATATGAGGACACTCTTTTCTTTAAATCTTTTGCCTTACCAATATATATAATCTTATTTTTAGAAAAAAACTTATATATTCCAGGTGTATTGGGAACTTGCTTTAGATCTAAAGACATTAACTAAGAAATTTCTTTGCAATACGTTTGCCGGCGGCAACTCCATATTGATCAAAAGGATTAATTTCTAACATGCATGCCGTTATGAAAACCCGATGCTCCCAAGTTGCCAGTAAGAACCCAAGCACATCAAGCGACAACTTATTTAAATGGAAAAGATTTACTGGAGCATTACTATTTGTTTTTTCGAGAACATTTGTTGATCCTCTTATATCAGAAGACAGCAAGGAAGCTTGCCCCTTTGCTTGTGCAGATGATAGCGGGCTGCTTCTTGAGGTTGAATAAATAATGTCTGTACAAAATCCAGCTGTACCCTGATGCAATAATTGAAAGTACGAATGTTGAGCAGTAGATCCAAAACCCCCAAATACTGTCTGTCCCGTTTCTTTGAACATTGAACTAGGATTGGGTTGTTTTCCAAGGGACTCCATCTCAAGTTGCTGAATGTAATTAGCTAATGATCGTAATTTCCAATTATATGAAAGAATAACTCGATTCTTTTTATTTTTAAAATTATTAAACCAAAGATCAGAAAATGCCAATATCTTAATAAATTTTTGATATTGCTTATCTTTCTTCGTGGTTCCTAGGATCATTTTATCTGCAGCTAACCCACCTTCTAAAAATCTTGAAAAATTGCTTTCTATGCCAGCGCTAAGAGATATTGGTGACCAGATGGAATACCTTCCTCCAACTGATTCAGGGAATGGAACAATGCAATTTTCATGGAAACCCAAAGAAATAGCTTGTTTCGAATTGGCAGTTATGACTATTGAATTCATTGAATTTCTTTGCCGGCCTAACCATTTCAAACATGACAAAGTTTCATCTGTTAATAATGATTTTGATGAAAAAATATAGAAATTCTTTTTCCCACTTAATGGTTTTAATATTGAGTTAAATTCATCTTTATCAGGTCCAGAAATAAAATAATAGTTAAATTTTGATGATTTTTTTTGCACAAACTCTTGAAGTAATTTTGGTCCTTCGTATGAACCGCCAATTCCGAATGTAACAATGTTTTCAAACCCTTCTTTTTTAATTCTTTTTATAAAAAATTCTGTAATTTTTTTATAATTAAAGTCTTTAGATTTTTTATCAATGCGATATTGGTGATGTAGGGCTGGTCTATTTTCTGTTTTATTAACAATCTGTCCGTTAAATAGATCTTCTAATGAGCTCTTAACATTCAACTGAAATGCAAGCTCATCAAAAATTTTATAATGTTTAGATGAGAAATCTTTTAAATAAGGCTGATAATTCAAAAACTCTGAATCAAATTTAAAGGATAGCTTTCCTTTTTTAATACCATTTTTTGAAAGCTTTTTCAGATCTGAAAAGGTATTTTGAATAGTTTTCTTACTCATCCAATTGAATCGCTAAAACTTTGTAATGCTATTGAAATATCCTCAGCTTGAGTAATGGGCCTACCAATAACCAAAAATGTGGCTCCATTTTTAATAGCATCTTTTGCACTCATAGTTCTTACCTGATCATCTTCTACTGAGATTTCTCTAATTCCTGGAGTGATTTTAATTGATTTTATGTCCAGAATTATATTAGCCATTTCTAGCTCCATAGGTGAGCAAACAATTCCATCTAAATTTGTTTTTTTGGCGAGCTTAAATAAATTTAATATTTGATCATCAAGATTATTGTTAAATAAAGCCAATATATCTGATTCCTCTAAACTCGTAAGAATACTAACTCCTATAACCTTAGTTTTAATTTTTTGAGCTGCAAGCATGGCTTGTCTCAGCATATCTTCACCACCTGATAAATGAACGGTTAACATATCAATGGAACAGTCATGGAAACCTAAAATTGTTTCATGCACTGTATTTGGTATGTCATGTAATTTTAAGTCTAAGAAAATTTTAAAGCCACGTTCAGATACTTCACGAAGAAATGATTTACCTAGAGCATTAAAAACAACACTTCCTATTTTAACTCTACAAAGAGTTGGATCGAGCTGATCTAAGATGGTATTAGCTAATGTGAGATCATATGTATCAACTGCAACAATTATTCGTTGATCAGTCATTATGATGAAGGAGTTTTTTAGAAGCTTTAAAATGCATAATAGCTGTTTCACTTAAATATGATTCTTCTTTAGTTTTAGGGTTAATAAATCTCCTGGGACGAATATTTTTTTTGGAGAATGAGCCAAAGCCTCTGATCTCAACTCTATTGTCTAATGCAACAGCATTAATAATTTCTTGAAGAATTAAATCCATGGCTTCAATAATTATTTCATCACTTAATGATGGAAACCGCCTCGATAAGTGAATCGCTAAATCAGATTTATTGAAATTTTGTGCCTGATTTTTCATTTTTAGTTTAAGAAGTATTTAGCTTTTGAGGTTAG
>MDSV01110135.1_pt1 | contig 44728 bp, 26 predicted proteins | sample 810851 | NCBI WGS metagenome assembly MDSV01 (sample SAMN05326640, study PRJNA326480) | marine metagenome | isolation source: seawater | place: Atlantic Ocean: North East | collected 2012
CAGACCCTTCTCCACGTTCTTGTAGAAGCTCACGCACGCCAGCTTCACCGTCCACGTCGGCGCGCCCTCGATGTACCCGCCCTTGACGTGGCAATCGCCCGGGCCGGCGGCGGCGGTCTCGGCGACGCCGATGTGCATGGGCATCGGCACGTCCACCTTGCCTCTGGCGAGCTGCGCGAACGCATCCTCCACCGCCTCCACGAGCGCGCGCGAGGGCTTGACGTTGTTCACGATGGTGTCGTAGTCGTACAGCACGGGCGCGGGCAGTTGGCCAGCCTTCGCCGGCGCGGCGGGCGCGGGAGGCGCGGCGGGGCTCTGCCCGCTGTTGTCCAGCGCGGCCGCGCGCTCGCCGCTGAACGCGCTCTTGGGCCTGGTGAAGTCCACGGGGTACTTCTCCGCGAGCGCCTCGTAAAGGCGGTCCGCCATCTGCGGGCCCGTGAGCTCGCACGTCACCGTGACCTGCACGGAGTGCGAGTCGTCCTGCAGCCACGCGCGCTCGTGGTTGATCTGCTTGATGGACGCGCCGACGAACGCGATGGTGGCGCAGAGGCCGGCGATGCCGCCCGGGCGGTCGGGAACGACGCAGGAAAACCGAATCAGGCGCTCGTCGTTCACGAGCCCGCGCTCGAGCACGTTGCCGAGCGTGGACGTGTCGATGTTCCCGCCGCACAGGAGCACGGCGACGTTTTTGCCCTTGAGCTCGGGCAGCTTCCCGGCCAGCACCGCGGCGATGCCGGCGGCGCCGGCGCCCTCCTGGATGAGCTTCTCGAGCTCGACCAGGCGCAGGAGCGCGACGGAGATGTCTTTTTCGGACACCGTCACCAGCTTGTCCACGCGCGTGCGCAGAACCTCGAAGGACCGCGGGCCGACCGCCGGGACGGCGAGGCCGTCGGCGAGCGTCGGGCCGGGCATCACCACCTTGACCACCTCGCCGGCTTCCATCGCCGCCGCCATAGACGCGCAGCGGCTGGGCTCGACACCTATGATCTGCACGTTCGGATTGATGGTCTTGACCGCGAGCGCGACGCCGGCGATGAGCCCGCCGCCGCCAACGGGCACGACGATGGCGTCGATGTTCTCGGCGTCCTCCAGAATCTCCAGCCCCACGGATCCGGCGCCGGCGATGATGTTGAAGTCGTCGAACCCGTTGATGTACTTCATGCCCTGGTCCTGCACGTACGACTGCGCGGCGAGCGCGGCGTCCGCGATGGAGTCGCCTTCCAGGATCACGTTCGCGCCCAGCGCGCGACACTTCGCGATCTTCGTCAAAGGCGCGATGGAGGGCATCAAGACGGTGACGGGGATGCCCAGCTCGGCGCCGTGGTACGCCAGCGCCAGCGCGTGGTTCCCGGCGCTGGCGGCAACGACGCCCCTTTTTCTCTGCTCATCCGTCAGCGCGAGCAGCGAGTTGCGCGCGCCGCGCTCCTTGAACGAGCCCGTTGCCTGCTGCCACTCGTGCTTGAGGAAGATGTTCATCTCCGTCACCGCGCTGAGCTGGCGGCTGCGCACCAGGGGCGTGCGCACGACGCCGTTGCGGATGCGGAAGTGCGCGGTGGACACATCCTCGAACGCGGGGAGATCCTGGCCATTGACCACCAGGCGCGTCGAGCACACCGGGTCCGCGCACACGGTCTCCAGGTCCGCGGGGACGTCATCCGCGCTCGTGTCCGAGCGCCGGGGCTCCTCCACAGCCTTGAGCGGCCGGACGAGGGGGCGCGCGGTCTTCGTGTTGGCGCGGTCGTTTCGTCCGAGAGCGCCTCGGCACGCGGAACGGGGCGCCAGAGGCGTGCCCGACAGCGCGCCGGCGGCGGCGAACATCGCGAAGGAGGACGGCGGGTGGAACTAAGAGCGGTGAGGTAGACGAGCGGACCTGCGCGTTCGGGCGAATGACGGAGGGTCAGCGGGGTGGGACCGGGGGTGCCGCGGTGCTTCCTGTCGGTTCATCTTGTTTCTCTTCGTTTCACGGACAATGCTGACTCGACACACTCGAACGCGTGGTCGGGGAACTCGACGCTCACGCGACGCGGGGAGACGCGTCGAGGCGGGCACGTCATCGTCGTACCTCTGAGCGCGAAGCGGGCTCGTGCGTGTGCGTGCGGCGTCCAGCGGATAGGCGCGGCGGTCTTTGCCGCGCCCGGGAAACGCGTCCTTTTCTTCGGCATAACGCACGGGTCAGTAAACGGTCGATGCCAGTCTGGATTGGGTCCGAAAAATCTGGCCGGAAGTCCAGTGGGCAATTAGGCTGAGGTCGATCGGCACTTTTCTCACGCATCGGCACCCCGAATCCGCGCGAAGAAAGAGGAAGGGAAGCAGTTTGCCACTTGGCATGTCTCGGCGCTGCTCCTGCGCTTTTCCGCCGACACGCCGCGGAAAGTAGGTCGAAAAAGTCCCCAGACCCGCCGCGCGCGACTCCCGAGACCCGCGGGGCGGCCGCGACGATGGCGTCTCCTCCTCGCGCGCAATCCACCAACGAGGTGTTCATGATCTCGCCCACGGCGTTCGAGTCCAACGCGCAGGCCACGAGCGATAACCACTTCATGTCCACGACCGCCGACGCGACGTCCGCGCCCACATCGGCCGGGGAAGCTTCAGGCGCGTCGTCTCCTCTGACCGCGCGCGTCGTCGCGGAGCACGCCTCCCTCGTCCGCGTGCTCCGCGAAGAGATCGGCGCGGTCGTGCACGTGTTCGACCACGCGCGCGAGCACGGCACGCCCGACGCGGTGTTCCCGAACAACTGGTTCTCCACCGACGCGCGCGGGAGCGTCACGCTGTACCCCATGCGGCACCCGAACAGGCGCGCCGAGCGGCGCGCCGACTTGGTCGCTTGGCTCGAGGCGCGGTACGGAATCGAACGACCCTCTCCTCGCGCGACCGATGATGCCGATGATGCAAAACACGAGCGGGAGCGGGTAATGATCGACATGACGAGCGAAGAGACGCGTTCGGAAGGGCCGCGATTCCTGGAGGGCACAGGCGCGTTGGTGTTGGACCGGATACGCCGCGCGGCGTACGCGTGCCTTTCCGAGCGCTGCGACGAAGACGTCGCGCGCGCGTGGGCCGAGACGCACGGGTACCGGCTGATCCCTTTCCGCGCGCGAGACGAACTCGGCCGACCGATTTACCACACGAACGTGATGATGAGCGTCGGGACGCGCGGCGCGGTAGTGTGCCGTCCGAGCGTCTCGGAGGAGGCGTACGACGAGATCTCTCGTTCTCTGCGCGCGACGGGCCGCGTCGTCGTCGACATCGACTTTCCGCAGATGGGCGCCATGTGCGGGAACGTGCTCGAGATCCTGGGGCGGGACGGGAAGAAGTGCCTGCTGATGTCTCGCCGCGCGCGCGAAAGCTTCTCCAACGCGCAGATGGCGAAGATAGAAACCGCGTGGGACGCCGTGCACGTCGCGGCGATACCCGCGCTCGAGGAAATCGGCGGCGGCGGCGTGCGCTGTTGCGTGGCGGAGCTGTTTTAAGACGCCGCCGCGGCGACGCGAAAGCGGCTCGGGTTCAGAACGCGTATCATATATCGCGTCGCGTCACGTCGAACGCATCACAAATCAAAGGTGCGCGCTTCGCTCGTTCGAGTCGTCATCGCGTGCGAACGCGCGAACGACGCCACGTCGCGCGTGTCGTCGCGCGTGACGTCGTCACGGCGGCGAGACGTTCGTGAACGCCCCCGCCGTCGACGCCTCCGCCGCGCGCGACGCGACGTACACCCGCTGAATGCGGTCCACGTCCACCGCGGCGCGCACTAAGACCACCCCGGTCTCGCGGTCCGGTTCCGGTGTCTCGATCGCGCACGAACGCGCGCCATCGCGAACCATCACGAACGAACCCGCGGATTCGTCCGTGGAGGCGTCCGAGTCCGAGTCGTCCGCCGACGCCGACGCCGACGCGTCGGTTTTTTTTCCCTCCGTCGGGCGTTTCCCGTCGCGCGCGCGCGCGCGCGCCTCGGGATCGTCAAAGTCCAACTGCAGGACGTAGAAGTACCCGCGTTGCTCCGCGAGCTGCTCGTTGGCGTGCGCGAGAAGCTTGTCCAGGTCGCGGAACGTCTCGATGCCGCCGAGCACGTGGAAATCCTCGGTCACGTACCCGTCTCGGCCGGCGCCGATGGGGAGCTGCGCGTTGAACCACCGCGCGGGGACGAGATGGTACAGCGCGCGCTCGTTCGGGACGACGTCCCGGTACCGACCGTACACGCCCCTGTGCGTCCCGATCCTACGATGCAGCTCATCATCGGGAAGACCCACCTGCGACGGCGCGTCGTCCCGGTGTGTCGTCGCGGAGCCAGGCGGTTCGCCGCGGAGGGACGACAGGCCAGGCGCGCGGGGCAGTCGGGACGGGAGGCGGGGAGTCGGTGAGGGGACGTTCTCGGGGGCGCGATTCGCGAGCGCTCGAGCGCGGTTCCGAAGCGCGCGCACCATGTTGGGGCTCGAAAGGCACTGCATCGCCACTGCGGCTGGCGTCCTGCACGCGTTTTGCGACGAGGTGTGGCGGACGGGCACGCGCGAACTGCCGCCTCGCGCGGGGCGCGACGTTTCTCGGTTCGGCGACGGTCGGAAAACGGCCGCGACGCAGCGACGGAAAAGGCAACTCTCACTGGATACAGTGTAATGAGCGTGGTTCGATGAAAACACTTCGCGCGCCTCGCCGTCACGCCGTGAACTTGAGACAGCGCGTCTCGGTGTGCACGGCGTTGCACTTCCTGCTGCAGAACCGCATGCCGCACCGCGCGCAGTTGTAGCACGACTGGAACCCGCACACCGAGCAGAACTTCCGGGGGGCGGTCGCGCGGGGGGGGGGCGCCGCCGCCGTGGCGTACGTCGGCACCTCCGGCGGAACGCGGTCCAGCATCGCCTCGTCGAGCAAGCCGGCGAAACTCCGCGCGCCCTTCTTGCTTTGCTTCGCGCCGCGCGTCGTCCGACCGGTCCCGCCGCTTTTCTTCCGTTTCAGAACCTTGCCAACGCCTGCGTCGCGCGAGGAACGAGCGTGACACGCGCGCGTGTCCGGGCGGAGAGCGCGGCGTGAGCGTCGCGAAGACGAAAACGAGCGCGCGCGGCGGAGGGTGGAGAGAGACGTAGGGATGGCGCGGACGCCCGATCGATCGTGACGCGTCTGTCGTTCGCGCACCTTCGCCCTCCTCTATTTCGTACTCGCTGTCGTCGCTCGCCCCGCCCTCCGCGTCCGCGTTATCGTTCTCGAGCGCGTCTAGACGCGCGGCGGCCACCTGTTTCGGTCGAGGAACGAAGGGGGACCGCGGTCAGCGATGGCGCGCCGGGCGGGAGAAAAAGTGGGCATCCGGGGCGGGGCGAACGCGTCGCGTCGCACCTGACGTCGCGTGTCCTCATCCACGCGCTTGAGCGCCTTCGCGACAGTCTTGACACGCGTCGATTTGCGCTCGCTCATCGCGCGCGACTCCCGTCCGATGCGCCCGGCGGGAGTGGCTTCGCGGGAGCAGACGCGACGAAAAACGAGTCTCGCAAGCACCGTCGTGGGTTTCTTCGGGAGAGCGCCGGGAAGGGTCGACCGAACTCTCAGCGAACACCAGGGGATAGGCCGGGGTCAACTCAACCCTATCGGATGCGCTTGACTGGGGTTTTGTATTTCCTTTGAAAGACGCGAGGTCGCGTCGCGGACGACCGCGGCTTGGCGTCTCGCCGGGACGAGAGCGGCTTCTCCGAGCGGACGCGCGCGCCGATGACGTCCTGCGAATCGCGCGCGGGTCACGCTGAGAGCGAGACGCGCTCAGCCGCGCGTAGAGGCGCGCGCTCGAGTGGTCGCTAGACGTTTTCGACCGATCAGGCAAGCCGCATGGGCGAGTGGATGTTGCGATGACTTGTGAATCTGTTTGAAAAGCGTCGTTTTCGCGGGGGACTACGCCCCTCTCCCCTGCCGTGCGCGTTCCGCTCGATCTCCGAAACCTCGCCCGTCGATCGCCACGCGTTTAACGTCCGCGTGGACAGCTATCGAACGCAGTTTGCGCGTCACCTCTCTCCCCTGTCTATCACCGAAGGCGTCTCCAGAACGCACGCTCAATTCTTCGACTTCTTCGCCTTCTTCCCCGCGTCGAGGCTGCCCATGCCGCTCTTGGGGTTCTCGGGCGCGTTCTTCCACTTCGCGGCGCAGTGGGCGAAGATCTCCTTGGGGTTCATCTCCTCCTCCCGGGAAACCTTGCGGCGCTCCTGGTCCGCCTTGACCTCGGCGACCGCCTTCTTCATGAACAGGTTGAAAGCGGTGGGCGCGCGAGGCGCGCGCTTCTCCTTCTTCTTCTTCTTGCCGTTCTCGTCGAATTCCCCGGCGCGCTTCCCCAGGACGCCGCCCGCGCCGGCGAAGATGTCGGAGATCTCCTGCGCAGCCTCCGCGAGCTTCGCGAAGGCGGGCGCGAGCTTAGCCATATCAGCCATGATCGAGTGGGACGCGAACGATCGAGCGCGAGCGGTTGTGGCAAAGATGGACGCTAAAAGACTGAAGACTTCCCTATCAACGGTAAACCTAGACGCCCTATCGAATTTTTTTAAAATCGAGTTTCATCGCTCGTTCAAAAGCGCGATGAATCGCGATCGAGGTGTGCCAAGTCATGAATGTCGCTCGCGTCTCCCTCATCTTCACGCGCGCGATGAACGCGTTGAAGGAGAAAGCTAAGGCTGCGGCCGGGGCCGTCGCCGCGAAGGCCAGCGCAACCTCGGAGGTGGCCATGGAAAAAGCGAGGAAAGAGGCGGTACGTCTCCACGCTGACGCGCGCCGCGCGCACCACCGCGCGTCTCCTGGCGCGAACACCCCGGACGTCACCCGCTTCCGCACGGTGGGCTTCGCGTCGTCTCCCGGCCCCCACTGACGCCTTCCCCCCGCCCCCCTCGGTATCGCAGGAGAGCGCCAAGGCGTACGTCGCGGCGAAGCGCGAGGAGATCAGGCCCAAGCTCAAGGCTGCGATGGACTCCGCGGAGCCGTCCCTGAAGGAGTTCATGGCGCACCCGCAGATGCAGTACCTGAAGCAAAACCCGAAAGCCATCGCCGCGATCTGCACCATCCTCTGCGCGGTCGGCATCCCGGGCGCGGCGTCCGTCTCCGCGCTGGTCAGCCTGATCGGCCCGGTGGAGATGCTCTTCCCGATGGTCATGATGATGGTGAACCCGGTGGCGGAGGTGGTGACGTGAAGCGTCGCGCGGAGGAACGTCGTTCGCGACGTCGCGTGATTTTCGTCTCGGGAACCGCTTGTTATGGTATGACGCGCGGAAAGGCGCCCGGAAAGAACCCCGTTCCCCTCGTTCCGTCGTCGGGACGCTCACGGCTTCACAGCTCCCCCTCTTCCGGCGAGTCCGGCGCGGCTGGCGGCGGCGGCGGCGCGCCGTACCCGTCGTCGCGCGCGCGTTTCCCGCGGTCGTACGCGTCGTAGCCCCCGCGGCGGTCGTCCGGAGACCGATCGCGTTTGTACCCGTCGCGGCCGCCGCCGTCCAAGTCCCTTCCGTAGTCCCTTCGGGCCGAGTCTCGGCGGTCGTAGGCGTCCCTTCCGTAGTCCCTTCGGCGGTCACGGTCCCGCTCGTAGGTGCCTCGGTCGCGACCGTAGCCTCGGTCGCGGTCCGACCCGCCCCGCGCGACCCCGAAACGCTCGCCGTCGTCGCCGTAGCCTCCGCGGTCGGACCGACCGCGGCGGTCGTCGCGGCGGAACCCGTCGCCGTCGCGCCCGCGGTCCGACGCGTACGACCCGCGAGCGCCGGGCGCGCGCCGATCGTCGCGTCGATCGTCGCGTCGATCGTCGCGTCGATCGTCGCGTCGATCGTCGCGCCGATACCCGTCGTCGTAGCTCCCGTGACCGACAGGGGCGCCCGCGGAAGGCACCCCCAAACCCTTCTTCCCCTTCTTGGGCTTCTCCAGCCTTCCCCTCCCGACGCCCCCCCCCAGTCGTCGCGGGCGCCAGTCCGGGACGGCGCGCCCGCGCTCGGCGTCCACGACGATCCGGCGCCCCTCGACGGTCCGCCCGTTCGCGCCGCGGTACGCGGCTTTCATGTCGTCTTCGCGCGCGTACTCCACGAACGCGTACCCGCAGTGGCGCTGGGTCTCGGCGTCTTTCGCGTCGTCTCCTTCCGTACCCTTCCGCACCCTCGGAATCGTCACCGTCCGCACGTCGCCGAACGTCTCGAACTCGCGCCGAAGCGTCGCCTCGTCGGCGTCGTACGACAGCCGACCGACGAACAAGGTTTTGTACGGATCCGTCTCCTTCGGGATGTTCGCGTCACGCTTAGGGTCGTACGTCTCGAGCTGTTTCTTCAGCCTCTCCGCGTGACGCGCCTTCTTCTCGCGCGCGATGCGTCGCGCTCGCGCGTCCCTGGTTTCCAGACCGACGGGAACCCGCGCGGAGGTCTCCGCGGGGCGCGCGTCGTCGTCCTCTTCGGAGGCTTTTTCGTCGCCGCGTTTCGGATCCTCGAACTCGCCGACGAGCGCGGCGATGCCCGTCAACGCCAGGGTCTTCTTCGGCCGCGCGGGGGGTGGCATGTACTCCAGAGGTGGCCGGGGCTCGAACAGAGACAGCAAATTGGGGGGTAAACCCGTCGGGTGCTGCGGGCCCGCGCCGCCTCCCGTGCCGCCGCGAGCCGGCAGCTGCGTCGTCGGGCGTGGCGCGCCGCCCCCGTACCCGCCCCCGGGGGGAGTCGCGTAGCCGCCCCGACCGGGAGCGGGAGGGAGACCGCCCCCGTAGCCCCCGGGCGCGGGAGGGAGCGCGCCCGGAGGCGCGCGGGGGAGGTCCCGGAGCGACGCGGGCGCCGGTTTCAACGACATGCCCGTCGCGCGCGAACAGGGTAATGGCGGATCGAATCATCGCGCACTCGCGAAATACATCTCCGGTCCGCGAAAACAAAGAGGCGGACCGGGCAGCGGGCACCAGCCGTATTGACCCTTCACACACTGGGCAAACAGTCAGGTTCTCTCGTGGCCGGAAAAGTTCAAACGCGCCACTTGTTTTTTTTGAAAACTCGTCACCATCCTCAGCCGCTTCACTCCAACGCTCGCGGTCACACCACGCGTCGTCGTTCCGCCGTTCTCGCGGACGTCGCTTCTCCGCTCGCGTCTCACCCACGCGAACCCCCGCGCGCCTCGCAGCTCGCCTTTCGTTCACTCGAAAGCGGCTCGAATCGAACACAAGCGGTAGGCACCGCTTGTTGGCACACGCCCACGATCGCTCGTGGTCTTCGCGCGGTCGCGCTCACCGTCCGCCGCAGTTGGTCGGTCGCCGCACCGTCGCTCCAGCGCACGCTTACGCGCGTCGTTTCCCCGCGAGTTCCTCGCGCCGCCTCGAACGCGCCCCGCGCCTTCTCCTGCTCCGCCTCTTCGAGGCACCCCTCGACCGTCGCCATGGCTTCCACCACGCGCGACTTCCAGGTCGTGGTCGCCGCGACCAAGGATGAGATGGGTATCGGCCTCGACGGCCAGCTCCCCTGGCGACTCCCCAAGGATATGGCGTATTTCAAGACGCTCACCGCACAGACGGACGAGCCCGGCCTGCGCAACGCCGTGGTCATGGGCAGGAAGACTTGGGAGTCCATCCCCGCCAAGTTCCGCCCCCTGCCCGGCAGGCTCAACGTGGTTTTGTCCAAGTCTGGCGTGATGCGCGAGGCCACCAACGAGAACGCCGCGCCCGAGAACGGCAAGGAAGTAGAGGTGCTTCCCGAGGGCGTGCTTCTCCGCGAGAGCCTCGACGACGCGCTTCAGTCGCTCGAATCCGAGGAACACTCGCGGAACGTCGAGCGCGTCTTCGTCATCGGCGGCGCGCAGGTGTACGCCGAGGCGCTGGCGTCGCCTCGGTGCTCCGCCGTGCATCTCACCGAGGTGACCCCCCCGGCGTCTGCGCCCGACGCGTTCAAGTGCGACGCGTTCCTGCCGAAGCTGGACCCCGCGCGGTTCCGGCTGTACGCCGCCGCGCCGGTCGTTCGCGAGAAGGACGGCGCGATGATCCAGTTCCTCACCTACTTCACCGCGGACCCGGCGACTGGAAAGGCGCGGCAGATCGGGTCGGCGACGGTGCCGGCGGCGGCGCGCGCCGCGGGCGTGACGCACGCCGAGGCGCAGTACCTGGACCTGATCCGCGAGATCATCGAGGAGGGCAACGTGAAGGGCGACCGCACCGGCACCGGGACGATTTCGAAGTTCGGGAAGCAAATGCGCTTCGATTTAAGAAGAAGCTTCCCCTTGCTCACCACCAAGCGCGTGTTCTGGCGCGGCGTCGCCGAGGAGCTCTTGTGGTTCGTGGGCGGGCGCACCAACGCCGCGGAGCTGCGCGAGAAGGACATCAAGATCTGGGACGGCAACGGCTCGCGCGAGTACCTGGACTCCGTCGGCTTGGGGCACAGGGAGGTGGGCGACCTCGGCCCGGTGTACGGGTTCCAGTGGCGCCACTTCGGCGCGAAGTACGAGGACATGCACGCCGACTACTCGGGGCAGGGCGTGGACCAGCTGGCGGAGGTGATTGACAAGATCAAGAACAACCCCAACGACCGCCGCATCTTGCTCACGGCGTGGAACCCGGCGGCGCTGAAGGAGATGGCGCTCCCGCCGTGCCACATGTTCTGCCAGTTCTACGTGGCCAACGGCGAGCTGTCGTGCCAGATGTACCAGCGGAGCTGCGACATGGGGCTCGGCGTGCCGTTCAACATCGCGTCGTACTCGCTGCTCACCTGCATGATCGCGCAGGTGTGCGGACTGAAGCCCGGCGACTTCGTGCACTGCTGCGGGGACACGCACGTGTACAGCAACCACGTCGAGCCGCTGATGCGCCAGCTGGAGGTTGAGCCGAGGCCGTTCCCCACGCTCACCATCAACCCCGAAAAGATGGACATCGACTCCTTCGAGTTCTCGGACTTCACCATCACCGGGTACGACCCACACCCCAAGATCGAGATGAAGATGGCGGTGTAGTCGCGCGCGGCGGCGTTCGGAGGGGGACGACTTTTCGACGCGCTCGTCGATTCGCGATTTCCTTCGCGCGCGTCTCCGCGCGCGTTTCCGCGACGTACATACATCTGAGATTCGACACGAGCGTTCTTCTTCACACGAGTCTCACCGCATGTCGTGTCGTGTGTCGTGCCGTGAAGACGGTCAGACGGTCCAACACACGACCGCGCGCGCCTCTCTTTTGCGTCACGCCGCGAACGCCTCCATCCCGAACGTCTCGAGCGTCCGCGCCCACAGCGCCTCCGCGGCGGCGTCGTCCACGGCGCGCGGCGACGGCGCGCGCGCCTCGCACTGGCTCGGGAAGTACGGCGCCAGCGTGTCTCCTCGCAACGCCTCCGCGCGCGTCGCCGCGAAAAGCGACGCGCGCGCGCCTTCCGCGGGGGTGAGCAGAATCGAGCCCATGACGATTCGGTACGCCGTCTGCACGAACCGAGGCAGCGTGCGCACCACGCCGGTGACGATGTTTCCCGGGTGCACGACGAGACACCGCGCATTCGTCTTCGTCGCGGGTTTTCCCTGGCGAAGTCGCTTCTCCAGCGCTCTGGCGAACAAAAGCTCCGCGAGTTTGCTCTGCGCGTACGCCGCGCGCGCGCCGTACCTCCGGCGGTCGAACGCGAGGTCGTCCAACTCAAGCCCCTCGCAAAACTCGTGCAGCTTGCTGCACACGAAAACCACGCGCGCCGGCGTCGCCGCGTCGGCGTCCCCGGCGCGTCGCAGCGCGGGCATGAGCATGAGGGACAGCAACGCGGGCGCGAGGTAGTTCGTCCCGTAGTGCTGCTCGTGCCCGTCCAGCGTTTTCTTGTACGCGCCGGACATGTCGAAAACGCCCGCGTTGTTCAGCAAGCAGTGCAGCGGGCGATCCGTCGCGAGGAACGCCTCGGCGAACGCGCGGACCGACCGCAGGGAATCGAGGTCCAGGTGCATGACCTCGCAGTCCAGCGGCGGCGCGCCGGGCTCGGAGTCGCGGGTCCACTGCTCCACCAGCGCCTCGCCGCGCTTCACCGTGCGGCACGCCAGGATGACGCGCGCACCCAGCCGCGCCAACGTCTCCGCGGTGGTCGTGCCGATGCCGCTCGTGGGGCCGGTAACGATGAAGGTCTTGCCCTCGACGTCGGGGCCGCACATGTCCTTGGGGTCGGAGGGCAGGTGCCGCGTGTGCCACCGCTGCAGCATCACGTCGTCGACGACGCCAAGCCACGTGCGGAGACCCATCTTTCGAAGGCGGGGGTAGACGGCGCGCGGAGGACTGGTCATTTGATGGGCGCCACTTGGCGCTTGGCGAGAGCGCCGAAATCCAAAAGAGAAAAGACCGGGACCGGACAGCCGGAACCCGATTTCACGCCGCGGTTGTACAATTGTAACCGATTGTCGAAACTACGAGGGTGTTGGGCGTTCTCTGCGCGACGCATTCCTCTCACGCGCGCGGTCCCGTCCACGCCGTTGACGATGGCCTCGCGCGACGCCGAGGCGCGCATACCCCTTCTTCACGGAGAGGGTCGCGACGATGCCCGCCCCGCGCGCGCGGCGCAGAAGAGCCGCGTTGCGCTCCTCGCGGGAGTCGGCGCGGTCGCCGGCCTTGCGCTGGTGGGCGTGCGCGGCGCCCCGTCCGTGCTGTCGTCCCTCGGGTTCGACGACGGCTCCGGCCGCCCGACGCTGTACGCGATGCTCGACCAGGCGCCTCTGGCGGACCAGCTGAAGCACCTGCAGTGCTACCGCAAGATGGCGGAGGACGCGGGCATGCAGCTCGCCGTGGGCGAGTACACCTCCGACCACTTCGAGGAGACGGTCCGCTTGGACGATCTCGTCGCCAACGAGGATCAGGGGTGGCGGTCGATGACTAAGGGTGACTGGCAGCGCATCGAGGACGCGGGCGGGCCGGACCTGTGCATCACCGCGCGCGATAAGCACGGAAAGGACGGCGCGTCGTACGCGTACCCGGGCGGCACCATCGTCTCCACCGAGGGTTCTGTCATCACCTCGTACGACGACGTGATCCACGAGCTCAAGACGCGCGAGTGGTGGACGTGCCTCGGATCGCAAGCCTTCGACGAGTGCACGGCGAAGGACGCGCAGCTTGATTTCCGGCCGTCTCCTCACGTCACGGAGGTGATGCAGATCGCGCAGAAGAGCATGTTCGGCAAGGACAACGACAAGGGGTTCCGCGCGGCGCACCTCAGCGAACCGAAGCGATTGAAGCGCGACGCCGGAGACGCCGGCGACGCGTACAAGGCGTTCCGCGACGCGTGCAAGGAGGCCAAGGCGGGCATGGGCCCGCCCGTGTACGTCGCCACGGGACCCGCTCGTAAGGGTTCTTCTTCGAAGACGCACGCGAAGCTGCACGAGATGGGCTGCGTGACGTACCAGAACATCACTGGGTACGACATGCTGCAGGACTGGGAACTCGCGGCGATGGACCAGTTTCTGCTGGCGGAGGCGGAGACGCACGTCACCACCGCGTGCAGCGCCGCGGACTCGATCGCGGCGGCGTCGCGGCGCATGCGCGCGGCGGCCGGGTCGGAAGTGTACATCGCGGCGTCGGACGCGTTCCTGGACGTCCCGAACGACGCGGACGAGCGCGCGTGCGCGAAGGCGGTGGACGCCATGGCGCGCACCACCGACGCGACCAAGAGCGCGGACGAGGCGTTCGACGACAAGGTGCACGACGCCGCGGAGGCAGTGGCGGCCCGAATCGCCGCCGAGGAAGCCGCCGCGGGCGGAGGCGAGGACGACGCCGTGAACGCAGACGCCGAAGCGAAGCCGGTGACGAAGGAAGACGCCGAAACACCGACGGGGGCGGGGGGAGACGCCGACGAGGCGGCGGCGACGGCGACTGACGCCCCCGCCGCTTTGGCGGAGGGCGACGCGCCCGCGAGCGACGCGCCCGCGGGCGACGCCGAGCCTCTTCCCGCGGGCGCGGAGGATCGCGTGTCCGCGGTGGAGAAGGACGTCACCGGCCTGAAGGAGGGCATGAAGAACATCATGTCCACGCTGTTCAACATCCAGGAGCAGCTCAAGGCGAACCCCGGCGCGGGCCAGGCGGCGGGCGGCGCGGCGGCTGCGGCGAAGACGGCGGCGGAGTCGACCCAGGACTCCGTGGCGCGCATCATCGCGGACGCCAAGGCTGCGCGCGCGGCGGTGGACGCGGCGAAGTCCTCCTCGAACGCCAAGAAGAAGGCGAGCGCGAAAAAGACTTCGGCGACTTCGGCGGCGGCGTCAAAGTCGAAGAAGGCGACTTCAGCGGAGGAGGAGGACGCGTCGGAGGCGAGGAAGGCGAAGGCGCCGCCGATCGAGAAGCCCGAGGAGAAGGAAGCCGACGAAGCCCTCAAAGCGCCGGTCGCGGAGGACGACTTGGAATCGTACGAGGCGAAGATGATGGGGCCGGGGAACGCCGAGTGAGCGAAAGGCGCGGACGCGCGCGACGAAGCCTCTCGTCTGTCAGTCTTCTCGGCGCGACGCGCGCGCGCGGTTTTCCTAAGCGACTATACCCTTAGTGTACAAAAAATGGTCCGGCGCGCTCTGCCCGACGCTCTACGCGTCGTGAAACTCGACGTCGTCGTCCTCTTCGACCGGCACGCGCACCATCAGCCCCACGGCGTCGTTCCCGTGCACGGCCTGCCTGTCGAACCGGTACACCAGCTCGACGTGCCCCTTGTTCCTCGCCACTCCGAACAGACAGTCGCTCGGGTTGGCGTGCGTGCCCGCGAGGCTCTTCCACAGCAGCCGCGTGTCCACGCGCACCGCCGCCGCCGCTCCCGAGGTTTTCGCCCTGTGCAGCCGCTCCGCCGCGCCCGCGGACGCGTCGTCCGACCGGTCATCCTCGAACGGGTGACGGTCGTTCGGTCCCGGCGCGCGCCGGTCGCCGCGCGAGCCGGCTCGTTCCGGTCGCTCCTCCTCCGCGGGGAGCGCGGCGAGGTTCTGGAGCTCGGCGCCGATGACGGCGCCGCCGGCGCCGGCGGACGCCGCGACGAGGTGCAGGGCGCCCGCGCGCGTGGTGGCCAGCTCGAGCGTCGCCCCCACGGCTTTAAGCCGCTCGACGGTCACGGCGGTGGACTCCGTGGCGTTTCTGTCCAAGTTCAGCCAGTACGGCACGTCCTTCACGTTCGCCTGGACCAGCGTCTCCAAGCGCGCCGTCTCGCGTCGCGTCAGGGGGCCGGCTAAGGGCACGTCCTGCGTGATGTCCACGACGCCCTTGCTGGAGAAGTTGAGGAACGGCGACGCCTTTCCCGGCGCGACCGTGCGTTTGATGAGCTTCACCTCGACGTGCGTCGCCTCCGAGCCGATCAGACCGCGCAACACGCGGTGCAGCGTCGCGGGCTCGAGCGCGAAGGCGATCTTGTCGGCGTTGTTGGACGCGATCTTGTACTCGTCGAACACCTCGTCCTTGAGCAGATCGGCGTGGAGCTCGAGCCCGCCGCTCGCCACCGCGTCCTGCACCAGGTGCAGCGTGTTGGGCGTGAGCAACACGGACAGCTCCTTGCCCAGCTTGTCGAACACGGGCACGAACCGCTCCAGCCACTGCACGCCCACGCTGCTGAACGTCGCGCGGAACTTCATCGCGAACGCGCGGCGACGGCGACGAGGGGCCTTCCAATCTCGGCGCGAGCGCGTCCGTCGCCACGTCGCGCGAGCTCGGCACGACGACGAGGGCGTCTCTGACGACCCGCGTCACACCTGCGACCGCCCAGGCAGGTGTCGAGGGAGCGCCGCCGCACGCCGAGAATGGCAGGCCAGACGCTCGGCACCGCGTTTCGAAACATCTCGCCGCAGCTCGGTCGTCGCTCGTGGGCACTCCGCCTCGTTTTTGCCCGTCGGAAGGATCGACGAGTCGCGAATCCGAGCCAGTGGCGGGAAGCGGCGTTTGAAATCGCGAGGTGCCTACAAGTTGATTGACACATCTCGGAAGCCTCGCGCCTCCCCAGGGTCACAGCGTGAGGCGCGGCGAGAGACGGCCGCGATGGAGGCGCGCGGCGGGAATGTCGGGGTTTCGCGCGCGGGCGCGCGGTCGGGCGAGGCGGTATCGAGCGATGGCGATCTCGTCGCGCGCATGGCCAAGACGCGTCGCGACCTCAAGGTGTGGGAGACGGATTTCCACAGGGCGCACGGGCGACAGCCGAACAAGGACGACGCGGCTGCTGCGCCCGGGGTGAAGGAGATGTACGGGCTGTATCGCTCGCTCAAGTCGAAGCTCGATAAGGAGAACGCGGGGAGCGCACGCGCGGGGCCGGTGAAACCCGGTCCGAGCGCGGCGCAACCCAGCGGTCGACCGCTCGTCGACGCTCGGGGAGGTGTTGCGTCCCCGCGCAGGGATCTCGCGCGCAAGCCCTCCGCGGCGCCCGCCCGCGTCCCCGTGGCGTCTCGCCTCCCCGTCGCCGCGGACAGCAGCGACGACGATGATGATGTGGTGGACGCGACACCCGTGAAGGCGCCCACGCGCGTGCAGCCCATGCGTGCGGCGAAGTCCCCGTCGAAGTCCCCGTCGGCCGACCCGAGATGTCTCCCGAAAGCGCGACGTTCGCCGCGGCGATCCCCGAAAGCGCTCCGCGCGCTGTTCCCGGACGCGAAGGCGCTGGCCGGCGCCGCCGACGCCGCGGCGCTTCCCCCGCGCGTCGCGAAGGCGGCCCGGGCGGCGCCGGCGAACGCGTTCGGGCGGCTCGCCGGCGGGTTCGGCGGCGGCGGGCTCGAGAAGCGCGGCGGCGGCGGCTTCGCGCGCCTGGCAGAGGCGAAGAAACCCGGCGCGTTCGAGCCGCTCCTGTGCGACGCGCGCGGGGTTCTGGACGACGGCGTGCTGAACATCGGAGACAACGCGCCCGCGATGACGCTCTCCGACTTCCTGGCGCAGGAACCCGCGCGGCGGCGTGGAGGCGGCGGCGCCCCCAAGCCGCCGGAGCCGAGCGCCGCGAAGCCAGCGAGGACCGCCGCGGCGGCAATACCGACGCGCGCGGAAGCTGAGACAAAGCCGAGCCCTTGTTCGGCGGCGGGAGCCCAAAACCGGAGAAGGGCTCAACCTGAAGTCGATCCCGACGAGGACGAGATGCTGGCGGCCATGGAAGCGGAGGAGGAGGATTTCGAAGCCGCGGAGGCGCGCGCGGCGGCGGGGGCGGCGCGGCGGCGCGACGCCGCGGCGGCTCGAACCCGCGACCGCCGAAACGCCGAGGCGGACGCTCTCGGCACCCTTGGAGAGGACAGGTCGAGACGCGGAGACGGCTCGGAGGATGACGAGGATTACGTCGCGAGCGAGGATGACGATTTCGCCATCGCGACGACGGGCGCGCGCAAACGGAAACGAGCACCCGCCGCCGCGAGGAAACCCGCCACCGCGAGGAAACCGAGACTGAGGAAACCCGCCGCGGCGACCGAAACGAACGTCGCTACGGCCGCTGACGCCGCCGTGGCGAATGAGTCGCGTCCGATGACCGGTCGCGAACGCGCCGAGGCGCGTAACGCGGCTGTTGCCGCCGCCGCGGAGGCGAAGAAACGCAAGCCTTCTGGCGGGAAAGCGAAACCGGCGGAAGCCGCGGACTGGCGCGCGGCGGGCGACGAGGCGCCCGACCGTGTCCCCGCGCCCGCGAAGAAACGCGCGGCTTCCAAGACGTCCAAGGGAAACTTCGTGAAGATGAACATGAAGAAGACGTGGAAGAGCCACGGCGTGAAGGGCGGCGTGAAGAAGAGCGCGGGCGCCAGCTACAGGCACGGCGGCGGCGCGCAATCGTGGAACAAACCCGTCGGCCGGCGGAAACAGGCGCCTCAGCCTGGCGAGACGCAGTCCGTGTGGAGCGCGGGGGACTGGGCGGACAGGAAGAAGGCGCAGGAAACGCCGGCGGAGGAAAAAGCCCGGGCGGTGCGTGAAGCCGCGGAAGACGCCGCGCTCGCGGCGGCGGCCCGCCCGGGCGCGGCGGCGGCAGCCGCCGCCGCCCTTGAGGCTCGCGAGAAACTCGAGAAACCCGGCCCCGCGCTCGCCGCGGCGTGCGCCTGCGCGTTGCTCGACCCGACGGACCAGGCTCTGACCGACATCCTGCGCCGCGCGTTCGGCCACGAGGCGTTCCGGCCCGGCCAGCTGGAGGTGATCAGACGCGTGGTGCGCGGCGGGTCGACGCTGGCGCTTCTCCCCACAGGCGCGGGGAAGTCGTTGACGTACCAGCTCCCGGCGCTGCTGTTTCCGGGTCTGACCCTCGTGGTCTCGCCGCTGCTGGCGCTGATGGCGGACCAGCTCCGGGGTCTGCCTCCCGCGTTGCCCGGCGCGGCGCTGCGCTCGGACCAGTCCCAGGCGCACCTCTTCGCCGTGCTCGACGAGATGCGCGCGGGGAAACTCAAGGTGCTCTTCGTCTCCCCGGAGCGCCTGCTGAACGAGCGCTTCCTGAACGACCTGCGGTTCGTCCCGGGCGGCGTCTCGCTGGCGGTCGTGGACGAGGCGCACTGCGTCAGCGAGTGGTCGCACAACTTCCGCCCGGCGTACCACCGGCTCGGCCGCATCTTGCGCTCGAGGCTACACATGCGAGGGCCCGTGCTGGCGCTCACCGCGACGGCGACCGCGCGCACGGAGAAATCCCTGCGCGCGACGCTGGACATTCCCGAGGAGGGCGCCTTCCGCGACGACGCCATCCGCGCAAACCTGACGCTCAGCGCGATGCGTGTCCCCGCCAGCGCACGCGAGGCGACGCTGAAGCACCTGCTGCAGCGCGAGCCCATGCACGGCGTCGGGTCGGTGATCGTGTACGTCGCGTTCCAGAACCAGGCGGAGACGGTCGCGGCGTACCTGCAGACCAACGACGTCAACGCCAAGGCGTACCACGCCGGCCAGGAGCCGAAGGATCGCCAAAGGACGCAGGCGCAGTTCTTCGCCGGCTCGGTGCGCGTGGTCGTGGCCACCGTGGCGTTCGGCATGGGGCTCGACAAGGCGGACGTGCGCGCGGTGATCAATTACTCCCTGCCGAGATCGCCGGAGGCGTACATCCAGCAAGCCGGCCGCGCCGGCCGCGACGGCTTGCCTGCGCGGTGCATCTCGTTCATCGACGCCGACGACTTCACGCGGCTGCGCTCGTTGTCCTTCTCGGACGGCGTCGACCGAGCAGCCGTGCACAAGCTCCTGGAGACGGTGTTCCTTGACAAGGACAGGAAGGCGAGGCGCGCGCTCGCCGCTCTCGAGGGCGCGGGAGGAGGCGGGACGGACGGAAACGCGCGCGGGGCTCCGGTCGAGACAGGCCGGGGATCGCTGGGGGACGCCGGCGACGCGCGGGACCCACCCAACCGACGCGAAACACAAAAACGCGAAGGGGGCGATGACGCGGACACGTCATCGGCGGTGGGCGCCTTGATCGTGCAGCAGCTCGAACGCGAGATGGACATGCGCGGCGAAGTGATCGAGACGGTGCTTTCGTGCCTCGAGCTGTGGGACGCGCGGGTGCTCGAGCGGAGGTGCGCGGCGGCGAGCGCGACGAACGGCGAGGCGACGCTCGCCGCGACGGATTGCGCCGCTCGAGGCGACGCCGCGAACAGCGCGGCGCGCGCTGAGGACGACGATGACTTCGGTGCGCTCGGCGGAAACGGTCTGGTTCGCGTTTTGCCGGACATGCGCGCGACGTGCGAGCTGTCGTTCCACGGCGCGTCGCCCGAGTCTTTGGCCCGCAAATGCCCGCTCGTCGCCGCCGTGCTTGCGTTTGGCGTGAAGCCCAAAGCCGGGACCTACCGCTTCTCCGTGGCGGCGGCGGCGCGAAGCATGGGTTCAGGATTAGAGGAGGTGGGCGCGCAGCTCCAGGCGCTCAGCGCCAACGGCGACGCCGCGTACCGCCTGAGCGACCGCGCGGTGGGGTACGAGATTCTGCGCGCGCCGCCGGCGGACCTCAGACCGCTGGCATCGGCGCTCACCCAGCACCTCGCCGCAGTGGAGCGCTCCGCCGTGCACAAACTGGACACAGTGTACGCCGCGCTCGAGCGCGCGGCGAACGCCGAGGACGACGACGCCCAGAGCGCGTCGCTGCGCCAGACGCTGGAGGCGTATTTGAGAACCGCGCGGGGCGGGACGTCTTCTGTCGACCTGTCGGGCGTGATCGCCGCCGAGGCGCCCCGCGGCGTCGCCGCGGACGTGCGCGAGCTGCTGACCCACCGCAGCGGCGGCAAGGCGGGCGGCGCCGGATGCATGTCCGCGCGCGCGGTGGCGCGCGTCCTGCACGGGCTCGGCTCGCCTGCGTACCCCGCGGCGGAGTGGCGCCGCAAGGACAAGGCCGGGCACCTCTGGGAGAAGCACTCCAGGGTGGACTTCGGCGCTATCGTGCGCGTCGCGTCCGAGGAGCTCCTCGCCATGCGCGGCGTTGTCCCGAAGAAGAAACCGGGAGCACGCGAGTAGTCTTCGCGAAAAACGCGAAGCGTAGTACTAGTAGCTACGATTTGTACGCGTACAAATCCCTCGTCTTCATACACCGGGCCTTCTTCTGAAGCGCGCCGCGACGCCGTGACCTTCGCTCTGTCGCTTCCCGCGTCCGACCCCATCACGCCGAAGCGATCTCCGGCACGACAAAGTACCGGATGAACTGCTCCTTGCTCACTTCGCGCGCCTTGTCGCGCTCGAGCGCGGCGAAGGCGCGCGCGCGCCGCGCCTCGCCGGCATCGCCGGCGAGGCGCGCGTCCGGGTTCCGCCCCTTCTTCAGCAACGCGTCGATCTTCGGCACGCGCTTGACGGCTTTCAGAAACGTCTTGAGCTTGATCGCGCCCCGCTTGTCCATGTCCACGATGTCGAACACGCCGGACAGGTACTTGACGCGGATCAAGTACGGCTCCGCCGGTCGCGGGGGTTCGAACGCGTCGCCGTCGCGACCGGGCGACGACGCGCGCGACGACCCGCGCGACGACCCGCGCGACGACCCGGAGCCGCCGAAGGACGAGCCAGCGTCGGACTCTGACCACTCGCTCGTTCCCTCGGACCCAGACCCCGCCTCGGAGAGCGCCGCGCGCGCCATCGCGGCGCGCTGCTTCGCCTCCGCGGCGTTCCGGCGCTTCCGGGCCGCCTCCGATTCCGCCGCCGCGCGCGCCGCCGCGCGCGCGGCGATGGCGGCTTCCGCGTCGGCGATTTTCCTCGCCAGATCCACGTCGCGCGCGACGTTCCGAGCCTCCGAAGACTTCTTCTCAGCTTCCACGCGCGCGGATTCCCGCGTCGACGCCGCCTTCTCCGCCTGCGCCTCAGCCGCGGCTTCACGCGCAGCCTCGGCCTCGGCGATCGCCGCCGCCGCCGCCGCCGCCGTCGCCGCCTCCGCCTCCGCCTCTTTTCGCGCGCGCGCCTCGGCGGCTGCTTTCGCCGCCGCCGCCTTCGCCTCAGCTTCGGCTTCCGCGCGCGCGATGGCCGCGGCGGCGATGCGCTCCTCCTCCGCGAGCTTCGCCCTCGCCCGTGCGGCAGCCTTCTCCGAAGCCAGCCGTTTCTTCTCCTGCTCGCGGGCGAGCGCCGCCTCCGCCTTCGCGACAGCGCGCGCCGCGGCGGCCTCTTCTTTTTTCTTCGCCGCCGCCTCCTTCTCGCGGCGTCTCGCGGCGGCTCGCTCTTCCTTCTCCTTCGAAGCCGCCAGTTTCCGCTCCCGGTCCCCGGCGGCGCGCGCCTCCGCCGCCGCCGCCGCCGCCGCCGCCGTCGCAGAAGCGGCCGCCACCGCCACCGTCGCCGTCGCCGAGGACACGGACGAAACCGTCTCCGCGGTGTCGACCGCGGAAGTCGTCGTCGTCGTCGCCGCCGAGCCGCCGGAGAAGCCGAAAAAGCCAGTCACAGTCCGCGTGGTGTCGGTCAGGCCTTTGCCGATGACCTCGCCGGTGTCCGAAAGGCCTTTGCCGATGACCTCGCCGGTGTCCGAAAGGCCTTTGCCGATGACCCCGCTGGTGTCCACGAGGCCCTGGCCGAGCGCGCCGGCGCCGCTGGTGATGCCGTCCACCACGTAGGCGCCGCCGCCGACGACGTGCCCCCCCACGTTGAGGAGCCCGTCGCCCACACTCTTGATGTCCTTGGTGAGGTTCTCGAGGATCTCGTTCTGGAAGTCGAGGATGATCTCGTTGAGCAGCCCGGAGGCGCACTCGCGCGCGAGCGCGCCGATCGTGCCCTTGAACGCCTCCAGCTCCCACGACTTGAACTTGAAGGGCTTCGCGTTCACGGCGAGGATGTGGATGTTCCAGTCCACGAATTCGAGGCGACGCAGCTCCAGGACGAGCTTGCGCCGCTTCCTCTTCTCCTCCTCCGTCTCCTCCGGGGGCTTCTGGTTCACGCGCTCGAGCAGAGTGATGAGCGCGTTGAGCCTGTTCGTGACGTCCGCGCCCGCGGCTTGGATCCCGCCCGCCACGGAGCTCCCCAGACTCGAAGCTTGCTCGTTCACCTCGGCGAGCCGTCGCTCAATCTCAGCTCTGGCGCCGCCGAACGCGTCGCCGACGGTGGCAAACAAAGAAAACTCTGCGCCGGGAAGGTCTTTCGCCTTCAGATTCTTCGCCGCCTCCTCCGCGATGCGCTTCTCCTCCTGCAACAACAGCAGCGCCGCCTCCTCCGCCGCGCGTTCCTTCGCCGCGTCCGCCGCGCTCTGCCGCTTCAGGTTCTGGAAGTTCCGGATCTTCTTCGTCGAAAGCGCGCCGGCGGCGGGGTCGGGCACCTCGTCCACGTACACCGTCGCGCCGGTGACGCTCATCAAGGCCACCTCGCCGCACAGGTACCCGACCACGAAGTTGCCCCGGCCGCGCACGCCGAGGACGCTCAGCGGATTGAGCTTGACGTGCACGCGCTTCATGGCCACCAGGAACGGCGACGAGAAGTTCGCCGTCGGGGGGTTGCCCAGAGTGAAGTCCTCCACGGTGACGGTGCCGTGCCCCCCCTCTAAACGCACCTTGACCGCGCCCACGGAGACGTCCCCCGCGAGCTTCGCGCGCATCTTCGTCAGAACCTTCCTCGTGACGAACGCGTCGAACCGCGCGAGCAGCGCGGTCCTGCTCGCGAGCGCGAGCGAGACCGCGGAGACGAGCAGCGCCGCGAGCGCGGTGACGATCTTCAGCCACGGGAGCTGCGCCCAGAACAGAGCCGCTCGGCCGAGCCATCGGACGTCCGCGAGCGGGTTGTACGGCTCGTCGATCACGTACACCTCCGCCGCCGCTTGCGCCAGGAGTGCCGCCGCGTGGTCCACCGCGTCGGCGATGGCGGACGAATCCATCGCGCTCATCGTGCGCCCGCGCGCGTCGAACTACGCCGTAGAGGAGATCCTCCCCTCTTACAACGAAACGAACAACTGAAAAAAAAATTTCTCCGCGTCTGTTTTCCAAAAGCCTTTCCCCGAACCTGCCACACCGCGGGCGCGCGCGGCGTGCGGCGACGATGGAGGCAATCCTGGATCAGCAGGCGGAGCTGCTTCGCATCGGCGAGGAGCTGATTCGCGAGTCGAGCCGGAAGCTCAGGGACGCCGCCGGCCCGGACGCGCTGCGGCAAGCGTACGAGCTGTACCGCGGGTTTTACGAAGCGGTGGATTGGACCGAACCCTGGCTGGTCGCCGTGCTTTGCCTCCACGCAGTGCTGTTGCTCGTCGCGGTGGCGACACGCAAGTCGGAGATGGCGCAGACGTGCGTTTTCGTGCTTTGCGCGTTTCTAGTGCTCATCGCCGAGCGCCTCAACGGCCTGGCGTCAGCGCACTGGCGCGCGTTCAGCACGCAGGACTACTTCGACAAAGAGGGCGTCTTCACCACGACGGTGTTTTGCGTGCCTCTCATCGCGGTGCTCGTGGTGGTGCTCGTGAACTTCCTGCGGCTCATGGCGTCGGTGATGATCCAGGCGAAGCGCGCGCAGCTCAAGCAGCGCGCGCGCGCGGAGGCGAAGAAGCAAAGGTGACGCGGTACGCGCGGACGAACAGGGGGGCGTCCAGTCTTAGCCCGCGACGTAGCCAGAGCCACCCGTGTTGTCACAACTGCCTCTTTCGTCGTTTTGCGCGAAGTGTCGCGACGGTCGTTCACTGCCGGTATCGATGGTCTGTTTACTCCAAGGCTCCCCCGACGATGACTGGGATTCTACACGCAGGGTGGATTTTTTCCCGGGAAAAAAAGAGCCCGCCTCGTCATCAGCTGCCGGAATAAGGCCCGCGGCGCCCCATTCTTCCCTAGCGCGCTCACAGCCCCGGCGCAGCGCACGCGCTGTTCCCGCGTCCTCGCTCCGTCGCGTGAGTCCGTTCCCACATCGCCGAGAGCACCCGACGCCTCATAGGTACGACACGCGCGCGCGCGACCCCCGGACGCCCGACCTGGCGAAAAAACCTCACCCGAGATTGTTTTCGTCGCACCCCTTCTTCGCGTGCTTTCGGCGCCCGCGAGATCCGCGCGAGCGCGCCCTCGAGGGTTGATCTGACGCGCCCTTCACCCCCTCGCAGCCGTCGTCCTCCATGTCGCTCCTCACGAAAGAACAACGCGCCATCTTCGACGAGACCATCCGGTTGAGACAGCTCAACGCGGGCGAGGAAGGGTTGACGGGGGGGCACCACGAGCACCTGGCGCGACACGGCCGGCACCACGCGCAGTTGTTGCCCGGGAACCGGGTGAAGAAAGGAGAGAATCGAATCAAAACCGACTTGGTGGACGCGGCGACGCCGATTTACGTCCTGGACAACGGCGACCCGAACTACGACTCCGCGGAGGAGCCGTACAAGCTCAAAGCCGCGCGCGGTGACGCGCTGCCTCGCGTGGACGTCATCGTGGCGTACAAGAGCGCCGTCACGAGCATGGCGGAGGAGTACTTCGCCAGCGGCGATGTTTTGGAGGCGGCGCGCATCCTCGACGCCACCGAGCAGCCTCTGTACCAGCACTACTTCGTCAAAAAGATCGTCACGCTCGCGATGGACCGAGGCAACCGGGAGAAGGAAGCCGCCGCGGTGTTGCTCTCGCGCCTCTACCCGTCGCACTTGAGCGCGGAGCAGATTCAACGCGGGTTCGAGCGCCTACTGGAATCTGTGGACGACCTCGCGCTGGACGTCCCGGCGGCGTCGGCGGATCTCGCCATGTTCATCGCGCGCGCCGTGGTGGACGACATCGTCCCCCCCAAGTTCATCGCCACCACGCTGGAGGGTCTGTTGCCCGGCCTGCGCCAGGGCGAGAAGGCGGCGGAGACCATCGACCTCGCGCACGGCCACCTGTCCGACAGGCACTGCACGGAGCGCGTGCTGCGCGCCTGGGGCGACCCGGAAAAGTCCCCCATCGACGCCGCCAAAGCCGCCATCCAAGACTTGCTCAGAGAGTACCTCGTGAGCGGCGACGTCGGGGAAGCGCGGCGGTGCTTGCGCGCGGTGAACGCGCGGTACTTCCACCACGAGCTCGTGAAACGCGCGCTAGTTCTCTGCATCGAGGCGCAGCCGAGCGACTCGACCGCGCCGCGCCTGCTCGGTCTGCTGAAAGTGCTCGGCGACAGCGGCGAGGTGAGCGAGGGTCAGATGGCGGTTGGGTTCGGGCGCATGCGCGACGTCGTGGCGGATCTCGCGCTCGACGTGCCCAACGCGGAGGCGCGCATGGAGGGCTTGAAGCTCATGGCGAAGGAGGAAGGCATCTTCCCCCCGAACGAGTGACGGTCGATGTCGATGTACCGACGCCGACACGTCCAGAGAAGTCTCGCCGAATCGTATGAGTCGTACCAAAAACGTTTTAAGTACGGCGAATCGTCGCGCGTACCGGTAAGGTGAGCTAATAAAAGGAGCCGCGTGACGAACGGCGTCAATCGTACGGCGTCTCGACGGCTTCCGCACGCGCGAGCGCGTCCTCGGCGCTCCCGTCCCCGCGCCAGCAGTCCACCAGGAGCCGCCACCCGTCGCCTTGCCTGTCCCGGTATTCGAAGAACTCCAACACCGCCGCGAACTCGGGCTCCTCCAGGAAGTACTCGCGCGCCGCGCGATCGTCGAGCAGAAACACATCCTCGAAGAGCCGGCGCAGTGATTCGCGCGACGTCTTCGCGCTCGGCCCGTTCGCGGCGAGCGCCGAGAATACGAGCTCGGCGATCGTCAAAGCGGCGGCGCGCAGGTCGTTTCGCTTCGATTCGTCCGTCAGCGCAGATGCGAACCCGAAGTTCATCAAGCGCACCTCTAACGCATCCGCGTTCGCGTCCTCCAAAGTGTTCACGGAGAAAGCGGTGGCGTCGATGGCGTTGTGCGCCACGCCTCGTTCGTGAATCGCCGCCACGCACCGCAGGACGCCCGCCGCGGCGTTGCGCGCGAAGCGCGCGCGCGGGCCCATACCCGCGTCGCGCGCCCTCTGCACGGGCGGCCACCACTTCTGCTCGTAGATGGCCTGGCGCGCGTTCGGGTAGTCCGCCAACTTTTGCAACCCGCCCGGGCCCCACGCCTGCACGGTCCACAGCGACCCGTCTCTCCGCGCGCCGGGAAGCGCCGAGTCGTCCAGCGCCACGGGCGCGCTGGCGAAAAACGCGATCAGCGGCACCACGGGCAGGGACGCGGGATCGAACGCCTCACCCACGACCTGCCCGTCCCAGGTCTGGCCAATGGTGCTGTCGTTCGGGTCGCTGTACAGCGTCTGGTACGCCGTGACCTCGGCGTCAGCCATTGGCGCCGCCGCCGCGTTCACGTACTCCTTGAGAAGCACGTCGGGCACGGCGTTGGATGGGCTCATCGTGCCGTCGTCCCACCCGACAACCTTGCCGGCGTACAGCTTCATGACCGCGTCCCCCGCGGACGCGCCTCGACCGGACACGGAGAAGGAGTCGGGCACGGAGCCATCCTCGCCCCCGGACCACGTCAGCGTGCGCTCCGAGCTCGACTCCACCGCGTACGACACCTGCCCGAGCACGCGCAGGAGCTCGAAGTCGGCCGCCTCCGCGCGCATCAGCGCGCAGGGGGTCACCGCGCGCTGGCGCCCGCGCGCGACCGCCCGGAGCGGTCCGCGCGCGCTTCGCAGGCACGCATCGCGCGTGAATTGCCCGCAGGCGCGACGCGGGGGCGCCAAACAGGCGCGGGCCGCGGTGGTCATCCCGGGCGCCCGTGTGCTGTGACCGGACACGGTAGCGAAGGGAGCTGACACGTGCGCAGATCTGCGGCAGGCGATTGTCGACGAGCGTGTGTCGGCGCACACGTCTGCCTCGCGACGCGGGCGCGTGAACAGATTTTTTGTGTGTGTCGATTCACCACCGAAAAGACGCGAACGAGGAAACAGCGTGAGACAACCGCCCTCGCTCGGGGCGTTCCCCTGGGACATCCGGACGCGTTGATCGCTCGAAGACATGTCCCGACGCTACGCCACGCTCGCGAGCTTGATGACCGGCCGCGGGAGCGTGCACGAAGTGTCCTCGGACAGGCTCGTCGCGCTCCCCACGTCCGGATCGGGCGTCGAACGAATCTGCGAGACGGCGATGAGGGCTCGACGCGTCGCGGGGCGTTCGGAGCGGTTCGACGACGGCGAGCGGGACGCGTTTCCGAGCGACGATGAGCTCGAAGAGGTCATCGCGATGACCTCTTCGAACGCGTTCGAATCGCACGTGGAGTACGTCGTGCCGAGCTCGGGCTCGAGCGCGGCGCGGGACCCGGCCAAGGCGAGGTCGTTGCACGTCCTTCGGTTGAACGCGCGGTGGCGCGACGCGCTCTTGGCGGACCTGACGAAGCGCGCGCGCTCGAAAGCCATGAAAGGGTACGAGGCTCTCGAGCGGCTCGTGGTGGGTACAGACGGGGGCGTCGTCGTGAGCAACGCGGGCGGGTTCCAGAGCGCGCACGACCTGCTCGAACCCGACACGTGGTGCTACACCTCGGACGAGGACGAGCGCGACGACGACGAAAAGGCGCGCGTCCTCGCGACGGAGGCGACGGGGACGAAAACGCGCCGCGTCGGGAAGCCGTTCGACGCGGAGACAACGTCGGCGCGCGCGACGAAGGGCTGGGGGCTGGTGAGCGCCGCGGCGTGCTTGGCGCACGAGCGCGTGCGTGACGCGTCCAAAGGCGAGCGTGCCATCGAGGACGAGGACCTGTACGGGTGGCTCAACGCAAACGACGGCGGGGACTTCAACAAGCTGCACGAGCACGGCGGCGGTGACGCGTGGTCCGGGGCTTTTTACATACAGTGCCCGCCGCCGCGCGCGCCGGCGGCGAGCGACGAGGACGACAGCGAGAGCGACGAGGACGTCGACGGGACGTCCTACGGCGTCGGCGCGCTCGGGCTGAGGTGCCACGACGTGCGATCAGAGCCCTCCGTTCCCGGGGAGGCGGGTTCGAGTCCCGCCGGCGACGAGAAGGTGCCATACCTCCGGTACCGCCCGAGCGCGGGCGACTTGCTTTTGTTCCGCGGCGACGTCTTGCACGCGGTGGAGAGCAACGGGTGGGCACGGGGCGGAGCGCGGGAATCGCGCGGCGTGGACTGCAGCGCCTTGCGTCTGTCGGTGGCGTTCAACGAAGACAGTCTGGCGAACGACGGGAAAATCGCCGCGCGCGCGGCGGCGAACGGGACTTATGAACGGGACTGATAGATAGAAGCGCGAGAATACCAGCGACGGGGCGAAACGCAGCGGGACGAAATTCTCGGCGGACGGCGAAGGTGGCGATTTTGCGCGTACGGACGATCGTCACCGCCGCTCCGCCGACGCGTGTTTCCGCGCGCTTCCACTGCTGCGCCAGTGCGCCGAGCGCGGGTCCGAGTCTTGCGTCATGGCGAGCACGTGTCTCCGCCTGAAGCGGCTTCTCCTCGGTCCGCTCCTGAGCCTCGCGCCCAACCCCCCGACGGAGCTCTCCGTGTTGCCGCGCTCCGACGGCTTCGATGTGTCGTGGCGCGCGGGCGCGTCGACCTCCGAGTACAACAACGACCGGTACGAGGTGGAGATGGCCCCCACGTCCCCGCGGCTCCTCGAGCTTCTCGGGGACGCGTTCGGGTCGCACGTGCAGTTCTACTCCGGGACCGACCGCGCGTGCTCGATCGACAGGCTTCAGCCGTCGCAGCCGTTCTCCGTTCGCGTGCGGTGCGTGAACCGCGCGGGGTCCTCGTCCTGGGTCACGGTCGACGCCAAGACGTGCCAGGTCCCCATCCGATGCGGCGGCGTCGGCCCCAACGCGGCGTACGCGTGGGACCAGACACCCACGCATGTGGAGGTGCGCGTGCCCGTGCCGTCAACGCTCGCACCGAGGGCCGTGGACGTGCGCGTGCGCCCGAGGCGCCTGGAGGTGCGCGTGGAGGACAGAGAGGTCATCGCCGGCGCTCTGGGCGGCGAGGTGACGTGCCAGCCCGGCGATTTCGAGTGGGAGACTCGGGACACGGCGCCCGACGACGGCGCGTTCCCGAAAAGTATGAGTAGTACCGCGACGCGCGAGCTGTTCATCGTCCTGGAGAAAGCCTTGCCTTCCGACGGGGCGGTGGAGTACGACCCGATGCGGCAGTGGGACCGTCTGTTCGCGGAGCCGGGGCACGAAAGAATCGACCGGCGCGCGATGCGGTGGACGCGCGACTGCGAGTGGAGACCGCCGCGGGACGCTGCCAGCCCGGACCAAGTCGCGCGCGCGCTGCCGGACATGCGCGTCTTCGCGCGGAACCAGACAAGCGTGGCCGGGCGCGACGGCGAGCTAGACGACTGGGGGATGGACTGGGAGAAGAAGAAAAAGAAAAAGAAAAAGACGGAGAAGAAGAAAGAGAAAGAGAAAGATAAGTAGTGGCGGGAGCACCGTGTGGAGTGGCTATCGTCAAAGGAGTCGTCCCGCTGTACGTGCGCGACTAAGGAGATTACAATCGCACCCCGCGTCCTTTCGCGTCCCTCTCTGTGTAATTAATGTACTACGTAGTGCTTTTTCACTTCCCGTAGTTCGTCTTGAACTCGCCGACGAACACGCCGTCCCAGAGCGCTTCCGACGCGCCGCCGTACCGCGGCGCGCGCTCGCGGAACGCCTTGAGCTCGGCGGTCTGCTCCGCCGTGCGCGCGAAGCGCTTGTCCTCCAGCAGGCAGTCCGCGAGGTAGTGCAGCCACAGCGCGTTGGTCTCGGGCGCGTGCCGCGACCAGTCGCCGCCCGTCGCCGCCGCCATCCGCCGGTACGTCTCGCTCTGGCAGTGACCCTCCGGGCCCTTGAACAGCTCGGGGTCAGCGTTCAGGTCGCAGAAAACGGAGTGTTCCTTGCTGCCCTTCGCGCCTTCGCGCCCGTCGCGGGTGGCGTCTCCGGACGTCGGTCGATCGGTCCGCGCGTCTAGCCGGGAAAGCGTGAAGTCGATGACGCTGACGTCGACGCCGCGGCTCGGAAACGAGAGGTCGACGCCGTTGAGCGTCGCGCCGCGCTCCTCGTCGGCGCCGCATTTTCTCAGCAGCACGTTTCCCCAGTGCAAATCTCTGTGCTCGAACCGGCACGCCTCCTCCGCGACCGCCAGCGCGACGGTCACCTGCAGCAGCACGCTCTTGGCCTCAGCGTACGTGCCCACGTCGGCGTGCTCCAGGTCTGTGCCGCCGTCGGCGAAAGCGAAGATCGCGTAGAGTTGTTCGGCGGGGAACTCGCCCGGGTTTTCGTTCTCGCTCGTCTCGCGCGTGTCGTACGCGCGCCACTGCTCCAGCAGCTCCGGCGCGTACGGGCCGCGGCACACCGCGACGCGCTTGGTGTCGATGAACCCGGACGTGACGTTCGCGGTGTGTTTCGAAGACTGGCGCTCCGGGCGCAGCGCGGCGAGCCGCCGCGCGACGGCGGCTTCGGCGCGAATCTGCGCGCAGCCCATCTGCGGCTCGCCGTTGATGCGCGTCTCGCCCCCCATGGGCACGATCTTGAGCACCGTCTCGCCGCTCTTGAACGCCTCACCGTACGTGCCCTCGCCGATCTTGCGGCACGTCGCGAGAGAAAAGTCCGGAAAGAGACGTCCGGAAGAAAACGACTCGAGGGCCTCCGCCATCGGCGGCACGTCGCCCGCGCTCTGGCCGCACTCGGCGAGGAACCCCGCGAGCGGGGGGTCCGCGGCGGCGCGCGCGGCGACGTTCGCCTCCGCCGCGCGGCGGACGTCCGCCTCGTCTGTCGGCGCGTCCAACGAGACCTCGCCCAGTGCCGCGGCGATGTCCTCGATGACCTCGCCCGCCTCGGGCGAGCCGAGCGCGACGTCATCCTCCGCCTCCGCCTCCGCCTCCGTCTTCGCCGCGGGCGTCGCCGCCGCCGCCTTTTCCTCCGCGTCCTCCCCCCCGCGCGTCTCCTCGTCTTCGTCGCTCACCACGAACTCCTCCTCGACGTCCACCGAGAGGTTCTGCTCGTCCTCCTCGTCGACCGCCTCGCCGGGCGAGAACGACTCCGGGATCGCGCGGAGCCACTCCGAGGTGAGCGCGAGTTTGGTGCCGGGGGTGGTGGGCGCCGGAGCCCGGGCCGCCGCCGACGGCGAGGGGAAGATCTTCTCCGCGGACGCCGAAACGCGGTCTTCTCCGCGGAAGCCCTCGCCGTTCGAACGCGCCGCGCTCGCGTCGTCGCGCGTCATCACACCTCTAGACGCCGTCTTCTTCGCGACGGACGCGCACGAGCCTTCGGACTCGGACGCGAGCGAGAACCCGTCCACCTCGGCGAAGAACTGTTTTTGCTGTTCCAGCTTGGAGCGCACCGCCGCGGCGTCGTCCCGCGCGGTCGCCGCGGCGCGCGCCAGCCGCGCGCCGCGGTTCTTGTCCTGCCGCATCTTTTGCGCCTTCTTCAGCACCGAGCCGGGCCCGCCGCAGTCGCTATCGCTGTCGTTGAAGGGACCCTCGTAGTCGCCGTCCTTCGGTTCATCGGGCGTTGCCGTTTCCGCCGACTCCCCCGCAGGCTCGCGCGCGCGCGTCGGCGTGGCTACCGCGAGCGCGTCCAGCGCGGTCGCGAGGCCGTCCGCGTCGTGCTTCGCCGCGCGATTCGCCGCGGCTGCCTTGTTGCGCCGGCGCGAGTACGTGATGACCTTGGCGTCCGCGGGTTTGCGCGGGGGCCCGCGAGGCGCCGCGCCGGTGGCGAAGGGATCCACGGCGTTCGCGTCCACGGCCGCGAGCGCGTCTCGGGACGCCATGGCGCCTGTCGTTGAGAGGCCGGGACGCGACGGAGGCCGGGACGCCCGTGGGGAGGTTGCGCGAGCGAGCTGTGCCGGTGCTGGGTGCGTGCGCGGCGGCGGCGACGACAAGGTCGGCGCGACGGGCACTGTGGCACCGCGCGGACGAGTCGCGTGCAGTGCGACACGAAACGCACGGAACTTCCGAGGGGGCATTTCGTTCCCCTCGGCGGGTTCGTCGGAAGGTTCGATCGGAAAACTTCGGTCGTCTCGATCGCGGTTTTCCGAAGATCGAAAGGCGACTCGGGCGCTTCACCGACTCGCGCTTTTTCGAAAACTGGGCGGGAAAAAACCAAAAGGAATTTACGCGACAGTCGGGAATCGTAATTAGACCGTGGTCATTGGTTCGGGGCGAACGCGGCGGCGGCGGTGAGATATTATTGGGGAAACAGTTAAAGAAAGTTGGGAGATCCATCCAATCCCTAACGACCTCGGAGCTCGCGATCGAGACGCGTACGACGACACTTCGAACGGCGCGCGTCTCACGACCACGCGTCCTTCAACGTTACCCTCCGAGTCGCCATGGCCGACTCCATCGCCTCCCCCGCGGCGACCGATGCGTTCATCATCGTGTCGTCGATCATCGGCATCTTGTTCGCGCTGTTCCAGTTCAAGCTGGTGTCGCGGATCTCCTTGACCGGCGCCCCCGGCGGGGGTAACCAGGAGACCCTGGTCTCCGGCGTGAACATCGATACGTCCAAGCTCATCGGTATCTACGAGGCCATCCGTGAGGGCGCCGACTCCTTCCTCAAGGCGGAGTACACCATCTGCGCGTACTTCATCGTGGCGTTCGGGATCGTGGTGCTCCTGCTCGTCTCGTACACCGGCGGCGAGTTCCACATCGAGGAGGGCGGCCTCACCGCCGTTTCCTTCGTCGCGGGCGGCGTCACCTCGATCGTCTCCGGCTTGATCGGCATGAAGGTCGCGGTGTTCTCCAACGCGCGCACCACCGTGATGGCCGCCGGACCCAACGCCTGGACGGACGCCTTCAACACCGCCTTCCGCGCCGGCTCTGTGATGGGCTTCGCCCTCGTCGGCCTCTCCATGCTCGTGCTCTTCGTGCTCGCGCACTTCTACACGCTGCACTTCACCAACTGGGACGTCGCGGGCTCCGGCGAGGCGCTCAAGCTCACCGAGTGCCTCGCCGGCTACGGCCTCGGCGGCTCCGCCATCGCGCTGTTCGGGCGCGTCGGCGGCGGGATCTACACCAAGGCGGCCGACGTCGGCGCCGACCTCGCCGGCAAGGTTGTCGAGGACATCCCCGAGGACGACCCGCGCAACCCCGCGACCATCGCCGACAACGTCGGCGATAACGTCGGCGACGTCGCCGGCATGGGATCCGACCTGTTCGGCTCCTTCGCCGAGGCCACCTGTGCGGCTCTCGTCGTGGCGTCCAACTCCCCTACCCTTATCGCCAGCGGCGGCTGGTCCGGGCTGATGTTCCCCGTGACCATCAGCGCGGGCGGCGTCATCGTCTGCATGCTGTGCTCGTTCATGGCGACCAACATCATGCCCGTGAAGCATGAGGCGGACATCGAGACGGTGCTCAAGGTCCAGCTCGGGCTGACCACGCTCGTGCTGACGCCCGTGATCTATGGGCTCGCCGCGATCTTCCTGCCCTCCTCTTTCGACCTCGCGCGCGTCAACGGCGTGGACATCATCTCGTTCACGCCGGTGAAGGCGTGGGCGTGCGTCATCTCCGGGCTGTGGTCCGGGTGCCTCATCGGCTTCATCACCGAGTACTACACCTCGCACTCGTACGCGCCGGTGCGCGAGGTGGCGCAGTCCTGCGAGACGGGCGCCGCCACCAACATCATCTACGGCCTCGCGCTCGGGTACCGGTCCGCCATCCTGCCCGTCTCGCTGCTCGCCATCGTGGTCTACATCTCCTTCTGGCTCGGCGACATGTACGGCGTCGCGCTCGCCGCGCTCGGCATGCTCGCCAACCTCGCCACCTGCCTCGCCATCGACGTGTATGGTCCCATCTGCGACAACGCGGGCGGCATCGCGGAGATGTCCGAGCTCCCGGAGAACGTGCGCGACGTCACGGACGCGCTCGACGCCGCCGGTAACACCACCGCCGCCATCGGCAAGGGCTTCGCCATCGGCTCGGCGTGCCTCGTCGGCCTCGCGCTCTTCGGCGCGTTCGTCACGCGCTCCGGCCTCGCCGAGAACGACGTGAGCCTGGTGAGCCCGCTCATCTTCGCGTCGCTCATCTTCGGCGCGATGATCCCCTACTGGTTCTCCGCCATGACCATGAAGTCCGTGGGCCAGGCGGCGAACGAGATGGTCAAGGAGGTGGCGCGCCAGTTCCGCGAGATCCCCGGCCTGCTCGAGGGCACCCCCGGCCACCAGCCCCCCGACCACGCGCGCTGCATCGCCATCTCCACCGACGCGTCGCTGCGCGAGATGGTGCCGCCCGCCGTTTTGGTGATGACCACCCCCCTGGCGTTCGGCATCTTCCTCGGCGTCGACTCCGTCGCGGGCATGCTCGCGGGCGCGATCGTCTCCTCCATCCAGATGGCCATCTCGTCCTCCAACACCGGCGGCGCCTGGGACAACGCCAAGAAGTACGTCGAGAAGGGCCAGGTGATGGTGGACGGCGTCGTGCAGCGCAAGGGCTCCGAGATCCACAAGGCGGCGGTCGTCGGCGACACCGTCGGCGATCCCCTCAAGGACACCTCCGGCCCCGCGCTGAACATCGTCATGAAGCTCATGGCCATCCTTTCGCTCGTGTTCGCGGACTTCTTCAAGTCCATCAACTCGGGCAGGGGTCTGTTCGACCTGCCCCACTGAGCGCGACGCGGGCGCTACAAGCGAGAAGGGGCGCATCTCTTCGAGTCGGAAAGAAGCGGCGAAAAGTTTTCGATGCGAAACGAGCCGCGAGAGAGGCGCGGAGGGGGGCGGAGCCCGCGACGGAACCCGCGCGGACGGACGCGCTCGTCGGACGGAGGCGTCGCGGCTCTCGAGTTGTCATACACGCGACGTCTCCCTCATCGAACTCGACATCTCGAAAACGCCTCCCTCCGTCTTCCTCGTCTCCAGACGCGTCCAGTTTGGTCCGCGGCGTCCTTCTCGAACACGTGCATCTTCTTTTCGTCTGCTTCGCGTGCCGCCACGAGGCACTCACCGTCCGCGCGATGGGGTGTCGGCACCGGCGGGTGAAGAAGGCGGTCGCCGCAATCAATCGCGCGCGCTCGAGCGGTGATCGCGAGGCTGTGAGACGAGCCGTGGACCGCGCGAAGCGGCTCAACCCGGGGCAGAGAGACTCCGAGCGGGAGCTGCGGGCGCTGACTGGAAGCACGCGCGGAGGTGCGGGGACGTCGCGCACGGTGCGAGCGAGGAGCCCCACGGGGGAAGAAACACAAGGCGAGGGCGCGTGCGCGCGCAAGGGCGGGTTGTACGCGGGATCCACGGTGGATGGGGAAGCGCGAGACGCGAATACGCAGGACACCAGCCGACCGCGTGCGCGAACAACCGAGATGATCGCGACCGCAACCGCAACTTTGAGGGACGGGCCGGTGCGGGTGCTCATGCCCGATGGCGGGTCGTGCGTGGCCGTGAAGGTGGACGAAAGCTTTCGCGCGCGGTAGTCGTCCGAACGCGTGTGCGGTGGTGTCGTTTTTGTCGTGCGATATGGGCTGGGATGTACACCGCCGACCCTACGTTTCGGGGCGACTGCGTCGCCGGCGCCGGCGCCCGTCGCCGGTTCGCCCCGTGTTTTACACGACGAGCCTCGCCCGCGGATTCCCGCTCATATGTAGCCCTCGTCGTCGGACGAGTCGGTGTACCCGGACTCGACGTCGCTCGCCACCTCGAACTCCGCGAGGTTGACCTGGTACCGCAGGATGCCGCCGATCCCGCCGAACCCCTGCACGAACTGGCTCCCCTCCTCGGACCGGTCCGTGACGAACTCCAACTGGCACCCAAACTTTTTGTACTCATTCGCCAACCACTCGAGCATCGAGCCGCTCTCGATGGACTCCAGCTCAGCGCCCGTCTCCGCGTCCTTGAAGTACTTGTCGTTCTTCTCCTGCTCGGGCGTGAGGTGCACGACGGTGTCCTCGCCGGTCTGGCTGTTGTGCAGGACGTGCCGGTTGATCTCCAGGTTCTCCCACACGATGAGCGTCTCCACGGCGCCCATGTCGAGGCACATCAGCGTGTCCTTCTCGCCAAAGCAGTACTTCCCGCTGTCCTGCGCGATTTCGTCGAAGAACTTGCCAATGAGCTTCTTCTCCTTGACGAACTTGACGTTCCCGAGCGTGTCCGCGGAGAGCTCGATGGCCTGGGAGAACCCGTTCTCGCCGCCGTACGACACGTCCACGATCATCAGGATGATGGGCGTGAGCCGGATGTCGAACAGGTCGCTCTGCATGAGCTGGTTCTTGAAATCCGCGGACCCGGCCATGACGAGCCCGTTCACGTTCGGTTTATCGTTCGTGATGAAGTGCTGCGTCGTGAGCTCGGCGATCTTGCGCACGTAGTTCTGGCGCTTCTCGAGGCGCAGGCGCGCGAAACGCAGCGCCGACTGCCCGCCGCGGCCGTGCTTCTTGGGCAGATCCACGGAAACCTTGTGGATCACCTCGCGGTGGTTCCCCGCGAGCGTCCCGAACAGACACCCGTGGCCGTCCATCACCACGAACCCGTACTTGTTGTCGCTCTGTAGAAGCTCGGAGAGCACCTCCGTGTGAAACTTGTTGTCGCACATGTACAGCGACGTGTTGATGGGCTTGAAGGGCTCGAAGTCGATGTTCAGCTTCTTCTCCTTGCCCTCATCCGTCAGCACGGTGCCGCAGTAAATCAGCAGGCCGTTCGGAGGCACACTGCTGTACCGCTTCAGGCGCGTCTGCGCAGAGCCGATGGCGTCCAGCACGGACTGCCGGTTCACGCGCGACTTGATGTTGGACGCCGTGCCGGCCTCGTCCGTGAGCATCTTGTTGGTCAAGTTGATCTGGCCCTTGGGAGGGATCACTAGGGAGATCATGGACGTGCCGTTGCCGCGAGCCTCCTCCAGGCCTTTCACGAGCTGCACGAGGGTTTTCGGCGGGGGCGGGGACGGGAAGTGGGCGCGATGGAGGGTCAGTGTCGGCTCGGGAGTGGAGGGAGGACAGACGCGAGCCCGCGGGAGGGGACGCCTCGCGCGACGCGGGAAAACGCGACGCCTTGGCCGCCGCAATATCCCGATTGCTTTTCACGGGATAGCTCGAGGAGGGGCGCACCTTGCGGATCTTCCACATCTCGATCTCCGCCTCATCCTGTTCCACTTCTACGCCGCTCATCCTGTCAGGCGATTTGCGTCTGCGTGCCTGCGGACGGCGCGCGGAGGCAAGAGGGGTGGCCGCGGCGCGGGCAGGCGAAAAAAGACGAAACTGGCGGCTCGAAATCCAAGAGATCCTTTGTCCGCACGAAACGCCAGTCTTGATTTTACGTAAAAAATGGACAAAAGTGGTGATGCATGCGACCCCAAGGTTAACCAGTCTCGAATACTCTGCAATAAGAATCGCAGGCGGAAGCGCCGTTTCTCCCCGCGCCCGCGCGCGGGTCGCGCGACGAAACGACTCCGTCACTCCGTCGCCCCTCCTCGAACTCCCACCAGAGACGCCGCCCCGCGTCACCTCCCCGCCCTCGCTCCGTCGTGGTCGTCGTCTCCCGCGAGCAGCACCAGGGTCATCCCGAACAGGATGACCAGCACGTGCGGCAGCCGCTCGGCGATGGCCTCGTCGAAGAACAGCGCGCCGGCGACGACGCTGAGCAGGATGCCGCTCCGCTTGGCGGCGATGGCGTACGACACGTACAGGTGGTCCAGCGCCATGAGGTACGCGGTCATGGTGTACAGCTCCAGCGACGCGAGCGCGAAAAGCAGGGGCAGGTTCTCGGTGAACGCCCTCGCGACGTTTCGCGCGCCGCGCCGGGTCGCCGCGAGCGCGAACGTCGGGACGAACATGCAGAACCGCTGCGCGGCGACGAACACGACGAACGCGTCGCACGCCTGCTTTCCCATCTTGTCCAGGTCGGAGGTGAAGCTCCAGAGCACCGCGACGAGCAGCATCAGTCGCGACCCGGGCTCGGGCGGGAGCATCCAACCCGAAAAAACGCCGCGCGACGCGTCGCCGCGCGGCCGCGCGCGCCGAACGAGCTTTCCGGCCAACGGACCAACCGGACCCGAAGCCTCGTCGTCTCGCGCGGCGCGGCGCCCGCCGCCGCGCGCGAGGGTGTGCTTTTTTTGCTTTTCGCGACGCGCCGCCTCGTCCGCCGCCAGCTCGCGCAGATCCGCCGCGCTGCTCCCGCGGCTCGAGAGCCCCTGACCGAGTGCGGTGGTCGCGACCGCGGAAACCGGGTCCTCCGACGCGCGGCCGAGAATGGGCGCGCGGGTCTCGGACGCCGCCCCGAGATCGGCGGGGGCGTTTTTCCCGGCGTCGCGCGTCGCGTCCTCGCCCCGCGCGCCCGCGGTGTTCAGCCCGTACGCGCCCGCGGTCATGACGATCACGCCGACCACACCGCTCGCCTCGGGGACCTCGCCCAGCATGAAGTACGAGGTGACCAGCAGCAGCGCGGGCGTGAACGCGAGATACGGCACCGTGAGCGACACCGGCGAGATCTGCACGGCGCGCTGGAACAACACCGAGCTCCCCGCCTTGATGAGCGCGCTCGTGACGCCTATGGTCAACAGACGCCCGTCGCCCGAGCTCACCGCGCTCGCGAATTCGCCGACTTTACCGAAAAAAGCGAGCGCCGAGAACAGCATCAACACGTTCATCGTCTCGAGGAGCGCCACCAGCTCGACGTTGCTGGCGAATCGGGACGCGCCGTGCTGCGACGTTCGAGACGGCGGGGAGGCGTTCGCGCGCGCGCGGCGGGTCGTCGGCGGGCGCAGCCGTCGCGTCACGCGCGAATCCGGAGAAGAACAGGCGTCGTCAGTGGCTCGGTCGTCGTGGAGGTTGGGTGCACGGCGGACGTCTTCGACGGAAGACCGCGTCGACGGTTTCGATGGGAAAGTCTAGGAATCGGCGAGACGGCACGCGCGTAGAAAAGCGTAGACGACCCGCGAAGGCGCGTCGGCGCGCGCGCGAGAAGGCGAGCGCGTGCGCGCACCTTGCGCAGCGTGTCCATGCATCCGCTACTCGCGGCAGCGGAGAACGCCCACGCGTACCCCACCAACGAGTGCATTCCTAACCCCACTCGCGCCCTCGCGACTGCCCGCGGCGAGCCGCGGCTTTCTCTACAACTTGGAGAGCAGGCGTGGGCGCGTGGCGCGACGAATCGCGAAAATCAAAAGCCCTTTGGGTGCCAAGAGCACGTTGGCACACCCGTTGCTCATCTCCTCCCCGCTCGGTGCGGCACAACGCGCGGCGCGACGCCCCGCACCTCGCGCGAAGCGAGCCATGGGCCGCCCCGCGCGGCGTGGAGACGCTCCTCCCGTGGCGGGCCAGGGTAGCCTCCTCGGGTTCCTGCGCAGAGCGCCTCTCGCGGCGGCGAACGACATCGCCAACGCCCGGGAGCTCGACTCGCCGACCGTGGCGGAGAAGCGCGAGCGACGCGAGCCGACGGACGTCGAAGGGACCGCGGGCGATTCCGCCGTCGAAGCGGCTGCGGATGTGACGATGCCCGATGCCGCAGAAGGCGTGGCGCGCGCGCCCGCCCGTCTCCGCCCGCCCGTCAAGATGGCCGACGCCCTCGAACGCATCGCGCGGAACATCGAGCGGTGGGCGACCGTCTTCGTCAAGCTCGAGGACGCGACGGTGGACGTCGCGGCGCGCGAAAAGGCGCGAGCGCGCCGCGACGCCGACGCGCGCGCCGCGCTGAGCAAACGCGCGTACGAGTACCGGATACTCGCGTACGCGCGGACGAACGCCCTCGGAGACGCGCCCGTGGAAGACGAGACGCGGGACGGGTCCTCCTCGCGCGACGCGGAGACGACGTCCCCTCTCTTTCGCGACGCGGCTGGAAAACGGAAAACGCGCCGGGAAGCTTCGCGTTGTTTTCGCGAAGCTTCGTGCGCGACGACGAAGCTTCGACGTCGTCACGACGCGTTCGGCGTGTCTGTCGGGAACCTCCGCGAGCTGGGCGTCGCGCATCTGCCCCGCGCGCGCCGCGAAACCACAGCCGCCGCGGCGTACGGCGACCCCGCGCTCGCCGTCGCCTTCGACGCCGGCGGGCGGTTCCTCGCCGCCGCGTCCGAGTCCGGCGGCCTGTGCGTGCTGCCCTTCGACACGCTGCGCGTCTCCGACGGCGAGCGGTTCCAGCCGAGGTGGACCCGACGGGGGCTGGGGGACAGCGGGAGCGTGCAGAGGACGGTGTCCTCCGTGGCGTGGGGGGGCGGAGACGGCGCGGGCGAGAGCGCGTTTTTGGCGACGACGTCCGCGGACTCGGACGTCGTCGAGGTGCTCGACGCGCGCGTCGGCCGCACCGCGCGCGCCGTATCGAGCGGCGAGCCCGGCGGCGGAAACGCGTCGTTTTCGTTTCGGCGTCAAAACGGCGAAGGCGCGGGTTTGCTGGACCTGTGCTTCGTGCCGGGCGCGGGGGGAACGTCGTTCGTCGCGTCCGGGCGCAAGGGGCGCGTGTTCCTCTGGGACGCGCGGTGCGCGGGCGCGCCGCGCGCGATGCTGCGCGCGCCCGGCGCGTCGGCGGCGTCCGCGAAGGCGGCCGTGCACAGCGTGCGCGTCGGCTGCGACGGGCAGACGGTGCTCGCGGGGACGGGCGCGGGGGAGATCCACGTGTGGGACCTGCGGGGGGGCTCCGGTGGAGGCGGATCGTTCAGCTCTGATTCCGGATCGCGGAGAGGAACGGGTTCGCGCGCGTTCTCGGTGGCGTCCCGGCGCCAGACGTCGTTCCCGGTGCTGCGCACCGCGCGCGTCGCCGAGTCCCTGGCGCTCGCGCCGACCCTGCGAGGCGACACCCTGGACGCCACCGCGAGTAACGCCTGGCAGTCCGCGATGCGATCCGGCGTGCACTGGTGCGAGCAGGACCCGCTCGACCCGCGGCGCGTGGGGTTCCACCTCGCCTGCGGGTGGTCCGGCGTCCTGGACCTGGCGTCCCCGGGCGACGCGCCGACGGCGACGCACGCGCACTGCCCCGCGCCGCTGTACACGCCGGGCGCGGACGGCGCCACTCCAGTGCTCGCACCCGGGCTCTGTAAGCAGGCGTTGTCGCACAGGCGCACGGCGGCGTGGCTCGCGATCGGCGCGGGTGGCTCGAAGTGCGCGGCGCTCCTGGTCGGGTGTCCGGGGAGCTCCGGCGTGCGCGCGCTGGACTTCTCGCCGACGCCGGCGGCGAGGCGCTGGGTCGCCGGCGTCACCGAGGAGGACCTCGAGGCGGAGGAGCGGTTCGAGGCGCGCGCGTTTCGCGAGCACCGAGCGAGCCGCGACGGAGCCGACGAGGCGGACGAGGACGCCGCGAGGAAAATCCGCGGGCGCGGCGGGCGGTGGTGGCCGGATGCGCCCATCGCGACATCCGGGCCGGCGGTGTCTGTCGCGGCGCACCCCGGCGGCGCGCACGCCGCCTGCGGCACGTGGAACGCCCTGCTGTGGATGGGGCCGAGAAGAGTCGCGTAGGCGAGAAACGCGTCGCGGCGGTCGACCCTCGTGCCGAGAAGACTCGCGCGGTCTCGTAGCGTCACACGCGCGATGGAGCATACGGGCGGCGGAGTCGGCGGCGGCGCGCGTCGCGCGGTGACTAAAAAAAAATGACGGTATTCGTGGAACCTTCAGAGGCGCGCGCGGCGCGCGCGCGTCTAGCAACATCCCCCGGACGCCTTGGCGTCGCGCCTCTCGCCGAGCCGCACCCCCCCCGTTTTCCCCGCCGCGTCCTCCTTCAGCCGCCGCACCGCCCGCTCCGCGACGCCCATGAACGCGGCGTCCACGCCGTCGCCGCTCTTCGCCGAGGTCTCGAAGAAGGGCGCGCCGAACGATCTCGCCAGCGCCTCGCCTTCGCTCCGCGCGACGACCCGCGCGCCATCCTCGCAGTCGTCCTTGTTCCCGACGAGCGCGACGTCGACGCGCTCGCTCGCGTGCTCCTTGACGTTGGCCATCCAGTTGCGCACGTTCTCGAAGCTGCGCCGGTCCGTGACGTCGTACGTCAGGAGGATGCCCATCGCGCCGCGGTAGTACGCGCTGGTGATGGTCCGGAACCGCTCCTGGCCCGCGGTGTCCCAGATCTGCAGCTTCACGCGCTTTCCCTCCAGGTCCACGGTCTTGACCTTGAAGTCGATGCCGATGGTGGTGATGAACGACGCCGTGAACTGGTCGTCGGAGAAGCGAAGCAGTAAGCACGACTTGCCCACGCCGCTGTCGCCGATGAGCAGGAGCTTCACCAGGTGGTCGTACTTCGGGCGAGCGCTCATGACGGGAACTTCGCCCTTCACCGCAGATCTGCCGCGCGTCTCAGATCGGGACCCGCGGGGGGCGGTGGCGCGCGAGCCGAGTCCGCGGGGACGCGAGAGTCGCCGGTTGGCCCGACGAACACGTCCGCGAGCGATCCGATCGCCTCGAGACGGATGCGAGTCACCCCGTATGCGCGCGTCGGTGTGATACGCGACCGACGCTGCTGCTCGAAAAAAAGCTTTCGCGCCAACGCGAAGATGTCTCAACACGGCGCGTGCGTTTTCCTTTTTCGGTTTCTCGGACGGCGAGACGTTTCGTGTGGACCACGACGCGAAGAGAGCCACGACTATCCCTCGCGCGCCTCTTCCGCGCCCGCGCAGCTTTCCCCCATGATCACCGTCGCCTTTTCGTCCCACCACGCGTACCTCGCCCCCACGTTTTCGCGACGAGGTACGCGCCCCGCGCGGCGCGCTCGCCGCGCGCCTCCCTGCCCAACTCCGAGAGGCTTCGCGTTCGAGAACGAGGAACTGAGCAGCGCCGAGGACGACGTGCGCACGGACGTCGCCGTGGGCATCGGCGGCCACACGCGCACCGGCGGCGAGGACGTCATGGACGAGGCGCGCGTCATCGACCCGTACGGTCTGATTCAGGATGTCATGTCCTCCCCGGCGCTCACGCTGACACCGGGGCTGGAACTCGACGACCCCGTCGTCCGCCAGTCGCTCGAGAGATACCACGGCCTCCCCGTGGTCTCCGCCGAAACGGGCGCGGCGGTGGGCGTGCTTTCCCGCAGCGACGTGCGCCGGCTCGGGGACGAAAACACGGAGGCGTACACCGTCGGGGAGGCAATGAGCAGCCCGCCCGTCTGCGTGCGCCCTCGCGCGCACATCGCCAAGGCCGCGGGCATGATGCTCCAGCACAAAGTGCACCGCCTGCCGGTGGTGGACGACCGGAACGTGCCGATTGGCGTCGCCACGCGCCAGGACGTCTTCGAGCCCCTCGTCGCCAAAAGAGACGACGTCTTGGTGGACCAGCAAACGAGAAGGTACGACGCGCACGTCTCGAAAGAAAAAGAAGAAGAAGATGAGGAAGATGAAGGAGGAGGGTTTCTCGTGGACAATCCTCGTCGCTACGCCGCGACGAAGCGCCCGCGCCGCGTGCGTGTGGCGGCGAAACCGTTCACGCGCCCGTACACACATCGCCGAGACGCGCCGCTGACTCGTCTCCCCTCTTCCCCTTGGCGTTCGCCTTCGCGCTCGCCCGCCGCAGAGTGCGGTGAGGCGGCAGAGGCGCAGGCGATGAAGCGCGCGCGCAAGCTCGCGGAGGGGTTCGAGGAGGAGGACGAGAGGTGGGCGCTCGACGTCGACGTCGATGGCGTGTGACGCGATCGTCGCGGTTTCGCGAGAACGCGAGGAAACAGCAGAGACCGTCGAAAAAAAATTTCAACGCAAACAAAGAGACGTCCCAAAAACGGATATGCGTTTTCGCTGCTGTTTTCGCAGTCTCGATCTTTTGGCGCGAAATTCTGGCACTGCGTCGCCGTACAGGCGTGCGTTTTATTTTTCGTTTCGCGGTTCCTTGTCTGACGAAGTTCGAAGGTTGACATGTCCAATGCCGACGATCGTCAGAGGCGAACCCCTCGGTGTCAGAGGCGAGCGCGACACCGGGCGACCGGGGGGTTCGACCGGCGAGTCGAGGCGGGTGCGGGCGTGGACCGGAGCGCGTGAGACGTCGACAGGGGCTTCGCGCTGGCGAGTGCGTTCGGTCGTCCCTCGGCGGACTCGGCGCGTTCCATTTCGGGGCGATCGTCACTCAGATCGCGGCGCACGTCGAGCGTGGACGCCGTTCGATGTGCGTCACGATGGCTCAGGAGAGCGTCTCGTTGTCTTCCACGCCCGGTACAGCCTATGATGAGGACGGCACGCGCGAAATCCGCGCGGAGCTCTCCCCCGCGGAGACCGCGTTCGCCGGACCCGCGCGCGTCGCGGACCAGTGCGATCCCGCGGAGACGGTCATCCTGCACACCCCCGTGGACGCGGTGATGACGTACACATGGGACGCGCGCCGCGGGCGTAACCTGCACGTCGCCTGGCCGGCCAACATCCCCGAGCTCGCCAGGTACGAGCCCGAGATCAAGCCCCGAGGCAGAGGTGCCACTCCGTTCGACAGGACCAGGACGCCCGGAGACTCCATCCTGGTGGTCAAGAACGGAGCCGAGCGCGCCGAGCGCGCCGCGCGCGGCGCTGTCGCGGAGAAGAAACGCGTCGAGACGCCTTCGCCGCGCGCGCCGCGCTTCCCAACCGCGCAGGCACGGGAGGCGAGCGCGCGCTGGCCGCAGCTGCTGCGCCGCGGGCAGACGCACAGGCGCCTGAACGCGTTCGGGCCGGGGGTCGCGCCCCCGGGCACGCGGCTCACGGGCGCGCCGGACTGGGCGCGGGAAGATGCGTACGACGACGACGACGACGACGACGACGACGACGACGACGACGACGACGACG